>Ga0137403_10000052_pt1 | contig 120677 bp, 120 predicted proteins | sample CZOMad2_1_16fung_FD_122057 | JGI IMG/M metagenome (GOLD analysis project Ga0137403, IMG submission 122057) | Vadose zone soil fungal communities from Angelo Coast Range Reserve, California, USA - CZOMad2_1_16fungal (Hybrid Assembly) | ecosystem: Environmental > Terrestrial > Soil > Vadose... | reverse complement strand
ATTTTTCATTTGTCATTTCCGGTTATTTCCGGTCGATTAAGAGGCAGAACCCTTTTCTTCTCCGGCAACCGAAGGCGCTGCGTGTGGAGGGTTGAGTGGCATCCAAGCTAACACCCGGGAAGCATTTTCCATTCGTCATTTCTTGTTCCAACGCATTCATGGTTTGGTGGATCGCTGCTACGGGAACGATTAGACTCATCGACGGATGAATCGTGAGCGAATCGATAAGCTTTTGGTTGAGCGCGGATTAGCAGATTCCCGGACCAGGGCACAAGCGCTGGTGATGGCCGGGGTGGTTCTTGTTAACGAGCAGCGCGCCGCCAAACCTTCCGACCTCGTTCCACTCGACGCACATATTCGAATAAAGCACGCCGATGATCCCGCCTCAAGGTATGTCGGCCGCGGAGGGCTGAAGCTCGAAGCAGCGCTACGTGAGTTCCACGTCGACGTCTCGGGACTTACTTGTTTGGATATTGGAGCCTCCACTGGCGGTTTTACGGATTGTCTTTTGCAACACGGCGCGCACCGAGTGGTGGCCCTGGATGTGGGTCATAACCAGATTCATTGGCGGTTGAGACAAGATCCACGTGTCGATGTACGCGAAGGAGTGAACGCTCGCTATCTGACCCCGGAAGACTTTCGCGAGAAGTTTGAGCTGGCCGTAATGGACCTGTCGTTCATTTCTGCAACCAAGGTCCTGCCGGCCGTTGTGCCTTTGTTAGCTGTCTGCGCACGCCTTATCGTTCTTATAAAACCGCAGTTTGAAGTGGGGCGTGGCGAGGTCGGGACAGGAGGTATTGTGCGTGAAACGACAAAGCACGAGCGCGTGATTGAGGAGGTTGATGCTGCGGCTGCTGATCTTGGCCTAGAAACTCGGGGCTTAATCAAATCACCAATTCGGGGCGCCGAAGGCAATGTTGAGTTTCTTGCGCTCTATCAGCTTGATTAAGGGTGAACGATCCACGAAATGCTTCAAGTGGTATTTCGTGTTGGTTGATGTCCTTGTAATTTCGTAGTTAGTGTTTCGATCATTTCGACGTCTGCCGGGTAGACCCTCACCGGTTTGAGTTGTCATAATTTGTCTAATCTGCGTAATCTGTGGGCTGAATTGCGCGGTATGACCAGCTCGACTATCAAACAAATTGGCATCGTCCTTAAGCCGCATCAGCCGGATGCGCTCAGGACTATCTGCGAGTTGGCCATCTGGCTGTCGGCGCGCGGCATTGAACTCGTGGGCGGGCCGGAGATCGAGCGCGAACGTATTGCGCATGAAACCGGTTGTGCGGTCAAGGAAATGCCGCAGGAAAAAATCGCTGAGAGTGTAGACCTCATCCTCGTGCTCGGTGGCGATGGCACAATGATCGCCGCCGCGCGCATGCTCGGCAATAAGGAAGTCCCGGTACTGGGCATTAACTATGGCGGGCTGGGTTATCTGGCCGAGTTTCGCATCGAAGAACTCTACGTCGCCCTGGAATCAATCCTCATTGGAGACTATCGCCTGGAGCAGCGGGTCATGCTGGCAGTTGAACTCATGCGTGGTGATGAGCAAATTACACACAACCGTGTACTCAACGATGTCGTGATCAACAAATCCGCGCTCGCCCGAATAATCGAAATCGAGGCTTACATGAATCAGCAGTTTGTAAACTCGTTCCGTGCCGACGGGCTAATAGTATCCACACCCACGGGTTCGACTGCCTACAATCTCTCTGCGGGAGGTCCGGTAATCTACCCGTCTATGAGGGCTGTGGTAGTCACGCCGATCTGTCCCTTCACCTTGTCAAATCGACCAATCGTCATCCCGGATGAATCGATCATTGAGCTCATCCTCAAGACTGACAATGAAGACGTGGCACTGACGCTGGACGGCCAGGTTGGTGTTCCTCTAAAGGCTGGGGATCGAGTTGTTATCAGCAAGAGCAGCACTTCTTTCAATCTTGTACAGCCGGCAAATCGAAATTATTTCGAGGTCCTGCGTGATAAGTTGCGTTGGGGCAGATGACCATTCTCCTTGCATGCCGATCAAATCGGTGAGCTGTGCTTAAGAATATTTTTGAACATAAAAGGTGAATCCACGAATCACTACGAAACGAGACGAAAAGTCTTTAATTTCGCTTGATGAATATGTGTCACAAATTTCAGATCCAACTCTGACAAAGCAGGACTGATCCAATATGCCCCAAAAGGAAGATAAGGCTTCGCCGCCTCAGATTGATCCGGATGCGTTTGAACTTGAATTGACAACGGATCTCGATGAAGAGACGCCTGACAAACCCAAAGGCCTGCCGCTGCATACACGCATTTTGATCGGCCTGGCAGTCGGGGTCATCGCGGGTGTGGCGGTCAATTACAAGTGGGGTGGTGACCAGCCGCGGGTAGTGTGGGTTGTCGACAATATCACGCAGCCCGTTGGCCAACTATTCCTGCGGATGCTGCTGATGATCGTCCTGCCTTTGGTGTTCTCATCGTTGGTTGTGGGGGTCGCCGGAATTGGAGATATCCGCAAGCTGGGCCGCGTAGGCCTGAAATCATTTGGCTACTGTCTGGTCATTTCAGCCATTTCAGTCGTCATTGGTCTGACCCTGGCGAACACAATAAAGCCGGGTAAACGAATCGATCCGAACACCGCAGCCGCTTTGCAGCAGCGTTATGCGATGGACGCGACCAAAACTGTTGATGAAGCGAAGAAAGCGAGCGCCACCACCCCGAAGCCGTTGATGGCGGTAGTCGAAACCATCGTGCCAAAGAATCCGATTGCTTCCCTAGCGGGCGAGAATCCGAACATGCTGCACTTGATGTTCTTCGCGCTCGTGATCGGAATCGCCATTACTCTCACTCCCGTTCGCGTAACGGCCCCCTTGTTGCGCGGGCTCGAGGCGCTCTATGAAATCACGGCAAAGATCATCGAGATAATCATGAAATTTGCTCCCTATGCCGTGGCCTGCCTGCTTTTCAATAACACCGCGCGCTTCGGGCTCGACTTGCTGCAGGCTTTGGCCTGGTTCGTTCTGACTGTCTTGCTTGGACTCGCGTTGCATATGTTCGGCGTTTACTCGCTCTCGATCTATTTTCTCTCGCGCATGAATCCCCTCGATTTTTTCCGGCGCATCAAGACGGTAATCCTCACCGCCTTTTCAACCTCTTCATCAAACGCAACCCTGCCTACGGCCCTGCGAGTCTCTGAAGAGAACCTGGGTGTGCCGCAGGAAATTAATAGTTTCGTTTTGACTGTAGGAGCCACTGCTAATCAGAACGGCACCGCCTTGTATGAAGGCGTAACAGTTCTGTTTCTGGCTCAGCTCGCGGGTGTGGATCTTTCCCTGGGCCAGCAGTTGATGGTGGTCTATTTGGCGATACTGGGCGGGATAGGCACTGCCGGCGTACCATCTGGATCGATCCCCTTTATTATCGGTGTCCTGGTAACGATCGGAGTGAATCCTGCGCTGATTGCCATTATTCTTGGAGTAGACCGAATCCTCGATATGTGCCGGACAACGTTGAACGTAACGGGCGACATTACCGCGGCAACGTATGTAGCCCGCTCTGAAGGATATGAATTGCTTCGGTCGCATGAACGGGCAATTGTGCACGCAGGCGTGGATGCGGCGTAGTCTGTGTAACACAAACTGTTAGTTTGCGTTCCTGGTCGACACGCATTTTTCCGTTTGAGAGGAACGTCGGACATCAGACGCAAGCTAACAGCTTGCGCTACAACAGGCTTTGTTTATGGTATTTCCGCTATTCGACGACAACTCAGACAGGACCACATTCCCGGTGGTCAATTACGCAATTATTGCTATCAACATCCTCGTCTTTGTCTTTCTGCAGGGCTTGGGATCAAACGAGATTTTCACTTACGCTTTTTCCACAGTTCCCCTCGAGATCATTACTGGCCAGGACGTCGTTACTCCAAGTCACCTGGTCATTCAGCCGGTAACGGGCCAGCAGGTTCTAATTCCCGGACTGCAGCCGACTCCATTTTCGCCCTACATCACTTTGCTAACATCGATGTTCATGCACGGTGGTATCGCGCACATTGCGGGCAACATGCTCTTTCTTTGGATCTTTGGTGATAATGTTGAAGACCGCATGGGCCATCTTCGCTATTTGGTTTTTTACCTGCTCACCGGTGTGCTCGCCTCCCTCGCACACGTTTTCATTACCCTGGCGTTCGCCACCGATCAGTCGGCCTTGCTTATCCCAAGTCTCGGCGCCTCGGGCGCGATTTCGGGAGTTCTTGGTGGTTACATCGTGCTTTACCCCCATCGTCGCGTCACTGTCTTCCTGTTTCGGATCCTGGCTGAGGTACCCGCCTGGATAGCGATTGGGATGTGGTTTGCCTTTCAATTGATCAGTGGGCTGGGTGTCCTCGGCGCTGGTTCCGGACAGGGTGGCGTCGCGTATGCCGCGCACATTGGAGGCTTTGTTGCGGGACTGGTTCTGGTAAAGATATTCACCATAGGGCGAACACCCGGGCCGCCTCGTTTTTCCGAGCCCGGTTATATGCGTTGATCCACGAACGGAGAGCGACGAGGTCAGTACCGAAACGCGGTAGCGGTACTGACCTCGTTCCACTGGAGTTCGCTTTGACACAGTTCCTATTTCTCGCAGTTCTGAGGTTTTGCCCTCATCTGAGCTTTTAAACTAATATTGCTATCAAGCGAGGAATCCCGTAATGCCGACTACGGAAGCACCATTACCACCGGTCAATCAGCAGAACCTTGAGATTCAACCGACTCCGCGGGCAGAGATGAACCTCTATCCCCTGGATACGTTCGCCTATGAGTTTCCCGGGCGCGAGATCAGAATCAAATTCGAAATCCCCGAATTCACCTGTGTCTGCCCTTTCTCGGACTTTCCCGACTTTGCCACAATCCGCATTGAATACATCCCCAACGAACGTTGTGTCGAGCTCAAGAGTCTGAAGCTTTATATAAACTCGTTTCGCGAAGTGAAGATCTTCCACGAGCATGTAATAAATGTGATCCGCGAAGACTTTGTCCGCGCGTGCGACCCTCTCGGGTTGGAAGTGGAAGGCGATTTTAACGTGCGCGGAAATATCAAAACGGTAGTGCGCGGGAGTTATCAAAAGTCTTAGATGGAAGTCACCAACATCGCGCTGATTATTGGAGTAGTTTTTCTGGCCATCTTCCTGCTGATAGCCCGGAAACTGCTCCGGCTCGCGTTTAGATTAGTTGTCGCCGGTTTCATCCTCATTGCACTCCTGCTCGCAATTTCATTCGGCTGGTGGCAAGGTTGGTTCAATCGCCAGCCGGCAGGAAAGACTCCTTCACGCCCTTCTTCAACACGTCGCGTATCTTCAAATTGAGCGGTCGAGAGATGGGGGAAACCGACACCGACGCCGCCGATCAATTCAATCCGGAAGTCGCAGCAGTAAAACTCGACGAAGGTTTTCCCGGTCTTTGGCAACGCTATCGTCGACTGCCACGAAATGTCCTGGCCATCAGCCTTGTCAGCCTGCTCAACGACGCCTCCAGCGAAATCATCTATCCACTGCTGCCCATCTTTCTCTCTTCAACCCTGGGCGCTTCGGCCAAGGCGATCGGCCTGATCGAAGGCGCAGCTGAATCAATCTCGAGTCTGCTTAAGCTCTTTACCGGATATTTCAGTGATCGGATTGGCAAACGAAAGCTGCTGGTTGTCGCAGGCTATGGTTTGGCAAACATCGTCCGTCCGTGGCTGGCTTTTGCGACCAACTGGTACGAAGTGCTGATCATTCGGCTGACGGATCGGGCTGGCAAGGGAATCCGCAGTGCGCCGCGCGACGCGATGATTGCGGATGCCGTTGACGAGCAACAACGCGGGCTGGCCTTCGGCTTTCATCGGGCGATGGACCATCTCGGGGCTGTCATTGGACCACTGATCGGGTACTTGCTGGTTTTCCTGTTTGTCATCAACCGGAACGCTCCCGACGCCGGCGAGTTTACAAAGATTTTCCTGCTGGCGTCGATTCCCGGGCTTGCGGCCGTGCTGGTGGCAATGCTCTTCATGCGCGAGTCGCCGACACGTTCCCGTCAGGTAAGAACCAGCAAGCCCCCGTCACTGTCGTTGCGTGGCTTTGACGGGAATTTTAAACGGTTTCTCGTGATTGTTGCGCTTTTCACCCTGTCAAATTCCTCAGATAGTTTTCTGATCTTGCGGGCGCGGGATGCAGGCGTTTCGGTGGTCGCGATTCCGCTCCTGTGGGCTGCTCTTCATGGCAGCAAAGTTATCAGCTCGCTGATTGGCGGCGATCTTTCCGATCGCCTGGGGCGCCGGCGGCTGATAGTCTCGGGCTGGATACTGTACGCGGCGGTTTACGCAGGGTTTGCATTTGTCGACAATCAGATTTCGGTATGGATTCTCTTTCTGATCTACGGGATTTATTTTGGTCTGGCGGAAGGAGCGGAAAAGGCTCTGGTCGCCGACCTCGTCAGGCCGGAACAGCGGGGCACGGCCTACGGGTTGTATAATCTGGCGTTCGGAATAACGGTGCTCCCGGCGTCGCTCTTGATGGGTACGATTTGGGATTGGCGAGGCCCGGCGACCGCATTTCTCGTAAGCGCGGCTCTGGGGGGAAGCGCAGCGCTGCTCCTGCTCGGATTGGTTCGGCCACGTGCTGCGGTGAACTCCTCTTGATCGGATCCACTATTGATTTCGTGTGATTCTGTGGATCGATTTTTGTCGTAGGAGAAGGGCCGATCCACGAAATGACACGAACCAAACCGAAAAGGCAAAAGCAGAACGGCAGAGAGCCCCAACTCAACAACAGCTGATTACTGAATAATCGATGAAAGGGAGGAGGGCAAATGGCAAGTCACACTCTGGCTCCGCATCCCGGGCTGTCTCCCGGAATTGGCTATTATGTCAGCGGGATGGAGGAGGTCCGCGAGCAGGTTTGCAAGGCAATCAGGGGTCTTTCCACGGAGGACGTCGGGCGCGTGCCTTTCTTAGGCGCCAATCCTCTGGGCGCCCTCGCGCTGCACATCGGCGAGGCCGAGTGGTGGTGGATGCAGTGCGTTTTGTCGGGACACAAGCTCACTGAACTGGATCAACAGGCTCCCTTCTGGGATGTGCTGAATGATCCGAATGGTTTCCAAAACAGAGGCTATACGGCGGACTTCTGTCTGGAAGAGATTCAAAAGATTCGCAACCAGACGAGAGATTTATTGTTCGCTCGTAATGACAAGGACCTTGAACAGATTGTTAGTTTTGAAAGACGTGGGAAGACGACGGAACACAGTCTGCGCTGGATTCTTCATCACTTAATCGACCACGAGGCGCAGCATAAAGGGCAAATTCTGATGCTCAGACGTTTGATGGGAATTTACAATGATTAGCCGCAAGAAGGCACAAAAGACACAAAAGAGTAAGACAGTGGCAGTAAATATTTTCTGAGTGCTCGGATGCTATCGCCTCCTGGAACTCTTTTTAGATTGCGTTCGCAGATTCTTCGCTTAATTTTTGTGTCTTTTGTGCCTTTTTGCGGCAAACCTGAATAATGAACACGTCATACAAGGTAATTAAGACTGAGAACGAGCTCCGGGCGGCGATAGAATCACTCGAAACCCAACCAGCAATCGGACTGGACACGGAAACTACCGACCTTGACCCCTACACTTCTCGTCTGCGCCTAATCCAGCTCGCGGCGCCTGACCGCGTACACATTGTCGATCTCGATGCATTTGCCAATGGAGATTTGTCCCGGAACGATTCCCTGGCCTCGCTAAGGCGCCTGCTCGCAGCCCGTCGTCCCATCAAGATCGCTCACAACGCCAAGTTTGATGCCAAATTCCTAAGGCATAATCTTGGAGCCGACATCGGCGGGGTGTTTGACACGCTTCTTGCCAGTCAACTAATCGGCGCCGGCGATATCGAAGAGCGTCACGGACTGGAAACCGTCGCCTCGCGTTTTCTTAACGAGGTCGTAGACAAGACAGAGCGCCTCAGTAATTGGAATTTCGAACTCTCGGAAGCGCAATTGGAATATGCGGCGCGTGATGCGGCGGTGCTCTTGCCGCTTCGTGAAAGGTTGATCGAAAGACTGAAGGCCGACTCGCTCGTGAAATGCGCGCAGCTTGAATTTGAGTGCGTCATGCCGGTTGCGCATATCGAGTTGGCCGGCTTTTACATGCACAAAGATCGCTGGCTCGAGCAGTTGACCATTGTCGAAAAGCGACGCGGTGAGCTGGCCCACGACCTGCAGGAGGTGCTCGCCCAAGAGTCTTCCCAGGGTTCGCTGTTTGGCGGGCCACAACGAGACGAGATCAATCTCGATTCGCACCAGCAGCTAACTAATGCTCTGAACCGGCTTGGAATTCCCGTTCCTGATTCCACTCGTAACTGGAAACTCCAGCCGCTCGCAGCTCAGTATCCGGTCATCGAAAAGCTTTTGGAATACCGCACAGTGCAAAAAGCGCTCACCAGTTATGGGCAGAATATGATCGACCTGATTAATCCGGTGACGCGCCGTTTGCATGCGGACTTTCGTCAGATTGGCGCACCCACCGGCAGATTTTCCTGCACGAATCCAAACATCCAGCAGGTGCCTCACGCGGTTGAATATCGGCGTTGTTTCTCGGGGGATCCGGAGGGAAGAAAACTGGTGATTGCGGACTATTCGCAGATCGAATTGAGAATCCTGGCCGAGTTTTCCGGTGATCGTGGATTCATCGATGCCTTCAACTCGGGCGCCGATTTGCACCGCGTCACAGCTTCGCAGGTCTTCAATGTTACGCCTGAGCAGGTTTCCAAAGAACAGCGCGACTTTGCCAAGCGGTTGAACTTCGGCGTGGTCTATGGCATCGGGGCCCAACGCTTTTCGCTGATGACGGGTCTGACGGTCACGGGCGCCGAAGATGTCCTGCGCCGATACTTTTCCACCTATCGGCAGCTGGACAATTATCTGCGTGATGCCGCGAATCGCGCCGTTAACGAGCGGCAGGCGCGCACGGGATCCGGACGGCTGGTGCGCTTTCGCTATGACGCGCAGGATCGCCAGCAGATCTCGATGACCCAGCGCAACGGCAAGAACACACCTATTCAGGGTACGAGTGCAGACATTCTCAAGCGCGCGCTGCGACTGCTGACCGACGAGTTGGCCGGCAGTTCTGCGAAAATCGTCAACATTATTCACGACGAGATTGTAGTCGAAGCCGATGGTACCCGGGTCGAGGAGGTCGCGCGGAAGGTTGAGCGAGCAATGTGCGCGGCTGCCGAAGAGTATTTACGGACCGTGCCCGTAAAGGTCGAGACCGAGATTGCCAACGAATGGGTGAAATGAGCTCGTACGACACAGAATTAGTTCTGGCACTCAATGCGGACCAGGAAAAGGAAGTTTAGCCACAGATTAACGCAGGTGACACAGATCAGAACTGAAAAATTAAATAGACTTGCTTATGCGTCCATGTTTCTGATCTGTTTTATCCGCGTTAATCTGTGGCTGATTCCTGATTTCGGTTTGCGATCGAATCAGTCTGAAAACTAACCCTGGGGTTAATATTATGAAATGTCCTGTCTGCAAATCATCTGAGTTACTAACAACAAATCTGGAGTCGCATCTGACGGCGCTGCGCTGCTCAGACTGCGGTGGCAACTGGATCCGCGGCGCAGCATACTGGAAATGGCTGGAAAGTCATGGCCCAAATCTCGCCGAACGCGCGGGTGAAGGTGATGGCCTGTCCTTGGTCGAGCCCGGCAAGTACATAGACTGTCCCGAGTGCCGTTTTCGCATGGTTAAGTATCTGGTGGGCCGCGGATTCAGCTTTACGCTGGATCATTGTGAAGGCTGCAAAGGCATTTGGCTCGACCGCAATGAATGGGAAGCTCTCAAAAAGCGCAATCTCCATGACGATCTGAACTCGATGCTGACTTCGTTCTGGCAATCAGCTGCCCGAAAAGAAGAGCGGAAAAAGAGTTTGGAACAGATCTATATTGGCCGCTTTGGTCCAGAGGACTATGCCGAGATCAAAAAAATACGCGAATGGCTCGATGGTCACCGCAACAAGCAACACCTGATTGCCTACCTGACTGACGTGGATCCGTACGGGGTTTAGTTATTTTTCGCACAGTAAGTCCTGAATATGATCATTCAATCCACTCCTCAGATTCGCCGTGCCAACGTGAATGACGCCGGATTATTGGCAGAACTAGGAGCACAAACTTTCTCAGACACGTTTGCGGCAAATAACAACCCTGAGGACATGACTGCTTACCTGGCAGCTTCGTTCGATCCAGCAAAACAAACCGAAGAGTTACTGGATCCTCTTACTTTTTACCTTATCGCTGAGATTCAGAACGAAGCTGTGGGTTATGCGCAACTTCATTCCGGCGGTGCGCCAGAGTGTGTGACTGGCGCCAAGCCAGTTGAATTGGTGAGGTTCTATGTAACCGCGCCCTGGCAAGGTCGCGGGGTGAGTGCAGCCCTGATGCAAGCCTGTATTGACCAAGCTCAGCAGGCCGGCCATCAAACTTTGTGGCTTGGCGTATGGGAGCATAACCGGCGAGCGCAGGCGTTCTACCGTAAATGGACTTTTCAGGAAGTCGGACAGCATCTCTTCCAATTGGGGTCCGATGAGCAGACTGATCTCGTAATGTCGCGGATGATCTAGATAGCGTTTGTAAATCAAAGGCGCAATGGCTTATTGTCACTTCTTCCCGCTTCACTAGCCCATTAGACGAGGTGCACGATGAAAATTGTGGTTGCTTTCATGCTGGTGTGTCTGGCGATGAATACCTTTTCCCAAACTACGACGGCGCAGACTCCGGTCTCGCCTGCCGATCTGCGGAAACTGGCTCAGGACTATTACAACTGGCGCAATCAGAATTACCCAGTCGTCTCGAGCGACAGCGGATTGCACACGTGGGACAATCGGCTGACTGACTATTCGCTTTCGTCAATCCTGGCTCGCCACCTGCAAGTGAAAGAGACTCTTGGCAAAATAAGCGCGATGAAGACGGAAAACTGGAGCAAGGACGATCGCATCGATTGGTTACTGTTTCGCTCACAACTCGAAGCTGTCGACTTCTTCACGCGCGTAATAGACTTTGAGGCGAGCGATCCTCAGACCTACGTCAACGAATGCAGCAATGGCATCTTTTCACTGCTAAAAAAAGAATACGATACGCCTCGGAACAGAGCGCTGGCCGCGACTGCCCGGCTAAAGCAGATGCCCTTTCTTATGGAGCAGGGTAAGCGAGCCTTAAATAAACCAGTACGACTCTATGCGGAACTCGCGATCGATTCGGCCCGGTCAATTGACAGCTTATTCACCGACAGCCTGATGACCCTCGCAAAAGATCTGCCCGCGGGTGAGAAAGCTGAACTGGTGAAAGCGCGGGATGAAGCGATCTCCGCGATCCACGGCTTTGCTGATTGGTTGCAACAGCGTCTGCCCGGCATGGTGCCGTTTAAGCCGATGGGCGAAGAGAACTATAACTACCTGCTGAAGAATGTTTACCTGCTGCCGCTCGACGCTAAACAGGTTGAGATGCTGGGCCAGGCCGAGCTCGCGCGTTATCGCGCGCTAGAGTCGATGCTGCCCGATCCCTCCCTGGCTGATCCGAATCCCGCTCGCAGTAAGAACGTCCCCACCAGCCAGGAAGCGTTTTTGAAAGCGTATGAAAGTCGGGAAGCAGAGATGATCGATTTTCTCAAGGCCAATAACCTTGCAACGCTCCCGCCCTATCTTGGCCGTTTTGAGATCCGGCAACTGCCGGAAGCATTCAAACCTACCAGTCCCGGCGGCTTCATGAACGCTCCGGGTGTTTATGACAAAGACGACAGTGGATTCTATTTCATTCCTACTTACAATCCCGCCAGCAAGAACTTCTACATCCGCGCGGCCATCGAAGATCCGCGGCCAATCCTGGGCCATGAAGGGATACCCGGTCACTTTTTACAACTTTCGATCGCCAATCACCTGAAGGATGAGATTCGCCGGCAACACTCGGACAACATTCTCGTGGAGGGGTGGGCGCTTTATGGCGAAGAGATGCTGATGCGCACCGGCCTCTATCCAGTTAACTCACCGGGTCAGGCCCAAATACTTCGTCTGTCACGCTACCGTGCAGCGCGCATCGGCGTCGACGTCAATCTTCACACGGGCAAGTGGACGTTTGATCAAGCCGTTAACTACTTCATGGAAGCAGGCGGTTTGGATCGGGAGTCGGCCACCGGTGAAGCTGCCGGTGCCGCGGCGAACCCCACGCAAAAGATCACTTACATGGTTGGTAAGTGGCAGATCATGCGGCTGCTGGGGAAATATCGGGACAAGCAAGGGGCCAACTTCCGTCTGGGCCAGTTTCACGATGATTTGATCAAGAACGGCAGCCTGCCCCTATCGGTGATTGAATGGATCATGCTGGACGATCGTTCGAGTTTGGACCAGGCTCTGAAGTAATGGGAGCATGCTTCTGCGGACTCCGTGTTCTCCGTGTCTCTGTGGTTAATATCGATCTGGATTTCACCACGGAGACGCAGAGATCACTGAGGCTGCGCAAAGTCACACATTATTCAAAATCGACATCGCTGTTCTTTCAAAGATCCTCTCTTTCTCGCTCTCAGGAATGGTCAGGATCTCGATCGATGTCACCGCACGATCAATGGAACCAAGCAGGTGTGGATAGTCGCTGCCCATCACCATGTGGTCAGCGCCGACCATTTCTCGGACCATGTTAAGCGTGTGACTGCTGAACGACACCGTGTCGTAATAGAGCCGCTTTAAATAAGTGCTTGGCAGCTCGTCGATCTTCTCGCGACACTCCGCAAAGTCTCGCCAGCCATTGTCCATTCTCTCCATCAGGTAAGGCACGCCGCCGCCGAGGTGACCGATGATCCAGCGGATGTCGGGAAGCTCGCGAAACATTCCGTCATAGCACATACGAGCAACCGCAAGGGTTGTGTCAAAGGGAAAGCCAATGATCGGACCCAGCACATACTCTCGAAACCCTTCTGCGTTGGCCGGCAACATTGGATGGAGAAAGATACACAACTTCATCCGGTTGGCTTCTTCGAAAAACGGTCGATATTCGGGCGCAGTCAGAGCTCTGCCACGGATGTTGCTGAGCAGGATCACACCGTTTAGTTTCAATTCGTTGAGTGCGCGATGAAGCTCGTTCAACGCGTCGTCGGGTGCATCCATGGGAATCGACGCAAAGCCTTTGAAACGCGTCGGATACCTCGCGATCAAATCGGCGTACGCATCGTTTACCAACCTGGCGACTTCCGGCTGACGGTCTTGTTTGGCGAAGAAAACGTTTGGCGTAGACAGTGAAACTACTTCGACATCGATGCCCACACGATCCATGTCTTCAATCCGTTGGGCAACATCGGTCATTGGCGGCGTGATTCCAAAAAACCGCGCGCCGTGGTATTTGATGATTGTCTGGCCACTCGGACTCTTACCGAAGGTAAACTCGGAGGGGATTTCCCTGATTCGCTCGAAGAACCCGGGTGGATAATAATGCGTGTGCAGATCTATTTTTCGGCTCATTTGTTTGTTGATAGCTGGATAAGCTAAATTCCACTGGCGTTTCAAGTCAATAAAAACCGATTGAGGGCTGAAGTGCTGCCGGCCTCCCTACAACTGGAGCCCCATGGAATTCGAATACCGAGTTTGTCAGACTCAATTTGGCAAGGTGACGTTTGTCAACGGCGCGTGGCAGGGACACGTATCGCCGGCATCTGGTGATTCGCAGGCTGCGCTTGATTCGTGTCCACAGATTTGGGATTACCTGACGCGTGCAGGCGCCTCCGGTTGGGAACTAGTCGCTGCCGTTAACACAAACGTGACCGAGAGCGAAGGTGTGTCTCAGCTCACATATCAGTTTTTCCTAAAGCGTCAGAAAGTCTGAACCCAAAAGCGGGATCCACGAAATATGATACTCGCTAAACCCGCGAATCCTGATTTCGCTGAACACATAAGACTAAGTTTTGCCAGTCAGGCGATTATGAAGTTGATTGGCGCTGAACTCGGCCGAGTCGAGCCGGGCTTTGTGGAGATCACACTTCCCTATCGCAGTGACCTTACGCAGCAACATGGTTATCTACATGCGGGGATCCTGACTACCATTGCAGATTCGGCCTGTGGTTACGCTGCCTTCAGTCTGATGCCGCAAGACTCAGAAGTGCTGAGTGTAGAGTTCAAGATGAACTTACTCAGTCCGGCAAAGGGCAAGTCATTCCTCGCGAAGGCCGCGGTCATCAAGTCTGGTAAAACCCTAACCGTCGTCCGGGGAGATGTTTTTTCGGTTTCAGAGAAAGATGAGCAACATCTGGTGGCCACAATGCAGGGAACGATGATTTGCATGCGTGGCACCAAAGCCAAGGGCGACGATGCTGTTGAGCGGAATCAAAACCGCGCCGGCTGATGATCCACTAAGTCACACGAACAGACGCGAATGAAGCCGAATGGTATTTTGTATTTCATAGTGTGATGCGCGTGGATCATTCCTCCGGCCTTTGGCGTAGCTTCATTCACGGGCTATCATTGAAGTAATGAAACCGTTTCTGAAAGACTCCTACGGCCGGCCGATACGCGATCTGCGCGTTTCCTTAACGGATCGCTGCAATTTTCGCTGCTTTTACTGCCTGCCTCACGGCGAACCTCCCATCGCGCCAAAAGACCAGATGCTTTCATACGAAGAAATTGAGTTCGTCTGTGATGTCTTTGTTTCCCTGGGGATTGAAAAGATCCGCCTGACCGGCGGCGAACCAATGATGCGCCGGGACATTGAAACGATCATTGAAAAGCTCGGCCAGTTGAGAGCAAAAGGACTTCGGGATCTTGCGCTGACGACAAATGGATATTTCCTGCCTGATCGTGCTCAGGGTTTAAAGGATGCGGGTTTGGATCGCATCACAATCAGCCTCGACAGTTTGAAGCGGGACGTTTTCAAACGGATGACCGGAGTGGATGTCCTCGATCGCGTGCTGGCAGGAATTGAAGCAGCCAAAAGAGCCGGCCTCGAGCCTATTAAGATCAATGCCGTGATCGTGCGTGGACATAACGAAGACGAGGTTGCTGATTTCGCCGCGTTCGCCCGGGAGCATGATGTGAAGATGCGGTTTATTGAATTCATGCCGCTCGACTCAGGTCACGAGTGGGAACGAGGTCAGGTTGTTTCCGGGCGTGAGATTCGCGAACGAATCAGCGAGCGCTTTCCCCTGGTTTCGATCGATGCTCCGCGCGGCTCCGAAACTTCCTCACGTTATGGGTTCGCTGACGGTGCGCCCGGAGAAATCGGCATAATCGCACCCGTCACCGAAGCATTTTGCGGCGCCTGCTCGCGCATCAGGCTCACGGCTGACGGGCAAATCCGCACCTGCCTTTTTTCAACAGTCGAACATTCTTTGCGCGACGTTGTCCGCTCAGGCGCCACTCGAGATGAGGTCGGCGAGTATATTGAATCGGTTGTACTAAAGAAGGAACCACGTCACTTTATCAACGACCCGGGCTTTGTCGCTCCCTCACGCACGATGAGCTTTATAGGCGGTTAATCACCCCTGGCAGCCAAACCGATTGGCTAACTCGACTAACGAGGTTACAATTCACCTAGCGGTTTTCAATCATTCTCATCACATCCTATGAGCACCAAAGTCGAAGCCACAATCGAAGATTTATTCAAGGTCGAAGGCAAGGCCGAGCTTGTAAACGGAGAGATTGTGCAAATGTCACCCACCGGACAGTTGCCTCACTACGCGGCACGAGAGATAACCTACTCCTTGCGGGAGTACGAAAAGCGCACAAAGTGTGGCCTGGCAATAGGCGATAACGCCGCATTCGTCGTAAGTCTGCCAAGCCGTAAGTCTTTCAGTCCGGATGCTGCCTTTTATGTCGGCAAGATCAGTGGAATGAAATTCTTCCATGGCGCGCCGGCCTTTGCAGTCGAGGTTCGCAGCGAAGGTGATTGCGGCCCAAAAGCCGAGCGACGGATCGCTCGAAAACGAAACGACTATTTTGCAGCCGGGACGTTGGTTATTTGGGACGTTGATCTCCTGAGCGATGAGTCAGTTCGGGTTTACCGGGCAACTAGCTCCTCAATCCCCACAGCTTATCGTCGCGGAGAACTTGCCGAAGCCGAACCTGCTGTACCAGGTTGGTCTATGCCGGTGGACGAGCTTTTTCCAGAAGAGTCTGAGCAGTGACTATTGCGGACGCGTTATCGAGCAATTCTCATGAGCACCAAAGTCGAATAATGCGCGAGTTAGAGTGCAAGCGACTCCAAGCTGGCCTTGTACAGATTCATCAATAGCAGCAGTGCTGCTGGTTTTTTCGTGTGTTTAGTGGATCCTTTCGCCGAAAAGAACCGAGCCACAAATCACACGAAATCAAACACGATTGAAGTCGATTCGCTCATTTAGTTCGTTTGCTTTCGTGGATGGTTGATCTCTGCCAAAGCTCAAGAGCAACCCGGATGATCTCGGATTAAGCTGCGTCGATTGCTTGGCTGGTTTGCTATGACGGAAGAACGGTTTTAGAATCTCATTCAGTGTTGACAATCTAAGCAGCTTTCGGGGGAGCCGCTCAGCGGCTGAGAGTCTGGGGCTATCTTCAATAACCCAGAGACCCCTTGAACCTGATACGGTTAGCACCGTCGAAGGGAGAAAAGGCCATTTCATGACCGTTCCATCCTTTTGACGAGGTGGAACGGTTTTTTATTTGGCTAGGCCTTGGGGTTTTGCACAAAAGTGTTTTGGTAAGAAAGGCAATGCTATGAGCACAGTCGTTGAGAAGGCACAAGAGGGCAACACCCTCGAGGGAGCGCAGCTTCCAAATTCACGCCGCGTGTACATTGAAGGTCATCAACCCGGAGTGCGTGTGCCGTTCCGCGAGGTCGATCAGAATCCGACACGCAACTACAACGGCACACTCGAAGAGAATCCGGCCGTACGTGTGTATGACAGCAGCGGTCCATGGGGTGATCCCTCAATTCATTGTGACGTGAGCAAAGGACTACCGCCCTTGCGCCAGGAATGGATCTCCTCACGTGGCGATGTCGAAGCGTACGAAGGGCGAGAGCTGAAGCCAATCGACGACGGTTATCTAACCTTTGATGCTGCAAACCAAGCCAGAGTGAAAGGCAAGGGCCGGCTCGAAGATTTTCCCGGACTGCGACGTGTACCAATGCGTGCAAGGAAAGGCCAGTGCGTTACCCAACTACATTATGCGCGTCAAGGGGTGATCACGCCGGAGATGGAATTCATCGCGATTCGCGAGAATCTCGGACGCTCCCGGGAATGCGCTCATCCTGGCAGCATCGAATCGGCACGAGCTCCACGCGATTCCATGATCCATCAACATCGTGGACAGTCCTTCGGCGCCGCGATTCCCGAATACGTGACTCCGGAATTCGTTCGCGACGAAGTCGCACGCGGCCGGGCGATCATTCCGGCAAACATCAACCACCCGGAAAGCGAGCCGATGATCATCGGGCGAAACTTTTTGGTTAAGATCAATGCCAACATCGGTAACTCAGCGGTGGCCTCCTCAATTGACGAAGAAGTCGAGAAGATGCGCTGGTCCATCATCTGCGGGTCTGACACAGTGATGGATCTTTCGACTGGCAAAAACATTCATGCTACACGCGAGTGGATCATTCGGAATTCGCCGGTGCCGATTGGTACCGTCCCCATTTATCAGGCGTTGGAAAAAGTCGGCGGCAAAGCCGAAGAGCTCTCGTGGGAGATCTTTCGCGATACTCTTATCGAACAGGCCGAACAGGGCGTTGATTATTTCACTATCCATGCGGGTGTGCGACTGCCCTACATTCCCTTAACCGCAAAACGCACTACCGGAATTGTGAGCCGCGGAGGCTCAATCATGGCCAAGTGGTGCCTCTCACACCATCTGGAAAGTTTTCTTTACACGCACTTCCGCGAGATATGCGAAATCATGGCGGCTTACGACGTTTCGTTTTCGCTGGGTGATGGGCTGCGGCCCGGATCGATCGCCGACGCGAACGACGAGGCGCAATTTGCCGAGCTGGAAACGCTCGGTGAGTTGACCAATATTGCCTGGGAGTACGACTGCCAGGTAATGATCGAAGGGCCCGGTCATGTCCCGATGCATCTGATCAAAGAGAACATGGACAAACAATTGGAAAGCTGCGGCGAGGCGCCCTTCTATACGCTTGGGCCACTAACAACGGACATTGCACCCGGCTATGATCACATCACATCGGCCATCGGGGCTGCGATGATCGGGTGGTATGGAACGGCGATGCTCTGCTACGTCACACCGAAAGAGCACCTCGGACTACCCAATAAAAAGGATGTGAAGGATGGAGTGATCGCCTACAAAATTGCTGCTCACGCCGCAGACCTGGCTAAAGGGCACCCCGGCGCGCAATATCGCGACAATGCTCTATCGAAGGCGCGCTTTGAGTTTCGCTGGGAGGATCAATTCAACCTTTCACTCGATCCGGCGGTAGCGCGCGAGTATCACGACGAAACATTGCCGCAGGAAGGCGCAAAGCTGGCTCACTTCTGTTCAATGTGCGGTCCTCATTTCTGTTCGATGAAGATCACTCAGGACGTGCGCGAATACGCGGCGCAAAAGCAGATTGATGAAGCGCAGGCGCTCGAGACGGGAATGAAAGAGAAGGCAGAGCAATTCGTCGCCGCTGGGGCGGAGATTTACCAAAGCACGCGTGAGAATTGACGGGATTCAGGGTCCACTAACAAACAAAACGATCCACGAAATCACACAAACCTCTCTTGTAAATCATCCGAGCCTTGGTTTACGGTTAAGGTGGGTCGGTCCGTCGCCCTCAAACAGAGGAGAAGTTCATGTCAGTAAGATCTCTGGCGAGAATTGCCGTCCGTTTACTTCTACTGTCTTTCATTTCCGTGGCATCGTACTCAGCTACTGGTGCCCAAACTCCCGATGGATTGGCGGAGATGAAGGATAAGGCGTCCGCCCTGCTAAAGCAGACGAATTACGTTGAAGCGGTGCCGCTGTTGGAGAAGATTGTTTTGGCGGAACCCAATAATGCTCAAGCGCATTATTTTCTGGGTTCCGCTTTGCTTGGTCAGGCCGCGAACACCAAGGATGAAACGCAGAGGAAAGCGTTGCGTATGCGTTCGCGTTCTGAATTCATAAGATCGAAAGAGCTCGGAATCACCGAACCGAACATCGACGCAATGATCCAGAGCTTACCGCTCGATGGCTCGGATGCGCCGGCATTCTCGTCCAATACGCCGGCGAACGCGCTTATGGATGAAGGCGAGGCTCTTTTCAGCCAGGGCAAGTTGGACGAGGCGCTAAAGAAATATCAGAAGGCCCTGGAACTCGATCCGAAACTCTATCATGCGGCCCTTTTCTGCGGTGATGTGTTTATGCAGAAAGGTGATTTCGCGCAAGCCGAAGTCTGGTATCAGAAGGCGATCGGCATTGACCCGAACCGGGAAACCGCCTACCGCTATTCAGCGACGCCTTTAATGAAGCAGGGGAAGACCGAGGCGGCTCGGGAGCGTTATGTCGAGGCCTTCATCACCGAACCCTATAACCGATTCGCCCGCGCAGGATTAATCCAATGGGCGCAAGCAACAAACACAAATCTGGCCCACCCGAAGATCGATATTCCGACTAACGTCACTTTTGATGAGAAAGGGAACGCTAAAATAGATCTTGATGCGAGTGCTTTGGCAGGTACTAAAGATGACGGATCGTTTGCCTGGATTTCCTATGGAATGACACGCTCGCTGTGGCGGAAGGAGAAATTCGCGAAAACCTTCCCAAACGAACGAGTGTACCGCCACAGCCTATTGGAAGAAGCAGACGCTTTACGCAGTGTTGTTTCTCTGGCGACTACTGACAAGAAAACAAAAACGCTCAGCCCATCGCTGGCTAGATTAAAGAAGCTGAATGATGCTGGTCTGCTTGAGGCCTATGTTTTGCTGGCGCTGGCCGACCAGGGAATTTCCAGGGATCATCCGGCTTACCTCAAGGATGGGCGGGCAAAGCTGCGCCAGTATGTCAATGAGTATGTCCTAAAAGGAGGTGGCGACTAGCTCGTCTCACGGCTAACCGGCAATTCACATGTCTCCATCAAAACAGCAGTCACAAACTAATGGTGACGTTCACCTTGAAAGAGTGCGTCGCATCTGTGCTGCATTACCCGAGACGTTCGAGAAACTCTCGCATGGCGAGCCAACGTTCTTCGTCCGGAAAAAAGTATTTGCGATGTTTTCCAACAATCACCACCACGATGGACACGTGGCGGTCCTGATACCCGCCCGCCATCGGCATCCAGGCCATGCTGATCGAGGCGTCGCCAGAGACGTTTTACCGATCCACGAAATTACACGAATGTGTTTGGTGTTATTTCTTTTGATTTCGAGGATGAGTTCGCGAGATGCGAAAAATCATCGTGTACATCGCTACGAGTGCTGATGGCTACATAGCCCGATCTGATGGGGGCGTCGAATGGCTCAATCGTCCCAAGATCAAAGGGAACTATGGGATGGGCGAGTTCTACAGGTCCATCGATACTATTCTCTGGGGCCGGAAAACTTACGGTCTTGGTCTGGAAATGGACGAGGGAGTCAGCGCCTTTGATGCGGGAGTTAAGAACTATGTGTTCTCACGACGTCCGCCTAAAACCAATCCCAAGACGGTTGAGTTTGTGAAAGAGCCAATCAAAGAATTTGCCGCCGGGATTCGAAACACGCCGGGGAAGGACATTTGGATGATGGGCGGCGGTGGTATTATCGCTTCATTCCTGGATGAAGGTGAGATTGACGAATTCATCATTCACGTAATCCCAACTTTCATAGGCGAGGGGATACCTCTAATCGCTCCCCGACATCGGCTGGTACCTCTGAAGCTGATATCTTGCGAGACTTATTCCGACGGCGTGGTCCGACTTCACTATGCCGTAACCAAAAACACCAATCCAGGTATCAAAGGGCGGAAAGCCATTCGCCGCAAACCAAAGTGACTTCAAAAGAGGAGTTGAGCCGCAGATTAACGCTGATAACGCGGATCAAAAACAAATAAGTGTTAAGAAGCTCACTGTGAGACCTTTGCTCACTTTTCTTCTCTGATCCGTGTCATCCGCGTTAATCCGTAGCTAATTCTCATTTCCTCACGCGCTCATTTAATGCCTTTGCGGGCCAGTTGCTCTTTCAGAGCCGCTGCCACTGCGATGTCAAAGCCGCTCTGCTTGTTTCCGTTGCGCTTCTTTGTTTCGGCGGCGATGAACTCAGCACGCTGTTTTGATAGGGTAACGATCTGTGCTCGTAAATCCCGGCGTGCAGCAAGTCGTTTTTCGATCTCCTGCCTGCGTTCCTCCACTGAGAGTTTTCGAAGTTCCGCAGGCAGATCTTCATCTTTCACCGAGTCAAGCTTTACTGAGCCATTCTCGATACTTTGCAGCAGATCGCCGACATAGGCTTCGGAGTTGACAGCTTTGTTTAAGGCACGTTCCGCTTTGGCCGGGGCGGGCGCAGACGTAGCAACACTGGCTTCCACACGCGCAATGTCTGCCGAAGCTCGAGCGCGTGTCTCTTCGCCGGCGGTGCCGCCACCGCCACCGTATGCGACGTAGGTAGTGCCGAGTTTTGCTGCCAGTTCGCCCAACTGAGTGTCGTATGGTGTGGCAATCGCCTGCACTCCTCCGTCCTGCGCAATCGAGAAGTACTGCCCTTGACCAAGGCTGGCAATTGTTTGCCAGGCTTCACTCGTACCGGGCATGTCGCCGCATTGGATTGTGTTCACCACAATCCCCCGCCGCACTGCTTCGGCGGTGGTTGTGGCGGTGTCCGGTTCGTCGCGGTAGTCGTTGTGGGGTGGCGCATCACCCACGAGGAAAAGAACCTGGGCGAGGCCGGAAGTGCCTTGCGACCAACCCGCTCGCCGGACGCCGTCGAACAGCGCTCGTCTAACATCCTCGGGAGCGTCGCCGCCGCCAACCGCACGGTAATTCATCAGCGTGGAATAAACCTTATCCAGATCATTGGTTAGCGGTAAGACCGTGGTCACGTACTCATCGCCGCGATCCCTGTAACCAACCAAACCAATTCTCACAGCCGGATGCGCAGGTGATTGCATCACATCATTGACGATGCCCCAGATACGTTGCTTGGCTCCGTCAATCAAACCCGTCATCGACGATGTCGTATCAACCACAAAGACCATTTCCAGAACCTGCCCGCCACTGGCAGGCTGGTTAGCGGTGTCCGTTGCGGTGTCAATCGGATTAATTGTGTCGGTACGGGACTGAAGTACCCAGGCGGTCGCCAGGCCAATGCCGATAAAGAATGTGAACAGTGCGGTGCCGATCTTGAAAGCTAGCCCTCTCATCTTAACTCTCACCTCCTGGTTTTATGGTCAGAACAGATTCGTATCGGTTTCGTGTTCCCGGTTTGTGTGACATTAGACGTTTATCAGTGAAAATCGTTCCCTTGTTGACCCGCTCGGACACTCGGAACGGAACACTGAAGATGCTGGTTGAACGAGTAGGAATCTATTTCTTGCGTAAGGAACCGGAGAAGGTCGCGATTGAGGGCGACGGTTGATCCGGGAACAAATTGCCCGAACCTAAGACACGATCCACGCGCATCACACGAAATAAACAGAGGAACATTTCGTGTGAGTTTGTTTTTTGGTTCGTGTGAGTTCGTGGATAGATTTTTTTATTCGCAAAAAACCTGTGGAAAAACAAGAAATTGTCACTTTGTTACACAGATTAAAAAGCAAAGACAGTAGAGGACGGCCAAGCCATGATTTACTTCGGTCATGATTTGTTCAGGAGTTATCTTGTCTTGTTCCATAAACAGGAGTTGAAGCTACTTGAAACCCTCTCGCGCCCAGATTATCGCGTACGCCAGGGCCAGGGCGTACCGCTGTTGCACCATGTCAATGTCGTAGCCATTCGGGTCTGCGTTGTTACCCCAGGCCAGGTCCCTCATCCCAGTCATACCCTGCTCTAACTGGCCGATCATACTCTTCGGCACTCCGCTCACGCCAGCCTTACTTGCTTTCAGGTTCTCAGTTGCTTGTTGAAGATCATCTGCCGCTTCCAGCAACTCCCGCTTAAGTGCTTCCGGGGTCTCATAACTACCATTCGCGTGCAGGCGGAGAGCCAAGAGCTGATCCACAACTTTATCGTACTTAGCTCTGGAGCAAAGGATCAGTTCGACCTCTCCCGCGGCGACTTTCGTGACGCCCTCTTCGGCCAGGATGGCTGACATGTCCGGTAGACGCAGGTTGGAACCTACCTCAATGTGGGTTTCATCTTCGATATGGTTGCAGAGTTTGATCACCCCCGAATATTTTTGGTGGCCGTATCGCAGCTTGGCGATGGAGGCGAGTGTTTCGTCCTTACGAAGTGTGCAGGCAACTGCGTTTAGTTTGGCTCTGGGTTCCCATTCGGACGGTGGTAGGTGTTTATGTGGGTAACGCTTCACCTGGGGTTCCGGGCGTAGCCAAGCTGGCTTCTGACGGAGCAGAATGATACCCCCGATGACGAGGACGACGACGGCAAGGGTAATTATTAGGGGGCCCTTTAATGTCAAAGACTTCATGATCGGTTACTTCACCCGTCCCTGCAAAGCGATCATGGCTGCGAGCGAGGCATCCTTTTGGTCCTTTCCCCAGGGTGGACCAACTGATTTCCCCAGCAAAGCAATCGTCTTCCGCAAGCTGTTTATGGAAGTTGCCAATGCTCGTTCAGCCTGCTCATCCAGCTGCTTCTCTGGTATTCCAAGGAACTTTAAGCGGCAGGCCTCGGCGGCACGAGCCAGCGCATCGCGGAACAGCACCCCCTCAGCCTTGTGCATCCGGAAATGCACGGCAAGGATTTCGTCGACGGTCCAATCAGGCATGGGATCGCCCATGAGGACCGCGCAAGGGGCTACCTCATGTCCCGCCTGGCGTACGCGTTTTACGGCGGCGCGCATCTCTCGCACCGCTATGCGACGCGCCGTCTCGATCCCTCTTTGGACTAGATCTCGTCCCTCGTCCGCGTCCAAGAGTTCAGCAGCGTGATAAGGCTGCTTCGCCCACGATGCTTGGTCGTTTTCAACCAGCTCCAGGCGATCACGATCGACCACTTGCAGCTCTCCACTGCGTGTACCGATGACGACCAGCGATGCCCATCCTGAGTGGGCTTTGAGACCGAACGCGACTTTCATAGTTAGAGATGAATTACGAGTTAGCCTTTGATACTCCAGGGAATCCAGCGTGGTATGGTCTTACAATAGTTCCGATAAGATTCTCCAAACTTCCGCGTCAATATTGGCTCTTCATATAGAACAACGAAGAGATAGAAGAAGATGAATACTATGGCCGCATATTCAAACAGGGTTCGCGATTCGAAAAACAGGGCCTCGCCAAACAGGATGGATACGACTCCCACGTACATTGGATTTCTCACATAACGATAAAGTCCCCGCACGACTAGCTCTTTCGGTGGATCAATCGGAGCCGGTGTACCCCGGCCGGCAAAGGTGAAGTCCCAGGCACACCAAAGGTAGATTGATGCCCCGAGCAATATTGGAATAGCCCCGAGGTATCGCAAGATGCCGATCTGCATAGGGGCCGAAGAACGTAAAGACAGTAACCATAATGGGATCAGTATGGTCACGCTCCCTGGAACGACGATGGTAAACATCAATGTCTTCAATAAAGTCATTGCTGTGCCTACCTAAAGCCGCCGAACGTCCGAATTAATCGAGCGCGTTCAGACAACCCATCGAGCCAACTATCAAGTAAGAGGGCCTCGTCATTAACTCTGAGTTTCGACAGGCGGAGTTTCTCCAGACCAATCTGTCTTCGTCTTAGCATACTCAATCCAATCACCTGATGTAATTAATGTCCGAAAGGAATAGAATTCGGGACTAGGTTCAAACACGCAACAAAACCTTCTGTTAGTTCCGAGAAGAATTTCAACCGGCTTCCGCAAATAATTGCTTGATGCTTCAAAATCATCTAACTCATTAAGAGTCTCATCATCAACTTCATAGACTTCACCAATAACCAATGAGCTCGATTCATTAAGCAGCAAGCCGGGATATGCACCTAGATCATAGAGGCTGCCGTTCACTTTGGCATCAGCAATAAATTGTGAATTGGGAAATCTTATAGACATCGAGCGCTCACCGCCACGTCTCAACGTACCATAGACAAATACGAGGTGCTTATTCATTTAGCCTTACCGCCTAAAGGTGCCACCGCCTTGTGCGGTGGAGTCTCACGCCCGCCGCTAACAAATTACCGCGCTTAACTTCTTCGCCAAAGGCGCCTGAGTGAGTTGGTTTGATGCAGCGAAATTGACCCACCACCCAATCCGGGGAAGATTTGACTCAATGCTTGGGCGCGGTTTCAGAATGATTGGGCTCCTGGTACAGGCCAAAGATGTTACCGGCGGGATCGCGAAACCTGGCGGTCACCTCGGGCGCATCCATGCCGATAGGCTGGACGATCTCGCCTCCGTTAGCGACAACCGCCTCAACGATCGCGGACACACTGTCGACCATGATATAGACCAACACCCCGGCCTGCGTAGACGGTGCTCGGCCCGTTACCCACGTGCCGCTAACCTCGCCGGGGCCATCAGCAAAAGCAGTGCTTCCGTCGCCGCGCCGCCGGATCTGCCAGCCGAAAACGGCTTCGTAGAAAGCGACCGATCGAGGGACATCGAGCGCCGGAATCTCCACATAACAAATCTTGCCGTTCGCCAAAGTTGGAGGCATAAAAGTTCCTTGAGTCTTCTGTTGAGTATCTGTTGACTATTCTACTCTGAAGCCATGAATCGTCCACCCGTCGTGCATTTCGTGTCTTTGTTTTTCGTTTCGTGTGACTTCGTGGATCGATTTCTTTACTCGAGACCCTCAAGTGTGTTCAGGTGATCGATGGAATCAAAAACATGACTACTACCCTGGCTTGTGTGAATTGCGAGGTGGGCGGCGCAGGTACGCGCGCGCGATTGTGACCGGATGACTTAGGGCGTTGACCACACGCCCCCTCCATCCCAGGGGCTCGTGGAAGAGACCGAGCTGGCCCAACACGGCGCCACGATCATAGTAGATGCGCTCGCCCGCCAGCCGGTCATCCCCGTCGAACGAGTAGATCCCGCAAAGTGAGAACTCCATCCGCCGGCCAGTCGCCGGCAGGCCGCGCCACGCGCCGAGGTGAGTACCGCGGATGATGACCTCCAGCACCAGGCTCTCGGATGCCACGTGCCGGTGCATTACCTCAATTGACAGATCGGGCAGCGCGCCCATGAGCTCGATGTAATACGACCGCACGCCGTCGCGGCCAATGCGGTGATCCCCCCACGGCTCGTCATCGTAGCGTGCGCTCATGCCAAACGTCGCCATCACCGCTTTCAGGTCATGCCGGTTTTCGCAGCGGACGTGCTCGTCCACGACGGCCATGCGCGCCTGGACACGCTCAGCCTCGAGTAGTGACATACCTCATCTCCTCGCGACGCTTCGGTGAAATGAGTTATTAGGCGGCTTGGCTCTTCATTCTAGCTTTAACTTCGTCCGAACAAGCCAAGCACATCCCGTGAGAGGTTTCCGTTTGAAACTTGCGCTCGAAAAAGTCTTCAATCGGAATCCAGTCGCCTTCATGGTCCAATTTCTTGCACCAGGCGCAAACACGCAGGAAACCCTCTAAGTAATATAAGCGGGACACTAGTCATTCGTCGTTGGCTAATTCAATCTGTTGCTGCTTGTTCAAGCCTCTCGTCTCCCAGCACTTTCCGCTCCCTGTTACCCAAACATAACTTTGGATAGTACCTCTTCTGTTAAGCTGCTCGTATCTGCTCAATAATTCGGCGAGTCCCGTCCAATGGTTAGGCCCGCTCCGACTCTCCAAGCCCGATTGGACCACAGGCCACGCTTCGGCGTGAGTCTCACATACCTGAATGGACGCAAAAGCGGTCTATAAGATGGTGCTTAGGGCATGCAGCTCGGTTACTGGGTAAGCAACTAGTTGACTAACTTGCACCGCCAGCCGGCGTGGTAACCAGCCCTCCGGAGTCAAACTCGACTCTCGCGGCTCAGGAGATCTCTACGCTTGACCCGACTTTCATACCCGATTTGTTTTGTCGCCATAACAAAGACGGCGGGTCGAACCCTGCGAATTTCGGCAGTTTACAGTGCACGCAGCGTTCGGCAAAGAAGTTGTGATACCAAGATTTGTGAAAAGAACGGTTTGTGACAACGAGGACATCCAATAGCTGCGAGAGTTGCCAGTGACCAAGAAAGCCGGAGTCATGTCGTGGCCGTGCCGTAGCGCGCCATTATCAATAGCCAGATTTCCGCCTTGACGTTCCCCTGCGCTTCCGAGATGCACGCTTCGAAGATTCCAACTTCAACCGCGGCGCGCCGCCTCGATTGCAGCGATGTCGATCCTTTTCATCTCCATCATCGCATCGAACGCACGCTTGGCGGCGGCGGGGTCGGGATCGGTTATCGCTTTGGTCAGAGCGATCGGCGTAATCTGCCAGGACAAGCCCCATTTGTCCTTGCACCACCCGCACGCACTCTCTTCGCCGCCGTTGCCGACGATTGCGTTCCAGTAACGATCGGTTTCGGCCTGATCAGCGGTTGCGACCTGAAACGAAAATGCTTCGTTGTGCTTGAACGCGGGTCCGCCATTGAGCCCGAGGCAGGGAATTCCCATCACCGTAAACTCGACCGTCAACACGTCTCCTTTTTTCCCGGACGGAAAGTCTCCCGGCGCAAGGTGCACGGCCCCAACGGATGAATCGGGAAAGGTCTTGGCATAAAATCGCGCCGCGTCCTCGGCGTCGCCATCGTACCAAAGGCAAATCGTATTCTTTGCTTGCTTATCCATGTCACTCCTCCATCGTGATGAGCCACCCGACGCCGCAGTAAGACGCTGCACTCGCGGTCCAAGGGCATTGGCTCTGCGGACATTTCCGCCTCAATGAACCCGCAAAAACCCCGTACCATGTGACCGATCCGGAAGCCCAGACCAGTCGAGCGATCATTCCGTCGGAATATCGAGCGACTCCTGCGACATAACGTTGGCCTTCAGTTGCGGCGCGCGATCAGCATCCGAGCCGGGATAATAAATCTATTTGAGAAGCATGCTATCGCGCCGTCAGCTGCAAGGCTTTGTTACGTGCGCACTTCGGCATCACTCGCGATCAGCGATTGAACTTGCTCCGGCGTGATTCCTTTGGTTTGCAGCACTCTCCACTCTTCTTCCTTCGCAAGCCCTGCATACCAAGGATGCACGTCGGAACCCTTCACCTCATAGATCATGATGCTGCCGCGCAGATTCTGCTTCGTATTCGAGCTAAACCATACCAAGATAGCGGAATCAATTCGATCCACTATTCGCTTGTGAAGGTTCTGAGAACTAGGCGCGAGCTTTCTCTCATGAAGGTACGGGCGTGGGTTACGAACAGAATAATTCCCGCTCGCTTCTCGCTGGAAATAATACTCTTCAATCACTCTCCTAGGAGAAAATGGCGGCAACGTAATTTGATCCTGACGAAACTCGTCAAGGGCTGTATCCATATCGACTAGATAGTCCGCATAAAAGCCGAAGCCTACCCGGCCCTTGCCAGAAAAACCGAGCCACTTATGATCAAACCAGTTATCAATCTTGACAACTATTATCGTGCGGGGAAACCCATTATTTACGCAGCCAGCGATCACATGCTTTACCAATTCAACAAACTCTGGGTCATCATTTTGTTTAGTCAGAATTTCCATAAGTCATAACTCGAAGCAACATAACGTCAGAGTTGACGCGGCGGCGCGAATTGAATCAAGCATCGCCGGATTGAATGCAGTTACAAAACACGCCCCCCGCCGCTCGCGTCCAACGATTTGTTATGTGCGCCCTCTATTTGGCGCCGTTTGTTTTCAACCTTAGCATTATGAGACCTTCCGTAATACGAAGCACTTCCTGAATATCTCCAAATGTTGTCGTCGGGTCGTTATTGTAGTTCATCAGCCGGTGTTCGTATTTGCGGTCTGCCGCAATTTCGTCGATAACGAACCGAGCTTCCTGGAGAGCCGCGCCACGATGTTCAGCCTTGCCGCTCACTTCAGTGGTTGCCATTTGCAGCGCGCAATATAAGCTGACGGTCTTTGCCTCCGCGGGACAGACGCGGTTATCGGCGCGATTCCATTTGGATTCTAAGTTGAGGAGCTCTCTTGCACGCTTCATGATTTGTAAATCAGCCTTGGTTATGGGGGGCCTAACATTGGAACCAGCGGGGAATTGGGTTGCAGTTCCTTGCGCGTTGACCGCGAATGGTGTCAAGAAAAAGCAGACGACCATGATCGCTCTTGAGAAGCCTGTCCTTGTCACTTTCTTCAGCATGTTAGATTAACCTCCAAACAGCGCATAACGTTTGAGTTGACGCGGGCGAGCGCGCCCACGAAACCATAGAATCAACAAATCAAGTTGAGAAACAGGCTATCGAGCCTCGCGTCCAACGAGTTGTTAGATTACGGCGTTACCGTTAAGGCGCGAGTCTGGAACGACGCCTCACCGCATCAACTACTAAGCGGACCGCATCTGTTACCACGCGTGGCTCGTCGAGGTGAATGTGATGGCCGCTCCTCTCTGCAACCATTACCTTGCTGTTTCGTGAGAGATTAGCAAGCCCAACCTTCTGTTGCCTCTTTTCCTCATTGATTCGCTTCCACTCGTCGGCTGAAATACCGGGCGGCGGGTTGCCGCCATCAGGCTTCGCGAAGAGCGTCACTAAAGGTTTATCGCCAAGTTCGTACGGAGTTTTAGCTCTTGCCACGTACATCCCTTGCAGCTCTTCCGCCCAGAAATCCGGCCCCGCGGCTGTGCGTGGTGGTTGAGACCGGAACCAGAGGCGCATCACCTGAGTGGACACCGACAGCTTGTCGAAGGGCGGTTCGGTCTTCGGCGCCCCGAACAGTTTTTGGTTGAACTCGAATTGTTTGATGTCTTCTGCGGCGGGAGGCCTCGGCGGACTGCTCTGCATCGTTTGAACGGGTGGCACGACAATCCCTGTCGCACCCTCCCGCACCCGAACGAGTTTGCCTTGATACATCAGGGTTGTGTCTTCGTGCGTGGAATCAATCAACACCATCCCAGCGACCTCATCCGGGTACTGCTCGGCATAGACTCGTGCGATCAGCCCGCCGATGGAATGTCCGACGAGCACGTATGGACCTCTAATGCGAGCAGCTTTCAACAGCGTGTGAAGTTCGTAGGCATCTTGCCTCATGGTGCGCGGTGTCGGGCCCGGTTCGCTCCAGGCGAGCCCGGCGCGGTCGTAGCTGCACCCGCGCGTAAAACGAGACACGCCCGGCTGAACCAAGCCCCAGTCGAATGAGAAGTCACCAGCGCCCGCGATTAGCACAACCGTCGGCCCGCTTTTGCCCGTGCAGTTGAGGTGCAATCGGTAGCCGCCTACATCCACCAATTTGCCGGGAGGCGAATAGGTGGGCTGTTTGTCTTTTTGTTGCCCGACGGCTATCACAGACAGCAGCAATAAGAACACGGTTACGGTAACTTTCATGGATTTATCAACTCGCACCAACAATACAAGGGGAGCAATCTAACGATCACGTTGACCGGGCGGCGCGATTAGATGGAACTTGGATGAAACAGCCTACTTGAGAAACACGCCACCGCCGCTCCGGTCCAACGTGTTGTTTCGGCAGCAGGGTTAATGGCACGTGTTCGTTACAACGTCGGAAGATGCTTCCTTCCAAGAAGCCTTAACTCGTTCAAATTCGCGTTTGATGATCGAGGGGAAGTCTTCATCAAGCCTTCGAGCAACTTCTGCATCCTCCATATACGGCACTTTCACACTGTACTCACCTGGGCCTTTCCAAAGATCGACACCGTACCTGATGGTCTCCTGTGGCATGATTGTTCGAAACGGTTCAACAGCATCGAACATCGGACCCGCATCGACAAAGTCTTGTGAATCAGGCGCCTTGTAGCTAATGAGGTGCACACCATATTCGAAATCGGCCTCTTTGAATTCCTTCCAGAAATCCGCGCGGTGAACTCTCGCAAAAATTCGATGGTCCGTTCCGTTGTCAAGAAGAAATACGGCGCGGTTTCCGGCGCACTGGATAAAGCGAAAGCTAACCTTGCCCGTTATGTTCCCAGCAGGGATTCGATTGTCCATTCCAAGGCGAGACGAATCAGAGCAGACTCTGGACCACAAGAAAAATGCTCCCGCTCCAACGGCGAAGGTGATCACAGCGCAAACAATGCGTAGACCGTATCTCATGATGAGGATCCTAAATGTTTGATGCGCTCTCCACAACAAAGTTCCGTTGATTGAGTTTAGTAGACGCCGAACTCTGCGCTTGAGCGGCTCGCCCACAAACTTACAAAAGAAGCCCGCTCATGGCGAGTCCGCTCCACGCGCTTGTTGAACCCTGGATTTTGTCGCGGCTCGCAGACTCGCGCGACAACAATCCTTAATTCGTTATGTTGCGCGCTACCAGGGTAAGCGGTTACCCGTAGGAAATGGCTTCAAGACTGATTGCCGAAGAACTTCCAAAACAGTTCTTCAGAACGGCGAGCACCTTCCTGGCTGAGGCCGACCGATTTGTTCTTGTTCTTCGGATCACTAATGAGGCCGCTCTCATGCAAGCGATTCAGCGCATCCCAATCGTGACCTTTCCATGCCCTGGCAAAGCCTTGCTCATTGAAGGAAGTCAGATGGAGCAGCGCTAGGACCATTTCGTCAACTTTGCGTTCATCATATTCCATAGTGACTGTTATGTAATTCGACTTAGCACTGCTGTCAACACCTGTAAAAAGAATGGTAACGCATCGGTAAGAGGAGCAACATAACGCTCCTGTTCAGTGGGCGCGGGCGATCAGCATCCAACCTGCTACGCAAGGAAGCATCTTGAGAATCATGCTATCCCGCGCTCCACTGCAACAGGTGGTTGGATTGCGGCGTCAACAGAGCCACGTCCTCAACTTAGGCATGGCTCGACGCAAATTCGACTGCGAGTGGGGAAAGAACCAAGATACGACTCGCTCAAACTCGGCAGCGGCTTGTCCTGTCAGATGACTTCTAGCAGCGACAATCCCCTCAGGCATCCCAGCCAGACCCTCAAAAGCTGTAGTCGAAACAATATTCACCACGTAGGGATCAGATGAATTGCCCATGTCGTTTAGTAACCCGAAAATCTGCCTTGTTGTTTCAGCTTCGCGAGGGGTATTTGATTCCCGGCCCAGCAATTCTAATAGATAACGATCCAGATCGCCGAAGCAGAGATAGGGCGAGTCATCTTCGTGCGAGATGAACGAATCATCCTTAGCGCGAGCCTCCGCAAAAGCGGGGACTCTTTCGAGTAAGGTGGCAGTCGCATTCTCGGTAGTCAACACTTCTACCATCTTGGTTTCCGGTTAACAGAGAGCAATCCAACGCTGCGCTTCAGCTGCGGCGCCCGAAAGAATTCAAGCTAAAAGGAACAAGGCTAGTTGAGAAGAATGCTGTCGCGCCGTCAGCTGCAAGCGCTTGTTGGATGCGGCTCTGAGAGTCTAGCCCGAAGGCCAAGCTCGATCGTCACTTTGTGCGATTCCAACATGCGTTTTACCTCTACGCATTTTTCGGCGATCTTATCGTTGTCGCCCGGATTTCTCAGCCCGTTCTCGGCGACCGCTACGACTCGCCCCAGAGGCCAACGGTTGAGTCCTAGGTTCAGAAGCGCTTTCTCCAGCTCAGAGAGGGTCAATGGTTCTTGCCGTGGCGTATCACCGTTCAGAATTAGGGAGTAGCCGTCAGAATTTACAATGACAAATGGATTCAGCCACGCCCGAGCGGTCGAATGCTGCGGATCTTGTCTATCTTAGGCTCTGGCACGCGGCTCAGCGGGTCTAATTTCTCCTCCGAAGTGTTGTGATTCTGCGGGGTTTCTGACGCGAGAACGCGGTGTAGGCCAACAGACCCAGCATGCAGCACATAACAATCGAGTGACGGATTACTCTCATATTCAACCCTTCGCGAGGCATCCAACGCTGCTGTTCACCGGCGGCGAGCGTAACCATTCAAGCCATGATGTATCAAGCTTATTTGAGAAGCATGCTGTCGAGCTGTCCGGTGCAACAGCTTGTTATGCGCGCGGTCGATTGCAAAATTCAACTGCATTGGCCGACTTTTCTTGCTTGCCATTCTCGTGCTCGGATTTCAACAGTCTTTGATTCATCATTCGATTCAACCCGCCCATCGCTCTCCGTGGCACCGTAATCTCCAAGCAACTTAACGACTGGATGAAACTTTTCTCAATCCATTAAAAAGCGAGCTTGCCGTGCCAGGCCCAGGGGCTTCTCCGTATAGATACTTGCGGCTGGCTCATCCGCCAAGAGATTGGGATCAGCGCCATGCCCAAGCATCAACCGAATGATTATTGGATTGCCGTGTAAGATCGCGCCAAACAACGCTGACGCGCCTTGGTCACAACGATTGTTAAGGTCAATTCCATTCTCGATAAGGCGCTTTACTTCCTTAACATCACTTTCAACGACTGCGGTCATGGGTTGTCCATAAACATCGATCATAGGAGATCGCCCTCGTGATATTTGTTAGCGCATAACGTTTGAGTTGACGCGGCGGCGCGAGTCAAAGCAACCTCCGCCGCACCAAGCAAGCTGAGAGAGGCGCTACCGCCGCTCGCGTCCAACGATTTGTTCGGCTTCGCGTTAAGGGAAACCGAGCTTTATCTCCTTCCGTAGCCATTCTACTCTATCGTAAACAGCAGCCTTATTAACGAAGATATTATGATGTTGTGCGTCATACCATCTAACCAACTTTGGCTCGCTTGCGGCCTGACTATATTGTAATGCCCTTGATTCTGAAATCGCCTCATCTTCACGCGCAAACTGAAAGAAGAGTGATGCTGGTGATGCGCGACCAATAAAATTGATGGCATCAAGAGGTGCTGTTACCTGAAGATAGTTTTCCAACTGCTCTGGGGTTAGAGATTTCCTGATTTGTACAATGTTTGGATGATTATTTAAACGCAAGAAGTCAGTCATGCTTGGTATTCCGGCTATCAGGATATACGTTTTCACGCGATTCTCTATGCCCGATAGCACCGCACCCATCCATGCGCCAAAACTGAGACCGATGTAGCCGATTCGCTTAGGGTCAATGTCAGGGCGAGACAAGAGCAAATCCAACGCACGACGCAATTTCAAGATTATTTGGACATATCGCTCGCGGTCAGCTTCAGGCTCGGTCAAAAGCGGCAGGGTGCGTACAGAAGGCTCATCTATGAGGAGCGAAACCGCCCCGATTTTCGCCAAAGACATAGCCTCACTCAAGAAATCGGAGCGGCCTTGTTCGCCGCCATGTTGAAATATGACGCCGGCAAATTGACCTCCTTTACAAGGAGCAACCAAATAGGCGGAGACTCGCGCACCATTCAGATTGGCGTACGAAATATCGTGTACTTTGATATTGCCTCTAATTTCAACGCCAACTTCTTGGACATCAAGCGGCAGATTTTGAGAGTAATCAAACATTGCTTCAAATTCTCAGGAGATTCAGAACAGGAAGAAAGCCGAACGCTCACGTTGACCGGGCGGCGCGATTAGAAGGATGTTTGAAGAAATAGGCTACTTGAGAAACGTGCCACCGCCGCTCCGGTCCAACGTGTTGTTAGATTTCGCCCCTGATTCTAACGGGCTTTGGATCCGCAACTGCATCGCCCACGATAAGGCGAAACGCCAACGCAGAAATAGCACCTGCCACCATACACCAAGCGAAATCACCACCAGGCACGCTCCAGGTAATGAATAGCTTCGAGATTAGAAACATGGCGAGCAAGGCGATCAAAGCTCCTCCGCAGCAATAAACAACAAAACCCTTCCAATTGAAGAACCGATAAATAAGAAAGGCCGGAATACCAATTAGCCCTTCCGCCAAATATGCAAAAGGAGTGTAGAGAAGGAAGATTAAGCTTATACCTTTCAGCGAAGCTGCCGGCGCATTGCGTGAAAATACCGTAACGATGAACACGAGCGGCATCATCAACGGCGCAATGAGGAAAGCAAGTATTAACCTTCGGCTCATAATAGAAATCTAACGTTTGAGTTGACCGGGCGCGGCGAGCAGCACCCAATCCTGAAACCAAATTACAAGTTAAAGAACGAACTTGCCGCGCTCCGGTCCAACGAATTGTTCGGCATCGTCACACAGAGGAACGCGGGTTTGTGATTGAACCAGCCGCGGAATTTAACCACCGAAGTAGTATCGCAATCAATTGTGACCAAATGATCCATTGCAGAACGAACAACGAATCGACCAAAGGAATCCACAGCCAATCACGACTATGGTTCAAGGATGTGCCAGCGTAATAAGGAAGACCCAGTACAACCATCGTTAGAGGAGAGCCCAGCGCATAATCTGATCGCCAAAGTGATCTGCCTCATAAGCCGGAAAGGATTTGTCCGTCGCCGCCTTAATCCAGGAATACGAGGCCAGCGCGGCAAACGGAATCGATACTGCGATCGCTACCACTGCTGCTCGCTTGTTGAGTTTCATATCGCGCAGATGCCGAACGCTCCTGTTCAGCGGGCGCGGGCGAGCAGCATCCAACCCGCGCCGCCAGAAAGCATCTTGAGAACCATACTATCCCGCGCTCCGCTGCAACAGGTTGTTGGGCGCGTTTCTGCTAGTAGGGCCTCATGATTTCCAAAAGCCCTAACTCCTCAAGCCGTAGGAATAGATTCCTATGCTCCTTTGCTAGAACCTTCAGGCGTCTTCGCTTCCGCGGACGTATCTCAGCAATTTCACGAACCACTTTTGCAAGCTGAGCAACCTCCTCATCTGCCGACTCGACAAGGAGTGCCAAACGCTTAAGATTCTTCTCGGAGATATTAGATTGCGTCAAAAACCCGGTAGTCTCATCCAACTCTTCAATCTGCCTCCTCTTTTCACTCGGAAGCCTCATACACTCCTTGCAGACGTGGTCTCGGTGCCCTCGCCCAGAAAACCTCTCATTCGCTCGACGACGACCACAAATGTGGCAGTAATGAGGCATCGAAAAGAGATCTGACAGAACCCGTCTGTTCACCTAAGAACGGGAAGCGCCCAACTTCTAATTAGATCATAAATTCTCGCGGTATAACATGGGAGTTTACAACATAAATCCGGCCGAAGTGCAGAACTTCCCAAAAAGTGCTTGCCTTCGTGTTGTAACACGATAGCTGCAATGTTATCGTGCGGCGGACCCTTACGCAGAATCGGGACGGCGCGCGCTGGAACCGCACCCCTCGACTCAAACAATCCATAAGGAGCCTCACCATGCCAAAACTGCTTGAGCAAGTGCGTAACCTCATCCGCACGCGCCACTACAGCATTAGCACCGAACAAGCTTACCTTAACTGGATCAGGCAATTCATTCTCTTTCACGGCAAGCGTCATCCGGCTGTGGAAAGCGCTCCTGCACAAAGGCGGGCAAATGCCCGCCTCTTTAAAATCAAAGTGGGTTGTCAAAAAACCTCAGGGACCGGGAGTCGTGCTTTGAGCGGTCGTCTTTTTCCTGATGTAACCCTCTCCTCGCTGAGTCAACCCGGCTTTTCCCGCCAGGGTGTTTAGTACCGAGCTCAATATCTGCTTGTTCTCTACTTTGAAGCTCGTCAGTCCGGAAACATTCGTGTCCGGATCGTCAAAGTGTAGCGTCAGGTAGCGATACTTCTTCTTAACAAACCAGGCCGGTATGTTCAGACCATATGGCGCGGGAACGCTGCCCAACACAGTAGCGGCCGTCGGTCGCCGAGATTGTGTATCCGGGTAAGCTGCGCTGACAGCACCGTACGGAATGAAGAGAACCTCTTTCTGCTGTTTGTTTCGAAATACAAGCCGCTGAGTGGTGTCGTCGAAGCTCAACGTGCCATCCTGTTTCTTCGCGTAGCCAACCACCCCACCTTCGTACTTTGCCTTAAACGTCTGCGGCGCCGGCGCCGGTGTTGGCGCCGATTGAGCGGTGTCGCTTTTGCCAGGATCCATGGTCCTCGGCCGCTGCGCGTAAGCGCCAATCGAAAGCGTTCCGACTAAGACCAAAACTGCGCAAAATCTCATATTAATTCTCCTTTAGGAACTGATCTGACGGAAGCGACAAACGGAAGTTCGTCAAACTGTAAAAAGTTACAAGCCTTTGGCCCATTCAGGCACCTTGTAAAGAACCCACCACAACACCAGCTGAACAATCAGGACCACCACGCCCAAAACAATGCTGGTAAAAGATCCTGTGCGGCCACCGAGTTGCGGCATTCGGTAAGATCGCGCCAGGCCGACACTTCCCATGACCACCGCGCCCGGACAAAACAGAATTCCGAGATAAGGCACCAGGGCGTAGGTAGCAAACGCCCGGGCGATTGCTGAAGCTGTGTTCTGGTTAGACTGGTCCATCCATTCCAACCTTAGTTTCCATGAGCTGCTTTTTCGAGAAAATACGGCTAGCTTACAAAGCTACCCCGAATACACCAGAAAAGAAACCTCTTCGTGTTCTTCGTGTCTCCGTGGTTTTCTGAGGTTTTTTACCACGGGAGACACGGAGGACACAGGAGTTAAACGCGTACAAATATCCAAACTACGACCCGATCCTACTTAGCGAATGGCTTTACCCGCTCGATCGACTCTTTGAAGTCGGTATCTCCCGGCGCCAGGCTAGCGCCTTTCTCGTAAGCTGCCAGGGCCTTCGCGTATAGCTTGCTCACTTCGTAAGCGTAACCAAGCTCCCGATAAACGTTCACGTCATCGGGCGACTTGGTCGCTGCTGTCTGGAGAGCGGTAATCGCTTTGGGAAAGTTTTTCGCTCGGGAATGGGCCACTCCAAGCAAATAGAAAGTCACCCCGGTCGCATCATTACCCGCCGCTGCCCGCTCAAGAGCAGCCGCCGCTCGAGCATACTGTTTAGACCCGATAAGAGCCTGGCCAAACAACGTCACCGACTCGGCATCCGTCTTGAGCTTTATCAGCCCTTCACCAGAGCGAACAGCGCTGAGGTAATCAGCGTCGGCCTTGGCTGTGTCTTCCGTTACCGCAGCACGCCTGAGATACGCCGAGACCAGCAGTGTCCACGCGGGCGCCATGCGCGGATCGTTCACAGTTACCCGGTTCAAAGAAGCGATTGCACCGTCGAGATCGTTTTTTCCGAGAGCAATCTGCGCGAGGTAGAACAGGGCTAAAGAGTCTTTTGGGTTCAGCTTGACGACCGCGTTGAACGTCTTTTCCGCATCAAGAGGTTTGCCGGTTTTGTATTCGGCGAGCCCACGATAATAAAGCATCAGCGGATCAGGCTTGGCGCCGGCCCGGGTGGTTGCCGTAACCAGCAGAGGCAGGGCCCGATCAAACTTCTCAGAGAGAACATAAGCCTGTGATAGCGCATCCAGCGTGTTCGGATCCTCCTGCTTCGCGGCCCTTTGAAGATCGATTGCTTTTTGCAGGTCCACAGCAGAGTCGGCATATTGCTTGAGGTTCAATTCGGCAAACCCTGCAATTTTCCAGGCTTCAGAATCGTTAGGGTGAAGCTCAGCCAGCTCCTTCGCTTCCTTTGCTGCTGCTGCGAACTGTTTATGTTCCAGCAACTGGTAGGCATGAGAAGTGTCGGCAGGAGCTACTGTGTTAGCCACCGGCTTAACCGGCTGAACATCGAGCAAGGGCGCATTAGAACTGCGGCGGGCCGTTGGCGCGGGGGTTGGTTCCGGACGCAGGAGCGGATCTTCCGCAGGCTTACTAGCGGGCTTTACTCGACGCGGACGGCTTGATTGGGCCTGAAGTGCGCCGATAAGCATGAGGATTACGGCACAAATCGCTAAAAGACGGTTCATGGTAGATCTGGAGATCATAGCGAAGAGATTGTATTAGGGAGAGGGCTGGTTTGAAAGCTCAGTAACCAGTCTGGCAAACGCAACCCTTCGGATGCAGGCTCAGAGCCTGGAGTTCGCCTGAGCGGGACAAAGAAAGGGCCGGCAACACTTCACCGGCCCTTCTCGCTCTCCGCACCTGGTAGAATCAGAAGTTCAGTTTCAGGCCGAACTGGAACTGTCTCGGGTCGTAAGCGGCTGTTGGACGGCTGTAATAGTTGCCATTACCGGCTCGCTGCCCAAACGCGTTGACGTCACTGAAGAATGGTGAGGCCGATCCCTCGTTGAAGCGGTTAAATAGATTAAATCCCTCAGCAATCAAATCCAGCCGCACTCGCTCTCCCAACCGGATTGCCCGCGTCACTCTCATATCCAGGGACATGAATCTGTGTGTAATGCCCAGATTGCGACCGAGATCACCCGTTGAGAACTGGCCGTTGGTGATCAGTGGCGTACAGCCGGTAGTACCGGGCACGCACAAAGAGCCATCGCCCAGCACGCTGGGGCGATCCGTCTGGTTTGATTGATCGTTGTTTGTGTCCTGGTTGCTCAGAATATTGAACGGTCTTCCGGAGGAGATTTCGAGAATGGGCGCGATCGTGAAATCGGACATGAACCGGTGCAGCCCGTCTCCGGAGCGCCAGGTAGCCGGGGAGATGATCATGCCGCTGAAAACAAATCGGTGCCGTTGATCAAATAGAGAGGTGGCTCGCTCAGCGCGGAAGTTTCGATTGTCCTGCGGCAGCAACAAGGTCTGAAGGTCCGATGAATCATCGATTGAATGCGACCAGGTGTAGGAAGCCAGAAACTGGAAATGGTTTGAGAAACGCTTTTTCAGATCGACGTTCAGTGCGTTGTAACTGGAATTGCCGTCTGAAGACTGAGCATTCACAGAACCGAATGGCGAGATGACACCAGGCGCGCGCAATGAGCCGGCCAAAGCAGAATTCAATACCGCCGGAGTGACGAGTCCGCCTGACAGTGCTTGCGCGAGGAAGTAGTTGGGTGCGCTCGGCCGGAAGAAATTTGCCACGCCGGCGTTGACGATTCGATTATTGATATTTGTCAGGGGCGCCGTAATCATGCCCGGCACGATAATCGCAAACGTCTGCCCGGCATTCGGATAAGGCGGAGCGCCTGCCGGTGTCGCGAGCGTATAACATCGTAGCGGTACGCCGCCCGGGCATGGCACACCTGTGGTAGGAATGGAAAACGCGAGCGGCTCAGTGGTGTTGACTGGATTGCGTCCCGCAAGACGCACGAAATTGGCAATCTGCAAATCTGTGCGCGGGGCATTAACATCCAACGGATGCGGCAAGTGATGAGCGCCCACGTACAAGTAACTCGCCGACAATGACATGTCTTTAGTCAACTGTCGTTCGATTTGCGCATTCGCCTGGGTCGCATAGGCATATTCAAAATCCTTGCTGACATGGAGAGTAAACGGCAGCACGGGGCCGAAGCCCGGAAAAGTTTGATCGTTGAACCGCTGACGGCCAAATTGATACTGCGAGCCGGCAGCAACCCCGGGCGTTACGACGCCTGCGGGACAAATAGCCGACACTGGACCACCCGGCGGGCACACAGTTCCCTGAAAGACTTGCACCGCATTGAGCAAAGCCGTTTGCGATGGACTGCCCGGGGTCAGGATGCCCTGCTGTTGTTGAACCGCGTCGGCGATGTCCGAGTTGAAGGCAATCGCCAGCAGCGGATGGTCATAGAAGAGACCATAAGCTGCTCGCACGACGGTCTTCGCGTCATTGTTGATATCCCAGGCCACAGCCAGGCGAGGCGCCCAGTTGTTCTTATCGCGCGGGAATCCCTGTTGCACATTCAGCGCATCCTGAGCTGCGAGGATGTCACCGGCTGAAAGATTGATGCGTGAAAGTGGATCCTGGAAAGGTAGCGTCGGGATCCGCTCAGTAATTTCGTAATCGTACCGAATACCATAGTTGACTGTGATATTCGGTCTGAGCTTCCACGAGTCCTGCGCAAAGAACGCCATCGGCTTATTGCCGATCCGGCTGATGGGATTGCCGAAGCCCTGGATATAGTTGGTGGGAAAACCCAAACCGTACTGCTGCACTGGAGTGAAGTCAGGCGCGCCGGCGAAGGCAGGATTGAGTGTGCTCGCGGTGAGGCCGCCAAAATTAAAAAGACCGGCAAAGTTCAATTCAAATACTGCTTCCGGAATTCGCACAAAAGCGAAGTCGCCGCCGAATTTGAAGGTGTGATTCCCCGCCACCACGTTCAGGTTGTCCGTCCATTCATAGCGAGTCTCGGTTCTGATGACGGGTGAGAACAGCTCACGGCCAATAAACGCCGTACCCGAAATATTGAAAGCAACAGCATCGCCGTTTTGCGACTTAAACGTGGCGCGGCGCTCGCCAAAGTTGAAGCGCGCTTCGTTGACCATTCGACTAGACAGCGTCGAGTTCAGGGTGGCGACGGCGGAAAAGTCGCGCAGCTTTTGAATCCCAGTTCGCGAAAAATCGTTTTGGCCCAATGACTGATTCTGTGACTCAACCTGAATGCCGGTAATCGTGCTGGGGTTGTACCCGAACCTGAATGCGAACTGATGGGCCGGAGTAATCAGGTGGTCCAGACGAAAGGAGTTGAAAGTTGTGCGGTCAGTAATCGGAAAGACGGTCTGCAGCGATTGAAGCGGTCTGAACGCAATGAACTGGCCAAGAGCATTCGTAGTAGCCGACGGCACTGGCGCACCCGAAAGAATAAACCGCGGGCCAATGACTCCCGGAAGTATTGGACTTATTGCCGGGCACGCACTTCCGTCGTTCGGCGAAATCAGGGGGTTGCTTCCAGTCAAAGCTGTCGTGCCGCCACTCCCGGCAAAGAAAGCATAGGCCCGAGCGCCGCAAATGTTGGCGGGCACACCGGAAGCAACCAGGGTGTTAATAAACGTAGCTTGTGCTGGAGTGATGTTATTAAACGTGCGAGCGATCGGATTCAAACCGGGAATCACAGGGATTGTCGCCGAACCCGCCAGGCCCTGCGCGACGTTACTGGTGAAGAATCCGGATTCATCTCTGCGTCGTTGTTCAAAGGCAAAGAAGAAAAATGTGCGGTCGCGATCCAGCGGACCGCCGATAGTAAAGCCGTATTGTTTGCGATTGAACGGAGGCTTGGCCACAGGCGCAAAAGCGTTGCGCGCCTGAAAGCGCTTGTCACGCAAAAACCCAAAAACATTTCCGTGAATATCGTTGGTGCCGCTCTTAGTGACTACGTTGACCACACCTCCTGCCGAACGGCCGAACTCCGGAGCAAAGGAGTTTGTCACAACCTGGAACTCCTGCACTGCCTCCTGGCTGACCGTCGAGCGAGACGCATTAACGGAATTGTCGGTGTTATCGGCGCCGTCAACCTGGACCAGGTTTGAGCGGCCGCGCTGGCCGCCAAAGTTCAGGCCGGTGGTCGGTGCTGGTCCAATCGGCCTGCCGTTATCGCGCGATACGGTTGAGGTTGTAAGTGCGAAAGCCAGGTAATTGCGCTCATTGATAGGCAGATTATCAATGCGTTGCTGATCGACGGTGGTGGCGACGGCCGTTCGCGAAGTCTCCACTAACTCAGTGGTTGCGCCGGTGATTGTTACCACCTCGTTAATTTGACCCGCCTCGAGATTCACATCGAGATCCGCGCGCTGCCCGATGGTCAGTTTGACGGCTGGCAGCGAAGCCTTCTTGAAATTGGGCGCTTCAACAGTTACGTCGTAATCGCCGGGCGTCAGATTCAGGATTTGATAGAAACCGTCATTGTTTGTGGTAGCCGTGCGCGTCGCGTTATTTGCCGGATTCCGCGCGGTGACCGTGGCGTTAGCGACAACAGCACCCTGCTGATCGCGCACAAACCCGCGCAGATCTGCGGCGTCAGACTGGGCCTGGCCCAACGAGAGGCTCGCGCAAAGAAGAGTCGCAAGAAAAACCCCTGTCAGGCGTAGGCAGGGATTTAGCTCCTGCGAAAAAGAGGCAAATATCATCTGAGTTCTCCTTAACTGAGATCGGAATCCGCTGACCGGCCGCGTTAGAGCTACATTTTCTCGAAACGATTCAAGCTTCTTCCACCCGTTCTGCACGTATTTGGTAACTTCAGAGGTGTCACGGCGTGTTGGGGAGTGATTAGCTCGCCGCATCTCAATCACGACTCCTTGGAGAAAGGCGCCGGCATGTTTCCAGGAAAGGAAACGCGTTGCCTTTTTACCCCAAAAGTCCATTTGTGGCAAGCCTTTCCATCTCGCGGTAGGTCATCGTGAGTTTGATCAACAAAGGGTTTCTTTACGACAGTATGAGATCTATCATCGTTGAGAGAGCAGTGCAGCTTCGCTTGAGCGCGTGGCGCGCGCGAGTTTGCGTCTGAGTCGATCGTTTAAGCTGAAAAAGAGGATCGCAGCTTCGGCGGCAAGGGGAAAATACGCCGTACGACGCAGCAGACCGGAAATTCGGAGACGAGAATCAAACTTTCGTGCATATGCATGGCGATACTCCTGGCCGAGCGCGGCGTACGAACCGCTGCTAAGACTCTTCAAATGCTTGTGGATCGTTGCGGCTGCCAGTTCACCACTCTCAAAGGCCATGAGCATGCCACTCCCGGTGAACGGATCAATGAAGGCTGCGGCATCGCCAATTGTTAATAGCCCGGGTCTGGGAACCAAGGTCTGCCTGCCGAAACCTTCCAAAGCCACACTCAGCCACTCACCGTGGACCTCCGCACCCGCCAGCGCATATGCGGCGCGCGGATTTTTTGTGACGATCCGATCCACCACGGTCGCTGGATCTGAATTGCAACGGCGGACGTCACTGGCTGCGGCAATAAAGCACAGGTTGCTCAGGCCCCTCTCGATATTACTCAGTCCTCCGTATCCTCCCCGATAGGAGTAGATTTCACAGGCCTCATCCGCAACTCTGGCATTTCGGAGGTGGACCTTGAAAGCAATCAGCCTGGCCCTAGCCACGCGGGCTTTGCGACCGTCTGGAGTGCTCAGCTTTCTGAGCACCGCCCTCGTCCTCCCCGTCGCGTCGATAGTTACCGGGGAGTGGTAGTCCACTATTTTCTCGGCGGTTTTTACTCGAACTCCGGAAACACAATTTCTACTCTCGAGCACATCAGTCACAGATGCTTCCTCGAGTACGGTTACGCCCAGCCTGCGTGCCTGCTGCAAAAGCTTGTGGTCCATTTCCGCGCGACTAAGCCCCAAAGCAGGGGCGCTGGCAGTCAGCCACTCCGTGGGGACACTGATGCGGTGGCCTTTACTGGAGTAAAAAACTGTTTCCGTCAAACGTGCCGGCGTTGAGGAATCCATCTCAGTCTCTACTCCGAGCTTACGAAAATGATCTCGACATTCAGGAGAAATGAACTCGCCGCACAATTTTTCTCGCGGAAATTTCTTTTGTTCCACCAGCAAGACCTTTGTGCCTCGGCGCGCGAGGTGAATGGCCGTGCTGGCGCCGGCGGGACCCGCTCCCGCGATAATGACTTCGAAAGTGTTGCTGGATTCAGCCATTGAAGTTACGTCGATCAGGCAGCTTTAACAGCGGTATCCAATCCGGGACTCGGTCCCAAAGAGTCTGCCTCGCTGGAGGGCAATGATGCGCTGAGGACTAGGCGGTAGGGGAAACGACGCTCGACGCGGGCACTGACCAGTCCGGCGCTGCTCGCAAGCACCAGCAACTCGGCGGGCTTAAAACTCCGCCGGATCGAGAGTGCCCCGTCTTCTCGCAGGAGCCGGTTGTGAAGTATTAAGCGGCCGACGGTAGTGTAGAGATAATAAGCGATCGGATGCCGGTGCAGATCGATTACGTAAATTCCGCGACTGGCCACGCGCCCCATTTCCCGCAGCAATACAACAGCCTCGCTATCAGTGAAGTGATGAGTAAAGAGTGAGCTAATAGTGTAGTCGAACTGATGGTCGGCAAAAGGTAATTGAAAAGCCGTGCCGCGAACGGAGTTAATCTCGGGAAATTGCTGCGACTCTTCAAGGAGTGCCTGGGCTGAGGTGGCATTGAGTTCAAGGCCAGTTAGCCGGGCTGCGCGTCCGGTCGACCGTGCCCAAGCCGCTGTTACCCGCAGCAGTTCGCCTGAGCCGGCGCCGACATCCAACACCGAAAACTTTTGCAAGCCGGCGTTCTGAATCTCACGCAGAAGGGTGTGTCGCAGCACGCGAGCATCGCCGAGCCATTGATTAACGCGCTGAAGTTCAACTATACAACCTTCGTATTCTTCGGCTGTGTAGGTGCCTCGATCAATATTCTCGAGTTCGTAGCTGCGCTGTCTGAAATCCGCGAGCATCATTCTCCCCGCCGCGTGACGAATCTTTTCAAATCTTTTCCACCACCAATGCACTATTTTTCGATCCGAAACCGATGCAGTTGCATAGCGCAACCCGAACATCGGCCTCGCGCGCCTGGTTCGGCACGTAGTCGAGGTCGCAATTAGGGTCGGGTTCGTCGAGGTTGATGGTAGGGGGAATCATGTTCGTATGCATCGCGCAGAGGGTTGCTGCAAGTCCCGCGGCGCCGCTGGCGCCTTGCGGGTGTCCGATTTGAGACTTCGTCGCAGACATTGGAATCTTCTTCGCGTTTCCATCAAACACCAACTTGATCGCAGAAGTTTCGATGCGATCATTCAGCATGGTAGAGGTGCCGTGGAGATTGACATAATCAATCTCGTGAGGCTGCCGGCTGGCATCGTCCAGCGCCAGGCGCATCGCGCGAGCGGGCTCGTCACCGCTCTCCTCGAGACGCACGCGATGATAGGCATCACAGGTGGCGCCATAGCCCGTGATTTCAGCATAGATCCTGGCGCCGCGTTTTTTGGCGTGCTCCAACTCCTCCAGAGTGTAAATCCAGGCGCCTTCGCCGAGCACAATGCCGGATCGATTTCGCGAAAAGGGACGTGAGCCACGATGCGGCTCGTCGTTCCATTCATTCGTCAAAACTGTCATTAGATTAAAGGCCGCGAGAATGCCGGGAGCAATTGGCGCATCGACTCCGCCCGTGATCATAATGTCTTGCCGTCCAAGGGCGATGTGTTCCGCTGCATAAGCAATCGCATCCGTTGAGCTCGTGCAACCAGTCGAGATGATGTGCGAGAGACCGCGAAGGCCAAACGCCATCGACAATTCGCTCGACAAGCCTCCATGCGTTGAAGAAGGAATTGTATAAACGCTCGCCTTGTGAGCAGGACCGATATACCAGTATTCGTACTGCTGTTCGGTGAACGCCAGGCCTCCGCCCCCTGTTCCGAGCACGACGCCGATCGCTCGCCGCTGCTCGAGATTCAGATCATTGGGAGAAAGGTTCGCATCTTCCAGCGCTTCCCGAGTTGCTGCCAGCGCCAGCGGAACTGTGCGAGGAACATGTTTACGATCTTTTGGATTTAGCTGTGCCTGCCAATCGAAGTCGCGAACTTCAGCGGCGATACGGACCGGGGAATTAGAGGGGTCGAAAGATTCTATGCGGCGAATACCGCTCGCGCCCGCGATCAGTGATTTCCAAAATGCTTCTCGTCCAATTCCGATGGGAGTCACGCAGCCCAGGCCGGTAATGACAGCGCGACGGGGATGCCTGAGCTTTCTCAGCATGAATTGTTTCCTCTCGCAATCGCTATCTAAAGGGGAGGGGAAAGCTTACCACGGTGCCGGCCGGGATTGAGGGCATACAGGCCACGCGCTCCCGAAAGACACCGTTTCGCCCGTGAGGCATGTGATTGAATCAGTAATTCTATCTTGACTCTGTTGTTCATGCGCTCAACTATCAGGCTTTAGCGCCACACTCATTACAAAACTTGGCGCCCGAAGGTAGTTCCGCCTGACAGTTTGCGCATTTGGCTTTTTCCTGAGTGGCGCCGCACTCGCTGCAGAATTTTGCTCCGGGCTGCAACGGTGCATTGCACTTCACGCAGGGTACAGTTTGATTCTGAACTTGAAGTTTCGTGCCGCAAACATTGCAAAATTTGGCTTCGGCAGCATTCGCAGTACCGCACTTCGGACAATTCACTGCGCTTGCCGAAGTTCCACTACGCGACTCTTTGATTGCATCAGTCATAGCGCCGGCCATCGCATTGCCGATCGCAAATCCGGCGCCCAGACCGGCTCCTGTCCCAGCGCCCCCGCCGGGATTTTGCGCCGCGTCACGCATCGCGTCCGCCGCCTGAAACTGCGCATAGCGTCCTGCGTCTCCTAAAACTCCCATCGAGGTGCGGCGGTCCATCGCCGCCTCAACTTCAGCCGGCAGGGAAATGTTTTCGATTACAAACTTCGCCAACTCCAGGCCAAACGACTTGAATTCGTCGTTAAGTTTGGTCTTAGTGAACTTGCCAAGCTCGTCATAATTCGAGGCGAGGTCGAGTGCGGCAATTTTCGATTCGCCAAGAGCATCGCTGAAACCGCCCACCAGGGTGCGTTTCAGCTGGCCCTCAATATCTTCGGTAACGAAATGGGCGTTGGTGCCCGCGATCTCCTTAATAAATTCTCGCGGATCGGATACGCGGATCGAGTAAATGCCGAACGCTCGCAAGCGCACCATGCCGAAATCCGAATCTCGCATCATGACGGGATTCGGCGTCCCCCACTTCAGATCAGTGAACTGTTTGGTGTTTAGAAAATAGACTTCGGCCTTGAATGGCGAATTGAATCCGTATTTCCAGGCTCCCAGTTTCGACAGGATGGGAGTGTTCCCGCCGTCTATCGTGTAGCGTCCCGGGGGGAAAACATCGGCGATTTGACCCTCGTGCACGAAGACTGCGGCCTGGGATTCGCGCACGATTAATTGCGCGCCGTTTTTGATCTCCTGATCTTTAACGGGGAAACGATACAGCATCGTGTTGCCCGTGTTGTCGAGCCACTCGATGACCTCTATGAACTGCGCGCTGGGGCTGAGACGATCAAGTATTCCCATTTGGCTGTTTCTAGTCCTTTTCCGAAAGCTCGAACACTCCGGGGCATTATACGCCTGAGAACGCGCCGTAGTTCAAGGCTGCCTCCGGCGCCTTGCATAAATCAACAGGGCGGCCAGGCCGCCGGCGGAATCGATCATACTGTCATAAATCGACGCAGTACGTGAGGGGACAAAGCTCTGGTGGTATTCATCCAGCAGGGCGTAAATGACAATTAGCCCAAAGCCGATAAGAAACCAGCGCCGTTTGAGTGATTCACTTGAGGAAGTGGAAAACGCCCGGGCGGCAAGGAATCCCATCACCGCATACTCGGTAAAGTGGGCCAGCTTTCTAACCGAGAAATGGACAATTTGCAGTGTGGCTTCGCTCGTTCCTGGAAACAGCCAAAGTACGAGTGGGCGAATAATCCGAGACGTGTTCGCGCCCGAAAACTCACTCGTTGAAGCGATCGAGATAAAGACCATCCAGAGCGCTAATGGCAAATAACGGCTGACGCGTTGCGCGGTCTTAGTCATAAAGCTTGCCGCCGTCCTCAAACAATAATGGGAAGCGATTGCCGCTTCCCATGCCCTGAGCGAAAATCGCTGTCTCAATCACTGCGCGGCTGAGCCTGATACAACCTCAATGATCTCGTTTGTAATCGCAGCCTGTCTTACCCGGTTCATGTTCAAAGTAAGCGTGTCGATCAATTCGCTGGCGTTCTTCGAGGCTGAGTCCATGGCAGTCATCCGCGCGCCATGTTCAGAAGCCACGGACTCGAGCAAGGCGCGGAAGATTTGCGTTTCGATAAGCCGGGGCAGCAGACGGCTGAAGATTTCCGCAGGTGGTTGTTCGTAAATGTAATCGATCATATTTGCCGGCTGCGGCTTTACATCGGGTGAGTCGGCGGCGCGCGCAATTGGCAAGAGTTGCTCGAGCACAACTCGTTGCTGCAGCACCGAGCGAAATTCGTTGTAAACGACAAAGACCTTGTCGAGATTCTCGTCCTCAGTAAAGCGGTCAATCACGTCGTGCGCAACTTCCAACGCTTCCCCAAACTCGACGCGTCCTTTACCGGTAAGGCCAATATACTCACCAACGACTGGCACATTCCTGCGGCGAAAGAAATCCCTGCCCTTGCGACCCACAGCCAGCAAGTCAATATGTTTATCCGGATTGTTGTTGATAAAAGTTTGGGCTGCTTTAATGAGGTTGGTATTAAAAGCACCGCAAAGACCCTTGTCGGCTGTAATCAGCACGAGCAGGTAGTGCTCGTTTCCGCGCTGATCGAGCAATGGGTGATGAAAGTTTTCGTCGGTTCTGCTGGCCAGCGCCCCCAATACTTCCATCATCTTGTTCGCGAAGGGACGAGCCGTCACAACGCGATCCTGCGCCCGTTTCAGCTTCGCGGCTGAAACCATCTTCATGGCCTTGGTAATCTGCTGCGTGTTCTTGACCGACTTTAGTCGTCGGCGGATGTCGAGAAGATTCGGCATACCAGAAAGTGGACGTCAGTTTGATTAAACTCCGACAGGAGCGGGGGCTTCTGTCGAAACAGCGCCGGCAGCAGCAGAACGTTTTTCGTTCCAGTTTTCCTTAAAGTCTCGTAAGACTTGTTCAAGATCGGTCTTAATCTCGTCAGTAAGCGACTTCTTTTCGCGAATGGCCTGGAGTAACCCAGGATGCGAATTCTCGACGAATCTCAGAAGCTCGCCTTCGAAGTTCCGCACTTCCTCAACCGGAATGTCATCAGTGTAACCATTGCTCGCAGCCCAGATGACCAGTACTTGCTTTTCCACTTCCACTGGCTGGTACTGTGGCTGCTTCAAGATCTCAACCAACCGCTGTCCCCGTGCAAGCTGCGCTTGGGTCGCCTTGTCGAGATCGGAACCGAACTGAGCGAACGCCTGTAACTCTCTAAACTGTGCGAGATCGATTCGCAATGTTCCGGCAACCTGCTTCATCGCCTTGATCTGGGCCGACCCACCGACGCGCGAGACGCTGTTTCCCACATTGATGGCGGGACGAATACCACTATTGAAAAGATCCGCTTCGAGAAATATTTGACCGTCCGTGATCGAAATCACGTTGGTGGGAATGTAGGCGGAAATATCACCTGCCTGAGTCTCGATGATCGGCAGACTGGTCAGTGAACCTCCACCCTGTGCATCCGATAGCTTTGCCGCGCGTTCGAGCAATCTCGAGTGAAGATAGAAAACATCGCCTGGATAGGCTTCGCGTCCCGGCGGCCTTCGTAGCAACAGCGAAATCTCGCGATAGGCCGCAGCTTGTTTGGACAAATCATCATAGATGGTGAGGGCGTGCTTACCATTATCACGAAAATATTCCCCCATCGCGGCGCCGGAATAGGGTGCCAGGAATTGCATGGCCGCAGGCTCAGAAGCGGTGGCCTTGACGACGATTGTGTAGTCCATGGCCCCGTAGTCCTGAAGGGTCTTTACCACTTGAGCGACTGTCGAGGCCTTCTGGCCGATTGCCACATAAATGCAAATAACATCTTTGCCTTTTTGATTAATGATCGTGTCGACCGCGACTGCTGTCTTTCCAGTCTGCCGATCGCCAATGATCAGCTCGCGCTGACCTCGACCAATCGGCACCATTGCGTCAATTGCTTTTAGACCAGTCTGTAACGGCTCTTTTACCGGCTGGCGATCCACGACCCCCGGGGCGATACGCTCAACCGGAAAGTACGTTTCTGTCAGGATTGGACCACGCTCATCAATTGCATTTCCCAGGGCGTCGACAACGCGACCAACCAGAGCGTCGCCGACGGGTACCTGCATAATGCGACCTGTTCGCTTTACGAGATCGCCTTCTTTAATGACCTGAAAGTTTCCAAACAACACCGCACCCACTTTGTCCTCTTCCAGGTTCAAAGCGAGGCCACGCACCTCGTGCGGAAACTCGAGAAGTTCACCGGCCATCACCTTCTCCAGGCCGTGAATCTCGGCAATGCCGTCTCCTACTTTGATGACCGTTCCGACTTCCATGACCGTCACCCCGGCTTCGAAACTCTCAATCTGTTTTCGAATGATCTCGTTTATTTCGCTTGCCTTGATAGGTTCCATGATTTGCCGCCCGTGTCTTTTAGCTGTGTGCTAATTTCGCCGAAAGAAGTTCCAGTTGTGTGCGAATCGAACCGTCATATACCGTAGAGCCAATCCTTGTTACCAGACCGCCGATGATGTCGCTGTCTGTTTGAAAGTTGACTCTCACTTCTTTGCCGGTGAGCCCTCTTAGTTTGCCGCGAATCGTCTGTCGAATATCGTCGGAAATGGGACGCGCGGTGAGGACATCTGCCGCAACGATGCCGGCGCGCTCGTCAAGCACCAACTCGAGACGACGATTAATCTCCGCCAGCTCGGTCAATCGATGATTCTTCAATAGCAGCTGGAGAAAGTTTGCCGTCGTTGGACGCACCTTGGTGCGAGCGATAAGTTCGCTCAGCACACGTCTTTTCTGATCGTACGAGATCGTGGGGTTGGCAAAGACCTCCCGAAGCTGAGGACTCTGCACTAACATTTCTTCCCAGCCCTTCAGTTCCGCGTGTACTTCTTTGGCTTCGGCACGCTCGGTCACGACGTCTGCGAGAGCGGTCGCGTATCGTCGTGCAATTGTCTGAAGACTCAATTCCTGCTACCTCCCAGCTGCTCGACGCCCGCGTGAATCAAGCGCGCATCGTCGTCCGGTCGAATCTCACGTCGGATAGCTTCTTCCGCCAGACGCAGGCTCTGCTCTGCGGCAAACTCACGTAACTCCTGCCTGGCGGCCTTTCCCGCACTTTCGATGTCGCGTTGAGCCGCTTCCTTTAACTTAGCCAATTCCGTCGTGGTTTCGCGGCTAAGTCTCTCGCGCTCGACCGCAGCCTCAGTTTGAGCCTGCCTGCGGATTGAAGCGACTTCTTCGTCCAGGCGCGCCAACCGTGCCTCGATCTCGTGCAGTTCCGCGAGTGCCCGGTCCCTCTCTTGTTGGGCTTTCCGTAGTTCCTGACGGATACGTTCGCGCCGGCCTTTGAAGGCATCGCTCAGTGGGCGCCGCAGAATGTAAATGGCTATGAGGATAAACGCCAGAAGGTTTAGAAACTTCCAGAATTCCACGCCGGGGTAATTCCACCAGGAGGGGGAACCATCTTCCAAAAGAGTGAAACAGAGCAGTGCGTTGATGTTCATGAACCAGGAAGTTATTTCAAGGCTACACGCTTAGCGATCTGCCAAGGACTTGCGACCCTATCAATTCGGCCAGGTGGCGCGCTTCATTTTTAAGAGATCCTTGTGCTTCCAGCTGTTGTCGATGAATCTCGAGCTTTTGCGCAGCCACCAGTTGGGCCAATTCTGCTTTCAAGCTCGCTAGCTTCAGCTCGCGCTCGCGAAGGGCGGCAAGCCTCTCCTGTTCGAGCAGCTTATAACCATCGTTACGAGCCTCTCGGAGTCCCCGTTCCCACAACCGCATCTTCTCTTTGGCCGAGGCAAGGGTCGCTTCCGCCTCGCTTAGTCTGCCGGTAGTACGACGCTCTCGCTCTGCCAGGATCTTGTTTATCGGCCCCAACAGCACCGAATTCACGACGGCGACCATCACCACCACGAGCGCTAAATGGAGGAGAAGCGTGCCATCAGGCACAAGTTGGATCGAACTTTCTGCTAGAGCCATCATCAGGCAGTGCTTACGAACACGGAGGGCTGCTCAAAAGTGCGGGAGTCTAACATGCCGAAAAACAAGGGTCAACCAAGTGTTGCCCGGTACTGATGCGGTTTAGGTTTGATATCACTCAAGGAACGGAAATTCCCAGGTTGGGAGGTGGGCTTGTCCCCGATCAAGATCCGCACTCACTCAACACTGAGATCGGCCCTAAAGGTTGCTAAAAGTTTTCTCAGCTTGGACTGTCAATTCAGTGTTGACTGGGTGCGGAACTTCAGCGGGGGCAAGCCCACCTTCCCAACCTGCGAATTTGCGCCCACCCAATCGCTGCTCATTCACCCCTGTGTCTGTCGTTGTATCTTGTACTACGACTTTTGGTACTGGCCGTAAAGACATTGTACTTTGTACATCTAGAGCTGAGAGTTTCGACTCATCATTAAATCGAAGACCCGCTCGAGGTCAGCCGGGCTGTAGAACGCGATCTCTATCTTTCCGCCGCCACCCCCACTGCCGATGATCCGTACTTGGGTAGCATAGCGTCGACGAAGTTTTGCCTCAGCTGCTCGCACGTTTGCATCGTTGTCATCTACTCGCTTTTTCGACGCGCGCTCTTTCGTTGCCCCCTGGGTCAAACGTCTAACCAGGGCTTCGGTTTCCCGCACGGATAACCCTCGCTCGATAATGCGCCGCGCCAGTCGCCGCTGCTCATCGACGTGATCAAGACCCAGAAGAGTCCGAGCATGACCGGTTGACAGTCTTCCCTCTGCAACCAGCCTTTGCAGGTCTTCTGGTAGCCGCAGAAGTCGCAAATAGTTGGTGATGTAGGATCGATCGCGCCCTACTCTTTCTGCCAGGCTTTCTTGCGTTAGGCCAACCGCCTCGATGAGCTTTTTGTAGGCTTGCGCTTCTTCGATTGGGTTCAGATCTTCGCGTTGAATGTTTTCGATTAGCGCGAGCTCGAGCAGGTCTTTATCCTGAACGTCCCGAACGACCGCAGGAATTCGCTCGAGGCCGGCGATCTTTGCGGCACGCCAGCGTCGTTCACCCGCGACGAGTTCGTATCGGCCGTTCTTACGTCGGAGGACGATCGGTTGGACCACCCCGTGCGTCTCAATCGATTGCGCTAGTTGATCAAGGCTGGTCTGCTCGAAATACGTTCGAGGTTGCAGGGGACTGGCATCAATGAGATCTAATTCGATCTCGTTTTGTTCGTCGCCGAATGAACTCGGCCGCTCAGCCGAAAGCAGGGCGCCCAAGCCCCGTCCCAGCGCCTTTCGTGTCATGAGCGAGTACCTCCTTCGCTAATTGAAAGTAGGCTTCGGCGCCTTTCGAGTGGATGTCGTAAAGAATGATCGGCTTACCATAGCTGGGCGCTTCCGCGAGTCGAACTGTTCGCGGAATCACTGTCTCAAAGACTTGCTGACCGTAAAAATCTCGCAAGTCTGAGGCCACTGCCGCCGAGAGGTTGGTCCGCTCATCGTACATAGTGAGCAGCAGGCCTTCGATTGTAAGGGTTGGATTATGGAGTCGTCTGATGCGGGCAAGGGTATCGAATAGTTCAGTCACACCTTCCAGCGCGTAGTACTCACATTGAATGGGAACCAAGAGGGACTTCGCCGCGCACAGGGCATTCAGGGTAAGGAGACCAAGGGAAGGCGGACAGTCAATAACGATAAACTCATAATTGTTTTCAACCGAGCGCAAAGCCTCGCGCAGTCTGAATTCTCGCTGCTCGAGCTCAACCATTTCCACCTCGGCTCCAGCCAAATCTTTATTGGAGGGAACGACTTGGAGAGCCTGGATTTCAGTGGAGAGCACCAACGATTGTAATGGCTCTTCCAGAATGATTGAGTGATACAGTCCTTTGCGAAAACTGCCTCGCTGAATTCCGACGCCCGAAGTGGCATTTCCCTGAGGATCAGAATCGACAAGGAGGACAGGCATATCGGCGCTTGCCAAAACCGCTGCTAAATTGACGGCAGTTGTGGTCTTTCCGACACCGCCTTTCTGATTTGCGACGGCAATTATCTTCGCCATCCAGCTTCGTGACCTTCGGCTTTCAGTTTTCGGGCAGGCTCAAACTAACACAAAGTGAAGAAACAGCGCCACAAACAGTCTGGCTAAGGCGGGTTTTAAGTATTTGGACGAATGTTTCACGTGTCCCCGTTTGAAGCTTTGCCGCAGAAACCGCCTAAAAACCACGGGGGCGCTTGGAGATCACTACTCGACTTACCGAACTCGCAGTTGGGAAGGGCCGTTTACCCCGCTTGCTCGCTCGGCGAGTGTTATTAAAAGCAAGCGGGGGTAAACCGCCCTTCCCAACTGCGAGTTTCTTGTGTCTTGCTGGTATCCGAGGATCGATACAGTAAAGCCATGGCCGGGACACGTGAAACATTACTTACGCAGCCTGCCGATGGGCCCGAATGTGTACGAGCAGCGTAGCCAGGGCCGCCGGTGTTAAACCAGGCACTCGCCTGGCCTGGCCAAAGGTCTCTGGTCTGGCTCGTTCCAGTCTTTCCATCATTTCATGCGAAAGTCCGCTTAGTCGTCGGAAGTCAAGTTCCGCCGGGATGCGGGCGTCATCGTGCTGATTCACTCGAGCGAGCGTACTCTGTTGAGCCTGGATATAACCTTCGTAAAGACTGTCGGCAAGCGTGGACGTCAGGTCTTCTTCGCTGGCGATCGATCGGACACTCGTCGGAAGCATGGACCGTACGATCTCGTTTCCGACGCCTGGGCGTCGCGCGAGCTGTGCCAGCGTTATTGAGTCGCCGAGATCCCCCGAAATCAAGGCGGCGAGGCCTGCATACGCAGCATCCGCCCGTTTTATCCTCGTGGTCTCAAGTACTTTTCTCAGCTCGATCAGGCGGTCTCGCCGGCTGTTAAATCGCTCCCAATCGTTATCACCCACGAGGCCCAATTCTCGACCATATCCCGACAACCGCTGATCAGCATTGTCATATCTCAAGGCGAGCCTGTTCTCCGCCCGTGAGGTAAATATCCGGTATGGTTCGTCAACGCCCTGCGTAATCAAGTCATCAATCAGCACCCCAATGTAGGATTCTTTTCGGCTCAGTCGGAATGTGCCTTTTTCCTGGGCAAACAGTCCTGCGTTCACACCGGCAACCAGGCCCTGACAGGCCGCTTCCTCATAACCAGTAGTCCCATTAATCTGACCGGCGTGAAAAAGCCCCCGAATACGTGAGGTTTCGAGGCTCGGCCGCAGCTCCCTCGGATCCACGGCGTCATATTCGATCGCGTATCCGGGCCGGATTATCTGGCTTTCCTCAAGACCCGGGATCATCCGAACCAGTTCCTGCTGAAGTTCCGCCGGCAGGGAAGTGGAAAAGCCATTCAGGTAAACCTCGTTTGTTTCATAACCTTCAGGCTCAAGAAATAACTGGTGGCGGTCTTTGTCAGCGAATTTTACGATCTTGTCCTCAATCGAAGGACAATACCGGGGTCCAACGCCCTTAATCTTTCCCGAGTAGAGCGGAGACTCGGTGATGTGCTCACCGATCGACCGGTGAACTTCCTTATTCGTGTAGCCGATATAGCAAGCCAACTGTTGCTGCTCGATTCGATCGGTGGAAAACGAAAAAGGCACCGGGCGCTCGTCCGGCGGCTGGGGTTCGAATCTTGACCAATCGATAGTTCTGCCATCCAGTCGCGGCGGCGTTCCCGTTTTTAGGCGCATAACGGGAAAGCCGTGGCGCCTTAAGGCCTCCGCGAGCTCAATGGAGGCTGGCTCCCCAGCCCTTCCAGCACTGTAAGTTCTGCGTCCTGTGTGGACCAGCCCGTTGAGGAACGTTCCCGTCGCAACTATTACGGCACGAGCGGCGATCCGGCGGCTGTCTTGTAATTCGACTCCCGTAACCGCGCCATTTTTGACCAGGACGTCGACAACCACTCCCTGGCGCAGGTGAAGGTTTGGCGTCCCTTCGAGCAATCTCCGCATCTCTCGACGATAAAGCGCGCGGTCTGCCTGGGCCCGCGGCGACTGAACTGCGGGCCCTCTCGATCGATTGAGCAAACGAAACTGGATCCCGGTGCGGTCAATCACCCTTCCCATGATCCCGCCAAGGGCGTCGATTTCCCTAACCAAATGTCCCTTCGCAATACCGCCGATAGCTGGGTTGCACGACATTTGTGCAATTAGATCAAGGTTAATTGTGACCAGGGCGGTTTTTGCTCCCAATCGAGCCGCTGCCGAGGCAGCCTCGCAGCCGGCATGCCCCGCGCCAATCACAATCACTTCGAAAAACTCATCGAACGTCATCACTATTTGCCTATACAAAAAGTCGAGAAAATCTCTGAAAGAATATCTTCGCTTGTCGTTTCTCCGGTGATTGAGCCGACCAGCGCCAGCGCGTTATGCAAACCAACCAGGATCAATTCCTCGCTTGCACGACTCTCGATGAGCTTGAGCGCGGCTTGCACCTGCTCAGAACTCTTGTTGAGAAGATCAAAGTGCCGAGCATCCGTAACCAGGAATCCCTCATTCACCTCATGACTCCCGGCAACCTGGTCCACAATTGCCTGACCAAGTTTGTCCAAACCGTCGCCTCTGAGCGCTGAGATTGAGATGCACTCTGAATCGAGCCGCTCGAGCTTTTCTCGGTCTGCTTTAAAGTCAGGTAAGTCGCATTTGTTTACGACGACAAGATACCTCGAATCGCGCACTTGAGAAAGCAATCGCCGATCTTCATCATCGAGTTCAACGGTCCCGTCAATGACGAACATCACCAGGTCGGCATCGGCAATTGCGCGATGAGCTCGATCGATTCCAAAACTCTCAACGGCATCCGGCGTTGCGCGAATTCCGGCAGTATCTGTTAACGAGACCGGCAGACCGGAAATATTAACTGTCTCGCTAAGCGTATCTCGAGTAGTGCCTGGGATGCTCGTGACTATGGCCCGGTCGCGCCTCAGTAAACTATTGAATACACTGGACTTACCGACATTTGGCCGTCCCGCGATCGTCACCTTGATTCCGTCTCTCACCCAGTGTCCGGCGTTATAAGTAGCGGCCAAATCGACTAGTTGAGAAGCCACCCGTTTCAGGCGAGTTGCTAATTCCTCACTTTGCACCGCGGGCAAGTCGTCTTCAACAAACTCCAGCGCCGATTCAAGCCTTACAATCGCATCAACCAGGCCGCTCTTGATCGACTGAAGATTCAACGACAATTCACCATTGAGCTGTCGAACGGCCTGGCGGGCAGCGGCGTCTGTCTGCGCGTCGATCAGATCCCGAATAGCTTCAGCCTGACTTAAATCCAGTTTCGCATTTGAGAGTGCTCGCAACGTGAACTCCCCTGGACCAGCGAGCCTGGCTCCGCGATCAAGCAGCGAATCAATTATTCGGCGAACGACTATCGGCGAACCGTGACAGCTGATCTCAATCAGATCTTCGCCGGTAAAAGAGTTAGGCGCGCGCATGAAGGTTACGAGTGCACGATCAATAACCTCGGCGGTTCCTGGATCGTAAATTGTTTTTAAAGTAGGTCGTCTTACCGAAAGATCTTGTGCCGTTTCGTTAACGAGGGGAGCGAGTAGATTTAATGAGTCGGAACCGCTTAACCGAATGACGGCAACAGCACTGCGACCCGGAGGAGTAGAAAGTGCGACTATTGTGCTCATCGGTATTTCATGAACACTCGGGATGGACTGGAAGACCCGCGCTTCTACCCAACATGCTTGCGGGTGACCTTCAACTTGCGCTCGGCGCCTTCACCCACTGATTCAGTGTGCAGATCCTCAGTGTCGGCCAGGGTAAGGTGGATAATGCGTCTTTCGCTTGCGTTCATCGGTCCAAAAATGAAAGGAACGCCTGTCGAACGAACGCGATCCGCGGCGTGATTGGCCATCGCGCGCAACTCTGCTTCGCGGGTAGCACGAAAGCCCTGGACATCACAGATGAGCCGCTGGCGATCCTCAAGGTTTCTGCCAAATGCCTGGTTGAGCAAATGCTGCAATGCCTCGAGCAACTCTCCGCCTTCTGCTTGCAAAAGATCCGCGTCTGGTCCATCGATATCCACTACCGGTCCACTCGTCGTCTGTTTGAGAGAAACGCCGAGCTTTAAGCCGGTCTGCTCAAAAATTGTGGCCAGGAAATCAGCTGCTTGTTGATATGTGTCCTGCATCGATCGGTTCTTTTTTGCGTTGTTACGCTCCCGCTGTCGCCAACTTCTTGCGAGTTCCACCGACAGGAGAATTCTGCGACGGAGGCTGCGCATCGTCCTCGGAGCTTGTCAGTCGATTAATAAGAAACTGCTGACTGAAGCCGACAATATTTCCTACGAGCCAGTAGAGCAGCAGGCCGGATGGGGCTCCCCACAGTACGTACAACATGAAAAGCGGCATGCCGATCGCCATCATTTTACGCTGCACTGGGTCAGCGGAGGGGGCCGGCGTGATCAACTGCAAAACAATCATAGTTCCGGCCATTAAAATTTCAAGGATGTGATACGGGTCACCCGAAGATAGATCGGGCAACCAGAGGAAGGTGGCCTGCCTGAAATCGAGTGAAATTGTAATGGCTCGATAAAGCGCAAAAAGAAAAGGCATCTGAATTAACAAAGGCAGGCATCCACCCAGCGGGTTTCCTTCCTTCATTAATCGCAACTGCTCGACCTGCAATTCTTTCAAGCGAGGGTCATTCTGCTTTAACCCCTTGATCTTTTCCTGCAATTCTTTCATCCGGGGCGCGAGCTTCTGCGCCTTTTTCATCGCCTTGGATGAACGCCACTTAAGCGGAAAGAAAAGGGAATAGATGACGATGGTGAAGAGGATGATTGCCACCCCATAACTACCGGTCAACCGGTAAAGGAACGTGATGGCCTTTAGAATTGGAACAGCCAGGGGTCGCGATAACCATCCAAGCCACCCGTAGTCGATCAATCCGCCCAGGTCGGTCGCGCGACCAATTGCCTGGCTGATCTTCTCACTCGACTCCTCCAGAGAATCGTGATCCTTTGGTCCAACGTAAACAATGTTCCGCGAACCGTCTGCCTGCACCGGAAGCAGTGCAGAGATCAAGTATCGCTTTTCCGGTTTGTCTCGAACCTGGTAGTTGTACTGAGTCGTGCGCAGTTCGACTTCAGTGCCCGGCTTCGCCGGGACCACAACCATTGCGAAGTAGGTGTCGCCGATGGCTGCCCAATCGACTGGACCACCAATCGCCAAACGGTCAGGGCTATTCTTGTTCTCGTTGATCCCTGGGGCCGGGTGTCTTTGAACCTTGCCGCCGACCGAAACGACGGCCTCGGGAGCTACTGAGTAGAACGTGTAATGACTGACACCTTGATCGCCAATGCTCGGGCCAATCTTCACCTTCACTTGCGGCAGTTGTTGATCTCCGCGTTTCACTATGACATTGAAATCGAGGCTATAACTGTTTGCGTCGAATTTAAGAGTCTTTACAACATCCAGCCCGGTAGCGCTGTCATGCAGTTGAAAGCTCACGCTCCTCGTTTCGCCTGGGGAAAGCGCCACCTTAACCTCGTCGCCGGAACCTTCCGCTCCTTCGATTTTGTAGTTTCGCGAAAGGAGAATACTGTCCAGGTTTGTGTCTCCAGTAAACATCTGGAAGGGAACGTCCCGCGGTTCCCGCTTGAGGCCCTCTTGCGACACAAGTTCCAGCGGCAGGGGATTGTTTTTTGTTCCCGCAATAGAGGAAATAGGGCGATCGCTGTTTTTGTTCTTTTTGATTATCCAGCTTACGACCTCTGCTCCCCGGCCATCGATCTTTGCTTCATAAAGCGGTGTTGTGATCGATAAGGTCCGATGCGGGACGTCTTCCACCACAGTTGCGGCGACAGGGGTCGTCCCCGGCTGTGCAACCGTAGCCGGCGCCGGTTGCGCGGGCAGGTTCACTGATGGTGACGGGCTGCTTGTGGGTGGCGGTTGCTGCTGCGGAGGCTTTACCGGAATGAGGTAACTCCACAGGAAGAGTATAACCGTCGATATTGCAAGTGCCAGGAGTAAGCGTTTTTGTTGCATCGGGAAGTTGGAAACGACCTTTCGAGCTATCGTCAGCTCATGCGAGAGTTACTTAACCGGATCATAACCGCCCGGATTGAACGGATGACACCGCAATAACCGGCGCAATGCCAGACCACTTCCATGCAATGCTCCATACCGAGCGATCGCATCCATGGCATACTCTGAACACGTGGGGACGAATCTGCAAGACGGAGGCAATAGCGGGGATAAGATCAGCTTGTAAGTCTTCAATAGTGAAATCAGTATAGTCTTCACGCCATCACGATAATTTCAACGACGTTCTGGTTTCATCTTCTGCTACTTTTTGGATTATTCCAGTCAGTTCGTAAAAGGCTGTTCCCAGCTTCCGGCCTGCGAGCCTGCTTTTCGCGTTCAGCACCCAGTCGTAATTTCCTTTCAACTCGGTCAACCAGGAATTGCTTAGTCTAAACGATTCGCGGAGTAATCGCTTAGCGCGATTGCGGGCAACTGCATTGCCGAGCGCCTTTCGCGAAGCCGTGACGCCAAAGCTGTGACAAGTATCATTGTTTGCCAGCACAAACACGGTTATGAATGAACCTTCGTAGCGTCTTCCTTTGCGATAGACTTTTTGAAAGTCACTTCTTCCTCGCAAGTGGTTCGCCATAACGCACGACGCTATCAATAATGCGCTGGTGTGAGTCGCTTGCGGCCTTTCGCTCGGCGACGCTTTAAGACCAATCTGCCGTTTTTGGAGGCCATTCGAGCGCGAAAGCCGTGCGTCTTTGCCCGACGCCGGTTGTTCGGTTGAAAAGTGGGCTTTGCCATAGATGCCAATTCTCCCTGTTGAAGAAAACTGTAAGACTAGCGGGCGATCTTCACTATGTCAAGAAACGTCCCAGATCGATTAGTCTGCGGACATTGGCCCCCCGGTGGGAGTTGCGACACTATGCCAAGGCAGTCTTTTTTATAGGCACTAAGCCCATGGAGTTTTCGAGCTGAGTAAATTCGCAGGGTTGGAAGGGGGCAGTCGTTAGCTTGAAGCTTCGGTAAATTCAAGGCGCCCCCGCTCAAGACTCATAAGGTTCATCATCGAATTACTCAGTCAGGGCAATAAACCTAGGGCGCCAATCCAAGGGGAAACGGATCGCATTCGACGTTGAGCGGGGGCGCCTTGAATTTACCGAAGCTTCAAGCTAACGACTGCCCCCTTCCCAACCTGCGAATTTACTCAGCTTGAAAACTCCAGTGCACACAACTTGTCCGCCACACAATGCTGTGACATGCCTGTAACATCAACCACTGTACCAAAAACGGGCTTTTTCATCAGTGTTGAAACGCTTGGTGCGAGTGCTTCGGAACTGTGTGTTTTATCCTCCCTGCTCGCTTGATAACCGCCAAACACCTATGTTAGTCTCCGGTCGCTGAGTGCCGGGAGCCTTGTAACTCATTGATATACCTGAACTTAAAGCTTTACTTTAAGACCTGATCTTTTTCCACATGTCTGTGGAAGAGTTTGTGGAAATCAGGTGCTGTCACGCGGGAAACTCCCTCCATCGAGTACGTTGCGGTTTTAGCGCGGGCAAAAACCCGGCTTGGATTGGCTGATCGCGCGTGCATGGTTGTGAGACGCACACCAGCGTCAGTTTGACCAGATCCCCTGGTGGAAGGGTTGTTGATGTCAGTTGTCTCAAACACTCCGGTTTGGAACGAATTACTCGAATCCCTTAAGAACAGTGTAAACCGCGAGACTTTTGAAACCTGGTTTCTTCCGATCGAATTTGAAGGTCTCGACGACGCAACGCGGACTATTCGCCTGCGAGCACCAAATCATGTTTTGCGCGACTGGGTTTTGAGCAACTACTCCTCCGTGCTTGACCGCTCATTGGATGATACTCACTTGGAAGAATACTCGTTTCAATGGACAGTTCCTGAAGCTGAGGCTCGGTCCACCAGTCAAAACCGGCCGGTCAGCCACACGCAGGAAGCCACGAGTAACGACAGATCCATCGACGGCGTTCACGGATCTGCGACTGCTGTGGCCTTATCGCAGAAGCCGAAAGCGACCGATCCCGCTCTCAATTCACGGTATACCTTTGAAAGCTTTGTTGTCGGCTCGTGTAACCAGTTTGCTCACGCCGCCTCGCTCGCAGTGGCCGAGGCCCCAGGCAAAACCTACAATCCACTCTACTTGTACGGTGGTGTTGGGCTGGGAAAAACACATCTCATGCATGCCTGCGGCCATGAGATAAGGCAGCGAAATCAACATCTGAAACTCTGCTACATCTCGTCAGAGAAGTTCATGAACGAGTTGATTAACGCCATTCGCTATGACAAGACTCAACTCTTTCGTGAGCGTTACCGTTCCGTAGATGTGCTGCTTATCGACGACGTGCAGTTCATGGCCGGAAAAGAGCGGACCCAGGAAGAGTTTTTCCACACCTTTAACGCTTTGTACGAGCAGCAAAAACAGATCGTAATCAGTTCTGACTGTCCCCCTCGCGAAATACCCACGTTGGAGGAAAGACTTCATTCCCGGTTTGAGTGGGGCCTGATCGCCGACCTCGAACCTCCGGACCTCGAAACGAAGATCGCCATCCTTAAACGTAAAGCGGAATTGATGGGTATCATCCTTGATGACGAGATTGCTTTGTTTATCGCCAGCAGGGTTAAAAAAAACGTGCGCGAACTGGAGGGCTCGCTGGTGCGGCTCATCGCAATCTCTTCGCTTCGCGGTCAACCGATTTCCAGAGGCCTGGCCCAGGATGCTATCCGCAACATTGCTGTCGACGAAGATCCCGGAATAATCACGATCGATCATATTCAAAAAGCGGTGGCGAGCAACTACCGCATAACCTTGAGTGAACTGGTGGCTAAAAGTAATGCTCGTCAGTTCTCGCTTCCTCGTCAGGTCGCAATGTATATCTGCAAGCAACTTACCAAGCACTCTTACCCTGAGATTGGCCGGGCTTTTGGCGGGAAGCATCACACTACGGTGATGCATTCGGTAGAGAAGATAGAAGCACTTATCTCGAGCGATAGCTTAATGCGTAAACGCGTGCGAGACATAATCGAAGGCGTGCAGAAGTAGCTTTGGTTTTTCCACAGGTTTTTTCGCAGTCTCTTCATCGCGATCGGGGCAAGATTTCACAGTATTCCGTTTTGAATTGGCTCATTTTTCCGCAGTCCCGGCCAAAGACACCCTGTTGAAAATATGATATGTTCGCGCCTTCAAAAGTTTTCGACAATAAAACAGCAGGCGCCGTGGTTATCTTCCACAGGTGACGACTTGGCGAAACTCAAGGGAATCATTGGTTTGGCGACTTTTCCAGATCTGCACAGGCGCCTACTATTACTACTAGGAAAATAAACTGTTTTTGAATTGTAGTAGTCGAAATAAAAGCTACTCTTCCCAAACAGGCAATTGAAGGAGTTCATCAGATGCAGTTCGTTGTAAGCAAGCAAAATCTTCAGAAGGAACTTGGCTTTGTCCAGGGTGTTGTCGAGAAGAAGAACACTATCCCAGTGCTCTCGAACATCCTGATCGAATCTGTGGGAGAGAATTCGATCAGGATCACAGGGACGGATCTGGACGTGACAATTCGTTGCGATATGGATGCTGAAATCGCGACGCCAGGATCGATCTGTGTTCAAGCGCGAAAACTTTTTGATATCGCCAGGCTGCTGCCGGATGCGCCCGTGAGTTTCAAGAAAGAGGAAAACGATTGGGTGACGGTGAAATGCGATCGGGCGAAATTCAAAATGGTTGGCGTAGCGCGCGACGCGTTTCCCGAGGTGCCATCGTTCAAGTCGGCGCCGACAAAGATCCCGGCGGAAATCCTCAAGACGTTTATTGATCGAACAATCTTCGCCATCACACAGGAAGAGTCGCGTTACACACTCTCGGGCGCCAAGTTCGTACTGGACAAGGATGGAGCTCGGATGGTAACGACTGACGGTCACCGTCTGGCTTATTGCGAGCGCAAAAATGTGACGAAGAATGGCACAAATGAAACGATCGACACGCTGATTCCCCGGAAGACTCTCGCGGAGTTGACCAAGCTAACCGCCGGCTTTGACCAGGAAATTAGCCTGGGCATGGACGAGAATCACATTTATTTCGAGGTTGGTCCAAGGCTGTTGATTTCTCGGATGCTCTACGGACAATTTCCCAACTATGAAATGGTCATGCCGAAGGGCAACGATAAATCGGTGCAATTCGACGGTGCTCTACTGAACCTGGCAATTAGACGGGTTGCGTTGATGTCGGATGAGCGGTCGCACTCGATTCGATTTCACCTGGAACCCAACCAATTGGTGATCAGTTCACAGAACGCCGAAGAGGGAGAAGCCAATGAAACGGTCCAAACCGACTACGCGGGTGAAGAATCGGATATTGGTTTCAACGCGCAGTACCTGCAAGAGTTTCTGAATGTCATCGGGGAAGGCAAAGTCTCTTTCGAATTCAAGGACGGAAACTCACAGGCTCAACTCCGTCCGTCAGAAAACGGCGACTACGATTACAAATACATCGTCATGCCCATGCGGTTATGAGCGATGATGCTCACCTTGAAACTCTTTTAGGAAAGCGCTGCCAGGTGGGCGCTTTCCTTTTTTGTCTCACAAGCTGTGAACTCCGCTATGCTAAAATCAACGCATGCTGCTCGATTCGATTGAGGCCACTCATTTTCGAAATCTGAGCGGGAAAATCTTCTGGGGCCCTCACCTAAACATAATCTTCGGCAATAACGGCCAGGGCAAGACCAACTGGCTCGAAGCAATCTATCTGCTCGGCCGCTCAAAATCGTTTCGCACTCCACGCTTGCAGGAAGTGATCGCCTTTGGCCAGGCTTCCGCTCTCGTCAGCGGTAAGATTACGGCTGGAACAGCATTAGAACGAGAGTTACAGGTAGCGCTGCACTCCAATACAAAATCCCTGCTGGTGAATGGCAAACGTGAGCCAGTGGCCAGGTACCTCACTCAACTCCAGGTCTTCTCATTCACGGCCGATGATCTCGAGGTGGTCCGCGGTAATCCCGAGGCTCGCCGGCGTTTCGTTGATCGTGGGATTGTTTCTCTGCTTCCTGCTTACCTCAAAACTCTTTCCGATTACACTCGCGTAATCAAGCAGAAGAACAAGCTCCTTCAGTCGGCAAATGAAAGTGAGTTTAGCCTTGAACGAACTCAGGATTTGCTCTCGCCGTGGAACGATCAATTGGTGCGCCTGGGACACGAAATTCACCGAGCGCGGATTGGCTACGTAGAGCGTCTGAATCTCACCCTCGAGAAGCAGCTATTTGATCGCCGGGCCCTAACGATTCGATACCTCTCTGCGCTCGCAGGGAAGGGAGATTTGAACGATTACGAGACACTTTTGCGCCAGAGATTACATCTCAGGATGAACGCGGAACTGGCGGCCGGCCGCTCACTTTTGGGACCTCATCGGGACGACTTGGAGATACTGCTCGATAACCGTGAAATCCGCATTTACGGGAGCGCCGGACAGCAGCGTAGCGCATTGTTATTATTAGACTTAGCCGCCATTTCATTGTATAATTCAGGCCATGATGATTACCCACTTTTCATCATTGACGACGTAGATGCTGAGCTGGATGAAAGAAGGATCAAAGATTTATTGGATTATCTGGAGGGCCGCACTCAAACGTTCATTACGACCTCCAAACGCAGCCACGTCGAAGGCTTTCTTTCAAGAGCAAACTTATACGAGATTGCGGACGGTAAGGTCCGAAACGGCTCGGGCGAATCTGATGCCCTTCCAAAGGCTTCAGGGTTCGTTTAGAACGGTTGAGGAGTGGATTGTGAGTCCCAGGAAACGGTTAACAAGGAGAAAGTGTTGGCAACAGCAGGAACGACAGTAACAGGCAAGAAAAGTATGGCCTACGACTCTTCATCAATCACAGTGCTGGAAGGACGAGAGGCCGTTCGCAAGCGGCCAGCTATGTACATCGGCTCGACCGGCGAATTGGGTCTGCACCATCTCGTCTATGAAGTAGTTGACAACTCTATAGACGAAGCCCTGGCCGGATATTGCGACACTGTGGAAGTAAATATCCACCTGGACAACTCGATTACCGTGGTCGACAACGGTCGGGGAATTCCAGTCGACGAGATAAAGAAGGAACGAAAATCAGCTGCTGAAGTGGTGATGACCAAACTCCACGCCGGCGGTAAGTTTGACTCAAACGCTTATAAGGTTTCCGGCGGACTGCATGGAGTCGGCGTTTCAGTCGTCAATTTCTTGTCCGAACAACTGCATCTGGAAATATGGAGAGAGGGCAAGACTTACGAGCAGGAATACGTGCGCGGGATTTCCCAGGCGCCTTTGACGCAAACCGGCAAGACGCGTAAGCGGGGAACAAAGATCACTTTCAAACCTGACTCGCAGATCTTCGAAGTCAGCGAGTTCAGTTTCGACAAGCTGTCAGAGCGGCTGCGTGAAAAGGCCTTTCTCAACAAAGGCATTCGTATAACCATCAAGGACGAGCGTGAGGAACCTGAGCGCTCGCACGAATTCTATTACAAGGGCGGTATCGCGGAGTTCGTAAAACACCTGAATAAGAACAAAACCACGCTCCATGACAAGCCGATCTATTTTGAACGAGAAAACGACGCGCTCTCAATCGAGGTAGCGATTCAATACAACGACGGTTATGACGAGAAGGTCTATTCGTTCGCTAATAACATCAATACGGTTGACGGAGGCACACACCTTTCCGGCTTTCGCTCAGCCTTCACCAGGACGATAAACGCATATGCGCAGTCGTCTGGCCTGGCCAAGAACTTCAAAGGCTCGCTGACCGGCGATGATGTTCGAGAAGGCCTGGTGGCCGTAATTTCCGTAAAACTTCCGCAGCCTCAGTTCGAAGGGCAAACAAAAGGCAAGCTCAACTCGGACGTAAAGGGTGCAGTCGAGTCATTTCTAAACGACAAGCTGACTGAGTTCCTCGAGCAAAACCCCACTGTGGCGCGCAAGGTCGTGGGCAAGTCACTCGACGCTGCCCGGGCTCGCGAGGCTGCCCGCAAGGCGCGGGAAATCGTCCGCAAGGGAGCCATGGGTTCCTCAATGCTTCCCGGCAAGCTGGCGGACTGCCAGGAACGCGATCCCTCATTGTCGGAGATTTACATCGTGGAAGGTGATTCCGCCGGCGGCTCGGCGAAACAGGGACGCGACCGAAAGAACCAGGCAATTCTGCCCCTCAAGGGAAAGATTCTGAATGTCGAAAAAGCCCGCTTTGACAAGATGCTCGGCCATAGCGAGATCAAATCGTTGATCACGGCCCTCGGAACGGGTATCGGCAAAGAAGACTTCGATCTAGGCAAACTCCGTTATCACAAGATCATTCTTATGACCGATGCGGACGTCGATGGATCTCATATCCGAACGCTGCTGCTGACGTTCTTTTACCGGCAGATGCCGGAATTGGTCGAACATGGGCATGTGTATATTGCGCAGCCTCCGTTGTTCAAAGTGAAGCGCGGTAAGAAGGAAGAGTACATCAAAGACGAAGGCGCCATGACCCACTACCTCATGCGAATGGCAACTGCGGATATCAGTGTCAAATCGGTAGGCGCGAGCGAAGCGATGGAAGGTCGCGCATTGGCAATGGCATTGGAAAAGATGGTTGACTACAAGCGCTACTGTGAAAAGACGGCCCGCCGTCTCGGCGGTGATCAACGTTTGCTCGGTGCGCTCCTGGATGCATTCGCGGGAAAAAATGGAGTCTTAAGAAAAGAACGCCAAACGTTGCGCAACGTTTTTCAGGATGGCGACCTGATGGCTCGAGTCGAGGGGCTCCTTGCGAAAGCCGGCTACAAAACCGAACTCTCGACTGACGAAGAGCACGGACTGTGGGAGATCAAGACTACGACTATCTCCGGAGTGAACGTCGCAATCGACTGGAATCTCGCCAGCTATGTAGAATTTCAGAAGGCTGTAGAGCTTCATCTCGCGCTCGAGGACAACCTGGCGCCGCCGTTCATCTCAGGAGAAAATGGCCTGCAGGAAGAGATTCCCACGCGCGAGGCTTTGCTGGACAAGGTTCTGACAGCAGCCAAGAAAGACCTCAGTATTCAGCGGTACAAAGGTCTCGGAGAGATGAATCCGGAGCAACTCTGGGAAACGACTATGAACCCGGACAAGCGCACGCTGCTTGAGGTTAGAATCGATGATGCGGTTGAGACGGACGAGATCTTCACGGTCTTGATGGGCGACGCAGTCGAACCGCGGCGTAAGTTCATCGAAGATAACGCGCTTGATGTGCGGAATCTGGACGTCTAAGCAGCTTCCCCTGAAGCCGAAACATTCTCTCGAAATCGCTGCACTGAAAACCGGAAAAGTCTGACGGGCGCGTCCGGTGCGATGCCGGCTTTCCGCGCAGCGATCTCCACCTGCTGCTTAGCCGAATCCACCCCGTCAATGTCCGGCAGTAACAGTCCGCGCCGCACCGCCTCGTCGTCTTCAACAATAACACCGTAAACCAGCGGGTCGAGTTCTTCAAAAAGAGCAGGCTCCGGGGTGTTGAGCACATCAACGGAATAAATCAGTCCTGATAGTTCAGACGCGGCGACCGGTGGGAATCGCGGGTCTCGCGTACAGGCGTTTATTGCGTTTTCGACCAACTCCTCTGCCAGTGTGTTTTCCGCAGGTTCGATAGTACCGATACAGCCTCGAAGTTCTCCTTGCCGGGTCTTGAGGGACACAAAACAGCCGGCACGCGCTCCAAGCAAACCGGAAGTGATCTGTGGTGTTTCGATCCTCTTACCCGTCTGCACAAATGTCTCTACGGTCCTGCGCGCAAGTCCTGTCAAATCCTCATTGGGGCTGACCGGCGGATCGGATCTAGCGTCATGATCCGATGGGGGCGCAATGTCCGCCGCCTGACTGTTGGTTATCTGAGCGACCAGATAGCCGACACCGAACGGCGCTTCGTAACTGAGTACATCGCAAACCTGCGGTAGATCCCGGGAGGCGCCCAGAGCAACCAGCATCGAACGATACCCACACTCTCCCGCCAGGCGCCTAAGGTCAGGATCGATCTCGATGATTTTCTCCGGAGTGTTTGATCTGAGCGCAGCGACAACCTCATCATCGAAAACATGGGCGATTGGGTTGTAGCCTGCCGGTGCTTCAGGCTTGAGCCGGTGACTCAAATCACCACTGGCGACAAAGGCAGCGCGCCGCCCGAGGCTATCAACGGCTTTACGAATGCACGCTCCGAAACTGACATGATCCTCGCTGTCAAGGAAGGTGTAACCCAACGCGACTACATTTCCGATCCAGCCGTTGCGGAGGAGAAAATAAAGGGGGACGGCCGTGCCATGATCGAGCTTGTTACCCGGCAGCAGCATCACTTCATAATCCTCTTCGATCGCACTGTTTCTGATAGCGTCCAACAGCTCCTTATCCACCGCTGCCTCGAAATGAGCGGAGGGAGCTCTAAAACCGGAAAAGTCGCCCACCACATCCGGCCCCGGATATGCCACAAACGCAGAAACGTCGAGGGGAGCGTGAGGAGAGATCAGAATAATAGTTGTAGCGCCGCTAGCAATGATGCGCTCAGTCAACTCGGCCATGCCGTCGATCGAGCGACGCACTTGCGCAAGCGACTCCCGACCCACCTCGGGCACCATTATGGGCGGGTGTGGTGCGATGCCGGAGAAAACTAATGAACTCTCATTTGCCATTGCCCCGCCACCAATTAGTCTGGTTGGGGGATTTCCTGACCTGGAGGATAAACCCAGGCCATCCAGCTGACCATAGCGGTAGTTGTGATCTTGGAAGCGGGCGTATTCTAACACAATGCCGTGGCCCAGGGGTTAGCTTGGCAAAAGCCCCTCCCTTCAGCGAATCCGCAGATTGCGCAGATTACGCAGATTAAAAAAGCAAAGACAGTAGGTAAATAAGCAGGGGCAACCAGCTGGAAAAGGCCAGGAATTCTTTCCCCTCTTTTGGCTTGTAATCTGCGTAATCTGCGTAATCGGTGGATAATTACGAATCGGGTCAGGATTGTTCGCCGGCGGGAAGCGCCTTATGATTAATCGCAAACGATGAAACCTTTCGATGTACTAATCGTTGGAGCAGGTCCGGCCGGATCGTTCGCGGCAGAGTTGCTCGCCGGGAAGAACGTCTCCGTCGCATTGTTTGACGGGCGACCGCAGGGCGAGCCTAAGGCCTGCGGCGGAGGTGTAACTTCAAAAGCCTTGAAAGCCTGGCCGCAGTTGCTCAATGCCGTAGGCCGAACGGTTGACGAGCTCGAGCTCTACTCGCCGTCCGGCAAACATATCCATCTTGATCTCGATGAACCCTTCGCAATTTATTCCCGGGTAGCATTTGATAACTACTTGCGTGATCGAGCCGCATCTGCGGGTGCGCACGTTTTTTCTGAAAAGATCTCGGCCCGCCGCCTCAGCAAGCGGACGGACGGCTGGCTTTTGCGCGGACGAGATGGCGCGGAATGGAAGGGCAAGCTCCTGGTAGGGGCTGACGGCGCCAACAGCTCGATTGCCAGGATGTTTGTGCCGCCACTGCCCGCCTCGGAGATGGAGGTAGCATTTGGTTATCGTGCTCCATTGCCTCAGGGCGGCGCAGCGCCCACTACCGTGGCCTTTCTCCCGAACTGGATTGGGTACGCGTGGGCTTTCCCACGGCTCGATCACATTTCGTTTGGCATCGCGACCACGCAGGAGGCCTTCGAGCATGAACCTCTGGACAGCCTGCTTTGGCAGTTCATGGTTGGTTACTACAGAAAGCGCGAAGATCACACCGCGCCCTTATGGGCCATTAGGAAAAAAGATATTGAGCGAAAGCGGCTGATAAGAGAACAGTTGGAGGAAACAGCGGAAAAGTATGCTGCTCGTATCCCCGGGCTGTCGGCAGCAATGTGGACCAGGCGCAGCGCCTGTGGAGAGGGCTGGGCTCTATTGGGTGATGCAGCGGGCTTTGCTGACCCGGTCACAGGTGAAGGCATCTATTACGCGCTTCGATCTGCGGAATTGTTTGCAGAAAGTTACTTGAGTGGTGCACCGCTCGAATACGAGAGTCGCTGGCGGGAAGACTTTGGACGGGAACTCCAGCGGGCCTCGCAAATGCGGCAGCGTTTCTACGGGAACTTTTGGGGAGCACCCTTTACCGAGAGGATGATCGAGTTTGCGCGCGGACATCGCGGGATAAAGCGGGTGCTCGGACACTTAATCGCGGGCGAACAGGGCTACACGGATTTGAAAAAGAAACTCGCCCGCAGTGCGTTGCGGCCGTTATGAATAGCCCTGGCGAGAGTTCGCAACTCTTTGGATGTGGGGTGCGATGAAAGCTCTGTGTGGCAAAGTGACAATTTCTTATTTTCTTGAACAGGTTTTGCGAGTAAAAAAATCTATCCACGAAATCGCACGAACCAAAAAACGAAGTCACACGAAATGTTTCTCCATTTATTTCGTGTGATTTCGTGGATCATGTTTAGGTTTGGTTGCGGCTCTGCTGCACCGCGATCTCAGTGTCTCAGTGGTGAATTTGACTTCGCAAACACCTACCAGGAGCATAGCACGGCCTCAAGGCGCCAGTCGCTTGATGGACCAGGAGCCGTCGGGTTGCAGATCGTACACAATCCGATCGTGGAGCCGTCCTCGCCTGCCTTTCCAGAATTCGATGCGCGCAGGCTTTAGTCGATAACCACCCCAATGTTCCGGGCGATCAACCTCGCGATCGCGATAACTTTCATCGAGTTCGCGGAAACGACGCTCGAGCGCCTCACGATTCTCAATCACTTCGCTCTGAGGCGAAGCGAGCGCTCCAATCTGACTCTCTCGAGGCCGCGTGCGAAAATATTCGTCAGATTCGCGGGCAGAGACTCGGCTTACCGACCCTTCAACACGTACCTGGCGCTCCAGTTGCGGCCAGTAAAAAACAAGCGCGGCAAAGGGATTTTGATCAAGCTCCCTCGCCTTGCTGCTGCGATAGTTTGTATAGAACACAAAGCCACGGTCATCAGCTTGTTTGAGCAGCAGCATCCGCGCCGCAGGCTTTCCCTCCCTGGTTGACGTGGCGAGCGTCATCGCCTCGGGCAAATGCATTCCTGTGGCTGCGGCATCTGCGAACCAGCTTTTAAATTGACTAACCGGGTTCGGATTCAGAGTCTTTTCGTCCAGCGCGTCGCCGGCATAGTCTTTTTGTTTCTCATTCATACGATCAGTAAACGCCCGGGCTTGTGTACGGCATCAGCCGCCGGCGCAATTCTTCAGGGACAGGGACCTTCTCGAAAGTACTTCGTCGTACCGTGACCAGAACAAAATGCGCCGTGGCAATCAAGTCTGACTCGCCCTTCCGTCTAACTTCGAAGTTCAAGCGCAACGAGGAGTGACCGATCTTGCCGGCAAAGACCGCAACCTCGAGCAGATCATCCAACTTTGCGGCGCGGTGAAAGTCACATTCAAGATGAACCCGAGGTAACCAGATATTCAACTCTTCGAACATCACTCCATAAGGCAAACCAGCCGCGCGAAACAGCTCGGTTTCGGCAAACTCAAAAAACCGAATATAGGCGCCGTAGAAGATAATACCGGCAGCATCTACGTCGCCCCAGCGCACTCGCTCTTCTATCGTAAATTTACGAAAAGTTTCCATTCGCCACTAAGGAATATCCACAGATTGCGCAGATCACACAGATTCACAAACCAAAAAGCGGACGTTAGTGAGATGCGAGCTGTCTCACTAAGACTGCAATCCTAAAAAATTCTCGAGCGCTTTATTGAAGTTGTCCGGTTGTTCAAGGTTCGAAACATGACCAGCACCTTCGATGACTTCCAGGTGTGAGCCTTCTATCTCTCGATGCATCAGCTCCGAATCAGTGAGCGGCGTAATCGCATCGTCACGTCCGACCACTATCAGCGTGGGCTTTGTTATCTGGGAAAGGAAAACCGTCTGATCGTCACGCGTTGCCATGGCTTTCAAGGCCGCCGATGCGCCCTCAGGTTTTGTCTGAATAATCATCTTCCGCAACTGCTCCGCGATTTCAGGCCTAGTCGCCAGGGTTTCGGGGGAGAGCAACTTAGGAAGCATTTCGTCTGCGATTCCCTCCAGGCCCTCGCTTAGCGCTCGTTCAGCCTGCTTTGCGCGGTTCTGTTTGCCTTCAGCGGTGTCGGCGGAAGCCCTTGTATCTGCCAGCACCAGCGCGCTGACACGCTCGGGAAAAAGCCGACAAAAGGAGAGAGCTACATACCCGCCCATCGATAAGCCACCAACTACGGCGTCAGTGATGCCCAATGTCGTCAAGAGGGCGGCGGCATCGCGCGCCATCTCCGGAATGGTCGCTGGAACCGCATCGGTTTCGCCATGGCCGCGCAAATCAGGCGTGATGATTCGATGTGAAGGGCGTAAAGCACTAACCTGCTCTCGCCACATCGAACGATTGAACGGATAGCCGTGAAGCAGGATGATGGCCGCGCCAGTGCCTTCGTCATCGTAAGCTATGTCAATTCCGCGAATGTGAACCTTGGTCATTTTGAAAGTTGGCCAGACTTTAGGAATCCATATTAATTTCGACCGGCAGCCTCGGCTACAGCGTTGATCAATTCTGACAGTTCGATGGGCTTAGCCAGATAGCCTTGGAATCCGCTGGAGAATGCCCGGGTGCGGTCCTCTTCCTTGGCGTACGCAGTGATTGCCACTGCGGGAATGCGGCTCACGTTCATCAGATCCAGCGCCCGGACCTTCTTAATGAGTTCATAGCCGTCCTGATCGGGCATGGCGATGTCGGAAACGAGCACGTCGGGCTGCGAAAGTTTCAGCGCTTCCAGGGCTTCGTTCGCGGAAGAGACGGCGGTCACTCGAGCATTTCTGCCGGTTAAGGCAGCGGTGATTAGCTCGAGCGTATCTTCGTCGTCATCGACCAGCAGGATGTGCAGACCTGTCAGCGAGGTACGGTTCCGAACCACCGAGCCGGACGCTTCCATTTCGACCGTGTCCTCAGACCGCGTCTTGCTCATCGCATCCATCAGCGGCAAGCCAACCGTGAAAGTAGCTCCCCTACCATCTCCTATGCTGTCCGCCCTTATCGTTCCGCCGTGGATCTCTACAATGTGTCGAGCAATTGCCAGACCAAGTCCCAAGCCACCGTGCTGCCGAGTGGTCGTACTGTCAGCCTGCCGGAACCGATCAAAAACAAACGGTAGAAAATCGGCGCTAATGCCGCGCCCCGTGTCGGTGACTGTAATCTGCACCTCGGTATCAGTCTGATGAAGACTGACGGTAACGCGTCCGGTGCTGGGAGTGAACTTCACGGCATTCGATACCAAATTCCAGATAACTTGCTGGAACCGGTTCGCATCGCCTGAAACTACTGCGGGGTCAGAGTCGAAGGCAGTCTCGATTTGGATACCCTTCGCTTCAGCTGTGGGACGAACGACATTGATAGCGGCCTCGATAACCGGCGCGAGCTCAATCGGTTGCAAGTCGAGATAAAGATTGCCGGTGATTATCCGCGAGACGTCCAGGATGTCATCGATGATCTGCGACTGGGTTTTTGCGTTCCGGCGGATTGTTTCGATGGCGCGGGCAGCGACCTCGCTCTCAAGAGATCCAGTCTCGAGCATTCTTGACCATCCAAGAATCGCGGTCAGCGGCGTGCGAAGCTCGTGGGAGACAGTTGCGAGAAACTCATCTTTCAGGCGGTTCGACTCTTCGGCCGCTGCCCGGGCACTGCTCTCGCGATCGAGCAGGCGAACATTCTCGATTGCCACGGCAGTGAGATTCGCAGCCATTCGCATTGCCGTGACACTCTCTCCGGTATAAGCCTTTTTGTCGTAGCTTTGGACCTCGATTGTTCCCACAATCCGGCCCATTACGGCCATCGGCACCGCGAGTGAAGACTGCGGCCGTAAGCCATTATCTGGGCCGACAATTATTCCCGGATTCGCCCGGGTCACACTCATGTAGTCATCTGTGATCACCACTTCTCCGGTTCTTACAGCGCGGCTGTTTGGCCCAGTCGCAGTCACCGGCATCGGCGGCAGTTCCGAAGTATCAATTTCGTGACCGTCTCCCCAGCCATAGCAGGCGGTACGCACCTCCCGTATCGGATCGTACAGAGAGACAAACATCCCGTCGCAAGGAACCGAAGCCACCGCAAAGTCCCGCAGGGCTCGAAAGATAGTCAGAAGATCCCGGGCGGCGCCAAGGGCCTGCGCCAGACCTGAAATTCTCTCGAGCAACCTTTCGTATTCGGAGAGTGCACGCTGGTCTGCTTCGCGCAGGGCCTCTTCCGCGCGCCGTCTGGTGGTGATGTTGCGCGCGATGCCTTGAACTGCGATGGCCTCATCATCTTTAAAGATTAAACGACTACTGATTTCAAGCGTGACGATGTGGCCAGACTTGGCCCGCACGTCAACTTCGTAATTGGTCCTTTGTTGACCGCCGAGCTTTCGGTCGAGCATCTGCAAGCCAATCTGCGCAGAGTCCCCAGTCAGAATATCGGTGATATTCATACGAAGCAGTTCTTCGCGCGAATACTCCGTAATCAGTTCCGCGGCCTTGTTAACGGAGGTAAGTTGTCCGCGCAGATCGAGCGTGTAAACAATGTCGTTCGCGTTCTCAACCAGCTCTCGATAGCGCTCTTCACTTTCCCGCAAAGCCTGCTCGGCCAACTCCCTTTCCTGCAACGTTTTTCTAACCGTTGCCTCCGAGGCACGCACCTCCGCGGCGGAGCGCTCAGCTGCTTCGCGCGCCATGGCCTGCGACCGGGTTACGAAAAAGAATAGGAAGCTTATGAAAACGCCGGCGAGAAATGTATATGGCAGATAAGCAGAGCCTGAGACTAAATCAAACGCGGGATTGGCAGAGTAGTTCAGCGTCCACGATCGCCCGCCGACGTCTACCGTGGTCGTGGCGATGAAATGCGGGTGGTAGGAACCTTTAACCGCGACAGTTGACGCTGACTCATGCAACAGATTTCCCGCTACGGGACTGCCATCATAAATCTGGGCGTCGACATCAAATCTTTTGCTCTGGAGAATCGCGGCGAGCAGGTCATCGGCGCGGAACGGACTGTAAACGAAGCCGGCAAGTGCGGCGCGACGTTCTGCTACATTGGAAACAGGCGCCAGGTTGCGGTAAACGGGCGCAAAGATCAAAAAGCCGGCCTGTTTGTTCGGATCGATCTCTTGTACTAGTGTGACCTTGCCTGAAGCCGTAGGCGCGCCCGTATCACGTGCCTGCTCCATCGCGGCATGCCTGACAGGCTCAGTGAACATATCGAAGCCGATAGCCGCCTGGTTCCGCCGATCGAGGGGCTGCAAATACACGATAGCGTGATATTCATCTCTTTGGGTGTCGGGCCAAATCCTGAATGATGGCGCCCCAGACCGGCGCATTTCCTGAATCAGGGCTTCTCTCTGGTCAGGCCGCAGCTTTATTGAAAAACCTATTCCCTGAACCCCCGGGTAATTCCGGGGCAAGTCGATCTGCTCGACGAACCGGTTGAATTCATGCGAGTCGACTGACTCACTGGCGGCGAAAAGGCCAGTAGCGGCGCGCAACAGAGCTATGTAGGTCTGAGTCCGACTGCGAATCGTGGTGTCGATCTCCTCGACTGACGCCTTGAAGCGGCTGCGATCCTGCGCTTCAGCCATCCACGATAGAGAATAAGAAACGATAAAACTGAAAAGCAGGCCGAGAATCAGGATTACGTAAGGCGCGATCCGCCGCCCACTCAGGGAGAGTCGAGGTCCGATCGGATCGGAGTTAGCGGATTTCCTCATTCGAACAATTGAGAAGGTTGAAAAACGTAGCGCGCGATCCGCGCAGAATGGATTTGAATCAGCGCACCTTGCTGGTTCGGCGCCGGAGAAAGTCTATCAGAACAAACTGCGAAAGATTGTTTGGATTTGCAAAGTACGCCTTGCCGCTGGTCATTGCCGTCATTTGCTTAACAAACTCTATCAGATAATAGTCACTAGCCAGCATGAAAGTATTGATCATTATGCCGGCCTTGCGGCAGGCCTGCACTTCCTTAAATGTTTCGGCCATCACAAACGGATCGCCGCCCATCGAATTCTTATAAAGTCTCCGCGTGGAACCGCCATTCCTGCCGCGCCTGTTCGATTCACCGACAGCCGAGGACTCCGGTCCAACGAAGCAGGCCGTTGGCTTTCCGTCAGTAACCATCACAATCTGCTTCATCTCTTTGCGCTGGGATTGCAGGATCCGCCGTGACAGGCGTAACCCCTCTGCAGTATTAGTGTGGTACGGGCCAACCTGTGTAGTAGCCAACTTCGAAAGCGGCAACTCCTCGGCCGTGTCGTGAAAGAGGACGATTTTGAGCGAATCACCGGGATACTGAGTTCGAATCAAGTGAGCAAGGGCGAGCGCGACTTTCTTCGCCGGCGTGAATCGATCTTCGCCGTAAAGGATCATCGAATGCGAACAATCGAGCATGACGGTAGTCGCGCAAGATGACTGATAGTCGCACTGGTGAACGTGCAGATCCTTATATTCGAGGTTGATGGGTACGTGCAGACCTTCGCGCTGAATGGCGGAGAGCAGAGTCGTGTTGACATCCAGGTTAACAGTGTCTCCAAACTCGTAGGGCTTACTGGCCGCGGCGGCTTCCACCCCAGTTGACAGGTGAGGTGTGTCATGCCGGCCGGCAGAACTTTTTCCCAGGCTTCCTAACAGACTGCGGAGCGTCTTGTAACCAAGAAAATCCAAACCCTTTTCGGTTACCTCAAAGTGCACGTTGCGCGGGAGCGGCTCGGACACTTCGGGCCTGCCGTTCATGGTCCGCCGCGCTTGTCGCTGTTCCTGTTGCTCGTGCAAGGTCAGATAGCCTTCATCAACCAGCCGCTCGATCAGCTGGTTGAGCAGCTCTTCGAGTAAGGAGCCCTTGAACTTGCCATCGTTCTCAGCGAGCATCTCCTTAACCTGCTGTTCATTAATCAGGCCCTGCTCCATCAGCGCCTGAAGCAGCGCCCTTCGCAGAGCATCCAGCGACGTATCCATCTGCTGAGGCTGCCGGGTCCAATAGTAATCATTGCTGTAGCCCGAATCGAGCAGCGAATCCGAAATCGACTCCATCAAATCGCCGAGATTAATGGACGATACATCGAAGCCTTTGAATTTTGAGTACCGAATAAAACGCATTAATTTTCAGGATCCAATAAGGCAGCCACAGATGAACACGGATTTGCACGGATCGATTTACGAGGGTTATCGAAGATCATCCTCTTAAACTCTGGTTTTAGACCGAAATTCAGCAAAAGGCCAACCTCAATATGAGTCGCGCGCAAGTAATTCAAAAGTTGTGCTTCGTGCGACTTGTCGATCGCTCGTGCGGACTTCAGCTCTAGCAGTACGCATTTCTCCACCAGCATATCCGCGCTGAAGTCGCCGACCTGGTTACCGCGAAACCAGACAGGAATCTCAATCTGAGAACAAACATTAATGCCTGCCGAGTTAAGGGCGTACTCCAGCGATTTTTCATAGACAGATTCCAGGAATCCGTAGCCGAGTTCATTATATACATCGAAGAAGATCCCAATTATCCTTGATGTTATGTCGCCGTACTTGAATCTTGTAGAAGCAGTGTTCATGTTGTGAGGTAATCCGTTCTGCCCAATCCAGGTTTCCAGTCGATACCGTTCTTATTAATAATCTGTGTCTATCCGTGTTCATCTGTGGCCCAATCTTGGTCAGCTGAATTTGCCTGTTTCGGTAAGGTCGTCGTAGATCATTCCCCGGCGATCCTTGCGAGCCTTCGTGACGGCCGTGTAACTGCCCTCTTCGTTGCGGCTGATCTTGTTTTCGGCAAAGAGTCCCTCCAGCACGAATTCACATGCAGCGACAAACTGAGCGGTGTCTGATCGCTTGAATTCAAAAGGAATCGTCACCGACTCAGCCAGCTCCGGGACCGCATCGACCAACCGGACGCACTCCGCAGCCGAGGCGGTGTCCCCAAGGCGCAAGTTGTTGCCCTCGTCGAACCATTGAACTGTTCGAGAAAAGTCTATGCCGACGAAATAGCCTTCAAAGATTTCCCCGGCGGCGCGCTTGATCAGATCCTTCGCGATTCGATCCGCGCCAATCTGTTCGCCTTCATACTCCAATTCCATCTTACCGGTAAGAGAGGGTATCGCCGCGTAGATGTCGGCGACGCGCGGAACGATCGCCTCCTCGCCCGTAAGCAACGCTCGTCGCTCTGCATTGGAAATCGCCGACTCCATCACCGTGATCGGCATTCGCTGCGAAACGCCCGAATGTTTGTCGATTCGCTGATCGTCACGAGCTTCGAAGGCCACTTGTTCTACGATTTCCGCTATAAAACCGGGCACCTCCAGTCGACCTTTCACCCCGTTTCGTTTCATCCAGGCTTCCTGCCTGGTGATGCCTATCGCGGTCTGCAGGTCTTTCGGATAGTGCGTCATGATCTCGGCGCCAATGCGATCCTTGAGCGGGGTAATAATCTTCCCGCGAGCCGTGTAGTCTTCAGGATTGGCTGAGAAAACAAGCATCACGTCCAATGGCAGGCGAACCGGGTAGCCCTTAATTTGGACGTCCCCTTCCTGCATGATATTGAACAGGCCGACCTGAATTTTTCCGGCAAGATCGGGCAGCTCGTTGATCGCGAAGATGCCTCGGTTGGCGCGGGGCAGCAGGCCATAATGGATGGTGAGTTCGTCACTCAAGAGATGGCCGCCCTTCGCAGCTTTAATTGGATCGACGTCCCCGATGATATCGGCGATCGTTACATCCGGAGTCGCCAGCTTTTCGACAAATCTTGAATCGCGTTCGATCCATTCGATAGGTGTCGCGTCTCTGTGCAGCTCAAGAGTTTGTCTACCATATGCCGAGACGGGGTGGAACGGATCGTCATTAACTTCTGAACCAGCAATGATCGGAATCGTTTCGTTCAGGAGCCCGGTCAGTTGCCGAATGATCCGACTCTTTGCCTGACCGCGCAGCCCAAGCAGGATTATGTTGTGCCGCGAAAGAAGGCCGTTAATAAGCTGAGGAATAACGGACTCGTCGTAACCGGAGATGCCCGGGAAAAGTTTTTCGCCAGCCTGTAGTTTCCGGATCACATTCGCTCGCAGCTCGTCCCTGACGGAAATGCTGCGATATCCACTTTCTCGCAATTCACCAAATGTCTTTGCACGTTCCATAGTTGTTCAAAGATTCTAACCGGAAAGAAGAAAACTTACGAACAGGCCTTTAACCAGTAAGCAGAAGGCAGTAAGCAGAAGGCAGTAAGCAGAAGGCAGGGTGAGCGGATTTTCCGGGCGTGAATAATCGATCCGCGAAATCACACGAGTAATCCGCGCACCTCTTTTTCTTTCGGTTTCGTGGAGAGTTAGATGCGGGGAGCTAAAAGTAACTGGATTGACCAGCAGCTTTCTTCACAAGCCCATCCGCCTCGAGTTTTTCGAGATGCGCCACCACCGAGCGTTCTGCCATCCCGTGAGCTTTGGGCGAAACATCCGAGTACACAACGGTGACGATTTCGGCTGGTGTCGCAGCGCCGTTGCGCACTGCCTCGAGGATTTTACGTTCACGATCAAGCCGGTGGTTTATGTACTCGTCAATCCTGGTGTAAGGATTAGCCATTGCCGGACCATGCCCGCCGAGGAGGACAGTTAAACCGGAAAGGGAGCGCAGCCGCTTAAGCGAGGCAAGATAATCTCGCATATTTCCTTCGGGTGGATCGATTAACACCGAGCCCAGGCCCACGATGTTATCCCCGGTAAGGAGCACCCCTAATTCCTCCTCGTGAAAACATAGGTGGCCTCGTGCATGCCCGGGAGTGTGAATCGCGCGCAAGGTAATTTGCGGATTAGCGTTAAGGGCGATCACATCGCCGTCGCTGATTATCCCATCAACGCGGATACTTTCTTTGAGCCCTTCCGCGGAGAGTTGATGGGCCAATACATTTACCCGGCCGCCGAGTTGTGCGCGCAAAGCTTCGACTCCGCCGACATGATCTGGGTGCAGATGAGTCAAAACGATTGCGCGGACGGTTCGGCCCGCGTTCACCAGATCGTTAACACAGGCTGCGAGTGCCTGTTGCTCGTCCTCATAAGGCGAGCCGGGATCTATGATCAGCAACTCGCTGCTCGTGTGGACGAGGTAACAGTTGGTATGCGTCGCCGGTGGCTTTGTCGGTGTGCGCAGCGGAAAACAGATGAAGCCAGGCCGAAACTCGATTCGACGCACGGGTCTACCGTTGGCCTCAGGCAATGAGAGGAGACGATCAACCAGATCAGGCGTGAGACCTTCGCCAAGCGTTGTCAGCGCGTGCAGGATAGGTGGTACTGCCAGGGCTTCAGACCGCTTCCAACGGGCATAAGCATTACGAGCGGTGATCCATTCTCCGTGTGCAAGCTCGCCATCGTTTCTCGGCTCGGGTTGCTGTTTAGCGGGACAGTTGACCAGGAAGAACCAGGTATCAAAACGTCGGGGACTGAATGGTGGAGTTACCCAACGACCTACGAAGGTGAAGTCGTCTGCATCGAGGCGCAAGTCATAATGATGCAGCAACGCGGACCAGGACATGCGCCCGGATTCAAGATCGTCAAGTAGAGAACTTCGCTGACCCTTTGTCAGCAATTCCCCGCCCCGTGCCAAAAGCACGCCGAGTTCTTCAAAGAGTTCACGCGCAGCGCAACTGATCATCGCGGCTTTTTCCGCATCTGCGCAGTTCAGGACGGCGTGCGTTGCGTCATCCGGTTCCAACTGCCCCCCGGGAAAAGCATAAAACCCACCCAGAAAGGCGAGTTTCGGACTTCGTTGCACCCAGAAGATCTCCGGGTCTGCCTGATCGGTATTAGGGCGAAGGAGGATGACGGCCGCAGCGTCTTTTGGTTTTGATTCCGAACTCACAACTTCATCACGAGGTAATCAGCGAAAACGTTCACCATCACCGCCCGACCAGGGATTTCCGCGCATGTGATAACCGCCCTGCTCCCAGTAACCCGCCTGGTCTTGTTCCAGAAAGCGAATTCCCCTCATCCATTTCGCAGACTTCCAGGCATAAAGTTGTGGGATGATCAGACGCACCGGGCCGCCGTGTTCGAGAGGTATCGGCGCTCCGTCATGTGACCAGGCAAACAGCGAATCCTCTTTAAGAAAAAACTCGAGCGGCACGTTGGTGGTCCAGCCGTAGTCATAAGCAAATGCGACGACAAACTTAGCTTCGGGTTTCAGCCCCACGGTTCTTGCCACTTCCCGGGCAGATACACCGCTCCAAACGTTATCGAGCCGAGACCAGCGCGTGACACAATGAAAGTCGGCATACACACGCACGGCGGGTAACTGCATGAATTCGTCAAGGGACCACCTTTGCGGGTTCTCGACCAGCCCGTCAACTTCAAATGACCAGGTGGTCAACTCGATGTCGGGAGTGCCATGGGCGTCAAGGACTGGCCACTTCTTGGTGCGCGACTGTCCCGGAGGAATGCGGTTGTCACGCCTGGTGTCGGGACTAATAATGATTTCACGGTCCTCGATCTCCTCAGGTGTGCGAGGACCTGTGGTTTGGTACTTAGGATCGTTAAAAAGACTATTAAGAAAACTCATGAATGATGGTCTTGGACTTTTGGCTTTGGGTCTTTGGAGGTCGATATACTAACGCGCAGGAACTATTTCTTTGTCTGCCGCTCGGCTAATTTCATTAACTCCTCGGGCATCCACTTATTAACAGCCTTGGTGGTTACGTCATCGATGCCAACAGAACGATCATGCCACTTATCACGTGTTCCCTCAGGGCCTCGTTCGCGCTCGTAGTTTTCAGTCTGCTCAAGGCTCAACACGATTCCGTTCGCAATTTCAGTCCAATCCTGAAATTGTATTCCACGCCTTACCAGCGGCAAGCCGGCAGTCCAGTCTTCTTCAGGGGCGCGTGCGTCCTGTTCGGGGATGGTCAGGTTGTAAAGCGGAGGAAACGCCTGACCGGTAAACTCTTTGACGAGTTGCGTCTTGATCTGCTTGTAAGTTGCCTCCGGATTCTCGCGGTGAATGGCTTGCGCGCGACGAAAAATGTCGGCCACTGTCGACTGATCCGGAGCCATCAAAGCAACCACCTTCTTTGTCGTCGGTTATGTAAATACCTTACACGCATTAGCATTGCGAGCACAAACCCGGAATTGGGAGCCATGATCCTTTCCATTGATCATTTGACAAATTTCCTTTTTCATAGAAAGTCTTGTAGAGACCTCTATGCCTGACAGAATCGCTTCATTGGACGGACCCGCGCAGGACCACGAGTCACAAACTACTTGTCACGTGTGTGGCCGCTCGGCCGCTTCGCCTCTTCCTTTCAGCGATTTGAATTCGGAACTCCAGGGGGTTGTTGAGGCGAACGTGCCCGGCAACGCCAGGCTGGAACAGATCTGTCCTCACTGTGTCGAACTATTCAGCCGGGCCAAAGCCCAACTCGATTCCCATGCTGCTATCTTTGAGCAGACCGATCAAGCCTTGCCGACACCGCTGCGACTCGACGCCGACGAACGCTTTACGGGCCGAGGGGTGACGATCGCGTTTCTTGACTCGGGGTTTTATTCCCATCCGGATCTCACCAAACCGGTCAACAGGATCGTGGCGTACAAGAACATCTTTCAGCCTGGAGATGAGCCAAACTTGCTCGAGGCGCCGGACGTTGCGAGCTGGCATGGCATGATGACCTCAGTGGTGGCGGCAGGCAACGGATATCTTTCCGATGGCTTTTATCGCGGCATTTCTCCCGAGGCGAAAGTGGTGCTGGTGAAGATAGGCAAGACGGGTCGTATTCCAGAAGTAAATATCGCGCGCGGACTGGAATGGATTCTTAAAAACAGACAGAGATACAAAATCCAGGTAGTAAACATTTCCGCAGGTGGAGATTTTGAACAGTCTTATCTCCATAATCCGCTCTGCAGGAGAGTGGAAGAGGCAGTGCGGGAGGGTCTGGTCGTGGTCTGTGCGGTAGGTAATGCGGGTATGGCGCCGGGCCATCCGGTGCTTCCGCCGGCAAGTTCGCCCTCGGTGATTTCAGTTGGCGGCCTCGACGATCAAAACTCGGTCGATCGGGCCCGACGGGGAATGTATCGTTCATCGTATGGTCCAACCATTGACGGTTTGCAGAAACCGGAAGTGATTGCGCCTGGCATCTGGGTGGCAGCGCCGATTTTGCCCCATACGCCAACGGCGGCTGAGGCCCATCTTTATTCGGAGCTTGACAGTGCGGCAGATGCCGACCTCACACAGATCATTACGACGCACGAAGGTGTTGATAACGACCTGGATGAAGCTCGAGCGCTACCTATCCCTTTGTTGCGCCAATTAATCACAATCAAGTTGCATGAAGGAAACGTCATCAATCAGCACTACAAGTTCGTCGACGGCACTTCCTTCGCGGCCCCAATTGTTTCTTCGATCGTGGCCTGTGTCCTGGAGGCCAATCCCGGGCTTACGCCGCAGCAAGTGAAACGCATTCTGATCGATACCGCCGAGAGAGTGAGCGGCGTCGAAGTTGAGCGGCAGGGTTGGGGAGTGGTGGCGCCTCGCCAGGCAGTTGAACTAGCACTGTCCCTGAAGGCTTGAACCATTCCATCTATCATTTGACATTTGACATCTGAATGGTGACAGGTTTATTAGCCATTGAACTCGGATGAGTCCTGAGCCAGATTTCAATAAATGTCAAATGACAAATGTCAATCGACAAATGATAGATGTCGGTTCGCTTAGCATGCTTCAGATGAAGATATTAACTCGGCGTCTTGACCTCCTGCCCGTTCCTAGACAGTGGCCTCTCCCTGTGACACAATTCGACGCAACCCAAGAAAAAAAGTCTGAGAGGAGATGGTCTGATTTAGTATGTCTGAGAATGAAACTGCGCTGGATTCCAGCGCTTCACCCGAGGCTGGCAACGAGCAGCCTGCTGCTTCAAGCACCGATGAAATTACTTACCATGCAGTGGAAAAAGACGGCGTAGTGACGGCCATCTGGGAAATGCAAGGTCGTAAGCATTTGCGCACCATCGATCCGCGTTCTCGTCAGGGTCAGGATATCTTGCGCCTCTACACCACCGAACATCACGACGAGAGCTCGCCGGCTGGATCGAGTGAAGCCGCCCCAACTCCGTAGCAGCCGGATCTTCGTGCGGGCCCGCCCATTCCGGTTTCTATTCAAGCTAGATCCTTCATTTATCTTTCTGGCCGCAGAAAACGGCTAATCCGCAGATTGCGCAGATTGCTACGCGTGTATTGTTTTTATTTCCCCGTTGTATCGATTTCGGGGCGTGCTGGTCTCTTTTGAACGCGTTAATGAAGAGTTCTCGTGCGGCACGCGGGTTGAATAGACCTTTACTGATATGCCGGAGGAGTCGTTAGTCGAGTTTTGACTCCGGCTGTTAGTAACAAACGAACATTGGAGGGATCAAGATCATGGCAGACGACAGAATGAAGAATCCGGATCAGGAGAAAAACCTTGGCGGTAAGACCGGCTCGGAAGGCGGACAGTATGGTGGCGGTCAGCAAGCCCCGGGACGCAATCCGCAGGACGATAAGTCAACCGGTCAGCGCGGACGGAATGAAGAGGAGAACCTTAGTTCCGAACACGGTCGCCAGGGCGGTCAAAACATTGGTGGCGATCAGAGCAAAGGCCAGGGCGGATCGAATCGCTAGGCCGAAGCAATATAGAAATATTTGAATTCGGGCACGGTGTAAACTAGCAGTCAACGCCGTGCCTTTTTTCATTTGATCCGTTTAAGACTGCCGTCGCCGCTGATTGTTCTACTCTCTGTTCTTGCGACTTGTTCAGCCGCCGCAAGTACTCGCAGCAAGTTTTCTCCGAGTATCTTCCTGATGTCTTGTTCACTGTAGCCGCGCTTCAGCAGTTCATAAGTGACGTTGGGCAGCATCGAAACATCCCGTGCACCTTCGGGCATATCGTTGGCGCCATCAAAGTCTGCTCCGATTCCGACATGATCAATCCCGGCAACTTTCACGATGTAATCAATATGATCAATTAGTTTGGAGATGGGCAAAGGCGGCAGCGGATTTGCAGCCTCCAGTTTGTCACTCTCCTCGGCCAGGCGTTCGGGATCGTCTTTGTACTTCTGATTAATGGCCTCCTGTTCTGCCTTTAAACGCTGGTCACGGGCAGCGCTCTGCGGGGCGACTGTAGCCGCGTCTACAAACACGCTGTAGAAATTGACCTGCACCACGCCGCCGTTTTTCGCAATGCGGCGCAACAGGTCGTCTGGGATATTCCGCGGGACGTCACTGAGGGCTCGCGCCGAAGAATGCGAGGCGATAATCGGCGCCTTTGAAACGTCGAGTGCGTCGCTCATCGTTTTGTCGGAAACATGAGACACATCGACCAACATTCCCAGGCGGTTCATTTCCCGCACAACGTCTTTCCCAAAATCGCTCAGGCCGTTGTGCAGCTTCTCGCCGCGCCCGGCATCGGCCCAGTTGTTTGTGTTATTCCAGGTCAACGTCATGTAGCGAACGCCGAGCCGGTAGAATTCTCTCAGGGTAGGCAGCGAATCCTCGATGGCGTGTCCACCTTCGATGCCCATCAGGGCAGCAATCTTTGCCTGTTTTTTTGCGCGTCGAATATCCGCCGCGGAGGTTGCAAACATCAACTCATCCGGATGACGTTCCACCGCGCGATAAACTGAATCGATCATGTCGAGTGTGCGGCGCGCGGCCCCACTGTGTTGCACATACCAGGGTTTGACGTAGAGCGAGAAAAACTCCGCAGTCATTCCGCCCTGTTTCATGCGCTCGATCGAAGTGCGGTAAGGCACTGGTGGTGCGCCACTGAGATCGTAGTCGTCATTGGCCATTGGTGTGGTGACATCGTTGTGAGTGTCGATAACGATTGCACGGCGATGAATTGCAAGGGCTTTCTGCCAGAGTTTTTGATCGCGGACCTCCGCCGGATTTCCCGATTGAGGATCAGTCAATAGTGAAACTTCCGGGATAGCCCTCTTCACATTGTTTTTGGCAAACAGCGTCGGCGCAAAGCAGGAGACCAGCAGCAAACAGAGAACGAGGACAGCAATGATTTCGCGAGAATACATGAGTGCACCTTTCAGGAGAGCGTTCGAGCAGGCGATGTCTATACAGCAGCGTTAATAGTGCAGAGGATTCGCGCGCAACGTCAAGTTGAGGGGTTATACGGGAAGGGTCGCCCCTTCCTCACTCCGTAGGAGTGAAATGTTTATAGACAGAACTAAAGAAGGACCACGCGCGGTTCGGAGGGGCGGAGTAAAACTGGATTAGTACTTGTCAAGCTGAGTTCCGCCCCTCCGAACGCGCCGGAGATCGCGGAGTCTACGAGCAATAAAGATGTCACCCCGACGGGGTGAAACCGACGTTGCTTTGTGTCCGCAATAAAGGTCAGCTCCAACCCGGGCTTCCGCCCGTTTTGACCAAGAGAGTCATTACACGGTCTCTCTCTGTGGCCATCCACGTTGAGCCCGAACGATAAGAACTATTAAGTAAGGTGAGAAGACGGCACTGGTTTCTGATACAGCCCTGTAATTTGGTATACAATTCATGCCCATGTCCATCCTTATTGCCGAAGACAACGTCGCGCAGCGGCATTACCTGCGTGAGATTCTGGAAAAAGAGTTCGCGACGCACACGCCGGTAATCGAAGCCGCCGACGGGGAAGAGACTGTCAAACTCGCCCTCGAGCACAAGCCGGACGTCTGCATTCTCGATATCCAGATGCCCAAACTCTCAGGTGTTAAAGCTGCGCGGGCGATCTGGCGTGAATTCTCGACCGCGCGAATCATTTTCTGGACCCAGTTTCCTCACGAGATCTACATCAATGAGATTCGCAAGATCGTAAAGTCAGTCGATCCGCCGCCGGCCTACGGTTTCATTCATAAGAACAATCCTGAATCACGGTTTCTGCGCTTTGTAGCCGCCGTGCTTGAAGACGGCGCCGACATGATCGATCCCGCTTTCAAGGATTCGTTCAAGCGACCACTGCTGACGGAGTTCGAAGCCGAGGCGCTTTATTACCTGGCCCTTGGTCTTTCCAATTGGGCCATCGCGCGAAAATGCAGCTTGAGTCTGCGTGGCGTCGAGAGCCGGCTGGCTACGTTATATGAGAAGTTGTTCGTCTCGATCGCCGAAGGAACCGATCACGAGGCCTATGAGAAGCTGGCCTACAACATCCGTACCCGGGCATTCTTCGAGGCGCTGCGGCGCGGTCTTTTGAACAGCGACGAGCTCGAAAAGGCAGCAACCGAACTGGATGTCTGGATCGAGCGGGATCGAAAAAAGTTCATAGACGAGCAGAGGAAAGAGGCCGGCGCTGGCGGGAAGAGACGAAACGGTGAGAAGCGGTGATCATTTTCCATTCGTCATTTGTCGTTTCTCATTTTTCATTTGCATCCGAGGGCTTGAGTCACAGCTGTGGGGGCAGTGTTCCGGACGGAGCGCGACTATCACTCACAATAAATGAAAAATGAGAAATGGCAAATGACGAATGGAAAATGGATACGTCAAATGTCCAATGTCAAATGGTTCCTTCTTTTCTTAACCATTTTCCTTTGCGCATTATCCGCGCTCGAAGCAGCCTCTTCCCAGGTTCCTGAGTCAACTCCAACCGCATCACCATCGCCATCGCCCTCTCCATCACCTTCGCCTTCTCCCACTCCAGTAACTGGCTTGCATCAGTGGGGCGCGGTAACTCTGTTTCACGGCCTGCCTTCAGATCGAGTGCATGCAATCGAGCAGGCGAGCGATGGGTCAATGTGGTTTGGCACTGAGGCGGGCCTGGCGAAGTTTGACGGGCGTCGCACCCAAACCATTAACGACCCCGCTGTGCCGTCAGGTCGCGTACTGGCGCTGAAAATGGATCGGAGCGGCGTGCTCTGGATTGGCACGGACACTGGTGCAGCCCGCCTGGTGGCTGGAAGATTTGAAGCGCTTCCGGAAATGGCTGGAAAGGTTGTTACCTCAATTATTGTGAATGACGATGGCAGTTTGTTATTGGCAACTGAGCAAGGACAAGTTTTTGAATGCAGAGTAAGAGAAAGCCAGCCTTCCGGGCTTGGCCAGGCCTCGCAAAGCGCAATCGACATAAAACCGCTTTTGGATCAGCCGCTTCAGAGCGCTGATCGCGAACGTCCAGGTCCACTCCCTTTTACGAGCTTGACGGTAGCTCAGGGAAAGCTGCTGGCGGGATCTTCGAGTAGTGGTCTTTTGCAATTGGAAAACCGCGGCGGCAAAGGAATCCAGCTGCGACCGCAGTCTTACTTCGTCCGAGCGCTCGAGACTGACAGCGACGGAAACGTTTGGGTAGGAACGCGAACCAGAAAAGACGAAGCTGCACTTTATCGCGGTAGCGATCCGACAAAGCTCGTAAAGCTCGATATCCCTACCGGTACCGTGATGGCGATCAGAGCAGCCGGCGAAAACGTTTGGATCGGAACCGACGGCAGTGGAGTGTTTCGCTCTTCCCCATCGAAAAAGACCCAGCACTTCACCTTCGATGGCACGGCCGGTGGGCTACGTTCAGATCATGTCTACTCGATATTTGTCGATAACGAAGACGTCGTATGGTTTGGCACAGACCGCGGCGTCTGCCGTTACGATGGCCACGCGCCGCGTGTAGAAGCTATCGGCGATAACCCTGAAAGTAACTTTGTGCGTGCTCTGCACCAGACTGCCAGCGGCCAGCTTTTGGCGGGAACGAATCGCGGGTTGTTCATCTATGACAATGCCATCTCAGCCTGGCGTCCTGTCCCCGGTCTCGACCGAAATATCATTTATTGCATAGCGGAGGACAAGGCAGAACGCCTGCTGATCGGCTCAGCAAGCGGATTCTATGTCGGTCAAAAATCCGAAGACATAATTGGGCAGACATTTAGTCGCGCCGAAGCGAGCTCGGGGAGTGCTGACGCTGCCGGCAGTATCCGTGCGATTACACAGTTTCGGAACGCTACATATATTGCCAGCTACGGTCGCGGTTTGGAGAGATTCGACGAAGGGCGGCCCCGGTTGGTCTCGCCTGGTGGTTCCAGCGGCACACGTGAAGTGATTAGTTTGCTCGCAGAAGGTGATGCGCAGCTGCTGATTGGCACCACCAAAGACGGAGTGCTGACATTTGATGGCCAGGAGTTTAAGAGCGACCCGGCCTTTGCGAGTCTGAAAGGCACCGCTATTCGCTCGATCGAACGGACTGGCGACGGCACGCTCTGGTTTGCTACCAGTCGCGGCATCTACTATTGCCGGCCCACTGGTGAGTGCCTGGTTGCCGCGCCCGATTTCGATGGGCGCGCCCTGCTCGTAAACCGGCAAAGCAACGAGCTTTGGTGCGCCACCACCGGCGGTGGGCTGCTGAAAATCTTTGTGGACAATACGGTTGGACCAGTGGTTTCCCAGTTGGACGTCGAACAGGGATTGCCGTCACAGAATGTCTTTGCTGTTTGGCTGACAACCGCTGCTCAACCCGTCGTTCTGATTGGTACCAGCAGAGGAGTGGTACGCTACGAACCAGGCCATTTGTCTCCGACAATTTTTGCGACGCGCACCATAAGCAAACGCATTCACCCGCCGTCTGAGCTGGCAACGGGGCTGAACCTCGAATATCCGCAGAACTCGCTGCTGCTCGAAGTGGCCGCCATCAGCAGTCGCACCTTTCCCGAGCAGTTTCAGTACGTGTTCGTGCTATGGGATGGCTCAGGTAAAGTCATCAAGCAAAAGCTCTCGCGCGAAGCACAGTTCGCGATGGAGGGACTGCGTCCGGGAAAATACCGCGTAATGGCGCGAGCCTTTACGAAGGACCTCGTACCTTCCAGCCCGCTGACTTTCGATTTCAACGTAGCGAAGGCGCCATTTCCCTGGACCTCGACCGGTCTCGCGGTCTTGCTAGCGCTGGCACTACTGGCACTGTTGTGGGCAGTCCTCGAGCGCCGCAAAATCGTGGCCACCAGTGCCGCCCTCGTAGATGCAAACAGGGACCTGGCAGATGCGCGGTTGAATCTCGCTAACGAAGCTGAACGGGAACGACGGCGCATTGCGCGCGATCTGCACGACCAGACCCTGGCTGATTTGCGTCACCTGCTGCTGGTGGCCGATCAATTGCCGCCGAACGGCAACGAAAATATTGACCCGGGTGTTTTTCGTCGTGAGATAGAATCGATCTCTCACGAAGTGCGAAGGATCTGCGAAGACTTGAGTCCGTCAGTTCTTCAGAACGTCGGCTTTGCTGCGGCCCTGGAGTTTGCGCTGGCGAACGCTGTGCAACACGCGCCTCGTCAGAGGCGATTCAATTATGAATTTGATTGCGACGAAGCGATTGAAGAAAAGGCGAAGCTACCGGTTAATGTCCAGATGCAGATCTATCGCATTGTGCAGGAAGCCATCACCAATATTTGCAGGCACTCCGGCGCTACGAATGTACGAATGAATGTGCGCTGTTCGGCTGAAGGAAATTTCAGGTTATCCATCGAAGACGATGGACGCGATTTTGAAGTTAAGGAGGGGAACAGTGAAGGCCGGGGCCTTGCCAACATGCGCGCCCGGGCGAGTTTGATCGAAGCTCGGATCTCATGGACCAGCCGCGAGCTCGGAGGTACAGAGTTTCTGCTCACCCACCCTCAGAGACAAGGATCAAAGATGTGAGTCCGACTATCTTAAGCCACAGATTAACACGGATAACCCAGATCAGAAGCGGGCGAAGCTGGTTTCCATAATCCGTCTGATCTGCGTTGATCTGTGGCTGATTTTTTGCTTGAAGGAAAGGGTGTTAGAAATCAACCTCATATGCTATTAAGCAAGATCCTTAAGACTTCTTCTTTGGTAAAAGCAGCCCTGGCGGATGGCCGGCCCGTCGTTGCGCTTGAATCTACCGTTATCGCTCATGGCTTGCCCCGACCCCTGAACCTGAAAGTCGCGTTCAGGTTGGAACAAATCGTGTCTGAAGCTGGAGCGGTGCCGGCAACGATCGCGATCCTGAACGGTCAACTCCGCGCCGGCCTTGATGACGCCGAGATTGAGCTGATAGCGCAAGACGACAACATCCGAAAAGTCAGCACGCGCGACTTGCCGCTGGCAGTGGGCGGTCGTTGGAATGGCGCCACCACTGTAGCAACCACCGCTTGGATCGCCCATCGAGCCGGCATCAAAGTGTTCGCCACCGGTGGGATCGGCGGGGTGCATCGCGATGAGCTTCCCGACATCTCCGCCGATCTACCCGAGCTGGCGCGCACCCCAATCGTTGTCGTGTGTTCCGGAGCGAAGATTGTTCTGAACCTGCCGGCGACCCGTGAATGGCTCGAGACCCACGGGATCACAGTGGTCGGTTACCAGTGCGATGAGTTGCCTGCGTTCTACTCGCGGGTGAGCGGACTGCCAATCGATGCGCGAGTTGATTCCCCCGCAGATGTCGCGGAGATAGTGAAAGCCCGGCGCGAGTTAGGATTCATGTCGGCGCTGCTGGTCACTGTTCCGGTGCCGGTGGAGATGGAGGTACCGGCTGAAAAACTTCAGCGAACGCTTGAGGCGGCATTAATCGAAGCAGAAACCACGGGAATTGGTGGACGGGAGCTCACACCATTTTTGCTGAGGCGAATGGCTGAGACTAGTGACGGAGCAACGCTACGGGCGAATGTTGCGCTGCTGGAGAACAACGCGCGCGTGGCCGCGGCGATTGCCTGTGCGCTTTAGCAGCACGGACGTGTCTTTGGAGTGTGGCAACTTGTCGCCGCTTTCCTGGTTATCCTTGAGTCAAGCGGGGAAAAAAGCGCTGACAAGTCAGCGCACTCCAAAGAGTCACGCTATTGTCTTGCAGCGACGACTTGCTTCATGAACAACTTTGCGACCTTCCCATCAACCGTACCTCCCAGCGAACTCAGTTTTCCGCTTGCCACAACGACCAGCGTTCTGGGCTCGACCGCGGAAAATACGAACTTGGTCAAAACACTTCGCCTGACTTCCAGAATCAGATCGGCATCGGCCTCCTGGCGCGTGATCACCATCCCGTAGCGCTTGAAATCCGGATGCTTGCGCAGCTTGTTTTCGATGTCTTCAGCCGTTACGAACACTGAGATTGAGCGAACATAAATGAAGCAGGCGCTTCGCAAAGCGGCCGCCGGATTGATGGGTTCAGTTCGACGCGGACGACGGGCGACATTTTCACTAAACCCCTCAGTTTGCTGTGCGCTTGTCTCCTGGGCCTCGATTATAGCGTGTGGTCCAACAGTCAATAGCAGACAAAAAAGTGCCGCGGTTAAATTAGGGCGGAGGAGCGCGTTTCGCGAGTATCTGCGAATGAAACGCGCCAGGGTCAGGATAGTTTTTCTCAACCGATTGACCTCAATGGGACAAGTTGTCGCATTGCGAATGAGCAGTGCGTTCATGAGAATCTGACGCTGGCAGATTGTCACATTTCATAAAGACGAGAGGTCATTCATGTGACAGTTTCTCTAGTGTCACTAATTGCCGGTGGATAGCGGTGCAAGCAGTTCTGCTTGTTGGGACCAGTTAGGCCCGAACGAGAATCTGATCCACGAAATTACACGAAGTAAGACGAAGTAACACTAAGAAATATTCGTGTTACTTCGTGTGGCTGGGTTCGTGTCTTTTCGTGGATCAATCGTGTTGCTTACAAAACCTGGTCAAGAAAACAAGAAGTTGCGCATTTGTATTACAGAGGAAAGCCGAAATTAGGACAGGATCCTCACAACCAAACAGGAAGCAATTGATACGAAATGTGGTAATCTAGGTTTCTCTTAAAAACATTTTCAGGAGGAAGTCATGGCAGACGAAGACAAGTGTCAGAATCCCGTGTGTACCTGCAAACCGCAACCGGGCGGTAAATACTGCAGTGCATCGTGCGAGGGCGCCGGCAAGACGATCGAACTCGATTGTGACTGCGGTCATCCGGACTGCGCCGGAAATTTCTAAGATTCCTGCGATAGCTGAATAGGAGGGGCGCAGTCGGTAGCGTCTCTCTTTTTCTGTTGGCCTATTCCTTTGACAACTTCAGAAACTGCCCGGCCAGCTTTGGACCGGTTCCTTCATCTTCGTGTTTGAAGAATACAAACGCCTCGTTCCAAGCCTGGGCCCTAATGCGCTTTAACCATTCTGCCAACTCCGGTTCCCCGTAAGCCACCCGTCGCAAACGAAGGTAACCCCAGTCCGCCGTGGCGTCGATCGTTACCGCCGGCAAATCATCCGTATCCGAGACACAGAGGGCGCGATTATTCGCACGCAGCAGCGCAAGCACATCGTCATCAAACCAGGTGGGATGGCGAAACTCGAAAGCAGCATGCAAGCCTGGCGGCAAGTCTTCAAGAAAGGTCTCCAGCCGCGCCAGATCCTTTTTCATGTTCGGCGGCAGTTGGAAAAGTACAACACCCAGACCATCGCCAAGCACCGATGCCGTTTCCAGAAAGTATTTCGTTTCTTCGCCGACTTCTTTCAAACGCTTGAAGTGGGTGATGCGCTGGGACGCTTTCAGCGAGAAGCGAAATCCGGAAGGTACCTGCGCTTGCCAGTTCTCAAGCATGCTCCGCTGCGGCAGGCGATAAAATGTATTGTTGATCTCAACCGCCGGCAGTCGGCCTGCATAGTAGGAGAGCATTTCTTTCGCGGAGAGGTCTTCCGGATAGAAGCTGCCCTTCCATTCTTTGTAACTGTAGCCGCTGGTGCCGACGTAAAGGTTCATGCGGGATTGGAAAAAATGCGACTCATGGGAACGCTTGTTTGATTAGAATCGTCGTCTTGCCATCTTCAGCAACAATGGTAACCGTCGCGCTTTGGTTTTTTAGCACTGTTGTTGTGGGCGTGAGCTGCAAGGTTTTGGTTGGCTTAAGGTTGGTCGTGTACCAGGCGACGACCTGATCGCCGGAGTCGCCGGTTTGCAATTGAATCGCGCGACCGCTGTCACTCGCCGTATCCAGAGTCGTTTGCGAGTTGGGATAGATAAGTGACTTTGAGTTATCACCGGTAGTTGCGACGTGTCCGGCAGGACGAAACAACGCCAGGCTGACAATTGTCATCGCTGCAATCAGAACCACGGCCAGCAGAAGCAACGCAAAAGGCAGGCTTCTTCGCCTCTGTCTCGAGATCGAAGCCCCAGGTGGAGTTGGGTCCAAAGCTGCCGCAACACTTCCTCGCAACTCGGGTGCAGGGCTGGTGATTCTGGGATGCAGCCGTCTTGTGGACGCGTTTTCATCGGCTTGGCTGAGGTGCACCGTTGGCGACTCGGAGAAATTTTCATTGCGGGACGAGACGGCAGCACCACACTGACGGCAGAAGTTAACGTCAGGCGGCAATCCGGCCCCGCAATGTGAACATCTCGGACTCATTTTAGATATAGGAAAACATACGCTGTCCAGATGGTTTTCAGCAAGTGGACTCGCATGAGGTTTCGCTGCGCAGCAATTCTTGCGTTTCTTATTTTCTTTAGGATTCTTGCACGTAACAATCGATTCACAAAATCACACCAACCAAAGACACATACTCACACGAAATGTTCCGTCAGATTATTTGTCGGGCTCGGGCTTTGTGTGGTACACAAACAGCCAAAACAAACAGTGCGTTCAATGACAAAAGAGCTGCCGAGGAGACACGCGGATTATGTCCACAGTTACCAGCAATATCGACTCTATCCTGACTGAAGAACGAGTTTTTCCGCCACCGCCCGAATTTTCCGCGCACGCCCACATCAAATCGATGGCCGAATTGGAGCAGTTGCGGTCGGAAGCCTCGGCTGATCCCGAGAAGTTTTGGGCCCGTATGGCTGAAGAGCTGCACTGGTTCAAGAAATGGGACAGAGTTTTGGAGTGGAATGCTCCCCATGCAAAATGGTTCCTGGGAGGCAAGACCAACCTTTCGTATAACTGCCTGGATCGCCATCTCGGATCGTGGCGAGGCAATAAGGCCGCACTGATTTGGGAAGGCGAACCGGGAGACCAGCGCACCCTAACTTATCAACAGCTTCATTCCGAAGTGTGCCGGTTCGCAAACGTTCTCAAGCGTTCGGGGATTGTGAAGGGTGACCGCGTGGCGCTCTATCTGCCTTTGATTCCGGAACTGGCAATAGCAATGCTTGCGTGCGCGCGCATCGGCGCTACTCACTCAGTTATCTTTGGCGGCTTTTCCAGCAGCGCCCTGGTGGACCGCATTAACGACGCCTCGTGCAAGGTTGTGGTTACCGCGGATGGCGGCTGGCGGCGCGGGAACGAAGTGAAACTCAAAGCAGCGGTGGACGAGACCTTGAAACAAACGCCGTCAGTGGAGTGCTGCATAGTCGTGCGGCGGACGGCCGTGCCAATTCACATGGAACAGGGTCGCGACTACTGGTGGCATGAACTCATGGAAACCGTGAATGCCAACTGTCCGGCCGAAGAGCTCGACAGCGAACACCCGCTTTACATTCTTTACACTTCAGGCACAACCGGTAAGCCGAAAGGAATCTTGCATACCACAGCGGGTTACCTCTTGCAGTCACATCTCACCACAAAATGGATCTTCGACCTCAAGGATGAAGATGTTTACTGGTGCACTGCTGACATCGGGTGGGTAACAGGCCACAGTTATGTGGTGTACGGCCCGCTCTCAAATGGCGCCACGGTGTTGATGTATGAAGGAGCGCCGAATCATCCTGAACCAGATCGCTTTTGGTCCATCATTGAGCGCCATCGAGTTAATATTCTCTACACTGCACCTACAGCAATACGCGCTTTTATTAAGTGGGGTGAACACTGGCCGCTGAAACATGACCTGTCGAGTTTGCGCTTGCTGGGCACAGTCGGCGAACCCATCAATCCAGAAGCGTGGATGTGGTATCGAGAGATCATCGGCAAGGGACGGTGTCCGATTGTTGACACGTGGTGGCAAACCGAAACCGGCGCTATCATGATCAGCCCTCTTCCGGGGGCGACTCCGACAAAGCCCGGCTCTGCCACAAAACCGTTTCCCGGGATCGAAGCTGATGTCGTAACTCGCGAGGGGCAACAAGTGGGCGCCAACGAAGGCGGCTATCTCGTTATCAGGCGGCCCTGGCCTTCGATGTTGAGGACGATTTGGGGAGATGACGAGCGTTACCGGCAGCAGTACTGGTCGCAGCTCGAAGGTATTTATTTCGCCGGAGACGGCGCCAGACGCGACCAGGATGGTTACTTCTGGATCATGGGACGCATCGACGATGTGATCAATGTCAGCGGTCACCGGCTCGGTACGGCGGAGGTTGAAAGCGCGCTGGTATCTCATGAAGCAGTGGCGGAAGCGGCCGTGGTCGCCCGCCCCGACGATCTGAAAGGCTCGGCAATCGTCGCATTCGTGACGCTCGAGGGATCGCATAAGCCGTCAGACGGACTCAAAGAAGAGTTGCGTGCTCATGTGACAAAAGAAATTGGAGCGCTGGCGCGTCCCGACGAACTGCGATTTACCGATGTGCTGCCTAAGACACGGTCGGGAAAAATCATGCGGCGCCTGCTGCGAGAAATCGCGACCAGCGGCTCAGTTAAAGGCGATGTGACGACGCTCGAGGATTTTTCAGTGCTGGAAAAGCTGAGGGCGGAAGAGGAATAAATCTCCGGGCTTAGTTTCAAGTTTCAAGTTCCAAGTTTCAAGTTCCAGGTTTGGAAGCCGAAACTTAAAAGTTGGAACTTGAAACTTGGAACCTGGAACTTGAAACCTGGAACTTGAAACCTGGAACTTGGAACTTGAAACTTGGAACTTGAGACCGAAACCCCTATTCAGTTTCACCAAACCGTTATAAACTTCCAGCGTTACCCATGAATTATTAACAGGGCTTTTCCCGGGAGAGCTTCCAGCCATGCTTCGCCAAGCCGAGAGTGACAATCGCACCGGCCCGCGTTATCTGGTAACTCTGGAAGTGCGTGCAGAGTGGGATGATCGGGAGGGCGTTCACGTCGTCGCTGAGGGAACGACCGAGAACGTTGGTCCGGCAGGAACACTGGTGCACCTACCACGGCGTCTTCCCGATGTCGGCAGCACCGTAAGCCTTGAGGTTCAGGGAGAAACCGGAGCAAAGCTTCAGGTTATTGCCGAAGTCTTGCGCATCGAACGAAATCCCGGTCATCCGCTGGCCGCGTTGCAACTGGTAGGTGAGAACGATGAATGGAGAGGCTTGATTTGGGAACCTGCCGCTCCGCGCGTTGCCGAGCCAAAACCTCAGGAAACAGATGCTGAGGAAGATGATGACGAGGAAGGAGACGAGGAGCCAGGGAAGTCACAAGATTGAGACGAAGCTATGACCGTCCCGCAGTCAACCAAACTGCCCGACCATGAGCGAAGACGGCATCCACGCTATTTCGTTACCTCGCGAATGACTCTGGCAATCGAGGATGAAAGCCTGAAAGAATCTCTTGGCCTGGGAGAGCCGAGTGACATCAGCCTTGGCGGCATCCGCGTCAGGAACCTCCCCGCTTGTCCGGAAGTACGAATCGGTGACCAACTGGGATTGTTGCTGATCGATCCGGAAGATGCGCTGACTCTGCACGGAGAAGTTGTTCACCATTCCACGCCGGAAACATTTGGCGTTCGCTTTGAGCCCCTGTCAACGGAGGATCAGAAGGCCGTCACGGGCATGATTGAGCGACTGCACTCACGATTGTGAGTAAACAAGAGACCAAAGAGGCGGCCAGGGCCGCAGCCAAGGCAGCCGTTGAGGCCGCCGGACCACCAACGCGCGTCATCCTGCGCGTTATTTTTGTTATTTTGGCAGTCGCGCTCGTGCTTTGGATCATCGTCAAGCTGACGGGCGTCATTCTCCTCCTGGTTCTTTCAATTTTTTTCGCCTATCTCGTTTCACCACTGGTTGAGTTTTTGCGCCGTCCCATGAAATTGGGTAAGCGCACTTTTTCTATGCCCCGGGTAGTGGCGATCTCGCTGGCGTACGTGGTCATTCTTTTGGCAATCGTTGGCGCGATCTACATCGTCGTGCCGCGGTTGGGCGGCCAGTTTCCGGAGTTTGCCGAGCAGGCGCGTGTTTATTGGCGCACGCTTGGTGAGAAAGCGCAAAACCTAAATGAATACTTCCGTTTGCATCGGATGCCCGGCCCTGTGGTCAATGCCTTAAACGATGCTGCTCACAGTTTGGTGGGCCGGATCAGTGAAGCAGTAAGTATCATGGTGCAAACCATCGCCGGCTGGCTGCTCTTCATACCCTGGTTGATCCTGATTCCAATCCTTAGTTTCTTTCTTTTAAAAGACGTGGACAGTTTCCGCCGGTCAGCACTACAGATGCTCCCGCGTGGACGATGGCGCTGGCGCGGCGACGAATTTTTTCAGGACGTAAACAGCACCCTCGCAGCTTACGTTCGAGCCCAACTGACCGCCTGCCTGTTCATCGCAATCATCTGTGCGCTGGGGTTCACACTATTGGGACTTCCCGGCCCCCTTGTGATGGGTTTCCTGGCAGGAGTGTTTGAGTTTATTCCGCTTGTCGGGCCGCTTGCGGTTGCGATCATTGCAGCAGTCCTGGCAATGCTTCATGGTGGACTGTTTTCCGGCTTACTGGTGCTTGTGTTTTTGGGAGTGTTGCGTATTGTTCAGGACTACTTTGTTTATCCGCGACTCATTGGTCAGGGAATACATCTCCATCCGCTGGCGGTGATTCTCGCTATTCTTTCGGGAGCAGAGCTGGGCGGCGTTACTGGAATATTTTTGGCGATTCCGGTCGTGGCCATCGTGACGGTGAGTTATCGTCACTGGCTCGAGCATCGTGGCAGTGAAGGGCTGGCTGATCTGCTCGAGTCAACCCCGACGAATGCAGAACCCCTGACTGCTATCGCAGCTCCATCAGATTCTTTGCCACGGCACCCCAGCGCGGAGACAACGCCGGACGAGATGGCCCGCGTGCGGCCCGATCTCACGACGGGAGAATTAAAGCTGCCGGTTGAAGAGTGATCCGCGATTAATTCCTCTCCATCAACTCCACAAAACGGCGGAAATGATGTGCAGCATCGTGAGGCCCGGGAGCTGCTTCGGGATGGTACTGCACCGAGAACACTGGTAGCTTGCGGTGACGCATGCCTTCAACACACTGATCGTTAAGATTGAGATGCGTGACTTCGACTTCGGCAGGCAGGCTGTCCGCTTTAACCGCGAAACCATGATTGTGTGAAGTAATCTCCACGCTCTTTCCCTGAATCTCTTTAACCGGCTGATTGCCACCGCGGTGTCCAAAGACGAGCTTAAAGGTAGAGCCGCCAAAAGCTCTACCCAGCAGTTGATGGCCGAAACAAATCCCGAAAGTGGGGACAGCCGCCTCGAGCAGCAGCCGTATCTCGTCCACTTCTTTGTTCATCGAGGCAGGATCACCTGGTCCATTCGAAAGAAAGATGCCGTCAGGTTTCAGCGCCAGAGCTTCGATTGCCGGAGTCGCTGCCGGTAGTACCGTTACCCGGCAGCCCAGGCGGGCGAGCTCGCGCAAGGAGTTACGCTTGACACCAAAGTCATAGCAGAGCACGTGAAACCGTTCGCGGCCCTCGGCAGGAATCTCGTAGGGATGTTTCGTCGTTACGACACTCGCAAGCTCTCGATTTTCCATTCGCGGGGAGCTGCGCGCTTTTTCCACAATGTTCGCTTCGTCCAGATCGAGCGTTGACAAACAGGCTCGCATTGCTCCTTTGTCGCGAATGTGTCTGACAAGCGCGCGCGTATCAATCCCTTCGACGGCCACGATATTCCACCGCGTTAGATAGGCATCCAAACTCTCCTCGGAACGCCAATTCGAAGCCAGTCGACTCGCTTCACGAACAACAAAGCCTTCGACCCAGGGTCGCGAAGATTCCGCATCGGCGTTGTTGACGCCGTAATTGCCAATCAGCGGATAAGTCATGCAGACGATCTGACCGGCGTAGGAAGGATCGGTAAGAACTTCCTGATAACCGGTCATTGAGGTGTTAAAAACCATCTCACCGCACGCTTCGCCCTCGGCGGCCCAGGAACGACCGCGAAACGTTCGACCATCTTCGAGAGCTAACAGAGCTGGTTTGCGTTTATGCAGAGTCATTCCTATTTCCGATTAAAATTGTGGCCGCAAAAAAGCACAAAATCGCAAAACCAAGAAGCCACGCACTTGCTTCTTGCAGCTTTTTTGCCGCTAATCAAACTTGTGATCGGAGAAACTGTTGTGCTTCATTCAGCCAACGTTTGCTCGCCCGATACTTGTAAGCGGGCGAGGTCTTTACCGCTTCGATGCACTTCTCCATCAGGCTCGCTGCTTCTCTTTGATGTCCCAACCCAGCGTGCGCCCGGCCCATGAGATAAAGCCCTTCCGGATCTGAAGGCCGGTGCTCCAGGAATTCTTCCAGTGCGGCTCGTGCATCTTCGAACTGATTAGCCTCCAGGTAGGTTGAACCAACTTCACGCCACACCTCGTATTGGGCGTGTGCCGGATTGCGCGAGACTACCGGCTCGAAATTCTTGATCGCATCAGTAAGCCGTTTCTGCTGGCGGGCGATGCGCCCCAGTTGATAATGCGCATCGATTTCTTCCTCATCAATCTTCACGGCGCGTTCAAATCTTTCCCGCGCAGCGTCCAACTCGCCACGCTGTTGATGGATCAAGCCAAGATTGTAGTGAGCTGACGCATCAGCTGGATTTAAGGTAGCGGCCTCGAGATTCTGTCTAAAAGACTCCCGGGCGCGATGAGTTTGCAGAATGCTACCGACGTAACCGCGCAGGAACAGGAACAGCATCAACAGCAGGAAGGGCGAGGCCAGAATAGGACTTAACAGCAGACCCCAGAGAGGAGAAATCAGCAAGGCGATCAATAGACTGATTAATAAAATAACCACTGATCGCAGGGTCGAGACACGAAGTGCATCGCGAATGGCGATTACAGCTATCGCCAGGAAGAATAAGATCTTGACGCTGCGGAAGAGACCCGCCGCCACCAGCTGCGGATCTCTCATTGTAAGTTCCAACTGGGCAATAAACTCCGGCGGCAGGCTGGTCCAGTTTCGAACCTGCGGGGCCGACTGGATGGAAGCGGCCACGTAGCTGGATTCAAGCCCGCTCACATGCAGCAGAACCGCGGCAAGAATGCTCAGAAGGTTTGCCCACGCGAATGCATACAGCAGGGTCGAGGCAAGGGTCGCATATTCTTGTTGGAGGAGCAGGCTGAAACTTCCTCTGCGCTCAAAAAGATTGCCGACAAAGATGAGTATTGGGACCAGAACTCCCGCAAGCAGCAGAATGATCGTGGCAGATTGAAACAGGAGGCGAGCTGCCGACCCAGGACCGCTGAGTAACACCGCTCGGTTGCCCGCAATCAACTGGGTGCTCAGCGAATAGGCAAACTCAAGCAGAAGCGCCAGGCCCGCACCTTGAGCCAGGGCGCCCCGATCACGCAGCTCTCGCATGCCGCGCATCGGCGCGTAAAAGAGCATCAACACCAGGCGCAACCAATTAGCCATGTGATTACTGATCGTAATTATTACGCGGAACTTCGAGCGACTCAGGCGGACGATACTGACTCGGCTGAGGCACCGGTGTCAGGTTCTCGTGATGAATCACGCTGGCGTCCCCAATTGGCCAATAGCGGAAAAGCGCTTTGCCATAGATGTACTTCTTTGGCACCAAACCCCAAATCCGAGAGTCGCTCGAGTTGTCGCGGTTGTCTCCCATAACGAAGTAATAGTTTGGCCTTACATAAACCGGCGGCTGACTGCGGTGCGAAAGATTAAAGCGCGGATCAAGGTACGTTTCATTAAGGTCGCGCCCGTTCACACGCACGATGCCTTCGTGAACCTCGATAGTATCACCCGGCAGGCCAATCACCCGTTTGATGTAACTCTTCGACGGGTCGTCGGGAAACCAGAAGACGACAATATCACCCCGATCGATCTTCGGCGCCCAACGATATTCGTCGTAATAGATTAGTTTGTTTACGAAGATACGCTCGCCGTCGTGCAATCGCGGCAGCATCGACGTGCCTTCCACTTTCACCGGCTGCACAATGAAGACAACGACGAGGGCGGCAATCATCAAGGCAAATACCAGATCGCGGATCAGCAAACGAGCCTCGGACCAAAGGTGCCCATGCGCTTCTTCGTCAGGCCGCTGCTCCTGTATATCCTTATCGTCGTCGATGTGAACACCACCGAAGGGTGGTGGACGGCGGGTCTTGATTCCTAACATACTCTCAATTTCTGCGCGCGAGGGCTCGGGCCTTGCCTCTCAAGCAATCTGCTGCGATACGCAGCATTTTTGAGGTTAACTTTCGCCCGCGCTGTTGTCAAACACCTATATTAAAGCTGGGGAAATCACTTTAGCCACCAGCTAAGATAAGGATACTATGCCGAGGTTTATGACTTTACCGCCGTAGCTTAACGCCTGGGAGCGCGGGCGTCTCGCCCGCTTCCCACGGGATATCGATCAGATTGCGGGCGAGACGCCCGCGCTCCCAGGGCAAACTGAACCAGTACAGTTCGGTCCAATTCCTTGACAGTCATAACAACCGCTCTCTATCATTTGCCCCTCGACAAAATAAGCCTTACAGAATGGTTCATGAGCGAACCGCAAGGGAGGCTGGCAACCGTGATTAAACTAGACATCATCAACCGCGTAGCTGAAAAGACGGGCGTACCCAAGATGAAAGCGGAACAAGCGGTCGATGCCCTTTTCCAGTCGATGAAGGAAGCCCTCACGCGCGGTGAGCGGATCGAGTTGCGAGGTTTCGGGGTCTTTGTAGTTAAGCCCCGCAAGCGTGGGGTCGGCCGAAACCCGCGCACAGGCGAAGAAGTGGCGATTCCATCCGGCAAGACCATTCGTTTCAAACCGGGCAAGGAACTTCAGGCACACGAAGATGGTGAGTTGTTGGCTGACGACGACTCGGAAGAAGAAGACTACTAGACGGTAGATTAAGAAGAGTTTTCAGGGCTAGAGAATGGAGCAGAAGACACCTCCGACTCTGGCCCTTTGATATCTAACGGCACATATGGCGGAATCCGTCGAAACAATTCCAAACCTGGTCGTACGAGCCCAGGCTAAGACCGTCAACCGCATCACCTCACGCGAGTGGATGATTCACGGCTCGCTTTTCATTCTGACTCTAGTGACAACTACAGTCGCCGGCATCATTCTGGTGGCTCCTGATTTGAATGTTCCCGAACCGCCGCTGACAGGCTTTCTGAATTACCTTCTCTATGTGCCCAGAACTTACTTATGGAATATCGGCAGCCTGCTTGAGTTCGCCTTTTTTCATCGCCAAATACTCGCTGAGGGAGTAACTTTTTCACTTGCTCTTTTGGCAATCCTCTTTGCCCATGAGATGGGGCATTACCTCGCTTGTCGTCGCTACGGCGTCGGAGCAACGCTGCCTTTCTTCATTCCCGCACCACCGTTGTTCTTAGCCGGCACGTTTGGCGCATTCATAAAGATTCGCACGCCAATTCCTTCGCGCCGAGCGTTATTCGATATAGGTCTGGCAGGACCAATAGCTGGTTTCGTAATCGCTTTGCCAGTTGCAGTGATTGGCGTCCTGCACAACCAGCCTCCTATAGTCGCCACGGGCTCAGAAATTGTGTTCAATGATCCATTGCTGATGCGCCTGCTGGCTAAGGCACTCGGTATTGATCTCGATCCATACTCACCAATCAATCCATACTACATGGCCGCTTGGATAGGGTTGTTAGTGACCAGTCTGAATCTGATGCCAGTGGGACAGCTCGATGGCGGACATGGTGTCTTTGCAGTCTTTGGAGCTCGAGCCCATCGACTTGTGGGTCGCCTCGCATTTGTCAGCATCGCTGTGCTGGCGGTGTTGGGTCTTTTGTGGCATGGAAGCCCAAGCGGCTTTCTCTTTGTTGTGTTGTTGGGGATCATGCAGCGAGTTGGTCACCCGCAACCCGTGCAGATGGAACCCTTGGGCAAGCAGCGCATCGTTGTGGCTATCTTGACCCTTTTGATCTTCTGTCTCTCGTTCTATCCGTTTCCATTTACCCTCAACTAAACTGACCTGCAACTTCGTGGGGCTTCGTGTCAATTCGTGGATCGACTCGTTTTTTCCAGCCTGTCAGGCTGAAGGCAGTAGGGTTATTATTTGGATTAGGTCCGCTGCTAAACCGCAGCGGCAGGTAGGAGGCCCTTGATTTCCCGCACCACCCGCGCCACTTCAGCCTGGTCGGCAAGAGCGATCATGAAGAACTTATAGCCCTGATGAAAACAGATTACTCCGTTGGCGAACAACCAAACTCCGTCCAGGAAGGGATTGCCACCGAGCAGCCAACTGATCGGAGCCCCGGTGATGCGCCCGGGTTGGAAGATTTGTGCCCACATAGCAGCTCCTGCGGCGCAACTGAAGGCGCCCAGTAACGGAGCGCCAACGTACCTGGTGATCTTGCGTTCGAACTCAGCCCGTTTTTGGTCCGCCTCAGAAAGTTCGCCCTTCCCGATCAGCTCTCTTTGCTCGCGCAAATGCTTTTCAAACTTTTCACTCGCTTTGCGCAGACCATAGACAGGAAGAGCTGAATGGGTCAGCCAATGAGGATGCGACCCGAGCAACACCGCGTCGAGTCCGGGGAAGGACGTGCCCATCCGTACTCCCAGGACGAGTGAAAAAGAGACTACCGCGGCTTTGCCCGGATTTTCCTTGATCCAATCGCGGGCTTTCAGAATACCCGCGGTGGTGGCCGCTGAGGCCCTGGTTAGCCTCGCGCCGGCACTGTAAAACTGAGATGCGCGTTCATAGTAGCCCTTGGCTTCGTCTATCACTTCCTCCGCTCTTTTACTTGCGCCACCCGCAACATCTCGAAACGCTTCGCCCGCCTTTTTGGCGCCACGCATGGCTTCGTTTGCAGCACGTTTGGCACTTTCGCCGACGTCCTTCTCGTCAGTCAGACGCTCAGCTTCCGCACGCAAGCGCTCGGCCCCGCTGGCCACGCTTTCGACCCCACGTTTTGCAGCTTCTCCGGCAACCCGAGCACTCTGTTCAACAAGGTCGGAAATCGCATACTTATCATCCAGCTCACGGGCCTTCCGCCGTGCCGATTGATGCCATTCGTCGAGTTTTTCTTTGTAGTCTGCCATTTCGCTATTGAAGCATTCCCTGGTTCCTAACCCTTTACGCTCCTGGCCGTCTTCGAGTTCAACTCTCGCTTAATGCCAGCCACCCGATCCCGTCCCTCCCTTTTCGCCCGATAAAGAGCAGCATCGGCCAGCGCTATTAATTCACGCACTGTTTTCGCGCCGGAAGGACACTCTGCCACGCCAAAACTGGCACTTACACTACCCACACTGGGGATTTCCATGGATTTCACGGCAGACCTGAGTCGCTCAGCCACTTCCATAGCACCGGTAAAATCAGTCTCGGTCAGGATTATAGCGAACTCTTCGCCTCCGACTCGGGCGGCGAGATCGATACCTCGGGTACCCTCCTGGAGCACTCTCCCCAGCCTATTCAGGGTCTGATCGCCGGCTTCATGTCCATGCGTGTCGTTGACCAGCTTGAAGTGATCGATGTCAATCATGAGCAGAGAAAACGCATGACCATAGCGCAGGGTGCGCGCGACCTCACGGTCCAACTGGCGCTCGAAGCGTCTTCTGTTTGCCAGGCCCGTGAGGTGATCGGTGAAGGCCAACTCTTCGCACGAGTCCAGGTAAGACTTAAAGTCCAGCAGAGTTTTGGCCCGGGCCAGCAATAGATCGAGATCCGTTGGGTCGGTGATGTAGCCAAGTGCGCCGACCTCCGAGCCTTTTCGCAAATCCTCCGCCTTGTGACGTCCAGCGGTTTGCAGAATGACGGGGATGAACTTCGTCTTGGGGTTGGCCCGGATGCGCCGGGCCAGCTCATATCCATCCACCAGCGGCATCATGACGTCCGCGATTATCAGGTCGGGCTGATACGATTCAATTGCCGCCAACCCTTCTTCCCCGTTCCAGGCGATGCGCACATCGTAACCCGCCATCTGTAGCGCGAACTCGAGTAAATGGGCCTTGTCAGGGTCGTCATCAACAACTAGTACGTTAAATTTTCCCAGCATAAATGTAGAACTTAGATTACCGACATAATCCTTGCGCGCTCTCGAAATTTCATGCTACAGTGCGACAATTCAGTAATTGTCCGTTTCGCGTTCTTTACTCGCCACAAAGAAACTGGTCAATAACGAAGAATAGCCGAAAAGGTCGTTAGCCTCGGGAATATTTCCAGGGTTACCTTACATTTTTTCGTTTCAATTTCCCGCGACAGGACAACAAAACCGGTTATGCCTGACTACTGACGTTAGGTATTTAAGACGCTTCTCAACTCCTGGAGAACAAACGTCCATGAAAACTTCGCACCTCAAGCGTGCACGTGACCTCACTGCAGCAGATCGTGTCGAAATAATCCGGCGACTGTCATTCGGTTCTTCACTTAGCGACACCATCCTGGCAAATCTGGCCTCCAACTCCATTGTGCTTGATGCGCGGCGGCGCCGTTTCGTTTATCGAGCCGGCGATCCGGCCGACTGTCTTTATGCGATTGTCAGAGGACGGATAAAGCTTTGCCGAATTGAGCCTGGAAGCCTCCGGGAAGCTGTAATAGATATCTTGCCAGAGGGCTCATTATGCGGCGAATCGGCGCTCTACTCGTCTGCGGGGCAACGCGAAAACTCGGCAATCGCCTATGAAAACTCGAGGCTTTTGCGAATTCCCGCCGGGGATTTCAAACAGGGGATGGCTGAGGACAACGCTCTTCATGATTACACTTTCCGGCTGATCGGTCAACGACTTGAACATGCCGAGCGCCGGCTCGCCGATTTTGCCTTGAACGCTATTCCAGCGCGCCTGGACCGGCTACTGGCTGATTTTTCGGACCGTTACGGTGTCCCTGAGCCGGAAGGGGTGTTAATCGATATCCCGTTACCGCACCGCGAAATTGCCTCAATTGTAGGGTCGACCCGAGAAAGCGTGACGGTCCGCTTGAACGCCATGCGCCGCGAAGGTACGATTGAATTCGTTAATCGTCGCATCCTGATCAAACGCCCGGCAACGCTCCAACCGGCCATTCCATTGGCAAATTGAACCGGCTAGGGCGCTAAATTTTCGGTGTCATGAAGTGCCCAACCTGCGGAAAACCTACCGATTGGAAAGACAATCCTTTTCGTCCTTTCTGTTCCGAACGCTGCAAACTGGTGGATTTTGGCCGTTGGGTGAACGAGGAGTATCGCGTGCCCGACGAGCGAATAAGCTCTGATCAGGACGAATCCCTAACGGATCAAGTTGACGCGCCGGCCTCCGACTCCACGGGTGACTGACCAGTGGGGGTGTTTTCGACGCTCGTGGTCCATCTCTAATCGAGCCTCGTGTAAAATGTGCCCCATCGAGGAATACCCCGCGATGCCCAGATTCTCATGGTCCAAAATTTCGGCGTTGGTCGCTATCGTGTTGTGTATCTTAATCCTGGGCGGTTGTGCGCCTAAAGTTGGCAAAGAGAATGAACCCTCGCCGGTCTTGTCGGGCCCACCAAACACTACATACCCGATGCCCCCGCTAAAGAGCGGCGTTTCGCTGGGCCAATTGGGCTGGTCCTTAGCTGACGGTGAACATGTCACAGTCTCGAACTACCGAGAAAAGGTCCTGGTGCTCGACTTTTATGCGACCTGGTGCGCTCCGTGTCGCGACAGCATTCCTCACCTGATCGATCTGGAGAAGCGTTATGGATCGAAAGGCTTGGTTATTGTTGGATTGAACGTGGGTGGACCGGACGACCGGGCTGAAGTGCCGGGGTTTGCTCGCGAATTTGATATCAGCTACGCACTTGGTTTTCCCGACCAGGCTCTCAGCGATTTTTTGCTGTCCGACAGCGACGCGATTCCGCAAACCTTCGTTTTTGATCGTCAGGGGCAGCTGGTTCAACGTTACGTTGGCTATAGTGATTCAACGGCAGGTGAACTGGAAGAAAAAATTAAGGCTATCCTGGCAGGCTGATGGCACTTGAGTGCGCCCTCACCGGCACCAGTTGTGTCACAGGTACGGCAAAAATGGGAGTGACCGTATTTGCTGGTCCTATATACTGGTCCTATATATATGTTGACGGCAATCGTTGTGGTTTGATTTGTTCCAGTCTTATCGAGCACGGGTGACAAGGTGAGAAGAGAGTGAAAAGAGCAAAAATACTAGTGACCCTCGGGCCGGCTTCTCGAGACTCGGCCGTCGTTGAAGCGCTGATTGGCGCCGGTGCGGACGGTGTGCGCATCAACATGTCGCACGGCACTCATGAAGAAAAAGCCGCCGACATAATGGTTGCTCGTGCCGCCGCGGCGAAGGCTGGTCGCCCCCTGGCGGTGCTGGTGGACTTGTCCGGGCCAAAAATCCGCACCAGCGAGCTTGCTGAAGGCAAGCCGATCACGCTTGAAGCCGGGTCGCTATTCACGCTGACCACTCTCCCCGTTGTCGGGAATAAAGAGAGGGTCTCCACGAATTATCCGGATCTGCCAAAAGTGGTATCGGCAGGAGCGCGTTTGCTGCTCGATGACGGCGCAATTGCGCTCATGGTGGAGCGCACAACCGAAACAGATGTCGTCTGCCGTGTGATAAACGGCGGCGTCTTAGGAGAAAGGAAGGGGATAAACCTGCCCGGCATCTCTCTGCCAATCGATTCGCTCACTAAGAAGGACCTGGTAGATCTTCGCTGGGCGATCAAGCAGGATGCGGACTATATCGCGCTTTCTTTTGTGCGCAGCGCCGAGGACTGCATTAGGGCAAAGAGTCTGATTGCCGAAGGAGGCGGGCATGCTCCGCTGGTAGCAAAGATTGAAAAGGCGGAAGCCATTGAACATCTGGACGCAATCATCGAGGCTGCTGATGCGATCATGGTCGCGCGCGGAGATCTGGGCGTCGAAACAAGCGTCGAACTGGTTCCGGTCTACCAAAAACGGATCATTGAAAAATCAGTCGCCGCCGGAAAGATGGTGATCACAGCAACGCAGATGTTGCAGTCCATGGTCACAAATCCGCGGCCAACGCGAGCTGAAGCTTCGGATGTTGCCAATGCGGTCTGGGACGGGACTGATTGTTTGATGCTTTCCAACGAGACGGCTACCGGGCTTTATCCCGTACCTGCAGTCAGCACTATGGCCAGGATCATTGAATCAGCAGAGTCCGGTAGAGAAACCGATTCCGATAGACTAGGCAAATTGGCGAACAGGCAGTCCGGACGCGTTAGCCGTGCACTCTGCGAGGCTGCTATTTTTGCCGCTGAAGAGATGGCCACAAGAGTAACGGCCGTATTCACACAATCGGGATTGATGGCTCGCAGGCTCTCCTCACTACGTCCCCTACAACGAATCGTTGCGCTAACGCAATCACTAGCAGTGCAGCGCGAGTTGGCCTTGATCTGGGGAGTTGAATCGCTTCTAACGGACGCCGCCGAATCCACCGAAGGGATACTGCGAGTCGGAGAGCAAGCTTTGCTGCACGCGGGAGTAGTCAAGGAAGGTGAAATGATCGTTATCATGGCCGGAAGGCTTTCAGGCCTCGGCCTTTCCAGTTCCGTGACCCTGTTCGAGGTCCGCGGATCGTCTAGTAAAGAAAACGCTGACGATGTCAGCCGGTGAGTTTTTCGACCTCATTCGCCCGGCCTTTCTTGTGTTGGCGGCCCTCTTATCGACCTGGGTCCTGGTCAATGCGCAGCGAGGAGGGTTTGGCATTTACATATCGCTGGCCTGGGCTCTGGCGACTTTTTTCATTCCCCTGGTCGTCTTTCCAATCTACCTGGCAGTTAAACTTCAGCGCCACCAACCACCTAAACAATCGCAGCCTGTTAAGACGCCACGAGCTGGGTTTCTGACGCCGGTTCTTTACCTGACAGCGATTCTAACGTTCATCGCCATTTCGGAACTTCGCGAGTCGAATAGTGTGGACATGCATCTGGCAAGGGCAACTCAGGCCAAACTGGCTGGGGACAGGCGAGGTGCTATTGGGGAGTATAAAGAGGCGCTCGCGATTGAAGATGACCCTCACACCCGAAAGTTGTTGGGGCTTGAGTTCAGTGATGATGGTGACTGGGTCGCGGCACTCGCAGAATTTCGTTTGGCGGAGCGCGGTGGGGAGCCGGACAACTTACTTCCTTTTCGGATCGCACGTTTGCTGGATGCGCTGAACCAGCCAAATCAAGCGCTAATGGAATACAAGAAGTTTGTTTACAGCGATTCTTGCGTCAATGCGCGGCCTGATTATCGTTGTGAGGTAGCCAAACGCCGGCTTGAAGAGGTTGCTGTGCCTTAAGCAAAGCTATTCGGCGCGCAGTACTTCCCTGACAGTATCCTTAATAGAGGTTGCGGGTTTGGTGGCGCCGGGAGCTTGTTGCGGATCCCGCCAGTTGTCGAGAATTCCCACCTGGTGTACGCATTGCAAAGTGCAAGTCGGAGCACACCACTTTTCAGTATTGTATTCGCGATCGAAGTCTTCCATCGTGTAATCCGCAAGAGGAATACCCGGATAGCCACGCTGTTGCGAGCACCAATGGACCAGCCCCTCTTCACAGACATACAAGTAACGCGCTCCCGCGCGGCAGCGCCATTGGTAGGGTTTGCCTTCCGCGATACTGTCTTGAAACCAATTGAGTCGCGCGTGGTCTTTATTTCCAAGCTTCTTTACCTGCTGGAAGATGGACTTTTCCTTCTCCGATAACGCCTTTAGCGTTCCGTCGTGATCGTGAATCACTCCCACTGTTGTCGAAAACCCGAGCTCTACTGCGCGGCGAGCTACGGTAAGCGCGTCTTCCGGGTTTTTGATGCCGCCGCCAATGACGGAATTAATGTTGATGTGAAAGTCGGCGTATTCGGAAAGATAGCGCAGCTTCTTGTCCAGTACGCGCAGACTCTTCCGCGAAACCTCGTCCGGCTCGACGTTATCGATACTGATCTGGAGATACTCGAGCCCGGCTTTGTTCAGACGTTTAATTCGTTCGGGAGTAAAGTAGTAGCCGTTCGAAATCAGTCCCGCGATCATGCCCCGCACTCGAATGTGATGAACAACGTCGTCCAATTGCGGGTGCATCATTGGCTCACCGCCGGAGATGGTCACGACGGATGTTCCTAGTTGGGCGAGTTTATCGAGACGGTTCTTCACAACTTCGAGCGGCACAGGCTGAGAGTTGTGGTCATACTCGTTGCAGTATCCACACGCCAGATTGCATCTGCGCATGGGAATCAGGTGCGCGAGCACCGGGTGCCGGCTGGAAAGCAGGGCCCGGCTGATAAAGCTCGCTTCGCGAAGTTTTAACCTGAGAAACTTAGTCTTTCTCATTCCACTTCCAGATTGCTACGGTCTGCCAAGTTCTGGCGCTGAAGAATATGCGACCGCAAAAGAGAAGGCAAGAGGTCCTGCCTGTCCTCTACGCATCAAACGACGAGGGGCTCTGGTCCATTAAGACAAGAGCCCCTCAGCCGTTTCAAGGTACGATCAAATTCCTAGCTCTTGACGATCTTTACGCTTGAGTCAAGCTTGATGGCAAATTCTTCCGCCGAGATCTTGATATTGCGTTCAAGACCCGTCAACCGAACAGTAGTCGCGTCGTCGTTTTTCTCGACAATCTTTGTCTGCACCGGCATACCGCCACCGTCCACCCATATCTCCGCGTACTTGAAGCCCTCATTTTTTTTCGGAGTGAGTTTGATGTGAATGGTGCTGACACCGCCCCACAGTGTTTCCTCGCGCACATCCTGGACCGGCTGGAAGCGACTCTCCAACTCGCGTCGCGACATATAAACAAGACTCAATAAGCCGCCACTGCCGCTGTTTACCTTCGACGACCTTGAGCTTCCTGTATAAGCCATGTTGAGTCGGGGGCGGAAAAGTATGTACTTACCGTTGGAAACGGTAAGAATTTCATGTTGTGGACTGCGCCATTCAATTCTCACTGAAGCCTCAGTTGCACCGGAAGGCTCGTACAAAATGACGCCATTGAACTTCTCAGAGTCGCGCAGTTGAGAATTGTATTTCTCCATACTGATACCGGCGCGAAGCGACCTGAGACTCTGTCGATTCTTCTCCATTCGGTTTAGCACGGCGCTAACAAGTCCTGCCCCTTGTCCATGAACCGCCGTCGGAGAAAACACGACGAACGTGGTAACAATCATCATTCCTATTAGACTCAGGGGAATCAATCTCTTCATAAACTCTCCTAACTCATGTTCCTGCCCCCGGCACACAAAAAACCCCGCAATTATAGGGGACGGTCAGCGTATGTCAACCTCGTACCCAACTGTCGTTCCATTTGGAGCGACTCGCTTTCGGACTCCCAGTACCTGCACATCGGCCCGGCCTGTCAGAGCTCGCACCCGATCTTGGATCCGACCAGTATCTCCTTCGTTCTCAATGACTTCCGTACCCACCAAGAGCGTTGAAATGCTGGATTTTTGATGCCGGTCAGCAGCGAGCCGTTCGCCGGTTTTAAACCAGCTTTTCGGCGTCAAAAAGATGAAAATTAAAATCACAACACAGAGGGCATCCCACTGCCAGGTGTTCCGCTCATAGTTCCAAAAGACGATTTTCTTTAACGCGTTTAACAATTTCTCGATCAACCGATCTTGCAAGTTGCCAGCCACATTGATTGGGACGTGCCCACTCAAGACTGCAAGGCCGAACAATTATGGATTGGAAGCAGGTTTACATCCGGATTCCCGGCGCAGGCTCAACGATATGGCCGTCACGCATCTGCACGATTCGCCGGCACATTGCTGCGGCCTCGGGGTTGTGAGTAATCATGATGATGGTTTGATTGAAGCGGTAATTCAATTCCTGAAACATATTTAGAACGACAGCCGAGTTCTCGGAGTCGAGATTGCCGGTCGGTTCGTCAGCCAGCACAATTGCCGGTCGGGTTACCACTGCGCGTGCCAGCGCCACCCGCTGTTGTTCGCCGCCGGATAATTCCAGGGGCTTATGATGAAGCTTATCCTCCAACCCCAACAAGCGCAATACCTCGCGGCGACGCGAGGGATCCTCTCCACCATTGCCATGAATTCGCTCCGCCAGACGTAGATTTCCGTCAGCGGTCAAAGTGGGAAACAAGTTGAAGCGCTGAAATACAAAACCGATTTTCCGGCGCCGAATATCAGTTCGTTTGGCATCAGAAGCCTCTGTAAGGTCTTCCCCGTCGATGACAATTCGCCCCCTGGTTGGAGTTAACAGACCGCCAAGCAGATGCAGCATAGTTGATTTGCCGCATCCGGAAGGTCCCATAATGGCTACAAACTCACCCTCCTGGACTGACAGCGATACGCCCCGAAGGGCCGGCACGTCAACTTTGCCGACCCGATAAACCTTCTCGAGGTCTTCCGCCTGTAAAATTGTCCGCATACTACAAATCGCCGGGCCCAGTCCTTCATGGATGCCAAATGATATCACTGGCATTGCTTCGGCATCCTGCACACGGAAACGGACGCCATCGATACCGTCACGAGAGATGTTAATACAATCTGACACTCGATACCTAGACGCTAGCGATTAGTTGTTTTCTGGCGTGCATCGAGGTCTACTTCCGGCAACTGCCACTTGTTTTCGAGGACAAAGGCCTCCGGACGATATTCGCGATCGAGCACTACCGATTCCGGAGCTTGATAAGTAACGTTCAGCTTGTATCGATCGTGGGGCCGGGTAATTTCAATCCGCGATGGAAGTCGTCGAGCCCCGCCTTCGCCGAAAGGCTTTTCATCGAAGAATGAGACGTCCGTGATCAATAGTCCACGATCATCAAAAGTCTGCAACCGAGCGAGTCGAATACCTCCTACGCGATCGAACCAGAACCTGCGTAACAACTTCGCTTCGCCCCCGGAGAGTGTGAGTTCCTCGAGTATAAAGTAGCCTCGGATAATACGGGTACCTTTCTTAGTCTGTGGCCGTGTGTCCAACTCTTCCTGATAGAACTCGCTCTGGGAATAGCTAAGGCCGTCACTTGCTGAAATCGGCCGCACCATGAGCGCGTCAGTCAAGTGTTGTGGACGAAGGTTTGATAGAGCGCTAACTGTCAGCTTCTCTGTCATCGCCCGCTTCTTGTCCCCTTTGGCCGGTTCGCTATTGCTGCCGTCAACGTCCAGCTTGTCATAGACAGCATTGTTGGTCCCTTTAACGAAGCGACGAAATTTCTCATCACCCTGTAGAACGGCCACGCGAAAATGCTCGCCATCGGAGGTCATATGGGCGATATCCTTGGCGATGAAGGGCACCTGAATTACGAGGTATACCTCGCCGGGCCGCTGGAGGGTAACCGTGCCATCGGCCTGCTTGTACTTCTCGGCAATTCCAGACTCGGCAAACGAATTATCCTCAAACGTCAAATCCACTTTGCCGTGGATCGACTTCACGCTTGCCAATCGATTTACCTCCTGGAAGAGTTGATTCTTATCGGCCTCGGCTAAAGGAGTCAGAAGCCGTGGCACCTGCACACGCTTGTGTGTGCCAAAAAGCCCCGCGCACCCACTCGTCGAGAGAACACTCAACAGCAAAAGCAGGAGAAAAGATGGGCGGGAAGGATGGAATTTATGCGCGCGGAACGAATTGGGCATCAAGTAATGGCCTTTGGGCGCAAATCATAATCCGGGATCGCGGAAATAGTACAAAGTTGCTCGTCAACCTAACAAAGAGATTTTTCCTTGTCAACGCGAGCTTTTGTCGAGTCTGCTAAGTCCGCGAGGTGCAGTCAATAGTCACCGATTGAATCAATTTCGCATTCGAAAAGCACTTTGAAATCTATCTTAATCCAATATCAATGGGGGCTTGCCAAACCTCTGCCGCATGCTGTTTATCGCTTCTCTAACTTTGGGACTGGAAACTATTTTTTGCTCCAGCCGGCGCTTGCCGGGAAAATCCAGGAGCATTATTCCCAGAAGGATCGTTAGGATGCCCTGACCGGGAATACCCGGAATCGACAGGATGATCCCCAACAAAACAAGAATCGCCCCAAGCACATTCTTCCCAATAACCGCAGCAATTCGAATGCCCTTTGGCTGGTCGTCAAGAAACTTGCGCTTGCTGGACCCGCTGAAATAATCAGGAGGCAACCTGACCAGAATGAACGATACAATGGCCAGGCTCGCCACAAACGTGATCAGGAAAATAGCGCCTGGCACGAGCAGATCGTGCCAGCTCCACGAACCAATCAACTCTGTGAGCCACCGTTTCATTCGACGCGCCGATGCGTTTCAAAGAACTTAATCGCCCAAACGTGCCTTTCTTCTTTCCTCGAGCAGCGAGGTAAGAATATCCGTAACTAATTCCTGCGCTGGACCTTCCAGCTGAAAATCGGGACTGCGCGCAACTTCCCAAAACTCATCAAGGCCCCGGGCCCCTGCTCGTTCCAGAGCCAGAACCTGTACCAAAAGATCAATTACGTCAGCAGCTTTTACGAGCCGCGCTTCCAGCTTCGTACGTAACTCATAATCTTCATACAGATCCTTGTATAGCTCGCGGTTGTCCAGGTCCTGCACGATGTCGGCAAGAGCTGCTGACTCCGCCCCTTTTCTGGCAGTTGCGCCAAAGTAAGTTATAGCTGTTCGCGGCATGTCGCCCACGCGCGCTTCCGCCCAGTCGTGAAGCAGGGCGATCCTGAGTACACGCTCAACGTTAATGCTCACGCCTTTGCTAACCAGTTCATCAGCCAGCAGCATGGCGGTCACACTGACACCGAATGAATGCGCTGCAACCGATTCGGTGCCCCCTGGCATTCCGCGCAGAGACCAGCCCGTTCGTTCCAGACGTTTGAGACGCTGCAACTCAACTAACACTGAGAGCACGGAATTATTCGACATCAGCATTTCGGACATTGATGCCTACTTTAACGCGGCTGGCGGGTGGCAGCAATCCACTGCCAAATGAGGTGGTGTCATGTTTTCGGTTTCTGCAGGTACTCCGTGTCCTCGGTGTCTCCGTGGTTGAACATGACGAAGAAACCGCTCACCACGGAGACACGGAGGACACAGAGATGCACACTGCCAAGTTCACACGAGTAACGCTGAGGATGCGAGGACCAGACTGAAGACCCAAATCTAGAGGTGGCAGGCTGGATGAGAACAGCCGCAACTTATCTCTATCACACCGGCATCTTCGGCATCCTTGCAGTATTCGCCGCAGAATTTGCTGTCGGAGTCTGGCGGACAATCACACGGACCATGAGCGCATTTTTTTTCCTTCGAGTCGGCCATAAACACTACCTTCCTATGGTGCACCACGCACCACGATTGCTCGTCGTCTATCACCCACGTTTAGAACCAACGGTTTACCCAATTGGATCGGATGTTCTTCACCATCAATGCTGATCACCAGATTAACTGGTGGTCCGTTTGACGTGCCGTTTGACATGCTTGCGGCGCCGGATCCGGATGGCAATGCCCGCGGTAGAAGATCTGTAGCCACTACTCGCCAACTAGCCACAGCGCAGGTGATATGGACCCCCGGCGTATCAACTTCCACGGCTTCATTCGGTGCAAACGCCTCAGTCTTGAACAGCCCATCACCACAGCGAACACCCGAGGCGTCGTAGAAAGTTGCATGGCCCGAAACGTAGTTATAGAACTGCTGGCTTACGTTCCGCAGAATAATCCTGGCATCAGTGACCGGTGTGTCGGGCGCGCCGTTCAAAACTGCGGTGCGCAGAGTTGCCTCGACGGCACGCTGGCCCATTGAATCGAAAGCGATCGCTGGTTGTGTCAAAGGTGTTGGTGGTTCAGTTATTGGCTGCTGGGCGCGAGCGGTAATCATGGTCAGTAAGCAAAGTGTTGCACACCCGGCGAAAATACCTGTTCTCACGGCGGCTCTCCTTGGACTGGATTGAATACAGGTTCGAGGAATCTTATGCCCGATGGGACGGACAATCAATGCCTAACGAGAGGAAGAGATGATGCGCCGCGCGGCATGATATACGCACCATCGGTATGACTGGCCTGGGTGATAGCCTCGTCTAACGATCGGAAGGGAAACATGCGCATGAGTTTGACGTCCTGAGAAGCCAGTTCAGATACAAGCAGAACGCGAAAACGCTCCGCCTTTGTCAGCAGGGCCCAGGCGGTTTGCCCGTTAACTTCGTACCCCCGTTGCAAGCGCGTTTCCAGTGCGAGGGAATCACGCTCCTCGAACCACTTCAGGAAATCCGCTCGGCCCAGACCATCACGGCACTCCGCCAGCAGGATTATTGTGCCCCCTTCCCGGCAGGCGTGCGCCGCCATGTCGAGCGTCTTGTGTGCTTGAATCAGGTTAATGTCATAAGGCGATCCACCGCAGCTGGCGATTACGAGATCGCGCTTCGCCGGGATTTTGACCGAGTGGCGCGCAAGATATTCCGCACAGCCTCGGCGATGTGCTTCGCGCCAATGCCCGGCAAACAGCTGGGCGATACGTCCTCGCTCATCGACAACGGTATTGATGGTGAATGAAGGGTTAATTAGATCCGCGATGTGCTCGCATTCTTCATGTACGGCATTTCCGTCCAGCAAGCCTGTCCCTACACCTGCTCGGCGTCCTCCCTGCTCGAAATCCAGGGCTAACATGTGCGTCGCTTCCACCGTTGCTGTCGAGGCCAGTCCGGGACAGACGGATTTGCGCCCGCCTGTGAAACCTGCGAAATAATGAAAGCCAATCCCGCCAATGATAACTACATGATCAAAATCCTTCAGGGCTCGATTCAGTTCGACTCGTGTCCCGCGGTTAGTGAAACCAAAGTCAATCAGTTTCGCTGCATCAGCAGCGTCGTGGTCAAGCAGCTGGACGCGTTGGACGATGAAAGGCGTCAGTAGTTCCAGTTTCTCTTCCGGCGTAACTGAACGATGGATCCCGGTGGCGAAAATAATCGAGATGCCGGCAGGTTGGATGCCACTCTGAATCAGGCGACGGACCAGGAGGTTGACTGATTGAGAGCTCCCTGTGGCCCTCGTTGCGTCCGAGACAACAATCAGTACCGAGTCTCCCGCTGAGATTATTTCTTCGAGAGCAGGGGATTCTATCGGCGAATCAATAGCCGCGCCGATTTCCGGATCCGAGAGAGGAGTGAGGTGCGCTTCCGAGCCGAGGATCTGGAAGTATTGTTCATCAAAGGAGAAGCTCAGCGAGCGACTCCCATAAGCTAACGAGACTTCCCCCATTTGCCTCCCTCTCAGATGCCGAATTGCACTAATGCTCGTTCAATGACATGCAATGAGGCAAAATCCGTATCCCCGGCGCTCCGGGCCTCGATCAGCCAGGTTCTCAATTGCCGCGCCTCCTTAAGAGTTGAAATCCGACAAGCTCCAGTCAAAGCCAGGGTGACCAGCGCATCCGGCGCGCCGTGAGTAACGAGAGCGGCCTGGAGCGCTGCTTGTTCACGAAGATCAAGCGTCAACAGGAGATTGATTTCCATGGCTCACCCGGCGTTCCGTCAATACGAAACGGCTTGTGTTCGCATGAGGCTCGGAAATTAGCGTTCAGATCGAAAACAGGCAGTACCCGCGTGACAGAAATGGAAAGCTTCGTCCTCAAACTCGGTTGTTTCCATTTGAATCGTTAAATGGTCTACGCCAAAACGGTCGTGGAGCTTAAGCCGCAATTCTTTTAACAGCTCAGGTTGAGAGATGCTTTGCCCATGAATTACGTGGGCGCTCAGAGCTTCGCGACCTGAAGTGATGGTCCAAATATGCAGGTCATGCACATCGTTGACACCGTTCGTCTCGAGAATAGCGTCCTCCACGGCGGCCAGATTTATGTGTGCGGGTGTCCCTTCCAGTAAGACGTTCGTTGATTCGCGGATCAGCGTCCACGAACTCCAGACGATTAACAGACCGATAACAACGCTGAATAGAGGATCGGCGAAGTACCAGCCGTACCAGGACATTGCGGCGCCAGCGGCAATTGCCGCAATGGAGCCGAGCGCGTCGCTGAGCACGTGCAGCCAGGCACCGCGGATGTTCAAGTCAATTTCTCGCCGCCCATGAAGTATCCAGGCGCAGGTCAGATTAATGACTAAACCGCCGGCGGCCACGAGCATAACAGCATTGCCGCGGATTGGCGGTGGCGAGATCCACCGCTTCGACGCCTCGTATAGTATGAGCACCGAGATCAGGATTAAGGCCACGCCATTAATCAGGGCAGCAAGTATTTCCAGTCGATGATAGCCGAAGGTCTTGCTGGAAGTCGCCGGGCGAGTAGCAAACCAAACCGCGATCAGCGCCAGAGTCAAAGCCGCGACATCCGTCAGCATGTGACCGGCGTCAGCCAACAGCGCGAGGGAGCCGGTCCACCAGCCGCCGACAGCTTCCAGGATCATGTAGACAGAGGTAAGTATGAGAACCAGACTTAAGCGCCGGCGGCTGTCTGACGTATGCAGGTGCCGATGCCCCCGGGGTACCTCTCCTGCAATCTCAGTCGCTATGAGTCCAGCCTGGGCCATCGAAGTACTGCTCTCTAAATCTT
>Ga0137403_10000036_pt2 | contig 121222 bp, 108 predicted proteins | sample CZOMad2_1_16fung_FD_122057 | JGI IMG/M metagenome (GOLD analysis project Ga0137403, IMG submission 122057) | Vadose zone soil fungal communities from Angelo Coast Range Reserve, California, USA - CZOMad2_1_16fungal (Hybrid Assembly) | ecosystem: Environmental > Terrestrial > Soil > Vadose... | reverse complement strand
CGGAAGCGCGCCTTGCCGCTCATCATGCGCTCATAGGCTTCGGCGGCGCGCTCCAGCGGGTAGGTTTCGATCATCGGTCGCACGCCAGTGAGGGCGCTGAACTTCAGCGTGTCCTCGGAATCGACCGCCGTGCCCGACGGCCAGCCGGCGACCGAGCGGCGGCCGGGAATCAGCTGGAACGGGCTGACCTGGATCGGCTCGCCGGCGGCGCCCACGACGAGAAGCTGCCCGTCGCGGCCGAGGCCGCCGATCACCCGCGTCATCGCCGCCGAGTTGGCGGCCGTCGCCAGGATGATGCGGGCGCCGCCGAGCGCCTGCAGCGCCGGCGCCGGATCCTCGCTCTCGCTGTCGATGTAGTGATGGGCGCCGAGCTGGCGCGCCAGCGGTCCCTTGTCGCGGCCGCGGGCGATGGCGACGGTGCGGAACCCGAGCTTCGCCGCGAACTGGACCCCGAGATGGCCGAGGCCGCCGATGCCGAGAACGGCAACGGTGTCGCCGCCGCGGGCGCCGCTGTTCCGAAGTGCATTGAACGTCGTGATCCCGGCGCAGAGCAGCGGCGCCGCCTCCTGCGCCTTGAGATCGTCAGGCATCAGCGCCAGTCCTTCCACGGGCGCGATCATGTATTCGGCATAGCCGCCGTCCATGTTGATGCCGGGGATCTTGTGGTTGGCGCAGTCGATGAAGCTGCCGCGCCGGCAGGCCGCGCAGCGGTTGCAGTGACCGCCGTGCCAGCCGACGCCGACGCGCTGCCCGACCCGCCAGTCGCTCACCCCGGCGCCGACGGCATCGATGACGCCGGCCACTTCATGGCCGGGGACGATCGGATAGGTCATTCCGGGGTAGGTGCCCGTCTTGGCGAAGGCATCGCTGTGACAGACGCCGCACGCCTCGACGCGGATGCGCACCTCGCCCGCCCGCGGATTGGGTACGGGCCGCTCGACCAGCGACAACGGGCCGTTGGCCTCGGCGACCTGGATCACGCGCATGTTCGCCATCTTCGCCTCCTCATGCCGAAGTTAGATAGCTTGATATATGTCGGTCGGAGCGACAACCAAGCGCGGAATCCGCGCTTCGGATACGCGAAGGGCCGAAGGACCGGCTTGCAGGATTTGGCGGTGGCAGCCATCCACGAAATCGAGCCACGCCACTGATGGCGCGGCGCTGTCCCCAGTACCCGCCCCAGGACTGGGTGGCCGAGTCCCAGCACAACGCTGTCACGCCTGCTCCGCTGCGTGCCACCCCACGATCGCGTCGGGGACGGCATCGATCGAGGCGAAATAGGGTTTGATGTCGACCAGCGGCGTGCCGTCACGGCAGTCGAGCCCGATCACGTCGAGCCGCGTCCCTTCGACTCTGAGGAGTCGCACAACGCTATGAGCGAGCGGGTTTGGTCGCGCCGGTGACCGCAGCGCGAAGGCTCCGTGCGGCCTCTTATAGTGATTGGGTTTCTGCAGCACGATATCGCGCGCGGCTTCATCCATGAAATAGAGCACGATCAAGTGCGAGACGGTCTCTATGTCGCGGAGCGCCTCGGCATAGCGCGCATCGACTTCGATGGTGCATACGGCCTTCGATTCGCCGCTGTTCTTCGGACAGTCCTCTCGTCGCGCCCAGGGCGTATGGATGCGCCCGACGAAATAGAGTCCCGCATCAAAGGTCGCCGGTAGTTCGACGGCAACTTCGCCGGGTCGAAGCCTGTGACTAGGCATTGGCATGTTCCGTTTCGAAATAGGGGGCGGCAGAGTTTCTGGCTAGGCAGAATCTACGCTCCGGCCGGTGCGTCTGACGAGGCCTTTCAAGCCGCGGTGCACGGCGGTTGTGCGACGTCGGCATAGCGCTATATTCACGTGACTATAGCGAGTTCTAACGCACCGGAGGATCCCGTGGGCTCTGCGCCGCAGTCTTGTGCGGCGAGTGTGGTTCGACGGAAGGTTGCCTCGGCGGCAGCCTGTCACTAAAACCTCCCACCAACCCGCAACGAAACCCTGGAAGGCCTGCCATGTCCAACGCACTGAAGTTCTACATCAACGGCGCCTGGGTCGACCCGGTGAAGCCGGCGACGCTCGATGTCATCAATCCGGCGACGGAAGAGGCCTACACGAAAATCTCCGTCGGCTCCGCCGCCGACGTCGATCGCGCGGTCGCGGCGGCGCGGGCGGCCTTCCCGTCCTTCTCCCAGACGACCAAGGCCGAGCGCCTCCGGCTCCTGCGGCGGATCCTGGAGATCTACAAGGAGCGCATCGAGGACATCGCGCGCGCGGTGTCGGACGAGATGGGCGCCCCGATGGCCATGGCGCGCCACTCCCAGGCTGCTGCCGGCAAGGCCCATCTGGAATCGACCATCAAGGCGCTCGAGGCGTTCGAGTTCGAGCACCAGCGCGGCGGCACCCGCATCGTGCGCGAAGGCATCGGCGTGGTCGGCCTGATCACGCCCTGGAACTGGCCGCTCAACCAGATCGCCTGCAAGGTGGCGCCGGCGCTGGCGGCCGGCTGCACCATGGTGCTGAAGCCGAGCGAGATCGCGCCGATCACCGGCGTGATCTTCTCCGAGATCGTGCACGCCGCCGGCGTTCCGGCCGGGGTCTATAACATGGTGAGCGGCGACGGCCCCTCCGTCGGCCAGGTCATGGCCGCCCATCCCGGCATCGACATGATGTCCTTCACCGGCTCGACACGGGCCGGCATCATCGTCGCCAAGACCGCCGCCGACACGGTCAAGCGCGTCGCCCAGGAGCTGGGCGGCAAGTCGCCGAACCTCATCCTGCCCGATGCCGATTTCGAGGTCGCCGTCCGCAAGGGCGTGGAGAGCTGCTTCAACAACAGCGGCCAGTCCTGCAACGCGCCGACCCGCATGCTGGTGCCGCGCGATCGCCACGGCGACGCGCTGGCCGTGGCGAAGAAGTCGGCGGAAGCCCACAAGGTCGGCGATCCCAAGGCCGAGGGTACGATGCTCGGCCCGGTCGTCAGCGAGATCCAGTTCAACAAGATCCAGCGCCTGATCGAGTCCGGCATGAAGGAGGGCGCCACCCTCGTCACCGGCGGCGTCGGCCGGCCGGAGGGCCTGAACCGGGGCTATTATGTGCGCCCCACCGTCTTCGGCGACGTCCGGCCGGACATGACGATCGCGCGCGAGGAGATCTTCGGCCCGGTGCTGTCGATCATGCCCTATGACAACGAGGAGCAGGCCGTCGAGATGGCCAACGATACGGTGTATGGCCTCTCGGCCCAGGTGGAATCGAAGGACATCGAGCATGCCCGCCGCGTCGCGCGACGCCTACGCGCCGGGCAGGTGAAGATCAACTATCCGGCCTGGGACACCTTCGCGCCATTCGGCGGCTACAAGCAGTCCGGCAACGGCCGCGAATACGCCGACTGGGCCATCCACGACTTCCTGGAGGTCAAGGGCATCATCGGCTTTGGGGCACCGTAGCCGGCCCGAAAGCGTGCGCTGAGGCGCCTCTGACAGGTCTCTGATGTGCCGGAAGTGTGCAGGGTCAACTCGTTGTAAAACAACGACTATTTTTTAATGCATAGGGTTGTTTTGCACTTTTCGTGTTTTCCGGCCCCGCGCGCCGTGAAACATCGCGCTGTTTCACGTGAAACCATTTTCGCCGGCGTCGCTCGCCACCCGCCCGCGCGCGATGTTTCACGTGAAACATTTTTGCGTAATTCACACGCCTCAGCTCGGCCCATTCTCCGGCGGTTTGTCCGGCGGCCTGCGACGCTGGGTCAGCAGTTCGGCCACCTTGGCGCGGCCCGCCGGATCGAGCCCGGCGACGAACTCGATCAGCCAATCCTGGGCGCCCGCAGCCATCGCCGCATCGCGCTCGCGCAGGGCGGTAAAGGCGGTCTCCAACTTCGCCCGGTCGAACGGCTCGGCCTTGATGGCGTCGGCGACCACCTGCCGTGCCGCGAACAGTTCATCCAGTCGCTGGTGGAACTGCGCCTTGTTCGCCTCCAGCAGCTTGTCGAGCTTGGCCTGATCGCTCTCCGGCAGCACCTCGCGCAGCTCGCGCGGGCTCGGCAGACCCGAGAAGCGCGGCGGGCGCCCCTGACCGAACAGCCCGCCATGGCCATTGCGGTCCATGATGGCGTCGGCGGCGATGGCGCCGATCCCGAACAGGTTGAGGGCGAGCGAGCCGACCAGGATGAGCCGCAGCGGTCGCGATAGACTGCCGATCATGAATCAGTACTCCGTCGCGCTGTCGTCCAGCAGCGCCAGCTGCAGCAGGTCCGGCGAGGACTCCGCGGACTGCCCCGCCAACAGCCAGCCCCCGCTCACGATCCCCAGCACGAGCGAGGCCGCCAGCACCGCTCCGGCCAGCCGCCAGCCGCCGAGCGCGTCGATAAGGCCCCGCCAGCCATCGCCGGGACGTTGCGCTGCCCGCGGCGCCAGCGCGAGGATGGCGGCCCGCATCGCCGGCGTCGGCGCGACCGCCGGTACGGCATCGAGCAGCTCATCGAGAGGCGCAGCCTCCGTCACCAGGGTGCGCGCCGCCGCCGACTCGGCGAGCAAGGCTGTAGCCGCCTCGCGCTCGGCCACGGGCCAGCGGGCCGCGCTCGCGCCATAGGCCTCGATGACGGCGCGCAGGCGCTCCAGCGTCATCCTCTCGGTGGTCATCGCAACTCTCCCATCAAATCCGCCGCTTCCTTGCTCAACAACTCCCGCAGCCGCTTGCGGCCGCGCGACAATAGCGACTCGAGCGCCTCGACGCTGACGCCGAGCACGACAGCCGCCTCGATGTTGCCCAGTTCCTGATAGTGGCACAGCAGGATGGCGTCGCGCTGCCGCTCCGGCAACTGGGCGAGGGCGGCCTGCACGCGGGCCGCGACGGCCGCGCGCTGCATGTCCGCGCCCGGCGGGGGCGCTCCGCTCGGCAGTTCGCCGGCAGCATCGAGGGCAACCTCGCGGCGCCGGCGCAGGCGGTCATGGCAGAGATTAAGCGTGACGCGGTGGAGCCACGTCGAGAACCGCGCCTCGCCCGCCCGCCATTTGGCCGCCTGCTGCCAGACGCGCAGGAATACCTCCTGCGCCACGTCCTCGGCGTCGGCCCGGTTGCCGAGCATCCGCCCGGCCAGCGCGGTGACCCGCGCCAGATGCCGGTCGACGAGCGCCGCACAAGCGGGTCCGTCGCCGGCACCGGCGCGACGCACGAGATCGAGATCGGGATCCTCGACCGGTCCGCCGGCCGGCCGCCCGTAAGCCAATTCGTCCTCCGCGGTCCTGCCTGCGGAACCGCGGCACGCCCTCGGGGCGCCGGCATGATCGACATGGCAGCGCCCCCGTCATCGGCCGCTCGCGGCTCGCCGACCGTTCTACTCGGCGGAGTGGTCGTCTGGCCAGGGATGATGACGGTGATGCATCCCGCCGCCATCCTGGCCGCCATCCTGCATGTCCTGCTCATCGATCGTGCCATCGCCATTGCGGTCCATCCGCGCCAGCCGCCAGGTCTGCGCGGCCTCGTATTCCTGCACGCTCACGCTGCCGTCGCCGTTCGTGTCCATGCGCGCGAACTCCGCGGCCTCGCGCTTGGCGCGTTCCTTCTCGCGAAAGGCCTGAACCTCATCGGCCGTGATCTTGCCGTCGTGGTTGGCGTCGATCTCGGCGGCGCGGGCCGCTTCGAAGGCGTCGATCTCGGCCTGCGTGACCTTGCCGTCCTTGTTGGCGTCCATCTCCTGGATCAGCCAGCGGCCCCAGTGGCCGTGCCCGCCGTCGGGGCCCATGGCGTGGCCGTCGGCGAAACTGCGGGTGCCGACGAGGGTAGCGATACCGGCCGCGGCAATGACCAGCGGCAGGTATTTCAGATAGCGCCGTTTCAACATGATGGGGTCCTTTTGCGGTTGGGTGGCAACGCGTGCACCGCGCTGTCCATTCGACTAGTCAAACGCGCGGAAGGATGGATTCCGTCGAACCGGGGGCGGTCGCGGGGTGCGACGGAACCGCCGCTGGCGGCCGTTAAACAGCTCGATCCGTCGCAACTCGAGCCACGTTATCCTTAATGCCCAACGACATGCTGATCGACGCCGACGTCACCGTTGTGCCCCCGCCGCCCCCGCGGCGCGCCAGGCGCCGATTGCTGTGGGCGGGGCTGGCCGTGGCGCTGGTCGCCGCGGCGGGCGCCTTCGCCTACCGCCAGATCACGGCCGACTCCGTCCCGACTTTCAAGACGGCGGCGGTGACGACCGGCGATATCGAGAAGTCGGTGACTGCTCTCGGCGCGCTCCAACCCAAGGATTATGTCGACGTCGGCGCGCAGGTCTCCGGCCAGCTGAAGAAGGTGCATGTCGACATCGGCGACCGCGTGCAGAAAGGCGACCTGCTGGCCGAGATCGATCCCACGGTGTTCGAGACGCGCACGCGCACCGACCGCGCCAACCTCGAAAACCTGCGCGCCCAGCACAACGAGCAGGAGGCCAATCTCGTCCTGGCCCGCCAGCAGTTGCAGCGCAACCAGAACCTGTTCAAGGCCAAGATCGTCAGCCAGGACACCCTGGAGACGAGCGACGCGCAGCTGGCCGCCGGCGAGGCGAAGGCCGACGCTCTGAAGGCGCAGATCGACGGCGCCCAGGCCACGCTCGACGGCGACGTCGCCAATCTCGGCTACACCAAGATCTATGCGCCGATGGGCGGAACGATCGTGTCGCAGACCGCGCTCGAAGGGCAGACGCTGAACGCCAATCAGAGCGCGCCGGTGATCGTGCGCATCGCCGACCTCGATACCATGACCGTCTGGGCGCAAGTGGCCGAGGCCGACGTGGTCAAGCTCACGCCGGGCATGCCCGCCTATTTCTCGACGCTCGGCCTGCCCGAGCGACGCTGGCAGGGGACGGTGCAGCAGATCCAGCCGACGCCGCAGACCGTCAACGACGTCGTCCTCTACAACGTCCTCATCGACGTCAAGAACGATGACCACGTGCTCATGACGAGCATGACCGCCCAGGTCTTCTTCGTCCTCGGCGAAGCCAAGGGCGTGCCGCTGGTGCCGGTAACGGCGCTCGGCCAGGTGCGCGCCGGATCGACTGATGAATATGAGGTGCGTGTGCTGACCAGCGAGGGACCGCGCCGCCGCACGGTCAAGATCGGGCTGGCGGACCGGACCGCGGCGCAGGTCATCTCCGGCCTTGTGGTCGGCGATCAGGTAATCATCGGTGCTCCCGCCAGTGGCGACAACGCGGGGCGGTCGGGGAGTGGCGCTCGTTCGCGCGGTCTGTTCGGGTTCCGCCTGTGACCCAGCTGAAACCGAAACCGGCGCCGGCGCTGCTGGCGCTCGACGGCGTCAGCAAGGTCTACCGTAACGGCGCTGCCGAGATCCGGGCGCTCGATTCGGTCTCCCTGGAGATCCGCACGGGCGAGTTCGTGGCGATCATGGGCCAGTCAGGGTCGGGAAAATCGACGCTGATGAACATCATCGGCTGTCTCGACCGGCCGAGCCACGGCAGCTATCAGGTCGGCGGGCGCGACGTGGCGAACCTGTCGGCCGACGAACTGGCAGCGCTCCGCCGCGATACCTTCGGCTTCGTGTTCCAGCGCTACAATCTCTTGGCCACCGCGACCGCGGCCGAGAACGTCGAGATCCCCGCGATCTATGCCGGCCTTTCCTGGCGTGACCGCGCCACCCGGGCCCAGGCGCTGTTGCAGCGCCTCGGACTCGGCGACCGCGCCCGCCATCGACCCAGCGAGCTGTCCGGCGGACAACAGCAGCGCGTCTCGGTGGCGCGCGCGCTGATGAACAATGCCAAGGTGATTCTCGCCGACGAGCCGACGGGCGCCCTCGACAGTCAGAGCGGCGAGGAGATGCTGGCGTTGCTGCGCGAGTTGCATGCCGGCGGCCGCACGATCGTGCTGATCACCCACGACGCCGCCGTCGCCGCCCATGCCGACCGGCATATCCAGATTCGCGACGGCCGCATCGTCGAGGATAGCGGGCAGCTGATCCGTCCGGCGCAGGAGCCTGGCATGGTCGACGTGACGCCACGGCGGCGTGAGCGGCTGCTGCCTGATTTCAGCGAGGCCGTAAAGATGGCGCTGCGGTCTCTGAGGGCAAACCTCTTCCGCACCATCCTCACGCTGCTCGGCGTGGTCATCGGCGTCGCCTCCGTCGTGGCCATGCTGGCGATCGGCGACGGCAGCAAGCAGCAGGTCCTGGATCGCATCGCCGCCATGGGCACGAATGTGCTGATCATCCGTCCGGGCGCACCCGGCGTCCGCGTCGCCGGCGATGTGGCCACGCTGGTCGAGGCCGACGCCGCCGCCATCGCCGCTCTCCCCAACGTCGCCGCGGCGGCGCCGGAGCGCACGTCGCGAATGACGTTGAGGATCGGCAGCATCGACGACCAGACGACGGTCGAAGGGACATGGCCGGGCTTCACCATCGCCCACGATTGGAACGTCGTCGGCGGCGGTTTTCTCAGCGACGAAGACGTCAAGGGCTACGCGCCGGTCATCGTCCTCGGCCAGACCGTGGCCAAGAACCTGTTCCCCGACGGCAGCGACCCGATCGGCCGCTACGTCCTGGTCCACAACGTGCCGTTCCAGGTGATCGGATTGCTGGAGGCGAAGGGCGCCAACACGTTCGGCAACGACATGGACGACATTGCGATCGCGCCGCTCTCGACCGGCTACGCCCGCCTGTTCGGCCAGCGCTACGTCAGCACGATCACCGTCAAGGTAACCGATGCCGACCAGATCGATGCGACCGAGGATGCGATCACGAGCCTGCTGCAGGAGCGGCACCGGACGACAGACTTCCAGGTCCGCAACACCGCCTCGATTCTGCAGACCGCCGAAGACGCTCAGGGCACTCTCACGCTGCTCCTCGGGTCGGTGGCGGCGATTTCGCTCCTGGTCGGCGGCATCGGCGTCATGAACATCATGCTCGTAAGCGTCACCGAGCGAACGCGCGAAATCGGTATCCGCATGGCGACGGGCGCGCGCATGACCGATATCCTGCTGCAGTTCAACATCGAGGCGCTTGTCGTCTGTGCCATCGGGGGCGTTGCCGGCGTCGTCCTGGGCATCGGCACCGCGGTCGTGGTCGAGGCTTTCGGAATGCCGACCGTCATCTCCGCCGGTCCGGCAGCATTGGCCTTCAGTATCGCGTTTCTCACCGGGCTGCTGTTCGGCTACTTGCCGGCGCGCAAGGCGGCACGCCTCGACCCGGTCGTGGCGCTGGCATCGGAGTAGGCAGAGACATGTCGTGGTTTGTGGCCGGGCGCCGCTCGCTCGCCGTCCTCTTGGCTGTTGCCTGCGGGCTTGCCGGTTGTTCCCTCGTGCCGGCCTACGACCGCCCGTCCGTGCCGACCCAGGCAGCATGGGGCACGCCGCCGAGCGCCGCGAGCACTGCCGTGTCGGTCACAGCCGACTGGTGGCAGCGATTCGCCAGCCCGGAGCTCGACAAGCTGATGGCGGAAGCCCTCGCCGCCAACCAAGACCTCGCAGCGGCCATCGCCCGCATCGATCAGGCCCGCGCCAGCACCCGCATCGCCGGCGCGCCCCTGCTGCCGAGCATCGATGCCGCCGGGTCGGCATCCGGCACGCGCACCCGCACGAGCCAGCGGACCCGCAACAGCAGCAGCGGCCAGGCGCTGCTTACCGCCAGCTATGAGGTCGACCTGTGGGGCAAGAACGCCGCCGGATTGGAGGCGGCGCAGCACGCGTTGAATGCGACGACATTCGACGGAGATGCGTTGGCGCTGGTGGTGCAATCGGAGGTCGCGTCGACCTACTTCGACGCCGTCGCCCTCAAGCAGCGGCTGGCGATCGCGCGCGAGAATCTCGCAGCGGCCAGCCAAGTGCTCAAGCTGGTGCAGATCCAGATGGCGCAGGGTGCCGCCACCGCCCTCGACCTGGCGCAGCAGCGCACGGCGGTCGCCACCTTCGAAGCGCAGATACCGACGTTGGAGCAGCAGTTGGAGGCCGACCAGAGCTCGCTGGCCATCCTGCTCGGGCGAGCCCCGGGCAACACGAACGTGGAGATGGCCAAACTCGACGCCCTCACCCTGCCCACGATCGCGGCTGGCCAACCCGCCGACCTGCTCGGACGCCGGCCCGACATCGCGGAAGCCGAAGCCAACCTCAAGGCTGCCAATGCGGACATCGGCGTTGCCCGCGCCGCCTTCTACCCGAGCCTGACGCTGTCGGCCTCGGCCGCGCTTTCCGGGCTCGCCACCTCCGGCACGAGCACGGCGGCCTCGCTCGCCGCCGGCCTGGTGGCACCGATCTTCGAGGGCGGCCAACTCGAAGGCCAGCTCGACCTGACCAAGGCCCGCAAGCAGGAACTGGTCGCCACCTACCGCCAGACCGTGCTGACCTCCTTCAAGGAGGTCGAGGACGCGCTGTCGACCGTGGAGACCAGCGCCGCCCGTGTGAAGTCCCTGCAGACGGCGGCCGACCAGGCGCGCGAAGCCTTCCGGCTGGCGCAGCTGAGCTATGGCGCCGGCGCCACCGATTTCCTGACCGTGCTCGACGCCCAGCGCACCCTGCTCGACAACGAGGACAGTCTGGTCCAGGCGCAGAGCGACCGCCTCACCGCGGCCGCCGGTCTGTTCAAGGCCCTGGGCGGCGGATGGGCCGGCGGCGCCTGATCCGGCGCCCCCGTTTGGTCATCGCCGCATCATAATTTCCGTTGTGCCGCCGCAATTTAGGACTTGTTAACCTCATTCCGGCAGAGTTAAGAAAGCATTTGTCAGGGTTTCCAGAGCACTGACTTACGGGCAGCCGACGCGATGATTCCGCACTCGCTCACGACCGATCTGGTAGGGCGCCGCTTGGCGCAGACGGTGATGTCTGTTGCTGTCCATGATGCTGACCTTGTTTCCGGTGAAGGGACGCTGCGACTTAGGCACCCCTGAGCGGCGGCGCCGTTCAGGGGAAGGCTTGGCAGGTGTAAGTCCTTTCCATGGAAAAATCAGAGGGTTAGCAACATGAGCGACAGCAACCGCGTAGTCATCTTCGACACGACCCTGCGCGACGGCGAGCAATCGCCCGGCGCCTCCATGAACCTGGAGGAGAAGCTGCGCATCGCCACGGTGCTCGAGGAGATGGGCGTCGACGTCATCGAGGCCGGTTTCCCGATCGCCTCCAACGGCGACTTCGAGGCCGTGCGCGACGTCTCCAAGGCGATCCGCAATTCCTCCGTCGCCGGCCTGGCCCGCGCGGCCAAGCGCGACATCGATCGCGCTTGGGAGGCCCTTAACGGTGCCGCGCGGCCACGCATCCATACCTTCATCTCGACCAGCCCGCTGCACATGAAGTTCAAGCTGCAGATGGAGCCGGAGGCCGTCCATCAGGCCGTCATGGACAGCGTCAGCCATGCCCGCAAGCTGTGCGATGACGTCGAGTGGTCGCCGGAGGACGGCTCGCGCAGCGAGCACGACTTCCTCTGCCGCTGCGTCGAGACAGCCATCAAGGCCGGCGCGCGTACGATCAACATTCCGGACACCGTCGGCTATGCCGTGCCCGAGGAATTCGCCGCACTGATCACCATGCTCCGCAATCGCGTGCCCAACATCGACAAGGCTGTCATCTCCGTCCATTGCCACAACGATCTCGGGTTGGCAGTGGCGAATTCCCTGGCCGCGGTCGGCGCCGGCGCGCGCCAGGTCGAATGCACCATCAATGGCCTGGGCGAGCGGGCCGGCAATGCCGCCCTGGAAGAGATCGTGATGGCGCTGAAGACGCGCCACGATCGCATGCCCTACAGCACCGGCCTCAAGACCGAGGTCATCACCAAGGCCTCGCGTCTGGTCTCGACCATCACCGGCTTCCCGGTGCAGCCGAACAAGGCCATCGTTGGGGCCAATGCCTTCGCGCATGAGTCCGGCATCCACCAGGACGGCATGCTCAAGCATGCCGGCACCTACGAGATCATGACTCCGGAATCGGTCGGGCTGATGCGCTCGACGCTGGTCATGGGCAAGCATTCGGGCCGTCACGCCTTCAAGACCAAGCTCAAGGAGCTGGGTTTCGAGCTCGGCGACAATGCCCTGAACGATGCGTTCCGCCGGTTCAAGGACCTGGCGGACAAGAAGAAGGACATCTACGACGAGGACATCGTGGCCCTCGTCGACGACTCGGTGGTGCGGTCGAACGAGCATATCCGTTTCGTCTCGCTGCAAGTCATCGCGGGGTCGAAGGGGCCGCAAAAGGCGGACCTCGAGCTGGAAATCGGCGGCGTGCTGCAGGCGACAAGCGCGACGGGCGACGGGCCGGTCGATGCCTGTTTCAACGCCATCAAGCAACTGTTTCCCCATGACGCGAAACTGCAACTGTTCCAGGTCCATGCCGTGACCGCCGGGACGGATGCGCAAGCGGAAGTGACCGTGCGTCTGGAAGAGAACGGCAAGACGGTCAACGGCCAGGGCGCCGATACCGACACCCTGGTCGCGTCATGCAAGGCTTATCTGCACGGCTTGAACAAGCTGCTGACGAAGCGGCAGAAGACGGCACCAGCGGCGCTTTCGGCATGAAGGTCGAAGCGATCTAGTTTAGGCATATATGCTGGCGGGCCGGGCACTCGAAAGTGTCCGGCCCGCCCGTAACAGGAGTTCGGATGTTGAGCAGATTATTGGGAATGTTGTCGGCCGACATGGCCATCGACCTCGGCACGGCCAACACGCTCGTCTATGTGAAGGGTCGCGGCATCGTGCTGAATGAACCGTCGGTCGTCGCCATCGCCGAGCATAAGGGCCGCAAGCAGGTGCTGGCCGTGGGCGACGAGGCCAAGATGATGCTCGGGCGTACGCCCGGCAACATCACGGCCATCCGGCCCTTGCGCGAAGGCGTGATCGCGGACTTCGAAGTGGCGGAGGAGATGATCAAGCACTTCATCCGCAAGGTCCATAACCGCCGCAGCTTCGCCAGCCCGCTGATGATCATCTGCGTGCCGTCGGGTTCGACCGCGGTCGAGCGCCGCGCCATCCGGGAGTCGGCGGAGAGCGCCGGCGCCCGCAAGGTGTTCCTGATCGAGGAGCCGATGGCGGCCGCGATCGGCGCTGGCCTGCCGGTGACCGAGCCGACCGGCTCCATGGTCGTCGACATCGGCGGCGGCACCACCGAGGTCGCCGTGCTCTCGCTCGGCGGCATCGTCTATGCCCGCTCGGTGCGCGTCGGCGGCGACAAGATGGATGAGGCGATCATCGGCTATATTCGTCGTAACCATAACCTGCTGGTCGGCGAAGGCAGTGCCGAGCGCATCAAGAAGGAGATCGGGTCCGCCTGTCCGCCCGAGGACGGCGACGGCCGCGTCATGGAGATCAAGGGCCGCGACCTCATGAACGGCGTGCCGAAGGAACTGGTCATCACCGAGCGGCAGATCGCCGAGAGCCTGGCCGAGCCGGTCGGCGCCATCATCGAGGCGGTCAAGGTTGCGCTCGAACATACCGCACCGGAGCTGGCCGCCGACATCGTCGACAAGGGGATCGTGCTCACCGGCGGCGGCGCGCTGCTGGGTAACCTCGATTTCGTGCTCCGCCATTCGACCGGCCTGCCGGTCTCGATCGCCGACGATCCGCTGTCCTGCGTCGCACTGGGCACGGGCCGCTGCCTCGAGGAAATGAAGGTCCTCAAGGACGTACTGATTGATGGTTAACGGAAAGCAGAGTTCTTTCAATTAATTAGCTGATGGATTATTCTACCATTTCGATTGAAACGCAGCGGCCGTCGGCGTCCGCCCTCGGAGAGGCATGGTGAAGCAGCGGGTCGGGTCCCTGGCTTGGTTCATGACGCCGTTCAGAGCGTGGAACCAGCGCATGACGCTCGCGCTGCTGGGCGCGGCGGCGATCGCGCTGTTGGCCATCGAGAAGACGAACCCCGAGGTGGCCGAGAGCGCCCGCGGCGCGGCGGCCGACGTGATCGCGCCGATCCTCGATCTGCTGTCGCGCCCGTCCGCCTCGGCCGCGCAGGCCATCGACAGCGTGCGGGAACTGGGCCGGCTGCGCGAGGAGAATGCCCAGCTGAAGCAACAGCAGGCTCGTCTGCTGCAATGGCAGACGGTCGCCCATCGGCTCGACAATGAGAACCAGGAACTCCGCAAGCTGCTGAACCTGACGCCGGATCCCAAGGCGCGCTTCGTGACGGCGCGGGTCGTCGGCGGCAGCGGCGGCGCCTTCGTGCGCAGCATTCTGGTGGCGGCCGGCAGCAAGGACGGTGTGCGCAAGAATCAGGCGGCCATCACCGGCGAAGGGTTGATCGGGCGCGTCTCCGAGGTCGGCGAGCGGGCGGCGCGCATTCTGCTGCTGACCGACATCAACTCCAATGTCCCGGTGTTCGTCGAGCGCACGCGCGAGCGGGCGATCGCGCACGGCGACAGTTCGAACAGCATGGTGCTGAAATACGTGCCCGCCGACCTGGCCGCGACGGTCGGCGATCGGATCGTCACGTCCGGCCATGGCGGCGTCTTCCCGCCGGGACTGCCCGTCGGCATCATTACGGCCGTGCAAGGCGGCACGGTCACGGTGCAGCCGTTCACCGACTGGGAGCAGATCGAGTATGTGCGGCTGGTCGACTATGAGCTGGGCGGGCTGCTGCTGCCGATGGCCGGCCAGGAGCAGCCGAAGGGACCGCGGTGAGCGATGTGCTCTGGCAGCGCCTCGATCAGATCGCGCGGAACGTCTCGCCCTTCGCGATCACGGTCTTGCTGCTGATCATCGGTCTGGTGCCGTTGCGGCTGCCCTACCTGCCGCCGCTCAGCGTCAGTCTCGTGCTGGTGTCCGTGTACTATTGGGCGGTCCATCGCCCGGGCGCGCTGCCGGCGCCGGCAGTGTTCTTCCTGGGCGTGATGGCGGATCTGCTGGGCGGCGGATTCCTCGGCGTCAATGCGCTGGTCTTGCTGGTCGCCTACGCCGGTACGCTGGCGCTGCGGCCTTGGCTGATCGGCGCCTCCTTCGCCATCGTGTGGTGGGGGTTTGCCATCCTGTCGGCCGGCGCGCTCCTGTTCACCTGGATCATCACCTGGTTCCTGGCCGGTGCCGCTGCCGATCTCTCGCCCGGCGTTTCCGGGACGGTGTTCGCTGTCGGCGCCTATCCGCTGCTGGCGACATTCTTCGCGCGCACGCAGCGCACGCTGTTGCGCTAGGTCGCCGCGATGAACCAGGAGAAAGCCCGTTCGCTGATCTTCACGCGCCGCGCCGCGCTGCTCGGCGGCGGCCAGGTCCTGCTGCTGTCGGCGCTGGTCGGCCGCATGTACCAGCTGCAGATCGTCGAATCCGATCGCTACACGGTTCTTTCAAACGACAATCAGCTCAGCGATCGCCTGCTGGAGCCGCTGCGCGGTCGCATCCTCGATCGCTTCGGCATTTCGCTGGCGGAGAACGATCACAACTATCGCGTCGAAGTCGTTCCCGAGAAGGTGGGTGACCTCAAGCAGGTGCTCGAGCAGCTGTCGCGGTTCATTCCGCTCACGGACGAGGATCGCGCGGCAATCCTGCTCGACGCCAAGAAGCGGCGCGCGTTCGTGTCGATCGCCGTGAGCGAGAACTTGAGCTGGCATCAGCTTGCGAGCATCGAGGTCAACGCCCCCGACCTGCCCGGCGTGAGCATCGAAGTCGGGCAGCGCAGACGCTACACCCAGGGGCGCAACTGCTCCCACATCATCGGATATGTCGCGGTGCCGTCAGAGAACGATCTGACCGGCGACCCTCTCCTGGAGCTGCCCGGCTTCCGGATCGGCAAGAGCGGCGTGGAAAAGCAGTATGACGAGAGCTTGCGCGGCAAACAGGGCAGCAAGCGCGTCGAGGTTGATGCGGTCGGCCGCGTGGTCCGCGAATTGGAAGACAAACGCATTGATCCGACGCCGGGCCAGGACCTGGTGCTGTCGATCGACATCGGATTGCAACAGTTCGTGCAACAGCGCCTGGCGAGCGAGCTCAGTGCGTCGGCGGTCGTCCTCGATGCTGTCAACGGCGACGTGCTGGCTCTCGGTTCCACACCGGCTTACGACCCCACGATGTTCACGCGCGGGGTGACGGTGCGGGAGTGGCAGGACCTGACATCCGATCCGTTGCGGCCGCTCGCCAACAAGGCAACCGGCGGCGAGTACGCGCCCGGATCGACCTTCAAGATGATGGTCGCCTTGGCGGCCCTGAAGCGCGGCATCGACCCCAATCGCCGGGTGAACTGTCCGGGCGTGTATAGCGTCGGCAATACCACCTTCCATTGCTGGAAGAAGGGCGGTCACGGCAGCGTCGACATGTATAACGCCCACAAATACTCGTGCGACGTCTTCTTCTATGACACGGCGATGCAAACGGGCATCGACAACATCGCGGAGATGGCACGCCAATTCGGCTTCGGCGCGCAGACCGGGATCGACCTGCCGGGCGAGCGGCACGGGCTCATTCCCGATTCGGCCTGGAAGCAGGCCACCTACGGCGAACCCTGGTATCCCGGCGAGACGCCGTCCGCCGGCATCGGCCAGGGCTTCATCACGGCGACGCCGCTGCAATTGGCCGTGATGGCGGCACGGGTGGGCAGCGGCCGCGCCATCGTGCCACAGTTCCGCCGCGCGGCCATCGTCGGCGCCGACGCTGCGACCGCGTCACCGGAGCCGGCCGCGATGGATGTTCCCGAACGGCATCTCGATGTGGTCCGCGAGGGTATGCGGCGCGTGTCCAACGACCAGGGCGGTACCGCCTATCGTGCCCGCATCGCCGAGCCGGGCATGGAGATGGCCGCCAAGACCGGAACCGCCCAGGTCCGCCACATCAGCATGAGCGAGCATCTGTCCGGCGTGCGCAAGAACCAGGACTTGCCGTGGCAGCAGCGCGACCACGCGTTGTTCGTCTGCTTCGCGCCGGTCGCTGCGCCCCGTTATGCCCTGTCGGTCGTGGTCGAGCATGGCGGCGGCGGCTCTGTGGTGGCCGGTCCCATCGCCCACGACATCATGCTGGAGACGCAGCGCCGCAATCCGGCGCGCGCCAACCTCGGCCAGAAGCTGGCGCTGGCGGCAAAGTCATGAGATGGCCCGAGCCCCTGACGACGTTCCGCCGGGCGGAACTGACGGTCTCCGAAAAGCTGCGGCAGATCACCTGGAGCATGCTGTTCTTCGTGGTCCTCATCGGCTGCTTCGGCTTCGCCATGCTCTATTCCGCGGCGAAGGGCAGCGTCGATCCCTGGGCCATGCGCCAGGGGATCCGTTTCGTGTTCGGCCTCGGCATCCTGGTGGCGGTCGCGCTCGTCGATATCCGCGTGTATCTGCGCTACGCCTACGCGATCTACGGCGTGGCATTCCTGCTGCTCATCTTTGTCGACGTCGCCGGCGAGATCGGCATGGGGGCGCAGCGTTGGATCGACCTCAAGTTCATTCAGCTGCAGCCGTCCGAAGTCATGAAGATCGCGCTGGTGCTGGCCCTGGCGCGCTACTTCCACCGCCTGAGCGCCGATAGCATCGGCAATCCGCTGACTCTGATCGTGCCGATCGCCATGGTCTTTCTTCCGGTCGGGCTCGTGCTCATGCAGCCGGATCTCGGCACCGCCGTGATGCTGGTGCTGGTCGGAGCGGCCATGTTCTGGGTCGCCGGCGTGCGGCTATGGAAGTTCGTCGTCGTCGCGTTGGCGGGCGCCGGCGCCGTTCCGCTGGCCTGGACCTTCCTCCACGACTATCAGAAGAACCGCATCCTGACGTTCCTCCATCCCGAGAGCGATCCGCTCGGTACCGGCTACCACATCACCCAGTCGAAGATCGCGATGGGCTCCGGTGGGCTGGCCGGGAAGGGTTTTTTGAAGGGATCGCAGGCCTATCTCAACTACCTGCCGGAGCGCCAGACCGATTTCATCTTCGCCATGCTGTCGGAAGAACTCGGTATGATCGGCGGCGTGCTGCTGCTCCTGCTGTACACGGTGCTGTTCGTCTACGGCTACGCCATTGCCTTCAACAGCCGCAATCACTTCGGCCGGCTGCTGGCGATCGGAGTCACCATCAACTTGTTCTGCTACGTCTTCATCAACATGGCGATGGTGATGGGCCTGTTGCCGGTGGTCGGTGTGCCGTTGCCGCTGATCTCCTACGGCGGCACGGCGATGCTCACGGTGCTCTTCGGCTTCGGGCTCATGATGTGCGTCTATGTCCACCGCGACCTCAAGATCGGGCAGCGCGGGCTCGGCGACGAGAGCTAGGGCGAGCGCCCGACATCATCGCCGCGCAGGCGGCGAATCTCCCGTTCCATCCGTCCCGCCCACATCAGGCCGTACATGTGAAAGTCGCCGATCAGACTCCACAGCGGGTAGGTGAAGGTCGCCGGCTTGTTGCGCTCGACGAAGAAGTGGGCGATCCAGGCCGGACCGTAGGAGACGACGGGGCCGAGCAGCAGCAGCCACCATTCCCGCCAGACGATCGCGGCGATGACGCAGAGGATGACGGCACTGGTGCCGATGAAGTGCAGCAGGCGCGTGCCGGGCTTCAGGTGCTGGCTGACATAGAAGGGCCAGAATTCACGATAGTTGCGCATCGTCCCTCAGGCGGCTGCGCCCTCGACCAGCGACTGCGCCAGCTGCTTCGCGCGGCGCAGGTCGAGCTTGCCGGTGGCGAGCAGCGGCAGGCTCTCCACGCAATATAGGTTCTGCGCCTTCGGCAACCAGAGGCGCGGCAGCTCGCTGGTCGACAGACGCTGCCATAGCTCGGCCGGTGCGGCGCCGTTGCCCGACGTGTAGAGCGCCACCAGCCGTTCGCCCTTCTGGATATCGGCGACGGCCGTCACGACGCAACCATCGACGCCGGGAAGGCCGGCCAGCAGCTCCTCGACCTTGGCATGCGGCACCATCTCGCCGCCGATCTTGCTGAAGCGGGCGAGGCGGTCGGTGATGCGGAGGAAGCCCTCGTCGTCGAGGGCGGCGATGTCGCCGGTGACGTACCAGCCGTCGCGCACGACCTCGGCGGTCTTCGCGGGATTGTCGAGATAGCCGAGCATGCGGCCGGGGCCTTTCACCAGCAGCAGGCCCTCGCGGTCGGGCGGCAGCACCTCGCCGCTGTCGACGTCGACGACCTTGGCGACCACGCCGGGAATGGGATGGCCGACGGTGCCCGGCTTGTGGCCGGTCTGTTTGATGGCGCCGTGGGTGACGTCGACGGCGTTGATGGCGATGACCGGCCCCATCTCCGTGCAGCCATAGCCTTCGAGCAGGGTGATGCCGTACTTCTCGCGGAAGGCGGCAGCGAGCGACGCGGGCAGGCGCTCGGCGCCGACGAGCGTGTGACGGATGGTGGCGAACTGGGCGGGCTCGCAGGTTCGCAGGTAGCCCTGGCAGAAGGTCGGCGTGCTCATGAGCACGGTGGCGCGGTGCTCGACCACCAGCTTGCCGATGGTCTTCGCGTCGAGCGGGTTGGCGTGATAGACGGCGCCGATCCCCGACAGCAGCGGCACCCACAGGCAGCCGGTGAGACCGAAGGCGTGGAAGAACGGCAGCACGCCCATGATCTTGTCGGTGGGCGCGATCCACAGGATCTGCCCGACGCCCTCGACGTTGGAGAGCAGGTTGTGGTGGGAGAGCAGCACGCCCTTCGGCACGCCGGTGCTGCCGCTCGAGAACAGCACGGTCGCGACATCGTCGGGCTGCTGCCGGCGCAGGCCGAAGAGCTTGGCGACCAGCCCGCTCGGCAGCAGATAGCAGATAGTGGCGAGCAGCGCCTTGCGCAAGGACGAGATGGTCGATGCGATGTCCTCCACGAACACCATGCCGGGGCGCTCGGTCAGCTTGGCCTTCTCGACGAAGCGGCGGGAGGTGACGATGGTGGTGATGCCGCATTGGCTGAGCGCCGATTCGGTTGCCTCGGCGCCGGCGGTGAAGTTGAGGTTGACGGGGACCTTGCCGGCGAAGAGGGCGGCGATGTTCACCAGCACGCCGGCGACCGAGGCGGGCAGCATGATGCCGACCATCTTGTCGGCGGGGCGCTCGCGTTTGAACCAGTCGGCGAAGGCGAGGCCGCCGACGAGGGTCTGCCAGTAGCGGAGGCTGGCGCCCGTCGAGTCGGCGACGCAGGCCTTGCGCCAGTGACGCTTGGCGGCGCGCAGGAAGCGGATGTGCAGGAGGTCGTTGGGCGTGCGGCGGTGGCGGAAGGCTTCGCTGCCGAGCTCCAGGATGGTCTGGCGCATCTGCCAGGCGGTGGTCGTCGAGGGCATGGCCTGGCCGAAGGAGACGGTCACAGGCAACGGCACGCGCTCCGGCATCTTGAAGAAGAAGCGGCCGTCCTTGAAGCTGAAGATGCTGCCCCAGACGCGGTCGAGATGGACGGGGATCACGGGTACGTCGATGCCGGCGAGGATCTTCTCGACGCCGCGGCGGAAGGGGAGCGCGTTGCCGGTGCGGCTGAGCGAACCCTCGGCGAAGATGCAGACGACGTGGCCGGCCTTCAGCTCCTCGCGCGCCTTGATGAGAGCGGCCTTGATCACCTTGGGGCTCTCGCCGATGGGGATGGCGTGCATGCGGCTGAGGACCCAGTGGAGGCCGGGCATCTCGTAGTAGGCGCGGTACATGATGAAGCGGATGAAGCGCTGCAGGCAGGCGGCGACCAGGAGGCCGTCGACGAAGGAGACGTGGTTGCAGACCAGGAGCGCCGGGCCGCGGCGCGGCAGGTTCTCCGTGCCGACGATGCGGATGCGGTAGATCGAGTGGGTGAGGAGCCAGAGCGAGAAGCGGATGACGAAGTCGGAGAGCAGGTAGAGGACGTAGATCGTCACGACGAAGGTGATGAGGCCGATGACCAGCACCATCTCGGGGGGCGGCAGCTTCAGGACGTCGCTGAAGAGCCAGAGCGCGCCGGAGGCGAGCGCCACGCCGAGCATGTTCAGGAAGTTGGTGGTGCCGAGGAGGCGGCCGCGCTCGTCGGCGGGCGAGCGCTGCTGCAGGTTGGCATTGAGCGGCACCACGAACAGGCCGCCGGAGAAGCCGAGCAGGATGAGCGAGGCAAGCGCCATTCCGAAGGAGGGCGGCGACCAGGCCAGCAGCAGCGCGCTGATGCCGATGCCGATGGAGCCGAGCGGCACCAGGCCGAGCTCCACCTTGTCGCCGGAGAGGCGGCCGGCGGCGGCGCTGCCGAGACCGATGCCGATGGCTATGGCGGCCTGCAGCAGGCCGGCGCGGGCATCGTCGAGGCCGAGGGCCTGCTTGCCGAAGAGGATGACGCCCAACTGCAGGAGCGCGCCCAGGAACCAGAAATAGGTGATGCCGAGGACGGTGAGCTTCAGCGCGCGGTTGCCGGCGAGGTGCTTCAGGCCGGTGTACACCTCGCTCCAGGGGAGTAGGACGAACTTCCTGCGCGTGGCCGGCGCCGGGACGCGTCCGATGCCGAAGCTGCTGAGCGTGCCGAGCACGGCGACGGCGAGGAGCACGAGCGCGACCAGCTGGATGCGGTCCTGCCAGAGGCCGTAGAGCGTCGAGCCTGCCACGGTGCCGAGGATGATGGCGAGGAAGATGCAGAGCTCGTCGAGGCCGTTGGCGCGGGAGAGCTCCTTCTCCGGCAGCAGCTCCGGCAGGATGCCGTAGTGGGCGGGGCTGAAGAACGTGGCCTGCAGGGCGGTGAGGAAGATGACGGCCAGCATGAGATCGAGATTGCCGGACGAGAGCGCCGCGTAGGCCGCGAGCATGGCGACGATCTCGAAGCTCTTGGTGACGATCAGCACGGTGCGCTTGCTGAAGGCGTCGGCGAGCCAGCCGGCATAGCCCGAGAACAGGAGGTAGGGGAGCACGAAGAGCGCGCCGGCGAGCGCCAGATAGTGGGTGTCGCCGGAGGTGGCGCCCAGGTTCACCGCCATCAGGGAGACGACGATCTTGTAGAGATTGTCGTTGAGGGCGCCGAGGAAGGCGGTGGCGAGCAGCGGCGGGAAGCCGCGGATCTTGAGGAGGCCGCCGTAGCTGCCGTGCGGGCTGTTCTCGGCCATGGGTCAGGGCTCCCTGACGACGCGCCAGCAAGCGCCGGCGAGGGTGTCGGCGAGGCTCGTGAGCGGCACGGCGATGCGGCCGTAGGTGCGCTCGACCGCCACTTGCAGCACCAGTCCCAGCACCATGGCGGAAACGACGGCGGGATCGCGGCGATCCCCGGGCTGCTGCGCCATCCCCTCGGCGATGACGCGGCGGACGACGGTGAGCGGGTTCGCCATCTGCTGGGTGACTTTCCGGACCTGGTCGTGCTGGGACAGCAGGAGATAGGAGAACAGCACGGGGTTGTCGTCGAAGGCCTGGCAGAAGTGGCGGACGAGGGCGCGGACCTTGCCCTCGAAGGTGGGGGCCGCCGCCTGTACTTCATCGACGGCGGCGCCGAGGGCGGCGTACTGGTCGGCGAACAGGCGCCAGGCGAGATCGTCCTTGCTGGCGTAGTGGCGATAGAGCGCGCCTTCCGCCACCTGGGCGGCGCGGGCGATATCGCGGATCGAGGTCTCGGCGATCCCCTTCTCGACGAACAGCCGGAGGGCCTCGTCGGAGATCCGCTGGCGGGTCTTGCTGCCGTCGCGCATGGGCGTCCTTCGGGCTGTCCTGCGGGCCGATCTTACGTGAACGATCGTTCACAGAAGATGAAGGAGCGAGGGGCGGAAGTCAAGAGGCTGGGTGGGGAGACGAAATTCGAGCGATCTACCCCATGTCCAGCGGGGAATGCCGGTTCTCTAGGGAAGGTTGGAAACCGCAGATGAACGCAGATGGACGCCGATGATGCGATTTGAGCGATGCACCCCATGTCCAGCGGGAAAGCGAACCCCCATCAACCGAGGGGAGGTATCCAGCGGCGATTCTCGAAAACAACCTTACGCATGACGGACGGTCGTGGCGCGCAGTTGCTTTCGGATACCGCGATTCCAGTCGCGGGCCGTCGTTGCGGACATATACACGATGTCAAAGATCGGCCGGCGCTCACACTCGCCGGCGAGCTTCCAGACCGATTGCCGGGCTGGAAACCTGTGGAACATAGTAGGAACATTTTGAGGAAAGTCAAGAGAGGCTCGGACCAACGATGTGCGTCCTTCGAGAGGCTCAGGATGAGGTGTTTTTCTTCGTGCCGCCAAAATTGCTCCTCATCCCGAGCCTGTCGAAGGACGCAGGTTAGTCATGCCGCCGATGATGTGCGACGTCGGCGCGTGCTGCTATCGACAAGGGGGGACCACTCTGGTATATCGCGCGCCTTCCCGGAAGGGCGCATAGCTCAGTTGGTAGAGCAGCTGACTCTTAATCAGCGGGTCGCAGGTTCGAGTCCTGCTGCGCCCACCATCAAATTCCTCGACGGAAGAAAGCCTTATGATGGGTTCACGGTACGGGCCCGTCCTTTTGCCGGCTGTCTGAATACTCCTCCGTTTTCTCCGTGGCACATGACATACGCACTTCGGGCTCAGCCAGGCGGCTCCCGAGCCGCTGGATCGTCTCGATTCTCGCCGTCACTTGACTCGCGTCGAGTGACGTAATCGGCAAGCGTCGCTTGCCTTCCGAGCAGCCGTGAAGACCGCCCCTTTTGGTCTCTCTGGAGCACCTCGAGCCAGTTTGCGACATAAACATCCTGCTTTCTGTCATCTTGATGCACATGACCGTGTTGCCATCTTCGGACCAGTCGTAAAGCGAATACTGCCGCGCTCCACCATCGGGTAGCTTCGCGTCCAGGTGCGCGCCAGGCTCTGCCCCGCCAAAAAAACCCTCGCTCAACGCATGAGCGTCAGCGTCGATACATCGCCTGGCAGACGCTCGATGTGAGTTACCTTTGCCTTTCCATCGGACGGCATGGCGAGAACTCCGGACTTCCCAGATCTCTCGCCTCCTATCCGCTCTGCCTCCTCACATGCAAGCGACGAAAATTCCTGCCCAGGGTTGAAGTAATCTCAACACGACCTATCATTGCCGCTGTCGGCTATGTGCGTGGCATGTCGGATGGTACGCCGCTTTTACAATCTGCCGTCACTGACAGCGCTCGCCGCCTTTGAGGCGGTCGCCCGCCATCGCAGCATGACGAGAGCCGCAGCCGAGCTGAATGTTACGATTGGAGCCATCAGCCGACAGGTCCGCAGCCTGGAGAGCTATGTCGGCGAGCCCTTGCTGCGCCGCGAGCGCCGTGGCGTTGAGGCGTCAGCGAAAGGGAACGAACTCTACGGCGTGTTGGCGGCCGGCTTCAGCCAGATCTCTCAGACTCTCGAGCGAATAAGGACGACGCGGAGTTCCACGGCGGTCACGGTCGGCGCCTCTGCAGCGATCGCATCGCTCTGGCTGATGAAGAGAATTGGCGACTTCTGGCGGGCCTATCCGGACATCACGGTCAACCACCTGATATCAGACAATGCCAATGACCTTCGCCGTGCCGAAGTGGACCTCCGGATCCGCTACGGATCCGGCTCATGGCCCGACGAGACCGGCGCCTTCCTGTTTCGGGACTATTTGATACCGGTCTGCGGCCGGCGGTTTCTGAGGGAGCATGCCAGCACCTCTGTCGATGCGCTATCGAAAGCGCCGCTGCTGAATTTGCATCAGGTAGATCCAGGTTGGACGACATGGGAGGAATGGTTTCGATTGATCGGCCATCCCGTGGGCCGTCTGCAAGCACGGCATGCGAACAACTATACGAGCATTCTGAACGCGGCTACGGACAATCAGGGCGTCGCCCTTGGCTGGTCCGGATTGGTCGCTCCTCTTCTGAAAGACGGAAGTTTGGTTCGCTTCGGAAAGGCCAAGGTGCTGGCTCCAGGAGCGTTCTACGTTACATGGAACGACCATCGAAAGCTTAGTGACGCCGTGGAGCTGTTGAAAGCATGGTTGATCAAGGCAGGGGCCGCGACGCTAACCGGCGGCTCATATCGACGCTCCAGACTTGAATCCAAATCAAGGCGGACCTGAGATTTGCTGACATTGAAAGACGATCTCAACGGGCGCACGGTGATCGAAGCCATTCAACGGCTATGATCGCGGAGTGTGCGCATGTTGCAGGACTTGTCGGCCGTACAGCGCAGCATCGAGACAGCGCGCGGGTTGCCTAGCGCGCTCTATGTTTCCGAGGATCTGTTCAAGGCGGAAAAGGCGTCGATCTTCTCTGCCAACTGGACCGCGATCGGGTTTGGCAAGGACGTCCCGCAGCCGGGCGACGCATACCCGGTGAACTTCATGGGATCGCCCCTGCTCATCGTCAGGGACCGCGAAGGTGGTATCCGGGTCTACAACAACGTCTGCCGTCATCGCGGCATGATACTGGTCGACAATCCCAAGAGAGTGTCTGGTGTCATCCGCTGCCCGTATCACTCCTGGTGCTACGACCTGGACGGCAGGCTTCGCTCGACGCCTCACGCCGGAGGCCCCGGGATCAATGGCCACGAAGCGCTGAAGCGCGACGAGCTTGGGCTCGTGGAAGTGCGATCGCATGTCTGGCGCGACGTGATTTTCGTGAACATCTCAGGGAATGCGCCGGCGTTCGAGAAATACGCCGGGGAGCTGATCGTGCGCTGGTCAGACTACGAGCAGCCCATATATCACGGTGGAGAGGACTCGTCTTTCAAGCTTGATCTGCGCGCCAACTGGAAGCTCGCGGTCGACAATTACTGCGAAAGCTATCACCTCCCGTGGGTGCATCCAGGCTTGAACGGCTACTCGCGCCTCGAAGATCACTACACGATCATGTCCGCGGGTGGATTTTCGGGTCAAGGTACCCAAGTCTACAATCCCGTTCTCGAGCCGGCCGGGCGAGAACTCGCTCGCTTCAGAGAGCTTGATTCAAAGTGGGACAGGGCGGCGGAGTATGTCGCTCTTTATCCAAATGTCCTGCTCGGGGTTCACAAAGACCACGCCTTCGCGATCATTCTAGAGCCGCGTGCGCACAACCATACCGTCGAGCGCGTTGAAATCTACTACGCCGATGGAGCGATGGCCGGCGGCGACTGGGCAAAGCTGCGGCAAAAGAACACCGAACTCTGGAAGAGCGTGTTCGCGGAAGATATCTCGGTGTGCGAAGGTATGCAGCAAGGACGCTCTAGCGAGAGCTTTGACGGCGGTCGGTTCTCGCCGGTCATGGACGGCGGTGTGCACCTCTTTCACGCATGGATCGCCCGGAACATGGCCAAAGTGACGGGCGCGGTCGAGGCCGCGTGATGGACCGGGTAGCTGGTCGTTGGACCGGCAGGACTTTTCTTGCTGGCGAGCGGCTGGATGGTGTTGGGTACAATGAACTTTGGCGCGACCTCGCAAGAGCCAGATCGAACACCTTCATCTCGATCCCGATGGTTCGAATCGCAAAAGTCTGATCAAGGGCGACCAGCAGAGCCTCCGCTGCTGCCTTATCGAGTATAGCCACGTTACCATTCGAACGACGGACGAGGCCCATCGGTTCGTCAGCCTCGAACAATTCCTCAGTAAGGGCCGCAACGTTGATCGCGAAGTAAGTAGCATCGACACCAGTCGGAATTGACGCTAGATCAATCGGCCGTGCAAAAGTGCGGATAAACGGGGATACATTCGCGTCCCGCTCGATGAGCCGATCGATTTCGGCTACAGACCACCGAACTAACTCTTCGTGGCCAAACCGGTCGGAACGCAAGGAGATCCGCCCTGTATTTGGGCATGGCCGAGTAGTGGTCACCCCCGCGGCGAACGCGATAGCCTTGTGGAACATAGCGGTTAGCCCCCGATGGACTTTGAGCGCAGTGCATATCTGGACGTGGCCATAGTGCGCAGGCGGATTTGCTCAACCGCCCAGCCTTCACCGCGCGGAGCTTCCTCTATCGCAAAATAGGAACCGCACGGCAGATGCTGCGTTGGTTGCAGCGCGGGCACAACTGGATTCTGAGGCTTCGCGGATAGACGGTGCGTCGGATAGGTGGCCACCGCCCCCGGAGCGTGGCTCGTGGATCCCCCGAAGCACCCATTTGTCATCAGCATTGGCGCGGAAGCGGTCGGCGACACAGCCGGCCGCTTCCCGTTTTCACATTGAAATGGTCCCATCCGCGGAGAGCAAGCCAGCACTCACTACCCTCTTTAGGCTGGCTGCCATCTTTGCTCTACCACTTTCGTGTAGTTCCGCACTCCTGCACGAGCCGGAACGCCGCCAGGTCGGGCGGTTCTTTCAGCAGCGCTGCTTGCCGGCCGCTGTGGCGCTGCAGGTCCTTCGCAAGTAATGGGGCGCGCTGCGGAAGCTCGTTCCGTTCGGCAGCATGGCTTTCGCGGCCTCCGTGCATCGGCTCTCCGGTGAATTTCGCCCCGGCCGTGCCACAATCCGTCGGGAATAGGGTCGGGACCCTCGGAATTTCTCGGTCGGTGGACCGTTGTTATCGCAGGTGCCGGTCCGCATGAGACCGCAGCAGAGCCGGCTCCAGTCCTCCGGCGCGGATGTCCGGCTTCCAAAACGGGGACGGAATCCTCCGGCGAAAAGTCATTTTGGACGGTCTTGTCTTCGATGAAGCGCAGTAGCCGGAGAAGCAGAGGAATCTCCCAGCCGCGGCATGCTAAACTGCTAAGGGAATCGGGTGGCGTAGAACTGTGGCAACGGGAGACGGGAAAAACACGACGGCTCGAGTGGTCCGTCATAAAATACGAGACGAGCGGAAACTTCGAAAGAAGAACCTTCGAGCGACGACATGAAGCGTGGGCGTACTTCCAGCGACTGACAAACTCACCAAGCGAGCGCCCGGATTAGCCGCGCGACAAGTGCCGCGGCTCATCGTCTTGAAGGGTAAATGGCGCGCCTCCTAAACTTGGCAGTTGCGAAGTCTCAGCGTAGGTCCTATTTCCTCCGTTTCTTGCCTTTCTTCTTTTTTGATTTGGTGCTGCCTTCATATCCGGCGTGGCTGCCGTGCGCGTGGGCCGGAACTGTCGATGCGGTTAGCATCGTCGTGATGAGCGGTGGGTTATCAAAGCATATTTTCCCACGCGCTCGAGGAATTTCCGCCGCTCCACTTCAGTTTCCGGAGCCGCAGCGTCAGGATCTTGTCGCAGTACGCTCATGCCCAGTGGTGGTGCAGACGGAACGCAAGAGGTAGTCGGAGTTCAAAAATTGAGCGGCCCCTGCTGCCTGCACTCGCCGTATACATTTTTTCCTGGTGATACCGCAGAGTTGTGAAACGCTTTGGCAGCGACTGGAGTGCGCGAGCGATCGCGCCACAAGCCCACGATCATTGTCGTCGAACTCGTGCGGAAGATGCCAATCCGATCCGGTCTCTCTTACCGGCGGCGCGGACGCGACGAGCCCCTCGTTGCACGGCTCGAAATCGGCGGCTGGCCGTGACCTTCGATGGCGCCGTTTTGTCCGCCTTCCTCGATGCTGTCCTTCTCATTCTCGTTGCTGCTCCGACTCAATCGATCCCCATAAATTTCGAACCGACTCTGAGGCGGTACCACCTTTTGATGCCACCTTCAGCCGGCGCCTGCTCTGATTGGAACAATTCCTTTGACGCTCAATCACCTCTTTTGTTAATCTATTAGGTTCTGCGACTCTGTCGTAGGTGGGTGGTGCGTCGGCCCCATGGGATTTTCCGACCCGCTGCCATAACCTTTGGCACAACTAAGACCGAAGAGACCGTTCAAAACACTAGACGGGTGCCTCATTCCGGGAGCTGTGAGGCAATAAGGAGAAGAACGTCAGGGACCAGACCTGATCAGCGAAAAACTAAGGATCCGCGGGGGGTCCAAAAAAGGATCTGCTCCTCCAGATGTGGAGCAGCTCAGCTGAGGGAGAGGGTCTAATGTCGCAAATCGATGTAGCTTTGGCCGGAGCCAGTAGCCTCCATCGCGAGGGTCTCCGCCAGTTCCTGGATCCGGCACATTTCGTCGTCGTTGCCGAGGGCCGCGACTTCGACAGCATATTGACGCTGATTGGCAATGGAGTGTCGCCGAAACTAATCATCGCGGATATCACCCGGCTTTCCGAGAAGGATTTCGAAGGCCTTCGTCGCGTGCGAGACGCAACGCTGGAGTGCCGGATCGTCGTGCTATCGAACGATCTCGTACTTTCCGATATTGGCCGCGTCTTTAGAGCGGGCGCGGATGGATATCTGGTGAGTGAGCTTTCGCGTGAAGCTTTCTCCCTGTCGCTGCTTCTCATAACAAGCGGTGAGAAGGTGCTGCCGGGCTCACTGGCGGACGTGCTTGCATCGAACTACCGCGACTTCGTGTCGAGCAAGCTATCGAATGACCAGGAGAACTTGACCGATCGCGAGCGGCAGATTCTGCGCTGCCTACTGAACGGCTACAGCAACAAGCTCATCGCGCGGGTGCTGGATATCACCGAGGGAACGGTCAAGGTTCATCTCAAAACCCTCATGAAGAAGATCTCCGCCGTCAATCGGACCCAAGCGGCTCTTTGGGCTCGAAGCCAAGGAATCGGCGAAGATCCCGATCCGCTCAAGTCCCGCCAAGCGCAACCGATACCTGTTGGAGACGCCCTGCCGCTCGCCGCTCCACTGGGAGTGGTCGGTCACATGCGATCCGGCGGCAGTCGCGAACTTGCCATCGGTGCCCATGCCGTTCGGCGGGCTTAGCATCGGCATCCGGGCCTCCGCCGAGGCCGCGAGTGTGTATCGAGATGTTCCTGGCTGGGCTGCGCGCCTTATGCAAGTCGGCATAGGATCGCCCGAACCGATCGCTCGGTAAGCCGGTGGCGGAGTATGGTGGGCGTGAGATCGACCCACGACCGATCCCACGCCCTGGTGCGTCGACGCTGAAAACGCGAGCACGGGCCAGGACCTGTACCGTCGCTGCCTCCGCGCCCGCGGCTTTCAAGCTTGCCGTCGTGCGCTCCAGTCGCTCCAGGCTAAGGACGGGGTACCCCGACCGGCTGCAGGATATCCTCATCAGTGAGTATGAGCATCGATCTGCCGAATGGCGGCCTCGATATCAGAGAAGACCATCTCGAAGCACGCCACGTCGCTGATCCAGCCGATGATCCCTCCGACCTGTTCGTGTGTCAGCCTCTCTGGCAGGCCACAACAGTGCGCCATCAGCCGACATAGCCCGTTGACCGTGCTCAGAGGGGACATCTCGCTGGGCGCGTCTGTGCTATACCGCGGAAACACTATCCAGCGGACGGCGGCTGATTCGATGGATTCAGATTGCCTTGAATTCAGCGGTACAACATACCGAATTCGCTTGCCATCAGCGCGATCATGTATCGGCAGTGTTCGCAGTTCGGCGTAGCGAGATGCCAGCACCTGCCAAGCTCCCGCCTTAAGACCCAGAGCATTTGGTACGCCAACAGCATTCAGGCTGTCGCGCTGCAGCAGAACAATGTCGTCGGTCATGTAGTGCCAGCCGGCTCGAACAAGGGCGGCCGTCAGCGTCGATTTCCCGCTGCCGGATGCGGCAGGGAGGAGAAGACAGCCCTGCGCAGACATCACCGCTCCCGAATGCAGCGCCAGTGCATGGGGGTAACGCTCGATCGCGAGATGAAAGAGATGGGCATTCACCAATGGAGCGACTCCGGAGAGCGACGCACAAGCGCCGAGTCGGCGGCCATCGCGTTGTATCTCGTACTGCTTGGGCAAGGCGACAACATCGACGGTCAGCTCGGAGGATGACGAATCTGAAGTCTCAAGGTGACGCAACGTGGGATGAACAGCCTCCTCAAGCCGATTGTCCGTGAAGCCGACCGAGGCGATTGTCCCGAGTAGTGCGTAGTGACGCCGGCGAGTGATCGCGGCACGGACAGAGAGACCAGATCCAGACATGGCAACGATGGGTTTTCGCCGGGCTGACCTATCTCGCCGCCTCCTCCGACCATCATCCAGTAGTTTCAGTTTGGCCCACTGCTCTACCATATCGCGGATGTAGGCTAGTGCCGTCGCGTCGTCGATACCGAGGCTATCGGCGATCCCTCTCGCTGCAAGGTTGGGGTCGGCGTTTCGCTCGATGTGACGCCAGATGCAGGAGGCTGAACTGTTCAGATGATACATTCGCTGCGTACCGCGGTCGAAAAGAATGGCGTCGCTCTGCAGGCTGTGCAGTCTCACCCCACAAGCCGGCCGCAGGCTGTCAGGTTGTATCACGGGCATCCTCAATCTGCGCGAAAGTCGTTGGCGATCGTCTCAAGCGCTTCCATATCGCGCCGGCGGAGAATGCTGCCTGCATGGCGCAAGCGCGACACGGTCAGTCGCCAGCGGCTGCGCCCGCAGGGATAGAAGTAGTCCATGCGAACGCGACCGAACGTATGTGTCAATCGTCCCCAGAGCCTCCCAAGCGTCATCGGCGGGACGTAGCGCGTCTGCAGAAGATAGCGCGCAACGTAGAGCCGTGCGTGCATCGTCTCGCTGATCGCAGGTGGGAGCGGCATGCCCAATAGCCGTCTTGCCAAACTCAGCAACGCCGTCACCGCCTGCTGCAGTCCCTCATTTGCCATCCCACGATAGACAGAATTCCAGTCGATGGCATCAGTCCGGCGCTGTGAGAGCAGTACCAGTTCGTGCAACCGGCATAACGCGATCGTTGCCATGCGATAGTGCGGCTCGTTTACGGAAGCATTGACGATCGCATGCAAAACCTGGTGAGTTGGAGAGAGAGCCCTGAGTTCGAGCCCCTCGCTTGAAAGCCGCACAGCAGCCGCGATCGCTACATCTGCTGGGAGCAGCGTCCTCTGTGGCCCGAGGTCTCGATGCATGTCGATCGTGGCGAGCACACCGGGGCGAAAGAGGGTCAGCGAGTATTCCGATCGGTCAGTGGGTGTTTCCAAGACTGAGTAACCGATTCGCCGCAAGGCGTAGACGGCAGTCTCGAACTCTGGCCGCGGTACCAAAAAATCCAGATCGGCCATTATTCGACCCGCCCTGTCAAATCCGGATTCGAAGAGGTGCAAGCCGCCCTTTAGCACGATTGGCTCGACGCTGGTCTCGTTCAAGGCGGCCACTGCTTCGCAGGCCTGTTGTCGCAGCAATGCATTGCGTCGAGCATTGCGCTGAAGTACTTCCGCCAGATAGTACTGGAGGTCGTCGGGCAGGACATCTTCGCACCTTTTCCTACGGAGCGACAACGAGAGTGCCGGCACTACCTGGTGGCGATTGGCCAATGCAACGAAGGGACGCCAATCGCGACCCGCCGTTCCAAGCTGTTCTCGCAGCGCGTCCAGCGCTCCGTTCGACTCGTCGACGCCGAGGCATCGGCCAAGCAGCAAAAGGTCGTCGGTATTTCCACCCATTCCGGTATTCTAGTCCAACCTGCAGAGGGTTATGGATAGCGGAGGGAGAGGTGGTTGTTCACCACCTCGGTACTCCCTTTGTGTTCGCTGTACTCATCGAAACCAGCTCGAGTGCGATCTCGGCTTTTCTGCGCGGTATCAGTGAAGATTGCGGATCGCACGTCACTGCCGCGCTCGAGGCAGCAGGGGAACCGAGCTGAAATCGCGACCCGCGATGGACCTTGTCAGTCAATGGAGAACTCTTCTCGGCCCCTCCAACAGGAACCGATGCGAGTCGCCGTCAGCATATTTGACGTACTTCCTTGCGTCCACCATGGTCAGTGACAGGCCGGCCGTGCGCCCCCCCGACATTGCGATTTGGTCCAGACCGGACGCGACGGTACGGCGGTCGGTCTTGGCCCACTGGACGATGAATATGGTCTCATCAGCGACTTTTGATAGCACACTCGCCTCTGGTGCTTGGAGAATCGGCGGCCCATCGATGATGATCACATCGAAGCGCTCCCTTAAGCAGACGAGGAACGGCCCTATTGACGGCCATGGGAGCGCATCGGGCGGCCCCAGATCTGCCGTACCCGCCGGGAGTGTGTAGACACCGGAGGCCTCGTCCCTGTAGAGCACCGTGTCGAGCGAAGCGCCACCGACCAGCAGATCGCGTAAGCCGGGAGATGCAGGGACATGGAAGATATTGTGGATCTGCGGCCGGTAGAGGTTCGCTTCGATGACCAAGACCTCCAAGTTGGCGCGAGCAAGCAGGCGCGCCAGAGCGGCGGCGGTCGTGGTCTTGCCTTCGCCAGTCGTGGCCGACGTCAGCATGATGACGCGCGGCTGACTGCCATTAAGGAACAAGGTATTCCCAAGCCAGCGAACCGATCTCTCGACGGCGGCCGAGCGCGTTCCGGGTACGCGCCGCAACCATTTTCTACTTGGAGCGCGCGGGAGCAGGCTGAGCACCGGCATCCCGGTTGCATATTTGATTTCGTCGCCACTCGAGAAGCCGCGACGCAGTGTCTCGGCAAGGACGATGAACAGCAGTCCTGCACCAATCGCCAGCACAAATGTCGCGGCGAGATACAGCTTTGGCTTCGGATATGACGGTATGAACGGGACACCGGCGCGTGTGATGACGCTGGCATCCGGCTGCAGAATAGCGCGATCTGCCTGTCCCCTCGTCTCCGACAGGCGAGACGTGAACACTTCGAGGATTCGCCGATTGGCATCGGCCTCCCGGCGCAGCGCGTCCAGCTCGACCCGAGCCATGTTGCCAGCCGCGACTTGCTGCTTCAGTCCTTCGAGATTGCTGCTTAAGGTCTGCTCAATGGACCTGTCCTTTGTAACCTCTACTTTGAGGCCTCGGATGACGCGGTCCAGTTCACCGGCCATCACGTCGCGCAGTCTCTGCAGTTCGGCTTGAACGCTGGCGACACGCACGTTACCGGCGCCATACTTCGCCCGCATTTCCGCTTCGGAGGCCATGAGCTGAGCTTCTCGCTCCCGCAGGCCGTGCAACACCGGGGATCGGCGCTGCTGCTCCGCTCCATCCAGTGCCGCGTCCAAGCCGTATTCCTCGACCTGGCGAAGAGTCGTCTCGGTCAGGCTGCGGGCAACGGATGCTGCCGTGAGCTGGTCATTGGCCTCGGAGAGTTGACGGAGCATCAGGACACCGTGCTCACCTTCGAGAAGATCGGCCCTGGCCCGAAACTCCTCAATCTTCCTTTCCGACTCGGCCGTTCGTTGCTGCCAGGAGGTGACCTGTCTACTGAGTGCTTCGGTCGCGCTGAGGGTGGCCGCATACTTCCTATCTACCTGTTGCGAGATGTAGATATCGAGAAGCGTGTTGACAATTTCGGCGGCGAGATTGGGATCCTTGGAGGTGAACACGATGTCGAGCAGTCTCGATTTCTCGCGCGGAGACACCGAGAGACTGTTCAGGAAGCTGAGGATCGTGTCCTCTCGCTCGGCAGCGGCCATGGCCTGCGGAGAAGGAGGATCGGCTTCCGGTTCCGAATCCTCGTTTGACACAACACGCTCAAGATACTCCAGAGCCGATCCGACATCATCCCAAATCGTGGTGGGGCGCAGCGAAGGGTTGAATTCTGCATTGCGATCGAGTGAGAGGCGGTCGACAACCGCCCCGGCGAGAGTCCAAGACTGCAGTACTTCAATCTCACTGTCGACGGCGTCGGCTTCCGCAGATACGCCGGAGAGCACAGCCTGGAGATCAACGATGTGCGCCCCTGGCGTACCAACGAGTACCAGACCTCTTGCCGTGTAGGCAGGCGTGATCTGCCTTATGGCTAGCATGCAAAGCATCAATCCGATGACGACAAAGGTGACGAGGACAAATCTCCTCCGCCAGATCAAACGAAGAAGGTGGCCGAAGTCACTGTTCTCTGAGTACGCAGTCCGGTGCGGCGGCAATTCCTCTGACGGCGCTCCGACCGACGGTGGAGCGGGCATCGGTGGCGTAGCCATCCGGCTGTTGCTTTCGACCGATCTATCGCCCATTCCTGATGCCTCCCGGTCCAGTACTTGCCTCCACCTTGTGCCATGCGCGCGACATGGCCCTGTCGCTGCCAATCAAAGTTCGGCAAGATCCAATTCTCTCAGCGATGCAAGTGTGCGGTCGGCCTCGAGCGTCGGATCTGTGCTCAACTGGGCGTGCTCGCCCTCCGGACGTCGCACGCGGATTGTCTTCCATCCGAGTTTGCGCGGCGCAACGAAGTCTTTGCTTGGGTTATCGGCGACATAGACAAACTCATGCGCCGCGAGGTCGAACTCGCTCCGTATCGCCAGGAAGCCTTGGGGATGCGGCTTCCACATGCCGCTTCCGAATTCATCGGTGTAGATGATCGGTCGCAGTCGCTCGACCAGTCCCAAGGCCCTGACCTTTCGTGCCTGAACGGCCGCCAGACCGTCTGTCAAGAGCGCCGCCCTGCGGGGCGGGCAGAGGGCAGCCAATATCTCTTCGGCATCGGGAGCGAGCCGGATCTCTGGTGTATGTCCGCGATAGACATCTACCAAGCATCCGATGAGCTCAGGGCTCGTTCCGATCGCCAGGGCGGAGAGCGTGCGATCAAAGATGTCTCGCCGCCGGCCTGCTTCGAAGAGCGCCCAGGCCCGGTCGAAGAAGCCCGATATGGCAAACCTGTCGCTCACCCATCTGTCGACGGCCGCGAAACCACTGCGCACAAAGTCGCGCTCAAGATACAGCGTGTCGTCCAAGTCAAATACAATGACGGAGACCATGTATGACTCCGGTGCTCGTTCAGCAGAATACGGCCGCGTCATAGCGCAGCATCGTGACGCCCTCGCGCCAGTCATTGTTGGCGGCGAGCGGCAGTCCCGCAGCTTCTTCCAGGAGCCACCGCGAGAAGCGCGCTCCCGCCGCGTGCGCCAGCGGAAAGCCACCTCCAAATCGGGCATTGATCTCGAACACATCGACGCGGTCATCACCGGCGATCGCCTGGAAGCAAAGCGCTCCCCGCGGACTGGGAAGCACCTCCGCGAGCCGGTGGGCGATCCGCTCCAGTCGCGCGTGGCGGCGGGTCGTCCCCTTCGAGACTTCGCCGGCGCGCACTTCCTGCCGTACATGCGGAATGGCGCAGGACAAGCGCTCCTCGCGATCGAAGAACACGTTCACGGTGTACTCCTCTCCGGGCATGTACTCCTGAACGACATAATCCTCAGTGAATTCGGCACATCGCACAGCTTCCGGGCATCTCACAATCATCGCACCTCGGGAGGCGCTGCCGATTCTTGGCTTCAATATCAGAGGCCACTTCCAGTCCGCCGGCTCAAAGATTTGATTGTTGAAGGCAGCCGTACGCGGGACGGGAATCCCAGCGGCGGCCAAAAAATGGGCAGTCTCCAGCTTGTCGCCCGCCAATCGCACTACTTCCGGCGATGATACGGCGAGCTCGGTACCCGTTTCCGAAAAACATTTCTTGTGCCGACTTAGAACCTCAAGTTCGGGATCAATCGTCGGAATGACCAGTTCCACGGCGTTGGAGAAGCAGATCGAATGAACGCTGTCGGCGAAATCGGGCGCGGTGCAAGGGGGAACCGAAAAGGCCGCATCGGCCAGGTGGCAAGCGGGACTGATGTCCGGACGCATATCGGTGGCAATGATATCGAGATCGATATCAAGGTCCGCGGCGTCTGCGCGAAAGCATTCCATCAGACCCACGCGCCGACCCGCCGACGAGATCAGAATCGTGAGCTTGCGGCGCACGGGGTCGGCTGTCGCCCGCCCCCGCGCTCGGCAGTCTGCGGATTGCCCGCGGATGGGCGATCGAGAGGTATGGTCGCGCGTTGATGGTTCACGCTCTAAGGATCTCCGAAAGTGCGGTCGCCACTGCATCGATATCGGACTCGCTGAGTGAGCAGTAGAACGGCAGGCGAAGCAAGCGCCGACTCACATCCTCGGTTATGGGCAGCGAGCCGGCCGTCCAACCGAGGCGCGCACCCATCGGCGACAGATGAAGTGGGACGAAGTGAAAGACCGCCTGGATGCCGCGCCGCTGAAGCTGCTTGATAATCGCCGCGCGGTCGTAACGCTGAGCGAGCAAGACGTAGAACATGTGATAGTTCGGCTCGCAGCCCTCCGGCACCATAGGCAACCGCAGCAGACCGCGCTCCTGCAGCGGACTGAGGGCCGAGTAGTAATGGCCAAACGCAAGCCTCCTGCCCTCACGGACGACGTCGAGGTTCTGCAGCTGAACCCAAAGGAAGGCGGCGAGGAGGTCTGCCAACGCGTAGGAGGAGCCGACGTCGACCCAGGTATACTTGTCGACCTCGCCGCGCGCGAAGTTGCTGCGATTCGTACCCTTCTCCCGTATGAGCTCCGCGCGCTCCCTGAACGCAGGATTATTCACAATCAGCGCACCGCCTTCTCCGCACACGACGTTCTTGGTTTCATGAAAGCTATACGTGCCGATGTCTCCGAGTGTTCCGAGACAGCTGCCGTTGTGGCGCGCATCAAAGGCCTGCGCCGCATCCTCCACAACATACACACCCCGCTCTTTGGCGATGGTGCAGATGGTACCCATCTCGCAGGCGATGCCGGCGTAGTGGACCGGAACGATGACCTTCGTACGGCTTGTCATGGCCGCGCTGACAAGTGTCTCGTCGATGTTCAGCGTATCAGGCCGAATATCCACAAAGACCAGCCTCGCACCGCGCAGTAGGAACGCGTTCGCTGTGGAGACGAAGGTATATGACGGCAATATGACCTCATCGTCGGGGCCGACCTCAAGCAATAGGGCCGCCATCTCGAGTGCGGCGGTGCAGGACGTCGTTAGCAGAACCTGCTGCGCAGAAAATCTCTTCTCCAGATACCGTTGACAGAGTTTTGTAAATGCGCCGTCGGCACAGAAATGCCCGCTCGCGAGTGATTGCGCCATCGATTCCAGTTCATCGCCTGCGATGAACGGCCGGTTAAAGGGAATGCGGTATCGCCGCTCGGGTTCAGTCTCGACGCTCGTCGAAGTCGGCGCCGGAGCAGGTGCAGCCTGCGGGCGGCCTCGATCGTCGTACTTCCTTTCCATCTGCTGACCGACGACGACGGACATCCGAACTCTCCCGACCCGCGTCTGGGTGCGCGGCTTAGGCTTCAGCGAGCGCTTGCGCCCGCTCACCGTATTGGCTTTGGTAGTATTGCATGTACTCTCCACTCCTGATTGCGTCGGCCCAGCGGCGGTTGTCGAAGTACCACATCACGACCGGCGCGATGGCGTCGTCAAAAGAGTGACGGGGCCGCCAACCAAGTTCCTCGCGCAGTTTGCGGGCGCTAAGTGCATAGCGGCGGTCGTGACCCGGTCGGTCGGCGACGTGCCGGATCAAAGACACCGATGTCCCGGGCGCGCGCGCAAGGACGTCATCGACAATGCGACAGATATGGCGCACCACCTCGATGTTGGCGCGCTCGTCGCCGCTGCTGACGGCATAGGTCTGACCCGGCTTGCCCTTTTCGATGAGAAGAAGAAGGGCCTCGCAGTGGTCCTCGACATGCAGCCAGTCGCGAACCTGCAGACCATCTCCGTAGATCGGCAGCGGCCGCCCCTCTATCGCGTTCAGCGTCATCAACGGTATGAGCTTCTCGGGAAACTGCCTCGGACCGTAGTTATTAGAGGGGTTGACGATGATCGCGGGCAGGCCGTACGTCCGTTGCCAAGCGCGGACGATGTGATCTGCGGCCGCCTTCGAAGCGGAATAGGGGCTGCTCGGATTGTAGGGGCTCTGTTCGGTGAAAGGAGCGGCCGTTGGATCCAGAGTCCCGAACACCTCGTCGGTTGAAACATGCACGAATAAACCTTTCGGCCATGACGACATCCAGGCCTTCCGCGTCGCCTCCATGAGCCTGTAGGTGCCTTCTACGTTTGTCCGAATAAAGGCCTGCGCCCCGAGGACGGATCTGTCGACATGACTTTCGGCGGCAAAGTGGATCACGCGCTGAATGTCATAATGGCCAAACAAGTCAGCGAGAGATGCCGAATCGCAGATGTCGGCTTGGACAAAGTGAATCCTGCCGCCCTCGATCAAGTCCGCTATGTTGGCTAGATTCCCAGCGTAGGTCAGTGCGTCCAGCACAACGAGGCGCGCGGCACTGCGCGCGGCGGCTAGCCTGACGAAATTGCTGCCAATGAATCCAGCGCCGCCGGTAATGAGCCACGTGCTCATGAAAGAATCCTGTTGTCGTTGTTCAGAAGCAAGTCGTTGGCCTCGCGCAGGGATTCGAACGTACCAGCATCCGCCCAGCGACCCCGGACGATGCTGTATGCGAGCTGGCCGCGCGCGATGTAGGCATTGTTGACGGAGGTGATCTCCAGTTCGCCACGCGGGGAAGGCGTGATGTGGTCGATGATCTCAAACACCTGGGTGTCGTACATGTAGCATCCAACGACCGCGAGATTGCTCCTCGGCAACGTCGGCTTCTCTTCGATTTCAAGAATCATCTTCTCGTCCAGTGCCGCGATGCCGAATCGCTCGGGATCTCCGACCTCCTTTAGCAGCACTCGGGCGCCGATGTTCTGTTCGGTGTACTCGTGGACATGGTCCGCAATCGAGAACTCGAAGATGTTGTCGCCGAGGAGCACAACGATCCTCCCGCCGTTGGCAAACGAGCGGGCCAGCGATAGGGCATGCGCAATGCCGCGTGCCTCTTCCTGCACGCGGTATGTAAATTCACACCCAAACCGCTTACCCGACCCGAGCGAGTTGACGACGGAACCCATGTGGTGGGTCGCCGTAATGACGAGGATATCGGTGATATCGGCGCTGACCAATTGCTTGATGCCGTGCCAAATCATCGGCTCCTTGCCTACGGGCAGAAGGTGCTTGTTGGTGATCTCGGTAAGGGGCCGAAGTCGTGTCCCCACGCCGCCAGCGAGTATCACGCCCCTCATCGAACGCCTCTCTGCGCCCTCAGGCTACTTCGCCGACAGAGCCGACGGCCGCAAAGACTGCCGATCGAGATCCGCCTGGTTGTCAGGCTTCCATCGTCTCGTCCCAGAAATCCATACGAAAGTGCGCTGTGGCGGTATCCCGAACGATACACCGGCCGCGCGGAAGGCTAGTTGCGACGGCGTCGTCGAAACGGATGATCCCCTGTATGCCCACCTTCCCAGCGGGGAGCTCTCTATGTGGCTGCGCCCACGTGAGCATGACTTGGTAGCGGCGGCGATTCGATGCCCACGCATCGGATTAGGGCGCTGCGGCTTGATCCTTGCTCTGGCGATGGCATTGCTGCTGGCAATCATGCCGATACCCAGTACTGCCGACGACAGCCCCAGCCTCTATCGCGTCGGGTCTGGTGATAGGTTGCGAATAAAGGTGCTCAACTACCCTGATCTATCGGGGGAGTTCACAGTCCAGCCATCGGGAGACATTTCGCTGGCTTCGGTCGGCCGTATTCGGGTGGCGGGGCGCGAGTTCGACGAGCTCGAGGATGAGTTCATAAACCGGCTCCGCGAGAGCGGGCTCGTCGATCCGCAGGTCAGCGTGGAGATTGCCGAGTATCGGCCGATCTACGTTGTCGGCGACGTGAAGTCGCCTGGCCGCTACCAGTTTCAAATGGGAATGACTGTCTTGCAGGCGCTGGCCGCGGCGGGCGGATTCCTGACGCTGGATGACGAGACGCTAAAGCTCCGTCTCCAAGTCCTGGAGGCGCAGGACTCCATGGATACGGTGGAGGTGGACTACGTGGCGGCGATCGCGAAACGCGCACGGTTGCTTGCCGAGCGCGACGCTGCCGAGAAGATTACCTTTCCGCCGGAGATCATCGAGCGGGAGAATGATCCAAAGATCTCCGGCATAGTGGACAGTGAAAACCGCCTGTTCGCGACAGGGCTGACCGCGGTTTCCGGCGCAATCGCGATTCTCGAAAATCAGAAAAAGCAGCTGTACAATGAGATCGACAACCTGCAGGCACAGCTCAAAGCAATCGAGAAGCGAGATGATCTGATCGAAATCGAGTTGCGCGATGTCGAATATCTCTTTGGCAAAGGTCTAACGGCGAAAACGCGCCTGCTTGAGCTGCAGCGGCTGCTGACGGACGTCCAGCGGGATCGCCTAGAGGTTGCAGCCTTCGTGGCGCGAGCTCAACAAGAGATCAGCAAAGTCGACCTTTCGATGGCAAACCTCCGCAACGACCGCCTCGATAGGATCCTCGGCGACTTGGCGGCTGTGCAGAGAGAGATTTCCCGACTTGAGATTGGCCGCCGTACGGGCAAGGAGCTATTGGCTCTGCGTCAGGCGATGTCGATGCAGCCCGCAGTAAGGCTGATCCTTTCTGGCGAAACCTACGTGATCACGCGCGACCAAGGTAACGATCCCGAAGACATGAAGGCGACCGAGCACTCCTATGTCCTGCCAGGCGATGTCGTCAGAATCTCTAAGTTTGAGCTGGAACAGTCGCCTAGGGCGGATCTTGACAAGTCGCCGGTGGGCGTTGCGGCCGTTGGGTCTTCGGCTGCGACAGAGCATTGGGAAGCGCAGTGACTGATGACTGAGCGCGTGATTACAGTAACCGGCTTCAGCCGCTCGACCCACGGAATCGTTCTGCTGTTGCGTGGCCCAGTTGACTGATCCCCTCGCGGTGAAAAACTCTCAGCAACGTCAGCAGAGCGATATAGAAATCCAGCCGGAGTGATCGGTGGTCTACGTACCAAACGTCACGAGCCAACTTCTCCTCCCAGTTTATCGCATTCCGGCCGTTTACCTGGGCCCAACCGGTTATGCCGGGCTTCACCTCGTGTCGCCGCGCCTGATCGAGTGAGTAGAGCGGCAGATACTCCATCAACAGCGGCCGCGGGCCCACCAAGCTCATCTCGCCCTTGATGACATTCACGAGTTGGGGGAGTTCGTCGAGACTCATCTGTCGGATGAATCTCCCGACAGTGGTCAAGCGCAATTGATCCGCGAGAAGCTCGCCATTTGCGTCGCGCTCATCCGTCATGCTCCGGAACTTGTACAGCAGAAACGGCTTCCCGTGCTGTCCACAACGCACCTGCCGAAACAGCACTGGCCTTCCGACGGTTGCGCATATTAGTCCAGCGATGCCAAGCATTAGCGGAAAAAGCGCGATGAGCATGGCACAGGCGACACCAAGATCAAGAAGCCTCTTCATCATGGGCTGGACTATCACATGCAGTCTCGGGACCGCGTCAGTTCCTCCGAGGCAGCCGCCATCGACCGTTGGCGTACCCCCTTCGGCCGCATGAGCATGTCGCGAAAATCTCGCTATCAATCGGGGCGTGTTCCCAATCTGGGGTCCATTCATGTCGTCTAGGCGCAAGGTCTTGGTAATCGCCAGCCTGGCGGAGTCGCTTGCGGGCTTTAGGGCGCCGTTGCTGCGTGCCATGGCCATGCGTGGGCACAGCGTGATCGCTTGCGCTCCGTCGGCGGATGCAGCCACCAGGAGCAGCCTTGCGGAAATAGGTGTGGCGTACCGCGAAGTGCCCATCGACCGGGCGGGTCTCAACCCTGCGCGCGACTTGCAGTTTATGGTCGCGCTCTATCGCATCATAGCAGATACCACCCCTGAGGTCGTGCTGACCTACACTGCGAAGCCAGTCATCTACGGCTCTCTTGTGGCCCGCCTTGCCGGTGTTCCTGCGATATTTTCCATGATGACCGGGCTGGGGTATGGCTTCGCAGGGTCAGGCGTCAAGGCGAGCCTGATCGGAGTTCTGCTTCGGCAGTTATACCGGATGGGCCTTAGGAACAGCCGCGCCGTATTCTTCCAAAATCCTGACGATGAGAGGCTTTTTCGTGAGCTGGCGCTGCTGCGGGGTAGCACCAGGTCTGTCCTTGTCAACGGCTCGGGAATCGATCTCGCCGCTTTTCGCCCCGTGCCGTTCCCGCCGGAAATATCATTCCTGATGATCGCCCGGCTGATCTCCCTGAAGGGAGTTCACGACTATGCCAAAGCAGCCGAGATTGTCAGGTCACGGCACGCGGATGTGCCGTTTCGGCTTGCCGGGTGGATCGACAACACACCGGACGCCATTCGCGAGCAGGACTTGCGCCGTTGGGTCGATAGCGGAATATTGGAATTTCTTGGCAAGCTCGACGATGTTCGTCCAGCACTCGCCGCCGCTTCGGTATACGTGCTGCCATCCTACCGCGAGGGAACACCGCGCACGGTCTTGGAGGCGATGGCGATGGGTCGCCCGATTGTTACGACGGACGCACCGGGATGCCGGGAGACCGTCAGGCACGGATGCAACGGCTTCCTGGTACCCGTCAGCGATCCGGCAGCTCTTGCAGATGCTCTTGAACGATTCATTCGGTCACCATCTCTACTCGAAGGGATGGGTCGAGCGAGTCGGCAGATAGCCGTCGAGAAGTACGACGTGGACGACGTCAATGCTGTCATGCTGAGCGAGATGGGACTTAGCGCTTGAGCACGCCGAGACCTATGCGCGATATGCAGCTTCCGGCTGCCGCCCCCCTGGCAGGCTTCGGGACCCGATCGTCTTCAGGTACGTTCCGGCGTCGTCGCCGGTGTTGAGAATCAGATCGATCACACTGACGTCGTGAATGAACGGTCCGAATAGCTGGGGATATTCGGGATAGCCGCCGTAGTCCATGTATACGACGTCGATGCCGGCTTCGCGGAAGCGCTCCTCCTCCAGATAGCCGCGCGAGCGTGGCCCGCAGTAGTAGGATGTCGCAGAGAGCTGTTGGCAGACATCTAGCAGGCGCTCCGTCCTGCCGTCGGCGAGCCTGAATTCACGCGAATCGCGGATTAGGGTCTTTATGCCCAGCAGGTCGCAGATCCCGCGGAGAAACAGCTTGTTAATTTCCGTCAGGTGATCCAGGCGAGCCCGCATGTAGAGTTCTTCAATGCGATGCTTATGGCTCTTGAAGCACTTGGCGCGCGCATAAAGACTTTCAATCGTTTTCCAGTGCCGAGTTGCCCAATCCGGATCGGCGACTTGCGCCTCGTTGATCTTTTGAAAGTAGCGGCCCGTCACTCGGACTGGAATCGAGAGCCAGCACGCACCGCTCGGACATTTGAGCTTATTGCGGTTGCGCCAATCCCGCTTCGTAAATTGCACATCGTCAAGGACGATGAACTCATCCACCGAGTTGATGAAGTCGAAATAGCCCTTCCACGGAATGTAATTGGATTGAGAAATAGCGACCCGCTTGGCTCGATTTGAGCGGTTGCCGTCTTTCTGAGATAGCGCGACAGAACTTGCTGCTGTAAGCATCCCTGCCCTAGAGCGGGCTCTGAAGCGCGGCGAGCCCAAACCCCGTTCGGCCATAGCCATTGCCGTTGTAGAGAAGAAAGAGAGTGCGCTCGTGCTGGAATAGAAATGGATAGCAGATCATTTCTGAATCCCAACCGGAGTCGGATGGGTGCAGATCAACTTCTTCGTCAAGCCGCTGCCAGTTCCGACCGTCACTCGAACGAGCGAACCCAATACGATAGGTGTCGGAGATCGGCCCAGCGCGGTATGCGTACCACATGACGAACCCGCCTTCGTGGCGAAGGATCCTCGGAACGGTTATGGCGTACTCGTTGGGGTACCTGAAGTCGATTGCCGTATGGCCGTCCCGATGCCACTCGATGCTATCCCGCGAATGCGCGTATTTGATGTTATAGCGGTGCTGGGGACCAGAAGCGGTGGCGCGCCATTCGAAACAGGACTGATACCACATGCTGTAATGCCCGTTGTGCGGCATGACGCACATGGCCGAAACGAAGCATGCATCCCGAATATCGCGGTCCATGATCGGTCCGGGCGCATAGCGGTGGAAGGTATCACCGCCATCGTCGCTCACCGCCAGCCCGATGGCGTTGCGCATCGGCACCGAAACGCCGCGGTTCCACCCGATATAGTAGAGATGCTTTCGCTTGCCGACCTCGAGTATCTGGCAACCCATGACGCCGTCTTCGTCGAAGAAGCCGGCCTCCGGGAGGGGGAGCAGCGGATCGCGGGACAGCGTCAGAACCTTACGCGGATCGTTGATGTCGACGATGATCCACCCAATCTGCGCTCGATTGTCCCTGTTTCTCGCCGAGAAGTAGATCTTGTAGTGCGTCGCGTCGAGCCTCTCCGCGAACGGGACGGCCGCGTGCGTGCTCATCCACGGCACCGAACCGTCCGGCGCGAAGAGATGTCCGATCTTCTCCCACCGCTGCATCAGCTAACCGTGATCTCGTCACTCTTCTTGTCGAAGAGGACGGCCCTGGTGGGCAGATAAACGCCCTTCTCGACGGTGTCCTTCATGATCACGGCGCCGGCGCCGACTAAGGTCTCCGGCGCGATCATTATCGCGTCTCGCAATGTCGCATTGACACCCAGGAAGCTGTTGCGTCCGATTCGCGTAAAACCGGAAACGACCACGTGGGACGTGAGGAAGCAGTGATCTTCGATCACGGCGTCGTGCCCTACATGATTGCCGCTCCACATGATGACATCGCTTCCGATCCGCACGAACGGCTGGATCGTGTTGTCCTCCATGATCAGGCAGTTGTCTCCTATCGGAAGGGCCGTCAGGAAGGAGCATCGAGGACTGATGAAAGTAGCGAGAGCATAACCCAGGGCTTTGGCTGCGTAGTACTTTACCTCCCTGACCTTGTTCATCTTTGTATAGCCAATCGCAACGAACATGGAATAGTCGCTCGGCGGAAAACGTGCGGCAACTTCTTCGAATGCGATGACCGGAAGATCGCAGAAGGAATTCGCGCGAAGGTACTCGCGGTCAACGGTGAAGGCGCAGACCTCATAGTCCGACGCCGTCGTGAAGTAGAAGTGCGCCATTCGCGCGATTGCTTCCGTTCCAAATATGACCAGCTTTCGTGGGCCCATTTTTCGAAGGCTCCAGAGGGGTCTGTCCCGAGATTTCGTGCCGTGAACTCTGACATCGTCCCATCTGGCGGACACCGGCGCTTACGAGGTTACTCCTTCGGTCCGCATCTTGTTGTCGGCTACTCTATGCTGCAATGATCGCCACGCGCGCGCATTTGACACCGCGAGGTCGACGCTGATGCAGGCATCTGGGTTGGTACTCGAAGAGAATGAGCGTCCAGGGACGCGCGACTGGCTGCTGACAAAGACCCGCGTCGATCCGGACGCCGCCCACCGGTGCCCCTGGATCGAAGGGTATTGTTCGCGAAGCAGCGTCCAGGCTGGAGAGACGATCTCCTTTCATGTCAGCACGAATCCGCCGTCTCGCTTCACCATCGAGGTATTTCGCATGGGGTACTACGACGGCGATGGCGGGCGATGCGTTGCAGTTTTCGAGAACCTGCAAGGGCGACCGCGACCCGATCCACCCGTCGGACCTCGCCGCCTTCGAGAGTGCCGTTGGCCGGCAGCGGCGGAAATCCGGATTCTCGATAGCTGGTTCAGCGGCGTCTATCTTGGCAAGCTGACCGCTCACCGAAGCGGCATTCAAAGCTATCTGATTTTCGTCGTCCGCGATCAACGCGCCGCGGACTACATCTTCCAGTGCTCCGACCTCACCTGGCAGGCTTACAACCGCTGGCCGAAGCAGGGCTCTCTGTACGACGACGGGCAGAAAACCTGGTACTTTGGGCCCGATGTCGATGTCAGCTTTGATCGCCCCTATGGCAAATACTGCCAGATCGTCGATGCTCCGCTGTCGAGCGGGTCGGGGGAGTGGTTTCTGTGGGAATTTCCGCTGGACTACTGGCTTCAATCGAAGGGCTATGACGTAACTTATGTGTCCGGCGTCGATACCCATTCGGGTCGCGCGGGGCTCGAGCGGGCCAAAGGCTTTCTCTCGGTCGGTCACGACGAGTACTACACCAGGGCACAGTTCGAGCGCCTGAAGCAAGCTATCGCCGCGGGACTTGGCGCTGCATTCCTGTCAGCGAATACCTGCCATGGCCTGCTTGGTCTGAGCCCGGCCTCCGATGGAAGAGATGAACGCATAATGACGCGTTTGGATGTATTTGGCGGGCGGCAGCCGGTTCTTGAAGAACGATTCCCGGAGATGGGACGCTTTCCCTGGCGGGCCCCCGACGAAGGTACCTTGGTCGGCGCTCGGAGCATCGCGCCAGTGGTTGGACGCGGCGACTGGACTTGCTCCGCATCCGACCACTGGATTTTTGCAGGTACCGGCATGAAGCGGGGCGACAGCATCCCAGGTCTGGTCGGCTGGGAGTTTCAAGGAGATCCTGCGGTGGACGAAGCATTGGATATCGTCGCCTCAGGGCCGACGCATCATCCCCGCGGCGACGGTACCTACACAGCAACGGTTTATGAGGCGCCGCACGGAAATATCGTGTTCAACGCGGCGACGTGCTGGTGGGCCGATGGCATATCCGAGCCTCCTGGATATGTGCGGCCGACAGGGTACACATCGCTTAGCGGGCCTGACCCACGAGTGCAGCGGGTGACGGAGAACCTGCTCGATCGCCTTCGAAATGGGGCAGCAACCAGGCGGGCCGTTACAGGAACCGAGACTCGCGTCGATCCGACCCGTCACGCATGCTCCGTCGAGAACGAATTACTCGCCAACAGCGCCACGTCATAGGCGTCCTCCGGACCGCCAATGGCAACTGATTCACGTCACAAGAGCGGACAGCCGAAGTGCGACAGTCGACGTTTCGCCACTGCTGCAACCAAATTCTTCATTCCGCACTTCGATTGCGCTTGGATTCCCTCAATGCGGGTTGACGCGCGAGCCATCTCGCCAGTGCAAGGCCGAGGATGCCACCCATCGTATTGAACAAGATATCATTGAGCGACGGGTAACGCCCTGGAACGCAGAGCTGCAGTGCTTCTATGACTGTGCTGAGCGATGAAATGAGAAGGAGAAGCTTGGCGCTATGCCACCGGCGATCGCGCCACGCGGCGAGCCCGAGAATTATCCCCACGGGCAGGAAGAGCAGAACATTGTTGAGGCAGTCCCCCCAGCTCGTCTGCACAAGCGGCACGAAGTTGAAGCGTCGGTGAAAGAACCAATAGGGCTGCGGCACTTCGAGCGCGCCGGGGGCCGCGTAGTCGATGCTCGTACTGCCGACGGCAACAACGGCGCGGGCGATCTTGCCGAGCCACGCCCTATCGCCCGTTAGTTCATTGCCGAGTGCCAGCTGGTATGACGCATCCCACCGTTTGAGGGGCGCGGGCGGCAGCGGCTGATCGAGCGTGAGCACGTCATCGATCCAAATCGTGAGACGCTCGGATCCGATATCCATTCGGATCGTGACCCAACCCGACTGGCCGAAAACGTCCGAAATGGTGATGGGCGGCATTCCGTTGTCATCAGTATTCGGCGTACGGAGTCGGATGACCAGATCGCGGCCTTCCTGGCCGATTGTCAAGTTGCGACAATTGATGTCTCGGGAGAGCGTCAGGATGCGAGCTGGACCTCCCTGCCGAGCGGATGCCGCATCGACGGTGAGTTCGATCTCCAGCTTGTTGGCTTTGATGGCGTCAGTTAGCCAGGGCGGCGCCACTGTGGAGCGTGCGATCCCCATGTCGAAAAATTCGAGGCCTCCCGCACGATAGGCCGCACCGTTGAGGGTTCGAGGCGGGGCCCACTCGAAAGGGTAGAGCGTGACCGCAAGGATGGCGGCGGCCGTGGTGCCAACGCCGATCGACCGCCAAAACCGCTCGAAGCGATGCTGCGCGAGTTCGACGACCCGAGTGAGCAATCCTGCTGACATCGGGCTTGGTCTGTCGCGCGTCGACAACTCCCCAGGCGCGTGCTGGCAACCGTCAAATCTCATGTCCATAGCCGCCCCGGAATGGCACCACGAAGCGTACCGCATCCACGGTGTGCCGTAGCCTAGAATACTGGCCCTCTTTTGGGGCCGAGCCCCGCGATAGTGTGTCGCCTGAGTTGCAGCGATCCTGGTCGTAAATGGCGAGTCGTGGTCTGATCTCAAGGCAGCAGCAGCGGTGGCACCAGAACTGCTTCCAGGAAGAAGTGATAGCAGACGGCCTTGAGAAACCACCGCCGCCGCGCCCATTTCTCGATGGCCAGATATACCTGATCGAGAGGGCCGATCACCCAATCTGGAAGAAATGTCAGCCGACGCAGATCGGTCGTGTAGATGCCCGAAAATGGCGGGATGAATTCCAGCCCCAGTGACCGCCCAGGCTCAAGACCCGCATTTCGCACCAGCCGACGCAATTCAGCTGGCGTGATGAACCTGATCTTTCCCTTCGGGAAAAGGCCCAACTGGCTCATCATCCAGCGACCGACCCGCCAAGGATAGGCAAACCGGTTGGGGGTATTGATATACAGCGCGCCGCCGGGTCGCAGAACACGAGCCAATTCGTTCACGGCGTGCTGGCGCTGACTGTCCGGCACGTGATCGATGACAGCCAGGCACATTACGACGTCAAAGAATTTGTCCGGATAGTTGATCGCCGTCACCGATCCGATCGCAAGCTCCTCTACACTAACTTTGTTGCGGCTCAGACGCCGGCGGGTATTCTCCACCATGCGCGGTGACAGGTCGAACGCCCAGACGCTCGCCCCAGCCTGGCAAGCCAGAACGGTGTAATCGCCGTTCCCGCAACCGGCATCCAGGACCCGCTGGCCTGGTTTGATCCGAAAGAACTCCTGCCAATGCGTCAATCTGACTTGACGGACGATCTCCCAATCGGGCGCCTCTTTGCGGGCGTCGATCAGATCCGAATAGGAATTCCAGTCCTTCTCGAAGGCCCTGTCCTTTTCCACAGCACGCCTCGCATTTTTCGCTGAAGTGCACGCCGAGCGCACAACGCACTTCTCGGGCTTAGGTTCCCAGAGGATACATTCCTCTCAAAGCGCGAGCTAGGACAAGAGACCCTCCCGGATTCCCCCATCGACATAGCCAATTCCTCCGAAGAGATCTTGACACCGGCGCCCGGACCGACCCGGCGCATACGCGCAGCGGACTGCTTTACCCTTGGGAGTGAGCGCCTACGAGGATTTGGCAAGAACCTGGGCGGGCCGATATTCGTTTTGGCGCAAGAGACTACGAACTCCCCACGCGATGGCTGCACTGATGACTGGCGGCAACGAAGTGAGGAAAAGTTACCATGACGCCGATTCGGCCGCGAGCATGGCCAGCACGAGGCGCTTCTGCGCCTCGAGGAAGAAGTGGTAACAAAACGGTTTGAGAAACGAGCGGCGACGGGCCCATTTCTCAAGGGCCAGATACGTCCGATCGAGGGGTCGGATCATCCAGTGCGGGAGAATGGTGAACCGACGGAGGTCCGCTGTGTAGATCCCAGAGAACGGTGGAACAAATTCCAGCGCCAGTGACCGCCCCGGCTCAAGACCGGCTGCCCGCACCAGCCGGCGCAATTGACTCGGCAAATGAAACCGAATTGTTCCCTTCGGCAGGATGCCTAGTTGTTGCATGATCCAAATGCCCGCGCGCCAGTGATAGGCAAGAAGGTTCGGTGTACTGATGTACAGCAAGCCGCCAGGCCGCAGGACGCGTGCCGCTTCGTTCACGGCGCGTTGCCGCAGATGGTCGGGGATATGCGCGACCACGGACAGGCATAGCACAACGTCGAAACTATTGTCTGGGTGGTTGATGGACGTCACCGATCCTTCGGTCAATTCCTCGATCTCGAGATGGTTCCGGATCAGGCGCTGACGGGTGCTTTCTACCATTCTCGGCGACAGGTCGAACGCCCAGACACGCGCGCCGGCCTCGCTTGCCCAGACGGTGTAGTCGCCATCTCCGCAGCCGGCGTCGAGGACCCGGTCACCCCGCTCGATACGAAACAGCTCTTGCCAATGCGTCAGTCTCACCTGCCGGAACAATTCCCACGCCGGCGCCTCTTTGCGGCCATCGATCCGATCTGAGTACGAATCCCAGTCTTTCTCGAAGGCTCTATCTTGCTCGCCGTCGCGTCTCATTTCCTTGGCCCGCAGGGTTGATGACTGGTGCAGCGCGGCGCCCGATCTTTCATGTAGGCTTTCGCGCCTCAAGGAAGAAGTGATAACAGAACGGTTTGAGAAACCAGCGGCGCCGGGCCCACTTCTCGAGAGCCAGATACGCCCGATCGAGCGGACGGATTATTCGATCCGGAAGAATAGTGATCCGCCGCAGATCCGTTGTGTAAATTCCAGAGAATGGCGGCACAAACTCGAGGCCTAGTGATCGGCTGGGCTGGAGGCCCGTTGCTCGCACTAGTTGGCGCAGTTGTTCAGGCAGATGAAACCTTATCTTTCCTTTCGGCAGGAGGCCCAGCCGGCGCATAAGCCAAAGAGCCGTTCGCCAATGATAGGCAAGGAGATTCGGCGTGCTGACGTATAGGAGGCCGCCTGGTCGCAAAACGCGAGCCAACTCGTTCACGGCCTGCTGCCGCGCATAGTCTGGAACATGGGCGATGACGCCCAGACACATCACGATGTCGAAATCGTCGTCAGGATAGTTGATTGCCGTTACGGATCCAACCGTAAGCTCTTCGATTTCAAGATTGTTGCGGATCAGGCGCCGACGGGTGCTATCCACCATGCGCGGCGACAGATCGAAGGCCCAGACGCGCGCACCGGCCTTGCGCGCCAGCACGGTGTAGTCGCCGTTCCCACAACCGGCATCGAGGAGCCGTCGACCTGGCTCGATGCGAAACAGCTCTTGCCAATGCGTCAGCCGAGCCTGGCGGAGAACTTCCCATTCGGGTGCCTCTTTCCGAGCGTCGACCAGATCTGAATATGAATCCCAATCTCGCTCGAAGGCCTTGTCTTCTCCCCGGGCCCGCCTGTCTCTTTGCTCTGAAGGGTCGGTGATCGGCGCCATCATACCTCCCCGACGCATGCTCTCGACCACTATCCTTCATATGGACTCACAGCGAGTTCCCGCACCCGAGATGGTTCCCGCCATAGGTGATACCTCGATCGGTGGGGACAGGACGGGATCGGCATCTGACGGGGCGACGGCGCTTACGCCGCGCGACTGCGATAGCGCTGGAAGCGCCGGCTGCTGAACCCAGGTGCGGCGAAAGGGTCGGGCAGCGACTCGAGCTTGAGACGTGCCATACCCAACCCGTCTCGCCCATAGCCATTACCACAATAGAGCATATAGAGATAAGCGCCGTGGCGGAACACGTGGGGATAACATTGTGCCTGCGAATCCCAGTCCTCCTCCGTCTGGTCCAGGCCAGCATCGCCGTCGCGCCGACGCCATGAGACACCATCGTCGGATACCGCATATCCGATCCGGTACTCGTCGCCACGGTAACAATACCACATGTGATAGCCGTTCTTATCGTGGTAGACCGTCGGGCGGCAGATCGAGTGCTCTCCGGTATGCTCGAGATTGATGCAAACCTGGTTTTTTCTCTGCCAATGAATTCCGTCGTGCGAGCTGGCGTACTTGATGATGTATTTGTGCTTGGGCTCTGCAACGCCATCGCCCCAGTCGATGAAGGCCGTGTACCACATCCTCCAGAGACCGTTCTCGACTTCCACGCACACCGAACCGATCGAGAGGAAGTCCTCGTTCGTCCGCTCAAGGATCGGGGCGCGCGACGCCCGTCGCATCGTCCCGTCATTCTGTCTAATGGCCAACCCAAGATGCACTTGGAATGGCGTTAGCACGGTCGGCATCCAGCCGGTGTAATAGAGAAAGAGCTGTTCATCCTTCTCTACAATGCAGGGGTAGGAGACGCCGTTCTCGTCGAAGGCGCCCCGCGACCCGCAAGTCAGCACCGGCGTTGGCGAGATCGCCAATACCCTTGGAACGCCGCCCGCAAGCGCGATTCGGACAATGCCGATGAGCGAGCGGTTCTGGCTGTCCCGCCCGGTGACATAGACATCCATCAGCTCGGACCCGTCAGGCGCATGGGCGAATGACGGGCCGGTGCAGGTGCTCATCCATTCGATATCGGGATTTGGGGCGAGGAGACGCCCCATCTTTTCCCAGCGCACGCCGCCCGACAGCTCGGTGCCTTCTACGAACGAGCTTGAGATCCGCTTGGCGTGTGGCATCGAAGGTCCGCGACGATGGTGCGCGCGATCAGCCCTGGCCCGCTTTGTAGAGCCGCTGGTCGGGCGCGACGTAAAACTCGTGCATATTCGCGGGCACGCGAACATTGAAACCAAGGAATGCCCGACCGCGTTCCCCGAGCAACGACAGGACGTCGCCGTTCACCATCCGCGGATAATCGAAGCGCTGACGCATCCACGATCGGCAGGCGTAAATGGTGCAGCCTCGGCGCGGCTTGTCCGTGAAATTCGGACCACCGGTATGCCAGACGCGCGGATGAAAGAACACAGCATCTCCGGCCTTGCGGCACATGCGAACAGCACTGGCATAGAACTCCGCCTCCGATGGCTTCTCCATCGAGCGGTGCGACCCGGGTAGGTAGTAAGTCGCGCCGTTCTCCTCCGTGAAGTCGTCCAGCGCCAAGGTCATGAGCAAACCTAGATGGCAGTTCGGTATGAGCCGGGGCGTGTCCGTATGGATCTTGCAGGTGTATTGCTCTTCATTCTTGTACACGATCGTTGATGTATAGGTGTAGAGAATGCACGTATCGTCGAGAAAATGTGAAAACACCTTGTGCATCTTCTCATTCTCAAGCAAGCGGACGAAGACGGGGCTGCGATTGACGAGATCGAGGGCAATGAATTTTTCCTTGCCGGGCAGGCCCTTGTATTCGTCCCAGTCGGCAGCCACGGCTCTATCGAGCTGCGACCTCAGCTCCTCGAGTTCGCTGTCACCGACGATGCCGGGGATGATCGAGAATCCGTTCTGCTCGATCTGGACGAAGTGACCGGTCCAGTCCATGCTTCGACATCTCCCTTCAAGCGCTTTCGACAGCGGAATGCGGCTCCTGGCGGGTTGACGCCAGGTTTCCTCCCGCTTGCGCGTCCTCCGGGAAGTTAAGCCGTTCCCTCACCAGGTACAGCGGCCGGTTCTTGGTCTGCTCGAATATCTTGCCGACGTACACGCCAGTGATACCGAGCGACGTCAGAATCGCTCCGGTCGAGGTCAGGATGAGGACGAACACGGATGCCCAGCCTTCCCGGAATCCGTGCACGAAGTAAGCGATCACGATGTAGACTGCGGCGACGAATGCGATAGCTACCAACCCCAGGCCAATACCTATCGACAGGTAGAGCAGGCGATCGGTTTCAGACGTGATTATGTCGGCTGCGACCCGGACCAGCTTGGAAATCGTATAGGACGACTTCCCATATGGACGGTCCCGATGCTCGATATCAACGTACGCCGCATCAAACCCGAGGCGTCTGAGAATTCCCAGATAGTGGCGGTGACATTCCTTGAACGATAGGCATGCTTCAGCCGCCCGTCGGCTCAACAGGGTGTAGTTCCCGATCACGCTATCGGTTCGCAACTCTCGTGTTCCTATAAGAAAATTGAACAGCGTGTGGAAGGATCGCCCCAGGAAATTCCTCGCGCCACCATGCAGTCGCTGCCGCTTGCGGGTGTAGACGATATCGGCTCCATGTTGGGCTGCCCGGTATAGATCTGGGATGTACATCGGATCGTCTTGGAGGTCGCAGTCGAGCACCACGACGTAATCGCCTCGTGTCGCCGCCAAGCCGGCCGTTATGGCGTAGATCTGCCCGAAATTTCGGCTGAGGCGAATGCCCTTGACCCGCCTATCCTGCCTGCAGGCGAGCTCGATGCCGCGCCACGAATTGTCCGGGCTGCCATCTTCGACGAGAATGATCTCGTAGGCGTTGGTAACGCGCTCGACGGCCGCACGCACGTGATCCACCAATTCCCGCACGCTCTGCTCGCCCATGTAGACTGGACTGACAACCGAAATCTCCGGGCGTCGATGGGCCGCCCCTCGATCCCTGGTACCGCTGCGGGAGACTATCATTTTAATGCTCCTGGCTATCGCCACCGCCAGTGTGCAGCAACGAGTGTGCAGCAGGGGTGGGGTCACCGCCCAACGCGGAGGTGGTATGCCTCGCAAGAAACCCACTCCCCACCTGATGCATTGACGATCCTTCGCCGCTGGGGCTCGGTGTGAGCGAGCATCAGTGACTGCGATGGCGAGCAAGGTTAGAACCACCGTCGTGGCGGTTCCAGTTGCGACAGCTCGCAGGCGATACTGTTGGCGACAGATCGTTTCGAAAGGAGCCGACGATGGGGTATTTGTTTATCGCCCTGACGGTGCTGCTAACAGGCTACGCGCAGGTGATTCTCAAGTACGAGATCAACTCGGTGCCGAACATGCCGACGGGATTGCCGATGATCGGCTTCCTGGTGAAGTTCACACTCCTTCGGCCGCTCGTCCTCTCCGGATTTCTCAGCGGGTTGCTCGCCTCTTTCACCTGGATGGCCGCGCTGTCCAAGTTCGAGTTGAGCTACGCCTATCCCTTCATGAGCTTGAACTTCATATTCGTCGTTGCGCTCTCCTTTGTGCTCTTCGGCGAGGGGATGCATGTCTACAAGTTCCTCGGACTGTCCTTGATCTGCCTCGGAGTTCTTTTCGTTAGCAAGGCGCCGATCGACCAACAACGGCTCCAAGCTCCGAAAATCGCCGAAGTCAGCGCGCCCGCCAAACCAATCCTAGACCACAATGAGAAGATCCGCTCCCTCACGCGATGATCATTGGCCGCGGAACACGGGGCCAGGTTGAACGCCGCTGCCTACGGGGCTCCGCCCGCGCTTTCGATCGAGAAAACGCTCCAATCGGCGAACGGAGCGGGGAGGGCCCAAGGATCGCGAGGCACGAGCGGCGTCAATCGGTCGAGCACTGGAGCGTCTCGGCGAGAGAGCAGCCATTTGGCGTTGGCATTCCTGATCAACGCAGCGTAGTCGTCGGCATTGTATCGATCGGATACATAGAGGACGCGCCGAGGTCGCAAGACGTAGCCCAGCACCTGCGCGTCAAATCCCTCCGTCAGATCGAGCGCCACCATCACGGTGTCGCCAGTGTGCAGCTTCTCACCAAACGCGGCAGCCAGGTTCTCGCGCACCTGTCGATCCTGGACGCCCCCGCCGTGCGATCGCCATGCGAGGACTGCCCCCGGTGCCACCGCAATCAGCACGGCGACGATCATCGCGATCACTGGAGCACGGCTGGTGCGAAACCATTCTGCACGACCGAGGCCCACGCCGACGGCCACCAGTAGCGGAGGAGTGGCGATGAGGAGATAGCGAAACTGATTTTGCACGACAATCGCCGTGAGCATCTGCAGCGTGACGGCGAGCAGGCCCGCAGTCGCGACGCGCGCGATGCCGGATCGTCGGTACTTGAGCAGCAAGACGAGTGGCACCAGCGCCATCATGTTGAATGGCAGGTAGAAGAGAAAGTAGCCAGCGTTGATTTTGACGAACTGGATTGCAAGACCATGGAGTACCTTTGCGATGATGGCGGAGATCGTCGGCGGCTCGCCAGACAGATCGAAAAAGGTGTTCATATTCGATGCGTTCGGGCCGGCAGAAGCAAGGACGCTCATATACGAAGCGGACATGTAGGGCTCGAACAGATGCTTCCCCAGCACCCAAAGTACGGCGCCAAGCGTGGCAAGCCCGGCTGCCGCGACGAACCTACCAAATCGCGGCGGGCGCGTGTGAATGACATAGGCTACAGGCACGAGGAGCAGCAGAGGAGCGAAGCTCTCGCGGCAGTAGACGAGGAGCGCCGCGACCACCATCAACAATATCCAGCGCCAATAGCTGGCGGCTGCAGTTACATAGAGATAAGCCGATACTGCCACCAGCGGAGCGATCGATGCTTCCGCCAGCGGCTGTGTCGTCTGCCAGACGGTCACGGGCAACAGCAGATAGATGAGAGCGCCGGTCAAGGCGGCGCCGTGCGAGTCCGCAAGGCGTACAACGGTGCAGAAGATTACGAACGCGGTGAGCAGACTGCTGAAAAGATTGACGGCGATCCACCCGCCATAGGCGCCGAAGATCAGAGCGGGCAAAGCGACAACATAGATGTTGAGGATGTTGTGGACGAACGGTCGAGGCAGCGGCGCAATCTCGGAGCGAATCGACACGGGGTAGATTTCGTTCGTCTGAACACCGCGTCCATCGACGAGTGATTCGACGTCTGCTACGTACCAGTATTGATCAGATCCGCGGACGCCCGACGCCCCGACCCACACCAGCAGCATGAAGATGAAGACCGCCGCGACAGCCAGCGCCGCGGTGGCCCTCGACCAACTCTTTGCAGGAGAGGCCGCTCCGTCCGCAATCGCTATTTCTGGTGCGAGCCTCATGGCAAGCGCTCGCGGACCGGGTCTTAAGGCGGCCAATCCTGACAGCGCTTTTCGCGAGGCCAACACTGCGTCGGTCAGCCTGAGAGGCGGTGAGGCTGGCCGCGCATCAGTAGGCCAGGTCCCTCGCAGTCTCCGTCAATGGCGCGCGATGGGTCGCTCTGATGCGGACCTGCCTGTCTTCCGCACCTCGGCGTGAACACCTGCATCCGTCGCCTCGATGCCATCCGAAGACTTCGTGCCATTGACTAGGTCCTTATTCCATTTGCCATTCGAGACCTCGTCCACTTGCCGCAGCCAAAGCCTGTCCACGAGTGGACCGCTTGGGGCATATCCTTGGACGGTGCGCAGGAGCATTCTCCGCAGTGCCTCGCAATCATGCTGGGCGCAGAGTTCATTGAGGAGTTGAATTGACAAGCGGACCTGCTCCAGCGATAGACAGTGCTCCCTGACGCACATGATCTTTAGGAGCGCCGTCCGCTCGACCTTGTCCCCGATAATCAACTCCTCGTGCAGCCTTTCGCCAGGCCGCAATCCGATGTACTCAATCGCAATATCACCGTCCGGATTGCCCGAGCTCTTGACGCTGAATCCAGCGAGCCGGATCATCTTTCGGGCGAGATCATCGATCCGAACTGGCGTTCCCATATCGAGGACGAAGATCTCTCCTCCATTGCCCATGGCGCCGGCTTGAATGATGAGCGCGGCCGCCTCCGACACGGTCATGAAATAGCGAGTCGCGCGCCGGTCGGTGACCGTCAACGGACCGCCGCGTCGAAGCTGGTCGCGAAACAGCGGAATGACGGAGCCCGAGGATCCAACGACATTTCCCAGCCGAACGACGCAGAACCTTGGTGCGCCCACGGCCTGAGCCGCCATCGCCTGGAAGATCAGTTCCGAGAGCCGCTTGCTGGCTCCCATGACCCCGGTTGGCCGTACCGCCTTGTCGGTGGAGATGAGGACACAGGTCTGCACGCCGGCTGCGACAGCCGCCGTGGCGACGTGCCAAGTGCCCAACACGTTGTTCCGGGCCCCTTCTACCATGTTCTGCTCTACGAGCGGCACATGTTTGTAAGCGGCGGCGTGGTAGACCGTGTCGACCTCAAAATGCTTCATAACGTTTTCGACGCGTGTGCGGTCCTGAACGGAGCCGAGAAGGGGAACTAAGCTCACGCTCAGTCCCTCCTGCTGCATGGCGACCGATAGCTCCATTTCAATTTGGTAGAGCTGGAACTCGGACTGCTCGAAAAGGATCAGCCTCTTCGCTCCGTGCCGGAGGATCCAGCGGCAAAGTTGCGAGCCGATGGAGCCGCCGGCGCCTGTGACCATCACTACCCGATCTCGCAAGCAGATGTCGGGCAGTATCTCCTCCTGCGTCACGCTCTTATGGCCAAGCACGTCCTCGATGTCGATTCCGCGGATATCGTGGAAATGGTCCATGCCGGACACTAGGTTCGATAGGCTGGGCACTGTCTTGACGCAAGTTGGCAATGCGTCGAGATCGGCCAGGATTTCGGCCCTCCGTGCTTGGGATATGGATGGCATCGCAAGCAGAACATGCGAGAGACCCAGCTTCGATATCAGCGTGGAAAGGTGTCGTGGTTCGTACACTGGCAGACCGTGGACCAGGCGTCGCTGCAGCGCCTTGTCGTCATCTATAAAGGCCACGGGCCGGTACTCGTTGGAGCAGCCAAGCGCCTTCACCAGCTGCACTCCGGACACGCCAGCACCGTAGACCACGACGCGCTTCCTCGCCGTTCCTGTCACAGCCTGGAAATAGATCCGCATTGCCAATCGACTACCCCCGATGAGCAGGAGAGCGGTCAGACAGTAGGTGAAGGCGGCCGTTATCGAAATGTCCCGCGGCCCGGCGATCAGGATCAAGGCGGCGAGCACGACAGCGGAGAGGAAAACTGCCTCACCGACAGCGAGAATCGCCTGCTCGCCGAGATAGTGGATCACTGTTCGATACAACCCCATGCGGGCGAAGATCGGGACCGTGATGATCGAGACGGTGGCGATAAGCCACATGGAATCTGCCCGGCCGATGGAATCCCCTCTGGTCTCGATCGCCAATGCTCCCCAAAGCGCCATCGGCAGCATCACCCCGTCCGCTGTTGCGAGGATGGCGCGCTTCTGCCGGTGGGAGAGGCCAAGCAAAGCTTTGCCAAAGCGTATCATTAAGCGAGAGGCAGTGGACGTCAGCCCGCCGAATCTTGCTCGGATCAGTTTGCCAGGTCTTGGGGCGAGAAGGCCGGGTAGAGTCCTCTCAGTTCTTTCCACGCCTCTGATTCCCCATGATGTTGCTAGTCTCGCCACGACTTTGAGCCTTCTGCACGCATTATGGTCCGTTCTACGGATCGGCGGAACCTCAGCGGGACGGGGCACTCGAAATACCTCTTCAAGTAAGAGATCGTCTCGCCTGATGCCTTGGGTCAAAGACTTCATCACGAACGATCAACGAGCGACGGGAATGCAGGACCGGGCAGCGCTCCGAGACCTCTTACGATAAACGGAATAACCCGGAAGAGGCATTCTCCGCTGTGCGCCTCAACCATAGGCTCGGTTATCGCCCAATGCGGCTGGATTGGACGGCGTGGCGAAGCCGCATGTGAAGGTGGCAGAGGCCGTGGCCATTAGCATCGTTGCAAGCGCGTGTCGGCCCGATAGCGACTTGACCACCGTTGGCGTCGTGGCGCACGTGCCGCGGCCGAGTGCAAAATCCACAGGCGGCGCGGAACGTTACCGGTCTTATCGACCGTGGCAATCTTCGCCGGCGGCGGGTTGAATCATATGCCTGACCGGGTCGCGCTGTTCCTACCATCGTTATCCTGCGGCGGAGCGCAGCGCGCCATGCTGAAGCTGGCCGGAGCGTTCTCCGAGAGCGGCCTGATTGTCGACTTAGTCGTAGCCGCGGCCGAAGGCCCATATCTGTCGCAAGTTCCGCCGCAGGTTCGGCTTGTGGACCTGGGGGCGGGCCGTGTACTCGCCAGCTTGCCCGGACTGGTGCGATTCGAAAGAGAGCCAACCCTTGAGAGGTCGGCTTGCGACCGCCTGGGCCTCACCTTTCTACCGAGCTGCCCACGGCGTGGTCGCCGTATCCGATGGGGTTGCCGACGACTTCGCAAGAACCACCGGCTTCCAACGCTCCGGCATCCGTACGATCTACAATCCCGTCGTTACGCCCGCTGGGTGGGGTTCACTCACCTGACCGGGGGGCCGAGAATCGTGCCAAGCACAGCACTATGAAGCATTCTCCGCTTCCACAGACCGATCGGACAACTGACCGGATCTCGCTCTTTTTGCCCTCGCTGCGCTGCGGTGGAGTCGAACGCGTCATGCTCAACTTGGCCGGAACTTTCGCTGGGCGCTGTTTCGATGCCGACTTGGTCGTGGCGGAAGCCGCAGGCCCTTACCGCGTACAGGTCCCGCCGCAAGTTCGAGTGATCGACCTGGCGGCAGGTCGTGTCTTAGCTAGTCTGCCAGGGCTGGTTCGCTATCTGCGACAAAATCGCCCAGCCGCACTGCTTTCGGCCATGGAGCATGCCAACCTCGTTGCGTTGTGGGCTCGAAGGATCGCGGGCGTTCCGACACGCGTGGTTGTGAGTATCCACACTACGGTTTCGCAAGGTTCGACGAAGGGCCGACCTCTGAGGGGACGTCTCGCCACTGCCTCGGCTGGCCTTTTCTATAAAATGGCGGACGGCGTTGTAGCCGTTTCGGATGGTGTCGCCGACGATTTCGCGCGGGTGACGGGCCTACGGCGCGCTTGCATTCGGACGATCTACAATCCCGTGGTTACCCCCGCACTATCTGCATTGGCGGAAGCGCCTTTGAGCCACCCGTGGTTTATGGCAGGTCAGCCTCCCGTTATTCTGGGCGTTGGCCGATTGACCGCGGCTAAGGACTTCCCTACGCTGATCCACGCGTTTGCGCGCGTAAGATCCGTGCGGCCAGCTCGACTTGTGATCCTGGGCGATGGCGAGCAGCGCTCTGAGTTAGGAGCTTGGGTGCACAGGGTCGGATTGGCCGCAGATGTGTCCCTTCCTGGCTACGTCGACAACCCCTTCGCATATATGCACCGCTGCTCTGCCTTCGTTCTCTCCTCTGCGTGGGAAGGACTGCCCACGGCTTTGATAGAAGCCATGGCTTGCGGAGCGCCGATCGTCAGCACCGACTGCGCCAGCGGTCCCTCAGAGATTCTGGCTGGCGGGCGCTACGGTCGGCTTGTTCCAGTCAGTGATGTGGACGCGATGGCGGCGGCCATTGTAACCATACTGAATGAAAAGCCCGACACTGCTGCCAGTCGCCGGCGAGCCGAAGCCTTTTCGACGGATAGCAGTGCCACACAGTATCTGGAGTTGCTTCTCGGCGATCGGGCGGCGGACCTGAGAAAGTGCGCGGCTTGATCCGCACACGGCATCCGCGGTGGGGTGAGATATCCTCTCCGCCGAGACTTCGTGTATTGGCCGATCTCGCCATCGGTCTCGGATTGGCGGTCGCGCTTTTCCCCCCACTTACCGGCGCCGACCTTTATCTCAGCGCCGACCGAAGCGGCATACTTCCGGTCAATGCGACCGTGATTTCCGCCCTCAGTCTCTCGTCAGTCTTTGGCCTTATTCTGCTTGACGGTCTTGCCCGTGATCACGGCCGGCGGCTTTGCACCATCTATCGTGCGGCCGGTCCACCTTTACTCGCTTTTTCGCTGGTCACGGTTGTGCAGCTAACCGGCGGCTTCTTGCCTGAAGCTTATTGGTCCGACAGCGGAAAATACATCTATCTCCCGCTCTATACCCTTGTGCTGCTGATGTTCTCGATTGGGATCGCGTCGACTCCAACTTTCCGCCAGTACCATCGTGTGATCTTCGCCATCTGCCTTGCGGCGGCTACGGGCTCGATATTTGTTGATGTGTTTTTTCCTGAAACGTTTTCGAGATTCGATACACGGCCGGCGGGCTTCATGAAGGACCCGAATTACGGTGCCGCCACCGTGATCGTCCTAGCGCTTGCCACGGTCGATTGGACGCGCAGCCGTACCAGCGACATGCTCGTATGGTCGATCGCCGGATCCGCGATCGTAGCCACGCTGTCGCGCGGCGGCATGGTCTTGCTTGCAGTCGCGTTCCTTGTTTACAGCGTGGTGGTTGCCCGTTCCGGATTACAGCTCTATGCGAAGCGTCTCTCGATTCTGCTGCTGGCGATCGCTATCGTTGTGCCCGTGTACTCGATGGCGCATCTCGGCACCACCGTGTATTCGGCGGATAACCAGCGGGCGCAAATGCTTGCGGCACTCTTAAGGGGTGACACGGCCACGGTGACAGCCGATCCGCGGGTGAAGCTGATCTCCGGTTACATCGATCTGATTTCGGATCGTCCATTCCTGGGATATGGAACCGGGTTCGTGACCTCACGAGCGTGGCAAGATGACGGACCGCACAACATGTATCTTGCGCTATGGGTGGAAAACGGTGTTGTCGGGCTTTCGGCCTATGTCATGCTGCTAACTGTGTGCTTCTCCTATTTCCGCCGGCTCGGGGACCCGAGAGGTCAAGTCTTCTGCATTTCGTTGATGATATTCAGTTTTTTCAGTCACGACGCCATCACCATGCGACCGATTGTCCTCAATCTCGGCCTGTTGAGCGTCATGGCGGTGTTCGAGAGCACCGCCAGAAGGGAGCCTTCGCGCCCGGCGCCGCAGCGCCAGCCCGCGGTGCTGCTGCACGAACGGAAGAGTAACGCTCGTGCCCGACCGCCGGATCCCCTGCGGCCGCTGTCTCGGTGAGCGCTGATCGATGATCTCGATTTGGCTCCAATGATCGCTGGAACAGTCAGCTTGGCATCCTGGGACGCCGAGAGGCAGGCGACAACCCAGGGCCGCCCCACTAGGCAACTCCATATCATCACAGCGCTGGAGACTGGCGGCGCAGAGATGATGCTTTACAGACTTCTTGCAAAACTGGATCGGCGTCGATTCGAGCCGAGCGTGATCTGCTTGGGCAGTTATGGGACCCTCGGACCGCGGATCGAAGCACTGGGTGTCCTCGTGCGCGTTGCCGGGATTTCGGCGACGTTGCCTTCCCTGAAATCGCTCGGCCGGGTTTGCCGATGGGTGCACAATCTGCAGCCAGACCTCATCCAGGGATGGATGTATCACGGCAACGCAGTGGCATTGCTTGCAAGAGCTTTATCCGCCCGGAGCGCTCCTGTCCTCTGGTCCATCCATCACTCGGTCTACCGCTTGGCCGATGAGAAACCCATGACAGCGAAGATCATACGGTTAAGCGCTCTTTTGTCGCGCCGCGCGCTGCGCATCTTGTACGTCTCGCGCACCAGCGCCGATCAGCACGAAGCCTTGGGATTCGCAGCCGAACGGACCGTTGTCATCCCGAACGGCTTCGATTGTGACATGTTCAGGCCCTCGAGGCATGCGCGTTCTGCTCTTCGGAAGCAATTGAATGCTGGGGATGATACTGTTCTGATTGGCCTCATCGGCCGCTTCCATCCGATGAAGGATCACGTATCTTTCTTTCGGGCAGCTAGCACAATCTCTCAAACGAATCGAGCAGCCCAATTTGTCCTCGCCGGCCAGGGGATCAATCGGGAAAACCCGGTTATCATGGATCTGGTCAATTGCTTTCGATTGAACAGTCGGGTCCATCTGCTCGGCGAGCGCGACGACATACCCGAGCTGACCGCGGGCCTTGATATCGCCACCTCGTCCTCCTTCAGCGAGAGCTTCCCGCTTGTCATCGGCGAGGCAATGGCGTGCGGCGTACCCTGCGTGGTGACCGATGTCGGATACTCAAAAGGTATCGTGGGAGAGACTGGTGTCACTGTCCCTCCAAGGGACCCCGTCGCTCTGGCCAACGGTTGGGCTAGGCTTATCGACGCTGGAGCGGCACAGCGCAGGCGATTGGGGGAGGCCGCCAGACAACGGATCATAGACAACTTCTCGCTTGATCAAGTCGTCCGCCAATATGAGGCGCTTTATGAAGAAGCGGTGCCCGCAACACCCTTTCGAAACTAGAGAGAGCGCGCGCGAGAGGGAGATGCATTCGACGGCATTGTTAGTCGGCGTTGTCGTGTATGAGAACAAGACACAAGCGTGGCAGGTTGAGTTGCTCGACAGCCTCGCTCAGATGTGTCGGACCCTCGTTATCGCCATTCCGCCCGCCACGAACCCCGTGCCGGGTGTGATGAAGTATCTATGGCGGATGACGGCAGCCTCCTGTAGAGCGCTCGTACCGACCAAGCTACCGGGCGGTTACCAGCAGTTTCTCGTATCGACTGATTTTGATGTGCCCCCGATACAGCAGGAGCCCGACGTAATTGTTGATCTCACCGGCAATGCCCCGGATCATTGGGGAGTCGGGCCTCGGCACGGTCTATTGCGTCTCTCGGACAGCGAAGGCCGACCCATCGGACATCCATTTCCTGCTCTTGGGACGGGCCAGGAGGGACGGCGGATCCGCGTAGTGCGTCTGGCAAGATCAAACGGTTCCTTGGTCGCCGTCGTGCGGTGGGCCCGATTTGGTTCACATGGCCTGAGTAATACAGCGTCACTGGAAAGAACCTATCGCACCGCTATCCGATTGGTTCTGCAGGCCGTAAAGGACATTAGAGCCGGCACCTTGCATGAAGAGAGCCATCCTCAACCTAAGTCGAGCCCACTAACGGTCGTAAGGGTGGCGGCGGCATTGGTGGCGGATCAGTGCAGGCTTTTCTTTGAACGTGTCCGCGCGATCGCTTTAAGTGAGAGCTGGATGATCGGCTTGATCGATGACCCGATCGAGCAACTGATCACAAAACCAGAAGAACCAACCATCAGATGGCAGGGACAACGAGAGGCATACCGGTATTTAGCAGATCCATTTGGCTGGCCGGGTGATGCGAGCCGTATCTATTGCGAAGAATTCCAATACGAGCGAGGTGTAGGCACGATTCTGGAGCTGGCTCTTTCGCGCGATCACATCGTTGCCGAGCATAAGGTCGCTTTTCCCACAGTGGGCCACCTATCTTATCCGTTTTTGTTTCGTCACGGTGCTCAAGTGTATTGCCTGCCGGAGGCGGGTGCTAGCCGTCGTTGTGTTCTGTACGTCGAGAGTGCCCACGGGAGAGCATGGCAACCGCATGCCGTTCTTCTTGAGAGTACGGCTGCTGCCGACCCCACAATCTTCGCGTGGGGTGGACTATTCTGGTTGGCCTACACAGACATGGAGATTGGAGCATCTGACAATCTGTGCCTCTGTTATGCAGAGCGGTTGGAAGGACCTTGGATACCCCATTCGAACAACCCCGTTAAGATTGATATTCGGTCGGCACGGCCAGCTGGCAGCCCGTTCTGGCACGACGGCCAACTCTATCGGCCGGCCCAGGATTGTGGACCGACCTATGGTGGTGGAATCTGCATTAACCGTGTTCTGAGGTGCAGCCCAACGGAATTTCGAGAGGAAGCTGTGCGTCTTCTGTCGCCGGCACGACTTGGACGGAATCCGGATGGTTTGCATACAATCTCGGCGTGGGACGGACGTTGCCTTGTGGACGGTAAACGACATGTCATCAAGCTCCTTGTCTCGTACCGTAAAGCTGCTTCACGCTTGACCCGTCTTGGGCTGCTCCGGCGCAGAGTTCAAGAAAGAGAATGAATAGAAACAAGGAGGACGGTGCTGGAGCATGAAGACGTTGTGGACAGCTTAGATGGATGACCCAAGCCGCTCCGAACGTCATCACGAGGCAATGGCGTGTGGGGATGTGCCCTGTGTAGCGGCCGATACGGAGTAGTCCGCAGATCATCGGAGAGACTATGATGCAAGCGACAGAACAGGAATCGCTCGAAGAGATACGGGCTCGGCTGTCGGCGCAACAGGAATGGATCTGCACGATTCTGATGCGCATCGATCCTCTCGTTCAGAGCGGGGAAAAGGACCACTCTCGAACCGTCATTGAAATCGGGGCGGCTCAGGGGCTTGGTCTGATTGGCTTGGCGCGCATCGGGCACCGCGCGCTGGGTGTGGAGCCCTGGGCGCCCGCCATCGAACAGAGCAAGATGCTCGCGACCGAGTTGAACGTTCACATTCAAAACCAGCAAGGAGTGGCCGAGCAGATCCCGTATGACAGCCGGTCGGCTGACATCGTGCTTGCGCTGAGTGTCATGGAGCACACAACCGATATGACGCAGGCGCTCCGAGAATGCTATCGGGTTCTAAAGCCGGGCGGGGTTCTTTGGTTCAGTTGCGCCAGTTCGGTGTCACCCAGGCAGGCTGAAATTTCCCACATGTTTTGCTTCGGCTGGTATCCGCTGACGCTGAAACGCAAGATCATGCGCTGGGCGCTGGAAAGCCATCCGGCCTGGATCGGTCACACATCCACTCCGGCCATGCAGTGGATTTCGCACCGAGGGGGAAAGAAGCTGCTACGACAGATCGGGTTCGAGGCGGTTTGGGATCGCTGGGAGCTGCGCCGGCTTGAGGAGCACAGCGGCCGCCCGCGACTTCTGCTCCAAATCATCAAATCGTCGCCTATTGCAAAATTCTTGGCGGATGTGTGCCAACCCGGGGTGTCGTTCGCAGCCAGAAAGCCAAACGGAAGCTGATATGTTTCTTGCGCAGACCGTGAGACGAGATCGACCAGCAGTCGGGCGACAAATGCCCTTGCCCACTGAATTGAGAGCCTCGATCCGGGCGGCTCGCCCTGAACTTCATGAACCGGCAGCGGCGAGGACCTTCTCCACGGCGTGGCACGTGTCAGAAAGCTCTTGGGGGGTCAAGGTCGGGTGCACTAGGAACATAAGGCTGGTTTCCCCAAGCTCTCTCGCGACAGGCAGGCGCTGCTTTGGTCGGAGATCACCTCGATCAAATGCCTTCTCGAGATAGACCTCGGGGCAGGATCCGCTCAGCCCTGGAATGCCCTCGGCCTCGAAAGCCGCCAGGAGCCGATCGCGATTCCATCCATCTCTTAGTCTGTCACAACGAACGAACGCGTAATACCTATAGTAGGAATGGTAGATGTGACTCGGAGGCTCGGTGAGACGCAACGCGGGATAGCGACGAAAGCAGTCTGTCAGCACCTTTGCGTTGCGGCGCCTGCGCTCCACCCATCGCACGAGGCTGTTCGAGAGCTGAATTCGACCGATTGCAGCCTGCATCTCCGTCATTCGCCAGTTGGTTCCGAAAGAGTCGAAGATCCATCGGAAACCTGGTGCATGCGCTCGGTTGTAGATAGCGTCATAGCTCCGGCCATGGTCCCGGTACGCCCAAGCTCGTTCCCAGACATCCCGTCGGTTGGTCACTAGCATGCCCCCCTCGCCGCCGGTGGTCATGATCTTGTCCTGACAGAATGAGAATGCTGCTACATCCCCCAACGATCCAACTGGTCGCCCCTTGTACGATGCCCCGGTCGCCTGCGCGCAGTCTTCAATGACCGATATCGGTCGCTCGCGGGCGAGTTTGATGATGGGGTCCATGTCGCAAGGCCAGCCGCTCAGATGCACCGCGATGATGGCTCTAGTGCGCGGGGTCAGCACCGTTCGGATCGTGTCTGCCGTAATGGTCTGGCTCTCTGGATCTACGTCTGCAAAGCGCGGGATAGCACCCCGCATGACGGCGCAACTTGCCGACGCGATGAAGGTCCGCGGTGGAACGATCACTTCATCGCCTGGGACGATGCCACAAGCCTCTAGCGCCAACTCAAGCGCAACCGTCCCATTGGAAGTGGCGAGCGCGTAATCAACATGGCAATGGGCCGCAAAGTCCTCTTCGAATGCTCGGCATTCGAGGCCTGTCCAATAGTTCACCTTCCCAGAGCGGAGCACTTCGGCAACGCGGCTGATTACCTCCTCGTCGAAATGCGGCCAAGGAGAAAGGTCACCAGAGCGGACTGGCTGACCACCGAACAACGCCAACCCAGTATCCTCTTTTTGTACGAAGCCACGAACTGCCATGGCACACACTCCAACTGGCGACTTAAGCGCGCTTACAGCAAGAGGTCCGCCTGTCAGACGTTGACGAGCACTTCTCCAGTCGACCACAGCGGCAGACGCGTCGAGAACCGCGTCGATCCTATCGTCACGGGACCGCCGCTGGAATTTCTCAAGAGATTGGATAGTGATCGGAGGAAGTAGCCCCTTTGTAGCCGATGGGATCGTCGCGTTATCAGCAATATTCGCCGATTGCGTTATCCCGAATGCGGGACCGTGGGAGTGGGCAGATTGCGGGCCGTTCCAAGTGATCGTGTCATGTCCCGTTCAATCTCGCTTCACTTGCATGGGAGTATCGTTAGGCTTAACCGAACTGTACCTCGGGTCTGGTTTTTGAGATCGCCGAGACGCGGCGTGTGCCCTCCTGCGCGAGCGACATCTCAGACGCTCGGTGAGCGATAGATGTGCCGGGATTTTGCAGCTAACATATGCGAACCCCATGAAAGCAGTGACCGCTAGTCTGTGGCGACAGATAGGGCAGTTGCGAAGTATAAGCTTCGTCCGAGATGTGGTGACCTTCGCGTCCGGAACCACTGCGGCTCAAGTGCTTACGATCGCCGCAGCCCCCGCCCTAACGCGGCTCTACGCCCCTCATGACTTGGGAATTCTATCTTTATTCACGGCGGTCGTCGCACTGTTTGCCAGTGCTGCAGCGTGGCGATATGACTACGCCATCATACTGCCCAGGCGTGATGCGGAGGCCGCAAACCTTTTCGGCCTGTCTTGTTTTATTGTCATTCTAATGGCTGGTTTAGCCGCGGTCGTTGTGGTTGTGGCTGGTGATCGGCTGAGCGAAGCGCTTGGAGCACCAGACCTTGCGCCCTTTCTGCCCCTGGCTCCCGTCGCCGTGATTGCCATCGGTCTCTATCTGCCGCTTAGTTCCTGGGCTGCGAGGCGCCGGCACTACAAGGAAGTGTCGATTGCGCAAATCGTGCGGTCCATCGGAGGGACCGCCATCCAGATCGTCCTCGGACTTCTGAAGAGCGGACCGGCAGGCCTGATTCTTGGCGTTATCATGGGGCAATTGATCGCCGGCGGCACTCTCGTGGGGCAGATCTGGCGAAAGGATGGTCGGCTAATCGCAGCATCGCTTGATCCAAAGGAAATATGGTGGTTGGGTCGCGAGCACAGCGACTTCCCGATGTTCAGTATGCCGTCCGCCTACCTATTCGCCGTGACCCAAACGGTGCCCGCGATGCTGTTGGCCATGTGCTTTGACCCGGCAGTGGCGGGAGGATACTGGCTGGCAAGCCGCATCTGCCAGATGCCGATCGCGCTGCTCGGTGAGGCGGTTAGGCAGGTCTTCTACGAAAGAGCGGCGTCGCAGTTCAACAGGGATGAAGGACAACTGCTCATCCTTGCTAAGTCCACCATGGGGCTCGCCTTCATAGTCTTCGTGCCGTTTGCCATTATGATCCTTTTTGCACCGAAGCTCTTCGAGGCTGCGTTCGGAGAGGCATGGGTGTACGCCGGCACCTATTCTCAATGGCTAATCGTGCCGTGGACAGTGGAGTTCATCTGCACTCCAAGCCTCACGCTTGTTCCGATATACAGCCATCAGCGACTACTGCTCGTATTCCAGTGCCTCACGTTAGTCCCTCGTCTGGGAGTCATCCCATTTGCGTCTTACGTCGGCAACGATAGGACAGCCATAGCGATGTATGCCATGGCCGGTGCCATCTTTCACTTATCGATCCTGCTCTTCGTGTTTCTGCGCAGCTGGCGGCATCAACTTTCCCTCGTTCGGGCGGCCTCGGCCAAGGTTTGATCTGCGCTCTGGCTAGCCTGATCTATTCACGGCTCAGAGACAGATTGGCGAGACGTCATGCTAAATACTGGCCACTCGCTTCCGTTTTTGTATTGCCTTGTGACAGCCGGGCTGCAGCCACTTGTTCCCACGCAAGAGCAGAGCACACGATGGAGCCGAGATCGTCGTGTACTGGTCGCCAATTGAGGATCTGCTTTATCCGATCAGCATTTGACATCAATGCTGGAGAATCTCCCGGACGCCGCGGAGCAACGATGGTCCTCAAATTACCGCCTACGGCCGCTTCAACAGCGCTAAGCACCTCACGAACAGAATAGCCACGCCCATAGCCACAATTGAAAACGGTACTGGCGCCGCCCGAGCGAAGGTACTTCAGTGCGAGAATATGGGCGGCCGCAAGATCCGTGACATGAATGTAGTCGCGAATGCACGTACCGTCAGGAGTGTCATAGTCGTCGCCGAACACGCTCATCACCGATCGCTGGCCAAGAGCGACCTCACATGCCACCTTAATCAAGTGTGTGGCGTTTGGCGTCGACTGCCCTGTGCGGCCGAACGAGTCGGCCCCGGCCACATTAAAATAGCGCAAGATCACGTGACGAAGCCCGTGAGCGTGACCAACATCTCGGAGCATCCACTCTGTCATAAGCTTGGACGTCCCGTAAGGGTTGATCGGCTGTGTCGGAGCGTTCTCATCAACGGGCGATCTGCTCGGAATTCCGTAGACTGCGGCCGTCGAGGAGAAAACGAAGTCTCTGACGCCTGCTTCGACGCAGGTTTGAATTAACGCGTGGCTCTTGACTGTGTTGTTCTGATAGTAGGCGAGTGGGTTCGTTATCGACTCTGGAACGACAACGCTCCCCGCAAAGTGCATCACCGCCGAAATATGGCGCGAGGCCAGAATCTTGCGCACCAAATGTCGATCCCCGACATCACCGACGACAAGCGGCACATCCTCGGGTACCAGTGCCGCATGGCCTGTCGCAAGGCTGTCAAGCACTACAACATCAAACTCCGCGTCCTGCAGTGCCAATACGATGTGGCTGCCGATATAGCCAGCCCCTCCAGTCACTAGCACACCTTCCGGCGAGTTCACGTTTGGACGCCCTAGCAAGAGAGCTTAGACAGCTTCGATCCAACGCTCGAATGTTTGGCAACCGAACGCCATTTCTCCAGGTGTACAACCACAGGCGAAATCGGGTTACTCCAAATGTCCAGAGGCCGCCAGCCGACGATGCGCTGGTCAGGCTGCCAATGGCTATGCGGCGCGCCGGCGGCCAAGCGCTGGCAGCGTGGCGCGCGCCCCGCCGAAATGCGGCCAAGGAGAAAGGTCGCCAGTCCGGACCGGTTGGCCGTCGAACAGGGCCAAGGTCGTATCTTCTGCCTGTAGGGAGCCAGGGACGGCCATCGCGCTTTTCCTATGGTGGTTTGAACGCGCTTGCTGCGAAGGATCCGTCTGTCCAAGGCGGAAGCGGAGCCGATGTCTTCTTCTCGTTCGGCTGCAGCGGCTGTCAGGACTAGAAACAAGTATCGGCGCTTGATCCTATGGCCGAGCGGAATCCGGCAGGGATCGCTCTTGATTGGGCTCGCAGCGATCAAACGGGGTATTCCATCAGCAGATGCCTATGCATCGAGCGCGGCACTACCGTCGATCGTGCTTATTTCAAGCAATTCTGAGAGGATCGGAGAGCGAGGTGATCAGAAATGGATTCAAGCCAAGCAGTCCTGACTCGGTCGCTGTCGCAGCTCCCGCAGGCCAGGGTGAATGAGACGATAGCAGTCGTCGGATTAGGATACGTCGGTCTTCCTGTTGCGCTGAGTTTCTCGCGGGCGGGGTTTCGGGTCATCGGATATGACGTGAGCGAGCGTCGCATAATGGCGCTCAGAAACGGTCATGACTGGACTGGCGAGGCTGACGCGACCGCACTGCTGGAATCCGATCTCCATCTTGCTATGGACGCGAGCGAGATGGCCGATGCCTCATTCTTCATTATCACGGTACCGACGCCGATTGATGGAGAGCGGCGTCCAGATCTGGGTGCCGTCATCGGAGCATGCGAGGCAGTGGGGCGGGTCATTCGACCCGGCTCCGTTGTCGTTCTCGAGTCCACGGTCTATCCCGGGGTGACGGAGGAGATCTGCGGTCCGGCGCTCAGTCGCGTGTCTGGTCTTGTTCAAGGCATCGATTTCAAGATGGGATACTCGCCAGAGCGCATCAATCCGGGAGATCGGGAGCACACGATCGATCGAGTTGTTAAGGTCGTCTCTGCCGAAGACAGTGACGCACTTGAGCGCGTCGCAGCGGCCTATGCGGCCATCGTTCCGGCGGGAGTGCACTGTGCGCCGTGTATCAGGGTCGCCGAAGCAGCCAAGGTGATAGAGAACACGCAGCGGGATCTCAACATCGCGCTCATGAATGAACTGGCAATAATCTTTCACCGCCTTGGCATCAGGACCAGGGACGTATTGGAGGCCGCCGGGACAAAATGGAATTTCCTGCGGTTCACGCCGGGGTTGGTCGGAGGTCACTGTATCGGCGTGGATCCGTATTATCTGACAGCAAAAGCCGAGGCGGTCAGGTATTACCCTGAAGTGATATTGGCTGGGCGGCGCATCAACGATGGAATGGGGAGATATGTCGCGCAGCAATTGATACGGCTGCTGTCAACATTGCCGAAGCCATTGAAGGCCGCCAGGGTCGCAGTCCTAGGTCTGACGTTCAAGGAGAACGTCCCCGATCTGCGGAATAGCCGCGTGCCTGATATCGTTCATGAACTCATGCAGTTTGGGATCTCGCCAATTGTCTACGACGCGCTGGCCGACGCTGACGAAGCGAAACGAGAGTACGGCATTTGCTTGAGCACCCTAACGGAGGTCTGTGACCTCGATGCGCTCATTCTTGCGGTTCCGCATGCCGCCTTTCTTCGCGACCGCGACAGGCTGAGCGCCGCAATCGTCCATGGCGGCGTGCTGATGGACGTCAAGTCGACGATTGATCCGCGTCACGTGCCTTCATCGATCAGATACTGGAGTCTATGAGGTTGGCGGTGAAGTCGGACCGACGTTATCACGCACCAGGACTTCAGCAGCCGACGCACTTTAGGAGGGATACCGCCCACTCATTCCATCGGTCCTGGAAGGACCGGGAACCTCGAATCGGCCGCCATCGAAAGGGGTAATCCCTCTGCAAGCACCAATTGTTCGCGGCACCGGCATTATCGCTGGAGCAAAGTGATTGGACATCTGCTCCCAGGCCCTCTTAGCACATAGGCTTGAAGCACGGACAAGCTCGAGGCCCTGGCCGCGGGCCCAGATCATCTCGTCACGCCGATAGGCCTCGCATTGTTGCCTGCCGACGGACTGCGCGCACGTCCCCTCTTGAGTATCCAAGTACTTGAATTCCAGCCGTTCGTTGCGAGGCAAAAATGGCGCGGAACGATAGCCTTCGACGATGGGTAGGGCGGCTACTACGGCGGTTGCGAGACGGCGGTTTCGTCCGAGACGTAGCGGTCGTCGCTTCTGGCATCACGGGGGCTCAAGCGATTACCATCGCCGCAGCTCCCGTTGTTGACGCGGCTTCATACGCCCAACGATCTAGGCATGTTGGCGGTGTTCACCGCGATCACGGCCGGCATCACCATTGCCGCTGTGTGGCGATACGAGATGGCTGTTCCCTTGCCGAAGGGCGAGGCCGACGCCGATAATCTTCTCGGCCTGTCTTTCCCGATCGTTCTGGTGATGACCGGTCTGACGGCCGCGGTCCTGTCCATGGTGGGTCGGCGGCTGATCGAGGCTTCTTAGCGCTCCCGAACTGCACACCTTCTGTTTCTGATGCCCATTGCCGTTCTCGCCATCGGTCTCTACCAGCCTTTGACATGGTGGGCGGCGCGTCGCCGGTACTGCGGACAGTCCTCGATTTCGCAGGTGTTTCGGTCCTCCGGAAGTGCTGGCGCACAGATCGCACTCGGGCTTGCGAAGAGCGGGCCGTCAGGTCTGATCGTCGGCCAGCTCGCCGCTGTCAGTCTGCTGGCGGCGCGGATATGCGCAAGGATGGTCAGTTAATTGTCGCGTCTCGGGACCTCGGTGGCGAGCGACTGGCTCGCTGCCCGCGTCTGCCAAATTCCGATCGTGGTGCTCGGAGATGCCGTTCGGCAGGTGCTCTACCAGAATGCCGCGGCGCAGTTCAACCGGGGTGGGGGACTGCTGGGCATTCTCCCCGATGGTGTTCGGTGTGGTCTTCGACAAAGAATGGATGCAGGCCGGAGTCTACGCGCAGTGGCTCGTCGCCCACTCGTTGATCTGCTTGATATTGTGTGGAAGATATCCACGTCTGTGGAGGGGGTGTCTTGACGAAAGGCTCGGCCGGCCTGGCGCCCGAATGATGCCTCGGACACCCGGCCAGTCTGTGAACAACGGATAGTATCAGGTTACTACAAAGTCTTCCGCGCTGAGTTGTGAGGGCGTGATCCCCTGGAAGGTCACGCTGTTGCCGCCCCCGAGCTCGAGAACGGCGTGGCCGTTGGCCCCAGCGTGAACATGCGCAAGAGCCTGGGCCGCCGTGTTGATACCGTTGTCGTTCAGATTGGGCGCCAGAGCAATCTTGTCTGCCGTGACGTCAAAGTCCGCGATGGTGTCATTGCCAGTAGCTGCCGTGCCGAAGACGTATGTGTCGGCACCCGCCCCACCTTGCAACCGGTCATTGCCGGCTTCCCCGTACAGCTTGTCGTTACCTTCATTGCCGTACATCCAGTCCTCGTCGAGGCCGCCAAAGAGCTGGTCGGCGCCAAGCCCACCTGAGAGCACATCGATTCCGCTAAGGCCGGCCAGAGTGTCGTCGCCCGCATTGCCGTAAAGCCGGTTTTGGCCATCTGTTCCCTCGAGGCCATCGTTGTTGTTGGAGCCCAGCACATTCTCGATGCCGATCAGCTTGTCGCCCTCAGCATGGCCGCCGACGCCAATGCCGCTCCACAGATGCACGGTCACTCCGCTGGAGGAGTTCAAATAGCTGACTGTGTCCGCGCCTTCATAGCCGTTGATGGTCTCAGCGTTGGCAGTCGCGACCAGTTGGTCGTCTCCGCTCGTGCCGTTAATTACGCTGCCGCTGGTCGTCGTGCCGGATGTCGGCTGCGGTGACGACGTCAGACTTGAGGTCGTCGTGGAGCCTACGACGAAGTCCTCGACGCCGAGTTGAGAGGGTTTGACTCCCGCGAATGTCACGCCGTTGCCGCCCCCGAGATCGAGAACGGCGTCGCCGTTGGCCCCTGCGTGAACATGCGCAAGAGCCTGGGCCGCCGTGGTGATGCCGTTGCCGTTCAGATTGGCCGCCAGAACAATCTTGTCTGCCGTCACGTCGAAGTCCGCGATGGTATCGTTGCCGGTAACCGCCGTATCGAAGACGTATCTGTCGGCACCGGCCCCACCTTGCAACCGGTCGTTGCCGGCCTCTCCATACAGGCTGTCGTCCCCTTCGTTGCCGTACATCCAGTCTTCCCCGAGCCCGCCATAGAGCTGGTCGGCGCCAAGCCCTCCGGACAGAATATCGGTGCCGCCAAGGCCGGTCAGGATGTCGTCGCCCCCGTTGCCGTAAAGCCAATTTTGGCCGTCCGTTCCTTCGAGGCGATCCTTGTAGTTAGAGCCTGCCACGTTCTCGATGCTGATCAGCTTGTCGCCGTCGGCATGGCCGCCGACGCCGGTGCCGCTCCACAGCTTCACGGTCACTCCGGCAGGGGAGTTCAAATAGCTGATCTTATCCGCGCCCGCATAGCCATTGATGGTCTCCGCGCTGGCCGTCGCGACCAGCTGGTCGTCTCCGCTCGTGCCGTTGATCACGCTGCCGCTTGTCGTTGGCGCCGGAGAGGGGCTCGTGGTGGGCTCCTGAGTCGGACTCGTCGTTGGTTCCGTCGAAGTCGTCGGGTAGGTCGGACTGGTCGTCAGCACGTTGTCCGAGGCAGTTGTACCCGTCGTGTACGTCTCGAGAAACTTTCCGCTGATGTTGTAATACTCGTTGCCATAGACTTGGTTGTTCGTGCCAGAGTACATGTGCGCGTAGATGACGGCTTGCCCCGTGCTGATATTGTTGAAGCTGTTCCCGGTGATGACGTTGTTGCTGTTCGTTTGGGTGACCGCCGGCAGATCGATGATGCCGCGGAACGATTGCGAGAAATTCTCGAAGGTGTTTCCTTTTATGGCTGTCCAGGCGGTGCCAAGCCGCAGCCCTCCAGAGTCGTTGTTCGCAAAGTACGAACCCTCGACCGTGATGTTGGTCGGAAGGCCGATCTCGTCCAGCTGCACGCCATAGCCGTCATTTCCGGTGAACGTGACACCCCGGATGAGGATGTTGTGGTTACCGGGGACCGCCGAGCCGTTATTGGACTCGACGTCGATTCCCGCCGCCGGCTTGGTACCGTGTGTGTTCGTGTAGGCGCCCCCGATCACCTGAATGTTCTCGCCGTTGATGATCGACATCCCCTGCCGATAGCCGTTGTCCGCCCGACAGTTCAGGAACAACCCATTCTCGGCGTAGGTGGACCGATCGGCCGGATTTGCGGCGCTCACATAGAACCCGTCGACGACGGCGTTGATGGCTTTGACGTCTGAAAAGGAGAAGTTCTCAGAATTGCTGATGACGACGTTGTGGGCCGGGTTTTCGACGCCAGGCGAGCGATTCGCTCGATTGCCGTCCAGCGTGAGCTCAGTAACGGCAAAATGGTTGGACGTCTCGATTCGCAGGATCGAGTGTGCCCAGTCGATCGGAGCGCCGCCGGCCATCTTGATAGTTGCGCCATTGCCGTCGATCTTGAAATCGTGCGCGCTCGTTATTGTCACGTTCTGAGACACTACGTAGGTATGCCCAGCCTCGAAATTGAGCGTGCCTCCATTCGCCTTGATGTAGTTCAAGGCTGATTGAATCGCAGCGGTATCGTCTTTCTTGCCGTCGCCGACCGCCCCGAATTGCGAGACGCTAACGATAGGTCCGGATGTAATGGAAATCTGTTGTAGAATTGGCAAATTAAAACCTAAGGCCTGCGTAGGCATGGCACCCCCTAATACTATCACTATACTCAATGCGAAGAGCACGAAACGACGAAATCTAGGCAGAATCAGACAAAATGCACCCCCTTCCACTGGCGTGGATAATTTAGATATGATAGTGATCAAAATCCCCGGAACTAGGTAATCCAGACTAGAGGAAGATCGCGCACGGTTGGAGCAAGCTCCATTAATGCACGTTCTATGCGTACCTGAGTCTGTATTTGAATAATTTCCCCGCGTTTTTGGACTTTGGTCGTTGACCAAACCATACTGCATGAGTTGCGAGACCCAATGTGTCATTTTTCGGACGTCCATTACCTGGTTAATGCTCGATGCATTCATCTAAAATTCAAGCGATTGCGCGTTGGAGGAGATCCGGTACAGCATCGCTGACGGATGCTCTGATCCTCCCGACGGGATCAGCTTCGGACGCGGCCGATGAATGGAAAAGCAGCGCATTTCGAGAGAAGAAGGAAGAAAGTCTCATGCAGTCGTTTTGACGACTGCAGCCCTCATCGAGAAGATGCAACTGTCCCCACGTGGACGCGGCAAGCTGCGCGTGTGGCGCAGCGGCTGGCAGGCGAAGTGATGTTGAGAGGATCAATGTCATGCCTTCTTGCAATCGAGAGCAGGAATCGGCACTTGAGGCCCGCTAGACGACTATGCCCCGCCGCAGAAGGCTTTCTCGCACCCAGTGGCTGGGCTATCACCTATTGTTTCCCGTTCCCGTCGACGGCATGCCGCCCATAAGTCGGGCAGAGCGGCGTGTGCCAGATCCCGTCGGCCACTCTGCGCGCGATTGATTAACTGAAACGTTGGGCCTTTTTGCTGCAACCGCCAACCCTGCTGCGATTGCGTGCGAGCCAGTCGCCGATTGGCAAACTCGACACCGAGGCGAAGCGCCGCATCCGGTAAGACGGGGTATCCTGGCACATACCTCCTTTGCTCCGAGTGCTGACTTCTGGTGTAGAAGGCGACCGCCTGCGATGGAATGGCTCCTGCGATGAACTGCCGCCTGTTACCACAGAGCGAGGATGACATGAGCGAGCCTGAGATATCGGACATCGGCGTTCCGGAGACGGAGGTTGAGCGACGTCAATTCCTGGGACGGATTGGGAAATATGCCCCGGTGACGCCGCCCGTCATCACGGCGATGCTGACGGCGTCAACAGTCCCGGCCTATGCCAGGGGAAGTAATGCCGGGTTGGGCAATGGATCCGAGGGTGGCGACCCAGGGAACTCTGGTGCCCATAATCAAGCAGCGAATGCTCCGGCCTCACCGCAGAGCGCTGCGGCTCAGGCAGACGGCAGCCATGAATTCGACGACGCTGGCGAACCCAACTGATTGGCTTTTTTGCCCATTAGCGGTCGCTCCTGGGTCCGTCCATTCTGCGGACCTGCACACCCATGCGCGCGGCATCGGTCTTTATCGTGCCGGTAGCGAGGAAAGCATGGCTGCGAATGCGGCTCCGTGGGTCTCACGGTTAGCGCTGCCGCATCATGGGTCCCAGAACAAACCGCGACGGCCATCGACTAACCGGAGCAGCTGTTCGATCTGCATCTTTCGGATCGGCTCCATCTCGGCGGAGAGGTCGTATGCGGCTCGAAGGGAAGGTCGCGCTGGTTTACAGAAGCCACATCGGGCACAGGCGCGGCCATTGCTGAGCAAGGAGCACCTTCGTGCTCTGGTCAAGGCGGCTGTGGCTTTCGATGAGACCGGAATGGCAGCCGCGCTGGTCTCCCTTCTCCTCTTCGGCGGATTGCGGAGCAGCGAGCTGCGCGGTGCCCGAGTCGTCGACGTGAAGTTTCCGACCAGCTCTTTTCAGGTATGCCAGGCGGCGGACCGGTGGCAGCAGCTGGGCCCGGTTAAGACCAGGAATGCCCGCCGCACTATTCCGCTGCCCGATCACACGATCACCGCACTTCGCCGCTGGATAAAGAAGGCGCCGCTCTCTTCAGAGGGTCTCTTGTTCGGGAATGGTGTCGGCAAGGTGGAAAGCTACGCCAACCTGTACCACCGTCTTTGGGTGCCTCTCATGGACAAGGCCAAGCTCGCAACCGAGGACGGCGTGCCCTTGTTCGGAATGCACGCGCTCTGCCACGCGGCCGTCTCCCTGTGGATCGAGAGCGGCGCCATGCCCAAGAAGGTGATGACCTGGGCCGGCCATTCCAGCATCCAGTTCACGATGGATACCTACGGCCACCTGTGGGCCGATGCTGCCGGCGACGCAGCCATTGCCGCCGCGGTCGAGCGGAGCGTGCTCTCGAAAGGCTAGCGAGTGCCTGGTGGCACAGGGACGGCACATCTTGTCATTAAATCCTTGATTTTGTGCCACCTCTGGATGTCTCTTAATCAGCGGGTCGCAGGTTCGAGTCCTGCTGCGCCCACCATCGGAACGTATATTGCAAGTTCATCGCTATCGCGCTTTCGAAGCGAGCTGCTTCGACTGCGCGACAGGACACAGTCGCGGTCCCGCGAGTTTGCGCCGCCGTCGCTATCGTAAAAGTCGTCCATCACCCACGCCGGGATAATGCGCGACATCCGCGTTGGCGTTGCGTTCGACGCGCTCAATGTCGTGAGCGGCCCGCCGAGGGGCGTGTCCAGCAGGGACGCCTCGGTGTTTGTCGTCAGGGGTTTTCCGTTGCACTCGACGGTTGTCCGCACTTGCATTCGAACCCATCTGAGGGTCGAGTCATAGACAAGGGAGGGCAAGCCATGAAGATCGTCGTCATCGGCGGTACCGGCCTGATCGGCTCGAAGACCGTCGCCATTCTGCGCCAGCGCGGCCACGAGGTCGTCGCCGCCTCGCCCAAAAGCGGTATCGACACCATCACCGGCGAGGGCCTCAAAGAGGTCATGGCCGGCGCGCAGGTGGTGATCGACCTCGCCAATTCACCGTCATTCGAGGACAAGGCGGTGCTGGAATTCTTCGAGACCTCCGGCCGCAACCTTCTCGCGGCGGAGGCCGCAGCGGGCGTCCGGCACCATGTTGCGCTATCCATCGTCGGAACCGACCGGACGCCCGACAATGGCTATTTCCGCGCCAAGGTCGCCCAAGAGAAACTGATCGAGACCTCCGGCATCCCCTACACCATCATCCGCTCGACCCAGTTCCTGGAATTCCTCGGCGCCATCGCCGCTTCAAGTGCGGATGGAAACACGGTCAGGCTTTCGCCCGGCCTGTTCCAGCCCATCGCGGCGGACGACGTTGCTGCCATCGTTGCCGATGTGGCGCTCGCGGCGCCGCGAAGCGGCATCGTCGAGATCGCCGGCCCGGAACGAGCGCCGTTCAACGAAATCGTCGCCCGCTATCTGAAGGCGGTCGGCGACCCGCGTGAGGTCGTGAGAGACCCCGAGGCCCGATACTGGGGCGGCCGGGTCGAGGAGCGCTCGCTGGTGCCGTTGGGTGAAGCGCGCCTCGGCCGTATCAGTTTGGACGAATGGCTCCGCCGCTCACAGGCAAGAACCTGATCCCGTATCCACCAACCGAAGCAAAGAGGCGACTATGACGACCAAACTCGTTGCGTTGGTTCTGCTATGCCTCATGTCCGGCACGGCGATGGCTCAGGAGGCTAAGGTCACGCCGCTCATGTCGAAAGATCTTGCCGAGTATCCCGGCAAGGAAGTGCTGATGATAACAGTAGAGCATGTGCCCGGCGGGTCGAGCTCTATCCACCGACACAATGCACATGCGTTTGTTTACGTCCTGGAGGGCTCTGTTGTGATGCAGTTGAAGGGTGGAAAACAGGTAACACTGACACCGGGACAGACCTTCTATGAAGGCCCCGACGATGTTCATCTCGTTGACCGGAACGCAAGCACTACCGAGCCGGCGAAATTCCTCGTGTTCTTGATCAAGAACAAGGGCGCTCCGGCGCTCGTGCCAGTAGAGTGACTGTTGGATATGGGCGCTGGCCGGGGTGGGCAAACCACGGAGGGGATCGCGCTGCTCCGGGCCGGACTGGCCGCATACCGAGCGACCGGAGCGGCGACGTATGTTCCCTTCTATCTCACATTGCTCGCCGGCGCCGAGGGCAAGGCGAACGACCTGCGGAAAGGGGACGCCACCCTTTTGCGCATGTCCCTCATCGATGAACAAAGGGTAGCGTCCCCTTTACTCCCCGGAGGGCTCGATTTCGGGTTTCCAATCGCGGCAGGTGATGTGCGACGTAATTTACCGCACAGTCACCGGTATCGCCGGATCAGGTCCGGGGCAGGCCCTCCCCGGCTTCGCGGGGGAGGGAGGTCTCTTCGGCGCCGAGCGGACCCGGGCGCCTGGTCTTGTATTGCGGCCGCTAGACCTTCTGATACTGGAAGCATTTCGGACACATCAGAGAGGCGCCCGGCTTCATCGTCGCCGGCACGGAGATCTTCCCCTTGCAGTTGTCGGTCGAGGTACAATTGATCGTCCTGGCCTTCGGAGCGACTTTCGACGCCACCTGAACCAAGGTGATCTCGAAGATCGTTCGATTCGCCAGGCTCTGCTGGTGGGCATATTGCAGCGCCCGCCCGAGATTGGAGCCCTTGCGGTACGTCTCGGCGGTAAAGCAGGCGTCTGTGACCGACACCGAGCTATAGCTGTTGCTGGCGGTCTTCGGCTGTATGTTGTTCTGGATCGCCGTGTTGGACCAGCCGCTCTCGCTCGGTTGAACGTCGAGGCGCATGGCGTTCTTCGATCCGGTCTTGATGGTGCCGGCGTCGCCCGTTGCGCGCCACGGATCTTCCGCCGCGAACGCACATAGTTCCGTGCAGTCTGCCGTTTGGGGCGATGTCAAGCCGTCCGTATTCTGACTTTGACTCTTCTTCTTGCGAATGATGTTCCCGGTATCCGTCACCTGGAACGGACCAAATGTCCTCGACGGCCTTTCCGTCGGATCCATGAAAATGCCCTCCTGTCGCCGAGTGGCGGTAGATACAAAGGAATGGAATATCGACGTCTGCTCCGTGCATGCCGCGGACGCGGCGCCGGTCGAGACGCCGCCATCCTACGACTGCGCGAGACGACGACGCAACAGGCGGTCGATTGCGGCCAGCGAACGAGCGACCGGCGCCGACATGACGATGTCGGCGGGACGGATGGCGCCGCCGAGGGGAGGGCGGACATCTCCGGCCGCGAGTCTCGAAAGCCCGATCGTCTCATAGTACGCCAGAGGATCGCGCCAGGGCGGAACGAGCGCGGCGTCCCCCGGGAGCCAACGATGCTCGGCCAGCGAAACGAGCGATACCCGCGCTTCCGGCGCCTTGGCCATGGCCGCGGCGAGCATGGTGCCGATGAGCACCGTGGCGGCGTGACGGGTGCGGCCGCCCGGTCCCGGCGGCGCCGACGCGACCTCATGGATGTGCAGATCGCCGCGATCATCCGAGGAGACGATGAGGTAGGCGCGCGGCACTCCGTGCGCATCTTCCGCCAGCCACGCGCTGTGGGTGCGCCCGTCGGGCCCGGCGATCCCGATCCGCCGACGCGCGATGCCGGCGGCCCCGCCCAAGACAGCAGCGGGACGGGGAAATCGCGCTCGCACGATAACGTCGATCCGTCCGTGATCACGCGGCGTGGCAGGGCGCACCTTCAGGCCTCGCCCCCGGGCGTGTTGAGCCATGAGCGCTTCCCAGTCTCGCGATGGATGCCGGCCATTCGGCGCCGCCTCGGTCGGGTCTTCGTGATCTGCCATCGCTCCCGATCCGCGCTCCTCTCCGGTTCCGTCTTCCTGCCCTAGACCCTACGCTACCGCTGATGGAGAAAATAGAAAGGACCCCGGACGGCTTTGTGCCCCGCGATGCCGAGCGGTCGCCCTGAAAGGGGACGCTTCTGCTTCATGAATATTCCTCATCGAGGAACAAAGGGTGGGAGCGGATCCCTGAAGTGAGGCACGGATCGTGGAGACAGTTCTCGGCGTGGTTCCCGATTGTCGGGGTCAGACACGGTTTTTGTACATCCGCTGAGCGAACAATCAGCGCGGCTGATAGCGTAGCCCGTCCATCACCAGGCGCAGGACGGGGCGGGCGCGCTCCTGCCAGTCGCTGTCGTTCGCGAAGGCCCAGGTGCTCGCGGCGACCGCCAACAGCACGTCCTGCGGATCGACATCGCCGCGCATGGCGCCGCTCTTCGCCGCGGCGTCGAGCAACAGGGTCACCGCGGCCGTCAAGCGGTCGCGCGAATAGGCGTAGGTATCCGCACCCGGCTCGAAGATCGAGCGCACCGCTTCCTTCATTCCCCGCTTGGCCGCAATCAGGCCCGCATAGCGGGTCAGCCATTCTTCCAGCGCCTTGTCGGCGGGCTTCTGCTTCAGCAGCGCCGGCGCGGCGTCGCTGAGCCGCTCGACCTCGTGGCGGTAGACCGCCTCGACCAGGGCGTCGCGCGTGGGGAAATGGCGATAGAGCGTGCCGATGCCGACGCCGGCGCGCTCCGCCACGGTGGAGAGGGTCACCTCCTGCTTCGCGGCGGTGAACAGTTTCAAGGCCGTCGCGAGCAAGCGCTCGCGGTTCCTCTGAGCATCGGCGCGGGGCGAGCGGGCAGTCTCGGATTTCGGCCCGGGCGCTTGAACGTGACCTCAAGCAGGGAACCACACTTCCGTCACGGCGGCGCATCCGGTTCAAGAAGGAGAAAGATCATGAGCAAGACATTTGGCGCCGAATCCACCACCGACGACGTGCTCGAAGGCAGCGACCTCAGGGGCAAGCGCGTGCTGGTGACCGGCGTATCGGCAGGCCTCGGCGTGGAGACGGCCCGCACGCTCGCCGCTCACGGCGCGCAGGTGGTGGGAGCGGCGCGCGATCTCGATAAGGCGCGCGGGGCGACCAGGGCGGTGCTCGAGCAGGCCCGCAACGGCGGCGGGCTCGAGCTCGTCGCGCTCGACCTCGCGTCGCTCGCCAGCGTGCGCGCCTGCGCGGACAAGCTCGTCGCCGCCGGCAAGCCGTTCGACGTGGTTATCGCGAACGCGGGGGTGATGGCGACGCCGAAGGGCAAGACGGCCGACGGCTTCGAGACCCAATTCGGCACCAACCATCTGGGCCACTTCGTGCTGGTGAACCGGATCGCGTCGTTGCTGCATGCGGGATCGCGGCTGGTCAATCTGTCGTCGGCGGGCCACCGCTATTCCGACGTCGATCTCGACGATCCGAACTTCGAACGCACGGCCTATACCGAGTTCGGCGCCTATGGCCGCTCCAAGACGGCCAACATCCTGTTCGCGGTGGAGTTCGATCGCCGTCACCGGGCGCGCGGCATTCGCGCGACGGCCGTGCATCCCGGCGGCATCCGCACCGAACTCAGCCGCCATATGACGCCGGAAGCCCTCGACAAGCTGATCAAGTCGATCAACGAAAGTACCCCGGCGGGCGCGCCGGCCTTCCGGTATAAGACCGTTCCGCAGGGCGCCGCCACCACCGTGTGGAGTGGCTTCGTCGCGCCGGCGGAGCTGGTCGGCGGCCGCTACTGCGAGGATTGCCATGTGGCCGAAATCGTTGAAGGTATCGAGATCCGCGGCGGCGTGCGCCCCTATGCGCTGGATCCCGACCGCGCCAAGGCGCTCTGGTCGAAGAGCGAGGAGATGGTAGGCGAGCGGTTCTCATAATCGGTTGGCGTCACCCAACCCGTCCTGTGGAGGGACCACGCCCATGAAATACGACGTTGTGGTGGAGACCGCGCAGGCGGAGCTGGTGGCGGCAGTCCGGGCCAACGTGCCTATCGGCGGTATTGCCCGGGCGTGGAAGCCGGCGCTCGATCAGGTGTGGGCGTTCTTGAAGGCGAACGGCGAATTGCGCCCGGGGCACAACTTGTTCCTCTATCATCACCCTGAACACCGGGATGAGGCGATGAACATCGACTTCGGTGTCCAGGTGGCGCGCCGGTTCGAAGGGGCGGGCAACGTCCGCTGCATCGAGACGCCGGCCGGCGAGGTCGCAAGGACCGTTCATGTCGGTCCTTACGATCGCTTGCGCGGCGCCCACGATGCGATCCACGCCTGGTGTGCCGCGCACGACCGGAAGATCGCACAGGCTTCGTGGGAAACCTACGGTGACTGGAATAGCGATCCGGCTCTGCTCGAGACGACGATCAAGTATCTGCTGGCCTGAATTCGGCAAGCCGACGCGTTGCCGACCTATTGCGCCGGCGGCGTGCTGTCCGAAGCGAACGTCACGGCCACGTTGGTGGATTGGTTCGTCGGGTCCGTCCTCTGCGTGCGGAAGCCGGTCGCGCCGCCCGGCGACAATTGGGGATTCTCGGCGGCGAAGGTCCAGCGCTCGAGCTGGGTGCCCTTCGCGTCGCTTACGGTCGCCATCAGCGGCGGCACCCGGGTCGCCGCATTGCCCGTGTTCACGACCGTGCCCTCGACAGTGAGAATCGCGACGCCCTGATCCACCGTGCGGGCCACATTTACGTCGCGCAGCTTCAGCCCTTTGGCAGAGGGCATCGTCGCCGGCTGTTGCGACGGTCGCTGCTGCAACGCCTGCCGCCTGGGCGCCGGCTGCGCCGGCGCTTGCGGCAGGGACGGCGGGGTCTTGTGGGATTGGACCTGCTGCTGTTGCGGAGAGCGCCGAGCGATGCGTTGCTTGGGCGGCTGCGCCGACAGGTCCGAGCAGAGCTTGTAGACGGGCAAGCCGGCATAACGGTCGACGCAGTTGTCGGAGGCGTATCGGGCCTCGTCGACGGTCGACCATTGGACGCCGAAGCGTCCGGCAACGACGGACTCGCCGACGTGCAATTGGAGGGAATAGAGGCCCGACGCCAGCGGGCGCGCCGGGATCACCCTCACAATTTCGGGCGAGCCGTCGATCGGCTGGAAATCGAGCGGCACGTCAAACTCCGGAAAATCGACAACAACCCAGGGGTCTTTCCGCGGCGGCGTCGCCGCCCCGGACGTTGCGACATCGTTTCGCACGTGCGCGAGCTTTCGCAGCGTGATCGCATCGCTCAGTCGCAGCGAGAGGTCGGCCAGCGACCGATCGAAGATGATGAAGGTCGCGTCGGGATGAAGGTTCGAGAGGCTCTCCGAGGCCTGCACCGGCACACCCTTCCGGGCATCGAGGCGGCCGAGCACGCCGTCAGCCTCGACATAGAGACCGTAGCGCGCCGGCAAGCCGGAATCATCGGATTGAACCTCGACAGGCGCGATATCGCTCCCGCCGTCGCCCCAGATGCCGCAAGCGGAAAGCGTGGCCGCCAACAAACCGACCGCCGCCAACCCCGCGTAGCCCTTCGTGCCCATGGCTTCCCTACCTGATTCAGGCACCCGATAGCTGGAACCAGGACAATCTGTGCTCCCCCAATTTGGGGGGAGCGCGCTACCCCGTTGACACCTAGAATAGCCTCCATGACGAGGGAGGCCGCAATGGTTTCGCAGAGATCCGTAAGCCGATTGCTTCTGGCGTCGTTGCTCGTTGTGTCACTCGTGGGTCTTCGCTCAGCGGCAAATGGCGAAGACAGGTTCTCGCTCAAGACATCGCCGGAGACAGGCGTTCCTCTTGTCTACTTTTATCATGGCATGGTTCTTGACGAGAATCTGCAGGCAATGCCGCCGACCTTCGATAATGTCTCGCGTGTTCTTCGGCGCTTTTGCGAGGGCCTTGTCGCCCGTTCTGCCGACCCGATCAAGCTTCGTTACGTCCAGAGCCTGCAAGACGTGCAGGCATCCATGCAAATGGACGAGGGCACCGAGGTGCTGCTCTATGTCGCCCTCAGCCGGTGGTTGTTGAAGACGCAAGAGCTTCCGCAAAAAGACTCGCTCGCCGCGATGCTCAGAGCGCTCGAGACCTGGGCGACGATCCCTTCGCGCCGAGGGATCGATGCGCAGTTCCGCAGCAACGTCCGGCTCACGGAGATGCTGGCAAAATCGGGCGTGGAGGCTGCGGCCGAGGCGCCGCCCGCGACCACGGACTATATCGAGCAATGCAGGCAGGCGCAGGTTCCCATACCTCCGGACTGGGGCGATCCGCAATGGAAGTTCGAGTATGCACTCGACCCGAACTACTCGTTCGTGAACGATGTCAACTCCATTGCGCAGGTTTGGGTCTACACGGAGACCAATGTACCCGGACTCTGCGTGGGCCTGCCGAGACTGGACAAACTTACTGGCGATATAGGGCTCTTCGGCATCCTCTGTCAGAGCAAGAGCACCGGAAAGGCGTGCTTCTGGGATAATGTCGACCGAGTGACTGGAGAACGGTTGTCGCCGGAAGACTCCAAGAACCTGAAGATCGCGGCGATCCAGGACGGATCGATGCTGCGGGAGAACTGCACGAACTGCCATCGAGGCGAGAATGTGTTCGTCATTCATCCTCGTACGGCCTTGGATCTCTCGGCACTCTTCGACACCAAACCCGACGTCGATTGGTATTCGCCGATTTCCGGACAGAAGACATGGGGCAATCCCGGACCGATTGACGGCCTTACCGGCCAGTGCGACGCCTGCCATAAACTTCCCGAGCTCGGCGAGGACAACAACACGAGCACGGATAAGAGCAAGGTACCGGCGTACTGCCGCATTCTTCGTCAGGTCGTAGACAAGACCATGCCGCCGTTTGACATCCCGGCAGGATGGCTGAATCCGAACTCCCAGGCGGTTGACGTCAATTTCCTGAGGAGCAAATGCGACGCGCTACAGCAGTAGGGTGGCGTGGACCCCTGAAGTGAGACACGGATAATGGGGACAGTCCCCTATCCCTCTTCGGCGATTACCCGATAGCGTGAAATTTCAGGCGTTCACGCCGGTCGCGAGGGCAAAACCGGCACCTCGAACAGCGTCTACTGCAACAAGCAGCATCGCGGGCGGCGCGCCGACCCGAGGCAGCCACAACCCCGCAAAAGATACGCAAGAATGGCACCCGGCTGCCGGCTCCCTTGAAGCCGGGTGCGTCTTGGCAAAAAGAGCAGTCATTTGCTATTTTGTTGACGAACTTATCTATTAGTTGGTAGATTGGTGGGGCGAGTTCCGGGACTCGATACCTCAGCATTCAGGAGGCGGAATTCCTCATGCGGAGACGCGGGCTTCAGCCACGCGGGTTCGTGCGGGCGCGGCGATCGGTTTGGCCGGCCGGTCATTGCCCTGCGGGCTTGGCGGCGTCGCAGCTCACACTCTTGTTCATGTCCGCGAAGGTGCCGGCCGGATTCGGCTTCCACGCCCAGACATGCAGTTCGTAGAACGCAGGCAGACCGTAGCGGTTGGGGGTGCCGGTGAAAGCGAACAGATGGTTTTCCAGCGAGGCCGGTCCCTTGGTCGTGATGTATTCGACGGCAATCAGCGCCAGCTTGCCGTCCGGCATCGGCTCGTACATCACCGCCTCAGGCTTCGCCAGGTCGATGGCGTCGTCCTTGAGATAGGCGCCGTTGACGTAATGAATTCCCATGGCGCCGCCTTCCACGCCGCTCGCACAGGGCAGGGGCCCGTACCCTTCCTTCACCGCTACCGCCACGTCCTTGAATCGATCGAGGGTCGCGCGCACGTGCTCTGCCAACAGGCTGCCGTCGGCGGCCTGCGCCGAAGCGGTTCCAGCGGCAAACAAGGACAAGGCGGCCAAGGCTTGTATCCAGCGAGCGGTGTTCATTCCATCCTCCAGGTTTCAGTCGATCAGGGCGCAGTCATTCGAGCACGACCGTCGGGGCTGGCGCGCCGCGACCGTCGAGTCCAACCGTAGGGTCTGCGCGTGGAGGCGGGCGTGGTAGCCGGCGTGGAAACGGCGGTGGAAATCGAAAGGGTCGCGCGGCCGCCGCTGCAGGTGCAATTGCTGGGACCGCTGACGATCCGCCGGGATGGCATTGCACTGGAGCTGCCGGCATCGCGCAAGGCGCGCGCGCTGGTCGCCTACCTGTCGCTGGCCGTTCGCGCCGTGTCGCGGCAACAACTCTGCGAGCTGCTGTGGGACGTGCCGAGCGACCCGCGCGGGGAGCTGCGCTGGTGCCTCAGCAAGATCAGGAGCATCGTCGACGAGCCGGGCCGGCGACGGGTCGACAGCTGCGGAGACGGCATCAAGCTCGATCTGGCGGATTGCTGCGTCGACGCACTCGAGATCGCGCGCGCGAGCGAGGCGGGACTCTCGACGCTTCCGCCCGAGCGGCTGCGATTGCTGTCGACGCTGTTCAGCGGCGACTTTCTCGATGGGTTGGAGATCGATCGCAATCCCGGTTTCAACGCCTGGCTCACGGCGCAGCGGCGACGATTTCGCGGCTGCCATGCCGTCCTGCTGGAGCGCCTCGCGGCGACCGCGACCGGCGATGCGGTGTTCGACTATCTGGAGACGTGGCTCGAGCTGGCGCCGTTCGACCTGCGCGTCCACGAGGCTCTCCTGAACGCGTTCGCCCGGCGCGGCCGGATTCGGGAGGGTGAGGAGCACCTGGCGGCGACGGGCCGGCTGTTCGAGGGCGAGGGCCTCGATTGCACTCCCATTCGGGACAGGTGGCGGGCGGCCAGGGCCTGCGCCACCGTTCCCGTACGGTTGCCGCCCGATGCGCCCGACCGCGAAGGCGTTGCTGTCGCCGTGGACACCAAACCGTCCATCGCGATCCTGCCGTTCGCCAATCTCAGCGGCGATCCGGCGCAGGACTATCTCAGCGACGGCATCACCGAGGACCTCATCACGGACCTGTCCCGCTGGAGGATGCTCGCCGTGCTGTCCCGCTCGGCGTCCTTCCGCTACCGGGGCGTGGGCGCCGACATCGGGCGGATCGCGCGCGACCTGCAGGTCCGCTACATCCTCGAGGGCAGCGTGCGCCGGCAGGGCGAGCGGATCCGGATCACGGCACAGCTGATCGACACCGAAACCGGCCGCCATGTCTGGGCCGACCGCTTCGACCGCGAGCGCGCCGACGTCTTCGAGGTCCAGGACGAAGTCGTGCAGACGATCGTCAGCACGCTGGTCGGCCGGGTCCAGGCCGCCGGTGCGCAGCGGGCGCGCCGGAAACCGCCGGCCAGCCTGGCCGCCTATGAATGCGTGCTGCAGGGCAACGCCTTGCCCTGGGACGACGCGACGGGCGCCGCAGAGGCGACGCGCCTGTTCGAGACGGCGATCGGCATCGACCCCGGCTATGGCTTCGCCCATGCGCTGCTGGCGGTCATGCGCTACCGCGCATGGCGCGACGACCTCGCCGGTTCGGATGACGCGGCGCTCGACGAGTCCTATCGGCTGGCGAAGCGGGCGGTGGAGCTCGCCGACAACGAAAGCACCTGCTTCTCCATCCTCGGCCAGGTCTGCGTTCTGCGCCGCTCCTTCGACCTCGGGCTGCAGCACATGCAGCGGGCCGTCGAGATCAATGCGACGAACCAGTGGAATACCGCCGACATGGGAAACGTGCTTTCCCATGTCGGCCGGGCGGAGGAGGCGGTTGCCTGGTTCAAGCGGGCCCGGCAGATCGATCCGTATTTCGATCCGGCCTGGTACCGGCACGGCCTGGGCCGGGCGCACATGATGCTCCACCGCTATGAGGAGGCGGTAGCGGAGTTCGAGCGGGCAGCCACGCGCCCGCCTCGCGTGTCCGCCTATCTGGCCGGGTGCCATGCCAAGCTGGGGACGAGCGGTCGGGCCCGGGGGTTTGCGGCGGAATGCCTGGAAAAGAGGCCCGACTTCACGATCAGGCGCTTGATGGCAAAGGTGCCGTTCAAGGATCCCGCCGATTCGGCGCATCTGGTCGAGTGCCTGCGCGGGGCGCGGTTGCCGGAATGATGGCTTCCGGACGCCGCGCTCATTCGAGGCCTGTTGCGACCGGGACCGGGCGACCATATCTGGGCTGGGGCCAACCACCGAATCCGCAGGGAGCAGGCAGCAATGTTGGTACAATTCTCCGGCCAGGCCACCACCTTCGGCGCGATCGAGCCCGGGCTGTGCTTCGCGTTCGAGCGCGCGGGAAAGGCGCATATCGGCCTCAAGGTGCGGGACGAGGCGGGCGGCGGCGACTCCTGCGCTGTCGTATGGGCCGAGGGCGGCGACGGGCCGGCCCTGCTTCCGCAGGCGCCGCCCGGCGACTGTCCCGTGCTATCGCTGCCCGACGCGCTGTTTCAGCCGTCGGTTGATCCAACGCAGATCCAGACGGAGGGAACAGGGCAGCGCGAGGCGGGGCAGCTGCTGCTGGCCGAGGAGCGCTGGCTGCTCGTCGTCGGCGACGGCGGCGGCACGGCGCTGATCGACCTCAAGGCGGGAGCCCGCATCCGCGACGCGCGCGACGCCATCCGCATCCGATTCCGGGCCTGGCGCGTCGTACAGAAGGGACTGGGGGACGAATACGACACGATCTGCCGCCATATGGTGAAGCGGCAGTCCAAGGTGGGATTTACGCGGGGCTAGCGAGCCACTTCTGCTTGAACGCCTCGGCGACGGGCGCATCGGCGAAATAGAAGCGCGCGAATCGCTGCAGCTTGTCCTCCGGCGTGCGCACGCTATGGCCGTGGCAATCCCAGAAATGCGGCGCCGCATGCTCGCGGCACCAGGCGAGCATGGCGTCGAGCCGCTTGCCCAGGCCGCCGGCGGGCACGGGGACATCGATCTTGTGCGGAAAGCGGCGCTCGGCTTTCCGACGAAAGAGTTGGCGAGCGTTGGCCAAGCCTACACGAATGACGCTATCAAGATTTGTGCACTTCCCGGCGATTGGGGATGATGAGTTTCACGACGTTGATGGGATTGGGCTTGGCTACATCGATCGACGTCACCTTCCTGCAGGTCGCGCACACGATATCCATGGTCCCGGTGATGGAGCGGGGGACCCTGAAGGCGCTGTCGCCGCAGTGAGGACAGGTGATGTGCATGAGCTTCTCCCACCGATCAAGGGCCAGCGGCGCACCAGCGCGCGACTGAGATCACAGAGGGGAGTTTGTCGACACGCAGCTGCGTGTCTTACGGCGTTGCTGCCGCCGCGCTCCACCGACGAGCGTGCCCGGGCTCTTCTTCGGGTCTCCGACTGAGGGCCGACTTTCGCACGAATGGTGCCGAAAGTCACGTCGTATTGCGACACCGGCGGCGTTGACTCGTCGGCGTTCGTCTGTCCATCTGTAGCAGCCGATGACCGGAACGGTGAGGAGCTGCCATGGACGACGACGCGTCGATTCCAATCGCCTGCACCGAATGCAGCAATCAGGTCGGGAAGACGTATGAGTGGCTGGCGGGCAATCCGCTCGAATGCCCCGTCTGCGGACACAAGATGACGACGGAGCGGGCGGCGGTGCTGCTGCACGTCGAGACGATCAGGAAGGCGATCGCCGAAATCGCTCGGTGACTGCGCGCGCCCTGTTGCCGGAGCAACGCCGCCTCGCACGCGGGAGGCGACGGCTCGCCTGGCGGGTCGGGCGTGCGAATAACGGGGTCACAGTCGCCTTTCGCAATTGGATGGATGGACGCTACCCCGTGCGTATCGTATAAGGCGGCCGCTGCCCCGGAACGAAGCGGGGCCGCGATCCCGGAACCGGAACGATGAACCCTGACGAGGCGATGATGGATGACGCGACAGTTCCCGGCCGCAAGCTCCTGAAGCAGGAAGGCGATGTCCAGATGTGGCAGGAATACATCGATGGGCCGCATCGGGACACGGGCCAGTTGCTCCGCTATTTCGTCGGACGGCCGACGAGCCCGCCCAAATCCTTCGACGCGCCCCACCACGCCTGGGACTACTTCCGCAAGCTCACCGGCGCCTCGGCGTCGAGGCCCGACGCCGGTGCCGCGCAGAAGCGGCGGCCCGAGCGGGAGCGGTAGAACAGCGCGGCGCCATCACGGCCGGCGCGTTGCCTTCCGGCAACCCCGAGTGGCCGTAGGACGCGCCGACGGAGCGGAACGGCCTGACATTCCGACATTGACGCTGGCACGGCTGGCAGCGCATTTTTCCCTCGCCATCCACTGATCGAAAATCGCTATCGTTGGCGCGCGGTGGCCGGCAGTGAGGAACGAAGAGTGGCTGTCAGCGCCGTCACATCCCTCGTCAACATCGCCGGCGGCGCCGTCCCGCGCAACCAGGGCCTGCCGCTCGATCTCGGCTGGGTGAATGAGGTGCGGGTCAATCTCTCCGCGGTCGAGCGGCGGGTGGCGACGCTGCCGGGACGGCGCACGGTCAAGAAGGATGCCCAGGCGGCGTGGCTGCTGAAGGCGCTCACCTGCATCGATCTCACGACCCTCAACGGCGACGACACGGCCGAGCGCGTGCGGCGGCTGTGCGCCAAGGCCAAGGCGCCGGTGCGGCCGGATATCCTGGAAGCACTGGGCTTCGCCGACCGCGGGGTGACCACCGGCGCGGTCTGCGTCTATCACCGCTTCGTCGCCACGGCGGTCGAGGCGCTGCGCGACAGCCGCGTTCCCGTGGCGGCGGTGTCCACCGGCTTTCCGGCCGGCCTCGTGCCCCATGACCTCAAGCTCAAGGAGATCGAGGCCTCCATCCGCGACGGCGCCGAGGAGATCGACATCGTCATCACCCGCGAGCATGTGCTGACCGGCAACTGGCCGGCGCTCTACCAGGAGATGCGCGATTTCCGCGCCGCCTGCGGCAAGGCCCATGTGAAGGCGATCCTCGCCACCGGCGATCTGAAGACGCTGCGCAACGTGGCGCGGGCGTCGCTCGTCTGCATGATGGCCGGCGCCGATTTCATCAAGACCTCGACCGGCAAGGAGGGCGTGAACGCGACGCTGGCGGTCACCCTCGCGATGCTGCGGATGATCCGCGCCTATCAGGAGCGGACGGCGTTCAAGGTGGGCTACAAGCCGGCGGGCGGCATCTCCGCGGCCAAGGACGTGCTGAACTACCAGTTCCTGATGAAGGAGGAGCTGGGGCGCGCGTGGCTGGAGCCGGAGCTCTTCCGCGTCGGGGCGTCGAGCCTGCTGGCGGATATCGAACGCCAGCTCGAGCACCACGTGACTGGGCGATACTCGGCGTTCAACCGGCACGCGGTCGGGTGAGAGATGCAGCGTCGTGTGGCGCGATCGTCGCGTTGTAGGGGCGACCGGCAGGTCGCCCGTGTTGCGACCGCTCCGCCGTTGGCGCCGTGCACAACCGTCGGCGGGCGACCTGCCGGTCGCCCCTACGGGGTCGATGAATGATCGGATGAATCAATGAGCGTGGCGCGGTATTTCGAGACGATGGACTACGGGCCGGCGCCGGAGGGCGATGGGGAGGCGCGGGGGTGGCTGAAGCGGCATGAGGGACGCTTCGGGCATTTTGTCGGGGGCGGGTTCGTAGCGCCGAAGGCCGGGGCGTATTTCGATTCCATGGAGCCGGCGACGGGGGCGTTGCTGGCGCGGGTGGCGCAGGGCGACGCGGCCGATGTGGACGCGGCGGTGGCGGCGGCGCGCAAGGCGCAAGGACCGTGGTGGAAGCTCGGGGGACAAGCGCGGGCGCGGCATCTCTATGCGCTTGCGCGCATGATCCAGCGAAATGGGCGGCTGCTCGCCGTGCTGGAGGCGCTCGACAATGGCAAGCCGATCCGGGAGACCCGTGATCTCGACGTGCCGCTGGCAGCGCGGCACTTCTACCATCACGCGGGATGGGCGCAGCTGCAGGAGCGCGAACTGGCCGATCAGCTGCCGGTCGGCGTGGTCGGGCAGATCATTCCCTGGAACTTCCCGCTGCTGATGCTGGCCTGGAAGGTGGCGCCGGCGCTCGCGCTCGGCAACACGGTGGTGCTGAAGCCGGCGGAGTTCACCTCGCTCACCGCGCTGCTGTTCGCCGAGCTGGCGGCGCAGGCGGGTTTGCCGGCGGGCGTGCTCAACGTGGTGACGGGCGACGGCGGCACCGGCGCGCTGCTGGTCGCGCATGGCGGCGTCGACAAGATCGCGTTCACCGGCTCGACCGAGGTCGGCCGTCTCATCCGCGCGCAGACGGCGGGAACGGGCAAGGCGCTGACGCTCGAGCTTGGTGGCAAGTCGCCGTTCATCGTCTTCGACGACGCCGACATCGACGGCGCGATCGAGGGTGTGGTCGATGCCATCTGGTTCAACCAGGGGCAGGTCTGCTGCGCCGGCTCGCGGCTGCTGGTGCAGGAGGGCATCGCTGAAACCTTCCTCAATCGGCTGAAGCGGCGCATGGGGACACTGCGCGTTGGCCATCCCCTCGACAAGGCGATCGACATGGGCGCGATCGTGGCGCCGGTGCAGCTCGAGCGCATCAAGACGCTGGTGGCGGCCGGCGTGGCCGAGGGGGCGACGTTGTTCCAGCCGGAGATGGCTGGAAGCGCGCTGCCGCCGGGCGGCTGCTTCTATCCGCCGACCTTGCTGGCCGGCGTGCATCCCAGCGCCACGGTGGCGCGCGAGGAGATCTTCGGCCCTGTGCTCGTGAGCATGACGTTCCGCACGCCCGACGAGGCCGTGATGCTCGCGAACAACTCACGCTACGGGCTCTCGGCCAGCGTGTGGAGCGAGACGATCGGGCTGGCACTCGACGTGGCGCCGAAGCTGCAGGTCGGCGTGGTCTGGGTGAACGCCACCAACCTGTTCGACGCCGCCGTCGGCTTCGGCGGCTATCGCGAATCCGGCTTCGGGCGTGAAGGCGGGCGCGAGGGCGTCTACGAATATCTGAAACCGAAGGCCTGGGCGGGGCGGAAGCCGCGGGCGGCCGAACCGGCGCCGGCGCTGCGCGCGGGGGCGGCGGGGTTCGAGCCGCCGGCTGTCGACCGCACGGCGAAGCTGTTCATCGGCGGCAAGCAGGCGCGGCCGGACGGGAACTATTCGCGGCCGGTGTTGTCCCCGAAGGGCGCGCTCGTCGGCGAAGTCGGCGAGGGCAACCGCAAGGACATCCGCAATGCGGTTGCGGCGGCGCGTGCGGCGGAAGCGTGGTCGCGGGCCACGGCGCACAACCGGGCGCAGATTTTGTATTACCTCGGCGAGAACCTGTCGGCGCGGGCGGCCGAGTTCGCGGCGCGGATCGGCGCCATGACCGGCGCGTCGCGGGCGAAGGCGGCGGCCGAGGTGGAGGCCTCGATCGCGCGGCTGTTCTCCTACGGCGCCTGGGCGGACAAGTTCGAGGGCGCGGTGCATGCGCCGCCGCTGCGCGGAGTCGCGCTCGCCATGAACGAGCCGATCGGCGTGGCCGGCGTGATCTGCCCGGACGAGGCGCCGCTCCTGGCCTTCGTCAGCCTGGTGGCGCCGCTCGTCGCCATGGGCAACCGGGTCGTCGTCGTGCCGAGCGAGCGCTGTCCGCTGGCCGCCACCGACCTCTATCAGGTGATCGAGACATCCGACGTGCCCGCGGGCGTGATCAACATCGTCACGGGTGCGCGCGACGCGCTGACGAAGACGCTGGCCGAGCACGATGATGTGGACGCGCTCTGGGTGTTCGGCTCGCAGGAGGCGTCGGCGACGGCCGAGCGCCTGTCGGTCGGCAACCTCAAGCGCACGCTGGTCGATCACGGCCTCGCCACGGACTGGATGGACGCCGGCGCGGCGGAAGGCCCGATCCTCCTGCGCCACGCGGTGCAGGTGAAGAACATCTGGATTCCGTACGGGGAGTAATCGGGGTCGTCGGTCTGACGCAGGGCCGTCCCACAGAGTCCCCTCTCCCCTTGTGGGAGAGGGGACTCTGTTGAGATGCCTTGCGTCGCGTTGCAAGATATGGGCATTCGCTGGTACGGAAAATCCTCTGGGAGGCGCGCCTTGCTCAAGAATATCGATCCGTTGCTGAACGCCGACGTGCTGGGCGCGCTGCGCGCCATGGGGCATGGCGATCGCGTGGTGCTCTGCGACACCAACTTCCCCGCTGATTCGGTGGCGCGGCAGACCGTGCTCGGGCGGCTGCTGCGCATCGACGCGGCCAGTTGTCCGCGGGTGGCGCGCGCCATCCTCTCGGTGATGCCGCTCGACAGCTTCGTCGAGGATGCCGCCGCGCGCATGGAGGTGGTCGGCAAGCCGGCCGAGATTCCGCCGGTGCAGAAGGAAGTGCAGCAGGAGATCGACCGCGCCGAGGGGAAATCCTGGCCGCTGGTCCCGATCGAGCGCATGGCCTTCTACGAGCATGCCAAGAAGGCCTATTGCGTGATCGCCAGCGGCGAGCGGCGCTTCTACGGCTGCTTCATCTTCGCCAAGGGCGTGATTCCGCCCGACGACAAGTAACCGCCATGAGCGGGGGGAAGGAGGGCGTCGCCATCCTCGGCGTCTTCGTGGCCGACCTCGCCTTCCGGGCGGGGCGGTTACCGGCGATGGGTGAGACGATCTTCGGCTCGGGCTTCAAGATGGGGCCGGGCGGCAAGGGCTCGAACCAGTCGGTCGCGGCGGCACGGGTCGGCGCCAAGGTGACGTTCGTCACGAAGATCGGGAAGGACGCCTTCGGCGAGATCGCGCTGGCGACCTGGAAGCGCGAAGGCATCGCGGCGCGCGCCATCCAGTCGGACCATGAGCCGACCGGTGCCGCCTTCATCTACGTCAACGACAAGACGGGCGAGAACGCCATCATCGTCTACCCCGGCGCCGGCGGCGCGCTCACGCCCGCGGACGTCGATGCGGCGGCCGACGCGATCCGCGGCGCCCGGGTGTTCGTGACGCAGCTGGAGCAGCCGCCAGCGGCGGCGCGGCACGCGCTCGGCATCGCCAAGGCGGCTGGCGTTGCCACCGTCTTCAATCCGGCGCCGGCGGCGCCCGTCGAGAACGCGGTCTATCCGCTCTGCGACTATGTGGTGCCGAACGAGACGGAAGCCGCTGCGCTCACGGGCCTGCCGCTGGTCTCGCTCGATGATGCCAGGCGGGTCGGCGACGCGCTGCTCGCCAAGGGTGCGGGCACGGCGCTGATCACGCTCGGCGAGAAGGGCGCGCTGTTCCACGCCCGCGACCGCTCGGTGCTCGTGCCGGCCGCCAAGGCCGGGCCGGTGGTGGAGACGACCGGCGCCGGCGACGCCTTCGTCGGCGGCTTCGCGGCGGCGTTGGCGCGCGGCGGCGAGCCCCTGGCGGCGACGCGCTTCGGCTGCGCGGTGGCGGGAATCTCCGTGACGCGCGCCGGCACCGCGCCCTCGATGCCCGCGCTCGCCGAGGTGGAAGCGCTCATGGCGCGTGGCTGAGCGCCAAATGCTACCGCTATTCCGTGTTCAATGCCGTCACGAGAGGGGACTCATGCCGGCGTCCGTTGGCAGGCTGGCAGCGGAGATCCTTCGGAGCCTTCTTCGCTAGCGGAAGCGCCTGCGCGGAGGGGCGAGGGATTTCGATCAGGGTCAGCGTTCCGCAGACCACACACTCGGCCGTGACGGTCCCGCCCTCCTCGGGAAGGATCCGAAACGCGTTACCCTCGCAGCGACGACAGAAGATTTCCATGATGCGTTCTCCTGTGAGTGATCCCGATACGCGGCCGCATCCAGGGGCAGCCTGATTGAACATCGAGGAGGTGTCAGTACGAGGGCGGCATCTTGACATTTTAGCGGCAACGCCAGGCGAAGGGCGGCGCGCCGGGGCGTCGGCAGTGCGTGCTGAGCGACGTAGGGGTTGTCGCTCGGGTCCGGCACGTCGCTGATGTGACAACGGCTGCGGGCGAGGATTAGTCCCGCAGGGTTTCGTTATCTGGAACCGCCAGACGCTCGTTGCCATACTGGGCTAGCCCGGTCGCGCAGCCGCGGCGGCAGACAGCTTGTGGGGAGGAAGATGCGTTACGAGATGATGTTGCCGCATCAGATCCGAAAGGCGATCAAACAGAGCTGGCCGGTGGTCCTGCCCGTGGGCGTACTCGAGTATCATGGCGAACATCTGGCCGTGGGCCTGGACACGCTGGTGGTGGCGAAGGCGCTGGAGCTTCTCGAAAAGGAAATCGACCTGGTGATTCTGCCGCCGTTCTACTACGGCGCCAGCAGCTACGCCGTGGAGCCGCCGGAGGGGAACGGCTCGGTGCATGTCGGCGCGGACAAGCTGTTTCCCTTCGCGCAGGATGTGTTCCGCAGCCTGTTGCGCATCGGCTTCCGCAACATCCACTTCTTCATCCATCACCAGACCGAGAACTTCGCCGCGGGCATGCCGACTGACCTGGCCTTCAAGTTCGCGGCCCGGCAGACCATCTTCGAATTCCTCGAACGGGAGCGCGGCGAGGGCTGGTGGGGCGACGAGAAGATGGCGAGCTACTACGCCAAGCAAGCCGTCGGCGACGATCCCTTCAACTGGATCAAGGGGCACCCGCTCCTGAACGCCGACGCGATCCGGCGCTACCCGTTCGACCATGCCGGCCAGGGCGAGACGTCGCTGCTGATGGCGTTCTGTCCGGAGGGCGTGGACATGAAGCGGCTCTCGGCCAGGAAGTGGTACACGAAGAGCGCGAAGCAGGCCTCAGCGAAGCTCGGCGCCAAGGGCCGCGACCTGATCCTCGAACACCTGCGGCAGGTGCTGGGTGCGCCGGCGGCTACTTCACGGCGCCGGCGGTCAGGCCCTTGACGATGTAGCGTTCGAGGAAGAGGCCGATCAGCACGAGCGGCGCGATGGCCGCCGTCGACAGCGCCGCCATCGACCACCAGTTGATTCCCTGCGAGCCGGTCTGGCTGGCCACCATGACCGGAAGAGTTTTCGCGTCGGTGCTCGTCAGCAGGGCCGCGAAGAAATATTCGTTCCAGCAGAGCACGACGGAGAGAATGAAGGCGGCCACCATGCCTGGCAGGGCGATCGGCAGCACGATGCGCAGGAAGGCGCCCCAGACGGTGCAGCCGTCGACGAGGGCCGCCTGTTCGAGCTCCTGCGGGATGGTGTCGAACTGGTCGCGCATGATCCAGATCACGATCGGCAGCACCATCAGCGTATAGACGAGGATCAAGCCGATCTTCGTGTCCAGCAGCGCCAGTTCCTTGTAGAGGACCAGGAACGGCATGGCCAGAACGACGGGCGGCAGGATGAGCTGCGACAGGAAGAAGAACGAGATGTCCTTGTTCCGCCACGGCCCGAATTTGTACTGGAAGCGGCTGAGCCCGTAGGCGGCGAGCGATCCGATCACGACCGCCAGGAGGGAGGCGCCGACGGAGGCCATGACGCTGTTCTCGAAGCGCATGAGGAACTCGTCGCGGACGGTCGAGATCTCGCCGATCGTATCCGGCGAGAGGCCGAGCGAGCGCCAGCCCTTCCAGTTCGGCTGAAAGTCGACCCAGGGGGCCAGATGACCCTGCGTGACGTCGACGGCGACCTTGAACGACGTCGTGATCGTCCAGTAGATGGGAAACAGGGAGATGAACGCCCACAGGAGCAGGGCGCCATAGATCAGCACGCGGCCCGACACGAACTTCGCGCGCTGCGGCGCATCCTGGCCGCGGGCCTGCTCCAACGTCAGTGCATCAGTGGCCAATCGCGCGGCTCCTTCACTGCCAGGTATATCTGCGTACCCAGCGGCTGGCCCAGTTCAGCAGCAGGGTGACGAAGATGATGATGATCACGAGGTAGAACTCCGCGAGCATGGTGCCGTAGCCGACGTTCGAGCGATCGCGGTACTCGCGGAAGATGAAACTGGACACGGTGTCGGTGGCGCCCCCCGGCCCGCCCGCCGTCACGTTGATGACGATGTCCGCCAGCTTCAGCTCGAAGATGATGCGCAGGATGACGGCGGTGACGCTGACGGGCAGCATGAGCGGGAAGGTGACCTCCCAGAACGACTGCCAGGGGGTGGCGCCGTCGACCTTGGCCGCTTCCGACAGCTCCTTCGGCAGCGCCTGCAGACCCGCCAGCAGCAGGATCATGATGAAGGGGATGGAAACCCAGGCGTCCATGGCCATGATGCTCAGGCGCGCGACCCAGGGGGTCGTGAAGAACGCCGGACTGTCCCAGCCGAGATGGCGGGCCAGGGTGGCGGCCGGGCCGAAGCGATACTCCATGATCGACTTGCCGACCATCCAGCTGACGGCGACCGGGCTCAGCATGAACGGCAGCAGGAAGGCGACGCGGAAGAACTTGCGGGCGCGTATGTCCGCGTTCAGCAGCAACGCGAGTCCGAACGCGATCGCGTATTGCACGAGCACGGCCAGCACGTAGTAGACCATGTTCCCGAGCGCGTTCCAGAAGTAGGCGTCGTGGAGCAGGGCCCTGACGTTGTCGAGCCCGCTGAACTGGCGGCCGGTGAAGGAACTGAGGTTCCAATCGGTGAAGGCGATATAGAGTCCGAAGAAGGTCGGGAAGATCACCATCGCGACGGTGAAGAGGATCGCGGGCAGCAGGAACAGCGCGCGGTGGCCGCGCTCGCCCCGGATCAGGACCTGCCCGGCCCCCAGCGCGGCGCCCCACAGCAGAAAGGCGTAGAGCGCGGGGCGCCAGTTCTCGAATCCCATCGGGATCGCGTCGGTCGCATACAGGATCTGGATCAGGAGAACGACCGCAAGCCCGAGGGAGGCGAGGGCGATGAGACCTCGTCCCAGGTTCTGGCGAGCGTCGGCGCCGCGCTGGGAGACGGCCCCGATCTGCTGGTCGGTTGCGAGTGGTGTCGACGTGTGCATTGAAATCGCACTACCCCCGGTTCGGGATTCAATGCATGACGCGGTTCGAGAAAACGGCTGGTGGCGGGATCAGCGCCACCAGCCAAGGGCTCCTTCAGGGCCGCACGAGCGCGTTAACTCGTCAGGCCAAGCGACGCCTTGTAGAGCGCGATCTGCTTGTCGCGGCCGATCTGGTCGGTGAGCTTCTCCCACGCCGCCGCGATGTTGTCGGCGCCGGCTTGAGGGGTGACTCCACCGGCGTAGATCTTCGTCAGCTCGTCCTCGGCTATGCTGTAATACTGGAAGATGCCGGGGATGCGCGGTTCGATCGCGGCATTCGGGTGGTTGTAGGAATCGCCCTCGGATTTCAGATACGAGGTGATGAACGGCTCGTCATAGCCGGCGGCGACCCATTCGGGGATGTTGAAGTGGCTGTTCCGATAGGGTTGGAAGCCCGACGGATAGGCCGCGCACCACAGCGAGAGGTCCTTGCCGCCGAGATGGGCGGCGGCACTCCAGGCCGCCTTCTGCTTGACCTTGTCGCTGTCGACCCGGGCCATGACGTAAACGCCCCAGCCGAGATAGGCCATGTTCGGCGCATAGTTCGGGCCGCTCGCGAGCTTTTCCCAGGCCCCGGTCTTGGAATTGTAGACATCGTCGGAGCCCGGCAGGATCGAGAAGCCGCAGACATCGCCGATGACCGACGAATCGCTGGTCTTGGCATTCGATCCGATATCGCCCCACCAGGACAGCATCGAACCGGTGCCGCCCAGGAACTGCTGGAAGCCGGTGGTGCCGGGATCGGCGTTCAGCTGATCGGCCGGCTCGGACGGCAGCGCGTCCACGACGTCCTGAATCGCCCGCACCCAGGCCGGATTGTTGACGCGCGGCTTCATGGTGTCGACATCGAACAGCCAGGCCTTGTCGTCCGGATGCTTGGCGTAGGCGGTGGCGCGGCTGCCCAGGAAGTAGAAGGCGAAGCCGCCCCACGGCTTCGTCGGATCGAGATAGCCGTAGGCGTCCTGGCCCTTGATCTTCTTGCCCTTCAGGAACTTGGTCACCGCCTGGACCTGCTGCCAGGTCTTGGGAACGCCCCATTCGCCCTGGCCGCCCTCGGTCTTCCAGGCCGCGGCCAGGTCGGGATCGGAGAAGTAGTCGGTGCGGTAGTTGAAGTTGTGGCAGTCGCCGTCGATCGAGATGCGGTAGGTCTTGCCGTTCCAGGTGCCGACCGGGGCCTTCAGGTAGCCGACATAGTCGTCCATGTCGATCTGGGCCTTCACCCAGTCGGGCATCTCCGACGCCAGGCCCTTGCCGCAGACATCGCCCTCGAACGGCGCGCCCATCTCGATGATGTCGAAGTCGACCGTGCCGGTCGCGATGGCCTGTTGCAGCCGCGGGTTGTAGTCAGCCTGGGCGAGATCGATCCAGGTCAGCTTCGCGCCCGTGTACGCTTCCCACGGTTTCAGGAAGCCGCGGAACAGCAGGTTATGCAGATTCTGGTTGTTGAGTCCCATGAACGTGAGTTCGATGCCCTTGAACTCGCCTTCCGCCACGTTCGCCTTGGTGGCGCCGAGACAGAGCTCGCCGACCTTCTGCCAGTCGGCATCCGTCGGAGAGCCCTTGTTGACGCCCGGGATCTGCAGGATTTGCGTCCGCAGATCGTCCGCCCGCGCGGGCCCGGAAAACATCCCGAGCGCGCCGGTCGCACCCAAGGCACCGACGGCCGCTCCCTTCAGGACGCTGCGCCGGTTCGCCTGCAACCGGAGTAGCTGGTCATATACTTCCGCTTTCACTGTGATACCTCCCCGTTTCTTGACGCTCGATGCTCACTGCCTGGACATGGTCGAGGTTGCGTTCGATTGGTTCGGAGGCTCTGCGAACGAAATTCGCAAGCCGCCTTGCGGAGCGCTCATGACGTTCGCGAAATCAATTCGCGCAACTCCACCTTTCTCATTGGCGCAATTTCGACTGGTGACGAAGGCAGTCGCTACTATGCAACGGCCTCGGTGGATGTCAATCGCGTGTCGCCTGGGCATTTGCCCGCAACCGTCTTCAATCGAGGATGCGCACCTCGATCCGCACCGACTCCGGCGGGACGCCGGCGATCTCCGCGATCTCGCGGGCGGCAGCGGCCTTCACCTCGGCGATCGTGCGGCGGCGTTGCCCCGGCGCAGCGGCGGCGGGCAGCGGCGGGCCGCCGTCGAGCGGGCGGCGGGCGATGGGGGGATGCTCCTCGCCGAGGCCGCAGCCGACGCGGGTCGGACGGTCGCTGTCCGTGGGATCGAGGCCGATCCAAAGCGAGAAGCCGCCATTCGTCTTCACGCCGGCGTCGCTGCGTGCCGCATGGGCCGCGTCGAGGCGCTCTCGCACCTTGGCAGCAGGAAAGGCGTAGAGCTGGATTTCGCTCGGCCGGTGGCGGTCGTCGGTGGCGATGACCACGACTTTTTCGACCCCCTCGAGGGCCGGCCAGCGGCCGTCCTCCGAACGGGTGCAGGCGAACCAACGGTCGCGGGTCGTACGGACATCGGCGCGCTCGAGGACGCCGTTGCGGCGCAGGTGCCAGCGGGCGCGCCTTCCCTTCGAGCGGTCCTCCACCTGATACCCGAGTTGCATCAGCAGCGCGCTGCCGGCGGACAAGAGAAACGTCCGGGCCGCATTGGGAGTGGCCGGCGCCAAGTCGTATGCCATCAGGCGAACCTAGTGGTCAATCATATCCATATGATATAGATATCATTCAAATTTTGATAGTGATTATTTTAGAATGGTAAGATGATTATTCGAATTTGAAGACGATCAAGCCTACGTGTGACCAGCAAGATCGCCGCGCATCATGTTTCCGCGTAAATGCGCGCGGGATCGAATGATCGGAGTTGCGGTTGTGCTCGAATGATCTGGTCGGAACTCGAACGATCTGGTCGGAATAGGTGCGCCTGCTTATCCGACGTTCCTATTCGGCGGCGATTCGCTCTGATTGCATTGGCGCCCTATGGCCGTTCGCCGCTGCGAGGTAGCTCTCGGCGGCGAGGTCGGGTCCGCAACGGGTGGCGCCGCAATGGGGGCATTCCACGGAGATGCCCAACGACTTCACGAGAAAGCTGTATTCTTCGCCGTTCTCGCTGCAGAGAACGATATAGCCCTCCGGAAGCCGGCCCACGACGGTGAGCCGCGCATCGGTTCGATCTTCATGCATTTTGAGCGTGATCCCTTCTTCGCTGCCCCCACGGCCGCGTATGTGCAACAAACCCGTCGACGCCGCCATAGTTCCCGCATTTATGGGCGTTCGGCGTGTGACAAGATTCGGGCGCGCGCGGCGCCATGCATCGATCTGCGTCGGTGGTGGGACAGCGGCGACGAAGGAAGATTTGCTGATGTGGATGTCGGCGATCGTGCTGGCGGTCCGTGGCCTCTTGCTGTTCGTGATTGTAGCGTCGATCTGGTGGCAGGAGCCCAATTCCAATCAATCGCAGGAACTGTTGCCTTGCCCGAATTGCCGAAGCCGTGCCGTTAATGTCTGTGTTCCGACGAGTGGACTTGCTGGATACTTGGGATCCGATTTCCAGCAGTGGTGCGGCCAATGTCGCGCATGCCAATACCAAGGTCCGGCAACGAACTCTCAACCTACGGCGGAACAGGCGTGGAATGACCTGCCGCGATAGTGCGCCCAGGCGCGACGGGGTCGAGTCATGAGTGACGCGGCGATCGAACTCGATGCGGAGACGCTGCGGCGCTGCCTGCGCGTCGGCGGACTCGCGGTGTCCGCCGAGCGGGCGGGCGCGCTGCTGCCGGCGGTCGCGGCGCTACTCGCGGCCTGCGAGCGGGTGGCGGCGCTCGAACTCTCCTGCGAAGGCGGCAGCGGCCCGACCGGGGAGAGCGAAGCCTGACAGTGGATGAGCTGACCCATTTTCTGTCGATCCCGGCGCTGGGCGCGCGCTATCGCGACCGTTCGCTGTCGCCGGTGGCGATCACGCGCCAGGCGCTCGATCGTATCGCGGCGCTCGACGGCACGCTGAACAGCTTCATCACCGTATGCGCGGACGCGGGCCTGGCGCAGGCGGCGACAGCCGAGCGCGAGCTTGCGGCCGGGCGCGACCGCGGCCCGCTCCATGGCGTGCCCGTGGCGATAAAGGACCTGATCGACGTGGCGGGCGTACCTACGACCTTTGCCTCGCGCGCCGACAGCCCGCGACGGCCGGCGGCGGATGCCGCGCTGGTGCGCGGGTTGAAGGAGGCCGGCGCCGTCATCCTCGGCAAGACCAATCTGCTGGAATACGCCTATGGCGCCGTGCATCCGGATTTCGGGCAGACCAACAATCCCTGGGACCCGAAGCGCACCTCTGGCGGCTCGAGCGGCGGCTCGGCGGCGGCGGTGGCGGCGGGGCTGTGCTTTGCCGCCGTCGGCACCGACACCGGCGGCTCGATCCGCATCCCCGCGGCCTATTGCGGCGCCGTCGGGCTGAAGCCGACTTATGGGCTGGTGGATCTCGACGGGGTGCAGGCGCTCTCCTGGTCGCTCGACCATGCCGGCCCGCTCGCCCGCTCCTGCGCCGATGCCGGCCTGCTGCTGGAAGCCATGAGCGGCCAGCGCTGCCGCGTGACGCCGGCGCCGCTCGCCGGCCTGCGCCTCGGCCTGATGACCCATCCGGGCGCCGAGCGCTACCTCCAGCCCGACGTCGTCGAGGCGATGGCGCGCGTGTCCGATCGGCTGGCAGCGGCCGGCGCGACGCTGCGCGCGGTCGGCATCGCCGACCTCGAGGCGGCGGGCGATGCGCTCATGGCAATCCTCAGTCCGGAGGCCAGCGTCATTCACCAGCGGCGGATTGCGGAGCAGCCGCAGGGCTTCGGCGAAACGACACGACTGCAGATCGAGGCCGGCTTCGCGGTGCCGGCGACCGCCTATGTGCGGGCCCAGCAGTTCCGGCGCGCGCTGGTCGCGCGATTCCGCACTCTGTTCTCGGAGGTCGACGCGCTGCTGTCGCCGGCGGTGCCCTGGGTGGCGCCGGCAGAAGACCCCGCGCTCAACGACGAGGCCGGCGCCGGCGAGATGCTCTATAGCGCCGTCTACAACCTGGTCGGACTGCCGGCCGCGAGCGTGCCCTGCGGCCTGTCGTCGGAGGGGCTGCCGATGGGGCTGCAGATCGTCGGGCCGCCGCAGGCGGATGCGCGCGTGCTGTCGATCGGCGCCGCGGTGGAAACGCTGACGGCGAAGGCAAACCCGCCGCTGTGACGGCGACGATAGCCGCCATTTTAGGCGAAACCGCACATTAATAGCCAATAGCCCAGCAAGCCGGTGCGGGTAATTTTGCCGGCGGGACAAACGTCTCGTAGCCGCTGCTCCATCCGCACCTGGACGCACCGGCGCTGGATACGACCTACTTGCTCCGAATGATTCGGCGACCCGCAGAACGAGGGCGCGAGCGCGTGCGATGACCGACCAGACCGACACGGCCGCGAATCCGGCCGACCCGCCTTGGGGCGCAGGCGCCGTCGCGCGGTTGCGCACTCGACCCGCCGGCCTGGCCGCCACGGCCTGAGAGGGAACGGACCATGTCTTCGCATGCCCCGCGCATACTGATCGTCGACGACGAGCGAGAACTGGCCGAGGGCCTCGCGGAGATGCTGGCGCTGCTCGGCTATGCCGTCGACATCGCCGGCGACGAGCGGGACGCGCTGGCCCGCGCGCGCGCCCACGCCTTCGATATCGCCTTCGTCGATTCCCGCATGCCCATGATGCACGGCAGCGACCTCTTCTTCGAAATCAAGCAGATCATGCCGGCGGCGCGGATCGTGATGATGACGGGGCTCTGCGAGCCGACCCTTGAGCGGGCACTGCAGGCCGGCGCCGAGGGCCCGCTGCTCAAGCCCTTCAGCATCAAGGACATGCTGAAGACGATTGAAACGGCGCCCTGAGCCGGCGCCAGACGACGATCGAATTTCCGCGGTTCGGCTTGGCGAGACGCTTGCCGCCGTACTAGATATTCCCTGAGCCATCAGTGCATGCAGGCGCAGGGGAGGGCATTCGAGCTATGAATTCCGCAGACAGAATCTCGATGGTCACCGGCGCGGGCAGCGGCATCGGCCGCGAGGCTGCGGTCGCTCTCATGAAGGAAGGCTATGCGGTCGTGCTGGCCGGGCGACGCCGGGACGCCCTCGAAGGCACGGCCGCCGCCGGCAAGGCCGTGGGGGCGCGCACGCTGGTGGTGCCGACGGATGTGAGCGATCCCGTGGCGGTGCGGGCGCTCTTCGCCAGGACGAAAGAGACCTTCGGCCGGCTCGACCTTCTTTTCAACAACGCCGGCACCGGCGCGCCGGCCGTGCCGTTCGAAGAGCTGACATTCGAGCAGTGGAAGGCGGTCGTCGATGTCAACCTGACGGGCATGTTCCTGTGCGCGCAGGAGGCCTACCGGCTGATGAAGAGCCAGGACCCGCGCGGCGGCCGCATCATCAACAACGGCTCGATCTCCGCCCATGCGCCGCGGCCGAACTCCGCGCCGTACACGGCGACCAAGCACGGGGTGACCGGGCTGACGCGATCGATCTCGCTCGACGGGCGCAAGCACGATATCGCCTGCGGGCAGATCGACATCGGCAATGCCGAAACGGAGATGGCGGCCCGGATGAAGACCGGCGTGCCGCAGGCCAACGGCACCATCGCGGCCGAGCCGATGATGCCGGTGTCGGAAATAGGACGTGCCATCGTCTATATGGCCAGCCTCCCGCCGAGCGCAAACGCCCAGTTCCTGACGGTGATGGCGACGAAGATGCCGTTCATCGGGCGGGGGTGAACGCGGCGGCTGCGTTTTTTCCGCAATCATGGTCGATCTGCAGGAATTCGAGCGGCTGGGTCTGGCTTTGGCGGTCGGGCTGTTGATCGGCCTCGAGCGCGGCTGGCACGAGCGCGCGGCAGCGGAAGGCAGCCGCGTGGCCGGCATCCGGACCTTCGCGCTCATCGGGCTCGGCGGCGGACTGGCCGCGCTGCTGACCGGGCCTGCCATCGGGTTGGCATTCGGCCTCGTCTTCGCCGGTTTCGCCGCCCTGATGATCGCCGCCTATCGCGGCGAAATCAGGCCGGGCGAAGTGGGCGCCACCACGACCGTGGCGGCGCTCGTGACCTTCCTGCTCGGCGCGCTCGCGGTCGCCGGCGAGATGGCGATCGCGGCATCGGCGGCGGTCGTGACGGCTTTGCTGCTTTCGGCAAAGCCGCTGCTGCACCACTGGCTCGAGCGCATCGAATATCCGGAACTCGCGGCCGCCCTCAAGCTGCTGCTGATCTCGGTGGTCCTGCTGCCGGTGTTGCCGAACCGCACGGTTGATCCATGGGACGCGCTCAACCCCTACGAGCTTTGGTGGATGGTTGTGCTACTCGCCGGCCTCTCCTTCTGCGGTTATGTGGCCGTGCGCGTCATCGGCCCGGAACGCGGCGTGATGCTGACCGGTCTCCTGGGCGGCCTCACTTCCTCAACCGCCGCAACGCTCAACTTCGCGCGCCTGTCGCGCCGGAGCGAGGGTGCGGAACGGTTGCTGGCGGCGGCGGCCGCCGCCGCCTGCGCGACGATGCTGCCGCGCATCCTGCTGGTCGTCGGCGTGCTCAACCGGCCGTTGCTGCTACTCCTGATCGCGCCGCTGGGCGGAGCGGCGCTGGCGACCTATCTGGGTGCCGGCTTGCTGTGGCATCGCCCGGCAGGGGACCAAACGCCGGTCAGCGTGCGGGTCGACAATCCCTTCGAATTCTGGCTGGCGGTGCGGTTCGGCCTCCTGTTGACGGCGATCATGCTGCTGGCGCGCCTGATGCCGTCCTGGCTGGGCGAGCAGGGCGTGTTCCTCCTGGCGGCAATCGCCGGCCTTGGCGATGTCGACGCCATCAGCCTCTCGATGGCGCGGCTTGGCGGCGCAGACGTGTCGCTCCAGGGCGCGGCAATCGCCGTTGCCATCGCCGCCTTTGCCAACACGGTCGTCAAGATAAGTCTCGCGTTCGGCGTCGGTCGCAGCGGCATGGCGTGGCGGCTGGCGGCCGTGCTTGCCGCCTCGGCGCTGGTGGCGGCGGCGATATTCCTGTGGCAGGGATCTCCCGCGACACCCTGACGATCGCGTAAGCCGTGCTCAGGCTTCCGGCTGCAGGCCGAGACGGTCGAACAGCGCCAAATCCTTTTCGTGGTCGGGGTTCCCGGTGGTCAGGAGACGGTCGCCGTAGAAAATCGAATTCGCGCCGGCAAAGAAACACAGCGCCTGCGCCTCGTCGTTCAGGCTGCGGCGACCGGCCGACAATCGGACATAGGCGCGCGGCATCAGGATCCGCGCGACCGCGATGGTGCGCACGAGCTCGAACGGATCGAGCGGCGCCGTGTGGCCGAGCGGCGTGCCCTCGATCGGCACCAGCATGTTGATCGGCACGCTCTCGGGATGCGGGTCCAGCGTCGCCAGGGTCAGCAGCATGCCCGCGCGATCGCTGCGCGCCTCGCCCATGCCGATGATGCCGCCGGAACATACCTTGATGCCGGCATTGCGCACCGACGCGATGGTGTCGAGGCGGTCCCGGAAGCTGCGGGTCGTGATGATGTTGGCGTAGTACTCCTCGGACGTATCGATGTTGTGGTTGTAGTAGTCGAGGCCGGCCGCCTGGAGTGCTTCCGCCTGCGCCGGCGTCATCATGCCGAGAGTCATGCAGGTCTCCAGGCCGAGGGCCTTGACGTCCGCGATGATGGCGGCGATGCGCGGGAGGTCGCGGTCCTTCAGCTCGCGCCAGGCGGCGCCCATGCAGAAGCGGGCGGCGCCGGCGGCCTTGGCTTGTGCAGCGGCCGCGCCGATCTCATCGCGGTCCAGCAGGCGGCCGGCGCCGAGGCCGGTGTCGTAGTGCACGCTCTGCGCGCAGTATTTGCAGTCTTCCTGGCAACCGCCGGTCTTGATGTTGAGCAGCGTGCTCAGCTGGACGGTATTGGGGTCGAAGTGGCGCCGGTGCGCCTCGTGCGCGCGGTGCAGGAGGTCGTTGAAGGGCAGCGCGAAGAGATCGAGGATCTCCTGGCGGGTCCAGTCCGAGCGGATGTCCATCGCGGACGCGGCGGCAGGCCTCTCGGCGGTGGCAATGGCGGTCATCGAACCTCTCTTCAACTCAATGTTGCCGCGGCTTCTTCGATGGCGTCATAGGCGCGGTGTAGTTCCTCGTCGCTGACGCAATAGGGCGGCAGCAGGTAGACGACGGATCCGAGCGGCCGGATCAGCAGCCCCCGCTCCAGAAAGAACGCCCGCAGGCGCGGACCCTGCGACGCATTATAGCCTTGTTCCGATCCCCCGAGACTGACGGCGGCGATGGTGCCACAGACGCGCGGCCGCGTCAGCCCGGGATGATGGGCGAGGCGGGCGAGCCGCTCGCGATGGACGGACTCGATAGCGGCGATGCGGGCGGCGGTTTCAGGCGCCTGCAGGAGATCGAGCGAGGCCAGCGCCGCGGCGCAGCCCAGCGCGTTGGCCGTGAAGGAATGGCCGTGCGCAAAGGCGCGCTCGAAATTGCCGCCGAGGAACGCCTCGTAGATCTCCTCCCGGCAGACGGTCGCCGCCAGCGGCAGGAAGCCGCCCGTCAGGCCCTTGGAGAGGCAGATGAGGTCGGGCGTCACGCCTGCCTTGAGGCTGGCGAAGGTGGCGCCGGTGCGGCCGAAGCCGGTCATCACCTCGTCGAGGATCAGCAGAATGCCGGCAGCCTTCAGCCGGTCGGCGGCGGCGCGGACGAACTCGGGCCGGCACAGGCGCATGCCGGCGGCGCCCTGCACCAGCGGCTCCATGATGAGCGCGACGGCGTCGCGGCCATGGCGGCCGATCCAGGCCTCGAGCATGGCGAGGCTCGTCGCCTCCTTCTCTGCCACATCGGGGTCGCCGTTCCAGGTTTCGGGATAGGGCAGCAGGTCGACGGCGAACAGCAGATCGTGGAAGGGCTTGTAGAAGCCGGAGCTGCGGCCCGCCGACATGGCGCCGAAGGTGTCGCCGTGATAGCCGCCCTCGAAGGCGAGGAAGCGGTGGCGGCGCGGCTCGCCCTTGTTCCACCAATATTGGTAGGCGAGCTTGAGGGCGACCTCCACGCTGGTCGAGCCATCGTCGGAATAGAAGACGCGCTCGAGCCCGGCGGGCAGAAGCGCCGATATCCTTGCCGCCACCTGGATGGCGGGCTCGTGGGTGAAGCCGGCGAAGATGACCTGCTCGAGCTCCGCCGCCTGGCGCGCGACGGCGGCGGCGATGGCCGGGTGGGCGTGGCCGTGCAGGGTGACCCACCAGGACGAAATGAGATCGAGATAGTCGCGGCCGTCGGCTGCGATCAGATGGGCGCCGCTTGCGCTGCGGATCGGGATCGGAGCGGGCGCCGTCGCGGCCTGCGTGAAGGGATGCCAGACATGCCGGCGATCGAGTGCCAGCAGCTCGTCGATGGTGGTCACCCCGCGATCTCCCGCAGCGGCGGAATCAGTGCGGACAGACGCTCGACCGCGGCGCCGTCGAGGGGGTCGACGCGCGGCAGTTCGGCCAGGACGCGGACATGGCCGAAGCGCTCGATGGCGGCGCGGTTGCCGGCGTTGGGCGGTCCATTGAGGACCACGCCGGCAATCGCCAATCCGCGCGACCGCAGGGCGGCGAGGCTGAGCAACGTGTGGTTGATCGTTCCGAGCGTGCTGCGGGCGACCAGCAGAATGGGCAGCGCCAGCCTGGCCATCAGATCGATCATGAAGTCGCGGTCATTGAGCGGCACGAACAGGCCGCCGGCGCCCTCGACGACCAGGGGATGTGCGATCTGTGGCAACGTGATCGCATCCAGCGTGATTCTGACACCCTCGAGTTCGGCCGCGGCGTGCGGCGATAGCGGCGCTTGCAAGGCATAGGCCGGCGGATAGACATGCTCGGACGATAAGCCGGCAAGCGCAACAACCGTCGCCGTATCGTCGTCGGCCATTGCCGTGCCGGTCTGCACGGGCTTCCAATAGCCAACCCGCCAGGCCCGCGCAAGGCAGGCGGCGGCGACCGTCTTGCCGACGCCGGTGTCGGTGCCCGTGACGAAGACGCCGATCACGACGTTTGTCCGCCCGACGCATTGTAGGTGTTGTGGCAGAAATCGCGGAAGGCCTGGGCGCAGGGATTATATTTCGATTCGCGCTTCCAGGCGAGGCCAACATCCATCGAGGGCACGCTGTCCTGGATCGCGCGCGCCTCGATGCGGTCACCTTCGAGTGACCACGGGCGGAACACCATGTCGGAGAGGATGGCCACGCCCGCGCCGGTCGCCACCATGCTGCGCACGGCCTCGACCGACGAGGTGCGAAAGACGATGTCGGGGCGATGAGGCGTGTGCTCCCAGTAGCGCATCGCCGTCGTCTCGGCCTCGTCGATGGTCAGCATGATGTAGGGCTCCGACGCGATCGAGGCGAGCGTCACGCGCCGTGCGTGGAGGCGGCGATGATTGGGTGCCACCCAGAGGCGGCGGCGCGAGCGGATCAAATCCTCGGTTTCGATCTCGTCGGCATTGTTCAGATTGGAGGTCAGGATCACCGCTAGATCGATTTTGCCGCGAACCAGCTTGCGCTCGATATCGTCGCGGTCCATCTCGAACAGATTGACCCGCACATCGGGAAAGATGCGACAAAATCGCGCCAGCGGCGTGGGCAGGAAGTAGCCGGCGACGGTGTAGGTCATGGCCAGCGAGAAGCTGCCGGAAACGCCGCTGCGCGCCTGGCGTGGCGCCTGCGTGGCGTCGGAAACCGCGGCCGCCACGGCGCGCGCGTGGCGCAGGAATTGGTTGCCTTCGAAAGTCAGTTCGATGCCCTTGGCATGGCGACGCAAAAGCTCGACGCCGGTCTCATGCTCCAGGGCCTTGATCGCTTCGGTCACCGCCGACTGCGAGACCCCGAGTTGGGAAGCCGCGAGCGACAACTTGCCGGCCTCGGCGGTGGCGATGAAGTAGTTGATCTGGCGCAACGAGAGAGCCATCGCTTTTTCCGATAATGCTGGCAGCTGATTTCTGAATTTACAATGAGCGAAACTTGCGCAAAAGTCCATCGGCCGGCAGTGCAGAGCGGCGCGAGCGCCGATGCCAGCCGGCCGCAAACGACGAAATAACAGCGGCGCGCCGACTGATTCCAGCCTGCCGCCGACAGACGGGGAGAGAAGGCATGACAGAATCGATGAAGACGATCGGCTTGGCCGTGCTCGGTGGATGCGCCGCGCTGGCGCTGGCGGCCGGAACAGCCGCGGCCGACGAGATGAAGCCCTGGTATCCGTTCAAGGTCCAGGTGTGGGATCCGCCGTTCAACATGGCGAGCCCACGCAAGGACATGGACTATGTGCCGCTCGAGAAGGCGGACAAGAAGTGGGACATCTGCGTGTCGTTCCCGCACATGAAGGACGCCTATTGGATGGCGGTGGACTACGGCGTGGTTGCGGAATCCGCGCGGCTCGGAGTCAAGATGCAGCTGGTCGAGGCCGGTGGCTACACCAACCTCAACAAGCAGATCTCGCAGATCGAAGACTGCGTTTCCGCTGGCTCGCAGGGCGTGGTCATCGGCGCCATCTCCTACGATGGGCTCAACAACTTGGTATCCGAGCTGAAGAGCAAGAACATTCCAGTGATCGACGTCATCAACGGCATGTCGTCGCCGGACATCTCGGCCAAGTCTTTGGTGTCGTTCGGCGAGATGGGCGCCAAGGCGGGCGACTATCTGGCGAAGTTGCATCCGGCCGGCAGCGGCAAGGTGAAGGTTGCCTGGTTCCCGGGCCCGCCGGGCGCCGGTTGGGTCGAGGCCGGCAATACCGGCTTCGTCGAAGCCGTGAAGAGCAGTGACGTCGAGATCGTCGACACCAAATACGGCGACACCGGCAAGGAAGTGCAGCTGAAGCTGGTGGAGGACGTGCTCGAGGCCAACCCTGACATCTCCTACATCGTCGGCACCTCGCCGACGGCGGAAGCGGCGGTCGGCCTGCTCAAGGACCGCGGCCTCACCGACAAGATCAAGGTGCTGGCCTACTACTTCACGCCGCCGGTCTATCAGGGCATCAAGGACGGCTCCATCCTGGCCGCGCCGACGGACTCGGCCGTGGTCCAGGGGCGTATCGCCATCGACCAGGTCGTCCGCATTCTTGAAGGGAAGGACTATACGAAGCATGTCGGACCGGCGCTCTATGTGATCGACAGCAAGAACGTCAACAGCTTCGACAAGGGCTCGTCGCTGGCGCCCGACGACTTCAAGCCGACGTTCAGCGTGGAGTAGCCCGCCACGAAACAGCGACCGTGGTTGACGTTGTAACGAGCGAGGCCGGGGTTTCCGCGACGACGGGAACTCCGGCCCTGCTCCGACTCGAGAAGATATCGAAGCATTTCCCGGGCGTTGTCGCGCTCGACGGCGTCGATTTCGATCTGCGTCCAGGCGAGGTGCATGTGCTGTTCGGCGAGAACGGCGCCGGCAAGTCGACGCTGATTTCGCTCGTCGCCGGTGTCTACCGGCCGACCGCCGGCCGCATCGAGTTCCGCGGACGGGCCATCGATCTCGCCACGGTCCATCAGGCACGGGGCCGCGGTATCAGCGCGGTGTTCCAGGAATTCTCGCTGGTGCCGCAGCTGACGGTGGAGGAGAACCTGTTCCTCGGCGCCGAGCTGACCGAAAACCGCGTCCTCAACAAGCGTGCCATGCATGAAGAGGCGCGCGAGATCCTCGACCGCCTGGGCTTTCCGCTGAAGCCGGGCATGCGCGTCGCCTATCTGTCGCGCGCCGAGCAGCAGATGGTCGAGATTGCCAAGGCTTTCCGCTCCGAGCTTTCCGTGCTCATCCTGGACGAGCCCACGGCGTCGTTGACTGAGCGCGAAACGCAGCGGTTGTTCACCTTGATCGAACAGGCGAAGCGGCAGGGTGTGGGCATCATCTACATCACCCACCGCATGAACGAGATCAAGCGCATCGGCGACCGCATTACCGTGCTGCGCGACGGCTGCAAGGTCGCGACGCTCAACGTCGCGGAGGCCTCGGAGATGCGGCTCGTGGAGCTGATGACCGGGCGAGTAATCGCGCAGATCTTCCCGAAGGTTGCCTATCGGCCGGGTGCGACTGTCCTGGAGGTCAAGGGCCTGACGACGGTCACGGGCATCGTATCGAACGTTTCGATCCATGTGCGGAGCGGGGAGATCGTCGGGCTCGCCGGATTGGTGGGTTCCGGGAAATCCGAAGTGGCGCGCGCCTGCTTCGGCGTGGAACCGGTCGCCGCCGGCGCCGTCACCTTCGATGGCGCCGATGTCACGGGCATGGCGCCGCGCCAGATGCTTGATCGCGGCTTCTTCTACCTGCCGTCTGATCGCCGTGACGAAGGCCTGGTCATGGTGCGCGGCGCGCGTGAGAACATCTCGCTGCCGTCGCTGAATCTGGGGCAGTTTTCCTCCGGCCTGTTTCTCAACCGTGGTGCCGAAAAGGCGCAGGCGCTCGCGCTGGCCAAGCGACTCAACCTCCAGCCCCTCAATATCGAGCGCGCGGTGGACCACTTCTCCGGCGGGAATCAGCAGAAGGTGCTGCTGGCAAAGGCCCTGTCGCGCGCGGTCAAGCTGTTCGTGTTCGACGAGCCGACCGTGGGCGTCGATGTCGGCACCCGTGTCGCCATCTACAAGTTCATCGCGGAATTGTGCGAGGCCGGCGCCGCCATCCTGCTGATCTCGTCGGACCTGCCGGAGATCCTGCACCTCACCAACCGCGCCTATGTCATGTATCGCGGCGTGCTGCGGGCGGAGCTCGAAGGCGGTGAGATCACTGAGGATCGCGTATTAAGCCAGTTCTTCGAGCGGGAAGCGGCATGAGCGCGCAAAATGCCCAGCAGACAACCGCAGGGATGCGATCGCTCGGCCTGCGCTCGCAGCACCTGTTCGTGCGGCTTGGCGTGCTGCCCTTCCTGCTCATCATCGCCATCATCGTGTTTTCGCTGGCGTCTGAGCGCTTCTACCTCTGGGACAACATCAAGAACGTGCTGCGTCAGTCGAGCTTTCTCACCATGGTGGCGATGGGTCAGATGCTGGCGCTGTTGACGGGCGGGTTCGATCTGTCGGTGGGAACCATCACCGCCGTAACATCCGTCTTCGGCGCCAGTGCGATGGTCGCGATGTACGTCGCCTATCCCGATGCCATATTCCTCTCGATAGCAGTCGGCATGCTGGCCGGTGTCGGCGCCGGACTGACCATTGGAATCATCAACGGCTTCGGCGTCGCGGTTTTCAACGTCTCTCCCTTCATGATGACGCTCGGAATGGCATCGGTCGGCTTCGGCATCTGTCTGTTTCAAACGGGTGGCGTGCCCGTGTATGGCATGCCGAAGGAATTCGGCAAGATCCTGGGATTCGGCCAGTTGTTCGGCGAGATTCCGGCGCCGGTGATCGTCACGGCGGCGTTGATCGTCATCATGTACGTGCTGCTCAACTGGACCCGCTTGGGGCGCTATCTCTATGCGGTCGGCGGAAACCTCAAGGCGTCGACGCTGTCGGGTATTAATACGCGGCTGACGCTCTTTCTGGCTTATGTGCTGTGCGGTGGCATGACGGCTGTCTCCGGGATCATGAACACGGCGCGCCTCGATTCGGGAGAGGCCAACATCGGCGCCTCCCTAGTGCTGGAGTCCATCGCAGCCTGCGTGATCGGCGGCGTGAGCCTGCGCGGCGGAACCGGCAAGCTCGCCAACGTCGTGCTCGGCGCACTGTTCATCGGCATCATTCAGAACGGGATGAATCTGGCGCGTATCAATTCCTATCTGCAGACCGTCGTCGTGGGCATCCTGCTGATCTTCGCGGTGGTGGCGGAACAGTTCCGGCAGAAGCTGGTGGCGAAACTGCACGACTGAGGCACAACGAACGGGAATTTGAGGAGGAAGAGCCATGGCTTTGGCAATTAATTGCGACATGGGCGAGGGCTTCGGGCTCTACCGGTGCGGCGATGACGCGGGCATGATGCCCTTCATCACGCTCGCCAACGTGGCCTGCGGGTTCCACGCGTCGGATCCGACGGTGATGCACAAGACCGTGCGGCTGGCGAAGCAGCACGGCGTCAGGGTCGGCGCCCATCCGTCTCTGCCGGACCTGCAGGGATTCGGGCGGCGCGAGATGCGCATGGACCCGAAGGAGCTGACGGACTGCCTCATCTATCAGGTGGGCGCGCTCAAGGCCTTCCTCGATGCCGAGGGCATGGCGCTCAACCACATCAAGCCGCATGGCGCGCTCTACGGCATGGCCGCGCGGTCCGAGGAGATCGCGAACGCCATCTGCGACGCCGCCGACGTGTTCAAGGTGCCGCTGCTGGGCATGGCCCGCACCAAGCATGAAGAGGTCTACACGAAGCGCGGCTTCAAGTTCATTCCCGAGTTCTATGTCGATCTCGACTACGACAAGGACGGCAAGCTCATCATCACGCGCGAACACGTCGCCTGGGATCCGGAGCTGGCGGCCAAGCGGACGCTGCGCGCGATCACCGAGAAGAAGGTGACGACGATCGACGGTAACGATATCCCGATGGTCGCCGACTGCATCTGCGTGCATTCGGACACGCCCGGGGCCGTGGCGGTCGCCAAGGCGGTGAAAGAGGCGATCAAACCGTACCTGAACTGACGGCGCGCACGAGGGGACGGAGCAGGGGCACCCCATGAAGAAGGTGCTGATCGCCAACCGCGGCGAGATCGCCTGCCGCGTCATGCGCAGCTGCCGTGCGCTCAGCTTGAAAACCGTCGCGGTCTATTCCGAGGTGGACGCCCAGGCGCTGCACGTGTCGCAGGCGGATGAGGCGCAGGCGATCGGGCCGGCGCCGGCCAAGCAGAGTTACCTCGTCGTCGACAATATCCTGGCGGCGGCCAAGGCGTCGGGAGCCGATGCCGTGCATCCCGGCTACGGCTTCCTCGCCGAGAACAGCGGCTTCGCGAAGGCGGTCGCACGGGCCGGCCTGACCTGGATCGGCCCGACGCCCGAATCGATCGACGACATGGGCGACAAGGAACAGGCCCGCCTGCTGGCGCGCGCCGCCGGCGTGCCGATCCTGCCGGGCAGTGTGCGCTTCGCGGCCGGCGATCTCGCCGGCCTCGACGAGGCGGCGCGGGCCGTGGGTTTCCCGCTGCTGGTGAAGGCGTCGGCCGGCGGCGGCGGCATCGGCATGCGGCGGGTCGACAGGGCGGAGGATCTGGCGAAGACCGTCGAGGCGACGCAGGCGCTGGCGGAGAAGTCGTTCGGTGATGGCACGATCTATCTCGAACGCCTGGTCGCCAGGGCCCGCCACGTCGAAATTCAGGTGTTCGGGTTCGGCGACGGGCGCGCCGTGCATATGTATGAGCGTGAATGCTCGGTGCAGCGGCGATTCCAGAAGATCATCGAGGAGACGCCGTCGCCGGGCCTGGCGGCCGAAAAGCGGGCGGCCATGGCCGATGCGGCGGTGACGCTGATCAAGCAGGAGCGCTATCGCGGCGCCGGCACCATCGAGTTCGTCGTCGATGCTGACAGCGGCGCCTACTATTTTCTCGAGATGAACACGCGCATCCAGGTCGAGCATCCCGTGACAGAGATGACCACCGGACTCGATCTGGTGGCGCTGCAGATCCGGCTCGCCCGCGGCGATGATCTGTCTGCGCTGACGCAGGAGTCGATCCGGCCGCGCGGGCACAGCATCGAATGCCGGCTCTACGCCGAGAACCCCGCGATGAACTTCCTGCCGTCGCCGGGACCGCTGAAGCGGTTCCAGTTGCCCAACGGGATGGACGGCCTCAGGATCGACACGGGCGTGCGCGAGGGGGACCAGATCACGTTCCACTACGATCCGATGATCGCGAAAATGGCGAGCCATGGCCGCGACCGCAACGAGGCGATCGCGCGCATGCTGGCGGCGCTGGGCGGCGTGCACGTCGAGGGCGTCAAGACCAACGCGGCGTTCCTGCGCCGGGTCATCGACCATCCGGCGTTCCGGGCGGGCGATACGCATACCGGATTCGTCGCCGAGCACGGCGCGGCTCTGACGAAGGGCTAGTCACGGGAGGAGGGGAGAGAGGCGAAACATGATCTACGAGAAACCGAAATTCCTGCCGGGCGGCGATCGCTACATGCTGATCGAGTTCGGCAACGAGATGAACCTGGAGCTGAACTTCATGGCCCAGGGTCTCGCCGGCGCGATCGAGAAGAGCCAGACGAAGGCCGTGATCGAGACGGCACCCTGCTTCGCCTCCATGCTCGTCCACTACGATCCGGACAAGATCAACTTCAAGGACCTGGCCAAGGAGATGACGTCGCTGATCGGCTCGCTCGGCCCGTCCGACGACATCGAGCTGGACAGCCGCCTCTTCTACTTCCCCACCTGCTATCTCGACCCCTGGACCAAGGCGGCGGTCGACGACTACTGCGCCAAGATCACGAAGAAGAAGTGGGATCCGGAGTTCGTCGCCGAGCTGAACGGCCTGAAGGACGTGCATCAGTTCGTGCGAGTGCACTCCGGCACCGAATATTGGGTGGCGTCGCTGGGATTCTGGCCGGGCCTGCCGTTCATGATGGCGCTCGATCCGCGCTGCGTCATCACGGCGCCGAAATACAATCCGCCGCGCACCTGGACGCCCCAGGGCACGGTCGGCATGGGCGGCGCCTCGACGGCGATCTATCCGGTGGCGACGCCCGGCGGCTATCAGATCTTCGCCCGCATTCCCGTGCCGATCTGGGACACCGAGAAGCGCTTCCCGCAGTTCGAGAAGAGCATCTGCCTCTTCCAGCCGGGCGACCGCGTGAAGTTCGTGCCGGTCAGTCCGCAGGAGTTCGAGGAGGTCGAGGCCAGGGTGAAGGACGGCACGTACGTCTACAACGTCGTCGAATACCAGCGCTTCTCCGTGCGCAACTACAAGGCCTGGGTGAAGACCCTCAACAAGAACGAACGGTTCTAGGAGGACAGCGCCATGTTCGAAGTGATCGTTCCCGGCCTCGAGACCTCCATCCAGGACTATCCGGGCCGCATAGGCTTCTGGAACCAGGGCTTCCCGCCCTCCGGGCCGATGGACAGCTGGTCGTTCCGGCTCGCCAACCTGTTGGTCGGCAACGAGGCCGGCGTCGCCGGCCTGGAGGTGCAGTACATGGGGCCGACGTTGAAGTTCCAGCGCGACGGCGTCATCGCGATTACGGGCGCTGACATGCAGCCGAAACTCGATGGTCAGCCCGCACCGCTCTGGGAGAGCGTGGCGGTGAAGGCCGGCCAGACGCTGGTGTTGACATCGTCCAAGGTCGGTGTGCGCAGCTACATCGCCATCGCCGGCGGCGTCGACACGCCGCCCTGGCTGGGCTCGCGCTCGACCTTCCACAAGGCCGGCGTCGGCGGCATGCAGGGACGGGCGCTGCAGAAGGGGCAGGTCGTGCCGGTCGCCAAAGGAAAAGGAACGCCAGGGCGAAAGGCGAAACCGGACTGCCGGCCGAGCTTCGCCACCGACAAGATCTGGACCATCGAAGCGGTGGCGGGCCCGAACGACGACTGGGTCGACGAGGCTGGCCACAAGCGCTTCCTGTCGACCGACTGGAAGCTATCGTCGAAGAGCGACCGCACCGGCTTCCGGCTCGAGGGCCCGCAATGGACGTTCACCGAGAAGGCGCACAAGAAGGCGCCGGAGAACGGCGCCGAGCCTTCGAACATCATCGACCAGGGCTATCCGCTGGGCGCCATCAATCTCGCTGGCCAGACGCCGATCATCCTGGTGAATGACGGGCCGAGCATGGGCGGCTTCATCAATCCGTACACCGTGCCGTCGGCGGCGTTCTGGAAGCTCGGGCAGTCGAAGCCAGGCGACCTCTATCGCTTCAAGTCCATCAGCATCGACGAGGCGCAGGCATTGCGCAAAAAGCTGAACGCCGTCTGCAGTGCGTCGAGCATCGCCTAGGGGGAGAGAGCAATATGGCCGAGAAGATCGAGACGATGGTGCCCGGCAATGTGTGGAAGGTGCTGGTGAAGGTCGGCGACAAGGTCGCCGTCGGCGATGTGCTGTTCATCCTGGAGGTGATGAAGACGGAGGTCCCGCACAGCGCCGGCGAGGCCGGCACGGTGAAGGCCGTGCACCTCAAGGAGGGACAGGAAGGCGTCGATGCCGGCGCGCTGGCGGTGGAGATCGGATAGCAGCGCACTCGCAGGAGGGCGACCTGTCGGTCGCCCTCGCACGCTCTAGCCAATTGACTCGAATATCAGCGCCGGCCGATCCGCCCGAGCGTATCCTTCGTCAGCTCTTCGAGCGGCGCCCAGCTACGCTGCGAGGTATCCGCGGCGATGCCCAGCAGCTTGTTGGCCTCATCGAGATATTGCCGGGTCGCGTTGCGGGCGTAGTCGCATTCGAGCCGGAAGGCCTCGCGCGGGTCGCCGCACTGCATGACCGATCCCGAGAGATCCATGTTCTCGCGCAAACGCGCCGACGCGAACTGCGCCATTTCCTGCCCGATGGCCGTCATGCCCGTCCACA
>Ga0137403_10000051_pt1 | contig 122023 bp, 115 predicted proteins | sample CZOMad2_1_16fung_FD_122057 | JGI IMG/M metagenome (GOLD analysis project Ga0137403, IMG submission 122057) | Vadose zone soil fungal communities from Angelo Coast Range Reserve, California, USA - CZOMad2_1_16fungal (Hybrid Assembly) | ecosystem: Environmental > Terrestrial > Soil > Vadose... | reverse complement strand
TGGGCTTGCCCTGGTTCTTCGGACAGTGAATTAGGGATCAATTTGTAGGTTGGTTTAGTTGGGATTCAAAAGCGATCGGACTTTGATAAGCAAGACTGGAGTGGAGTCGGGTGCGGTTAGAGAAGGTTTCGATGTAGTTGAAGATGCACATTCAACGAACATCGAAACGAGTGCGCAATTTCTTTCTAACATTTGCTTTCGTCGGTCTTGCTGCTACCACGGCGGCAGTACCGGATATCTCAACGCGATCATATGTGTCGACTCCGAGAGAATCGCGAATAGCCGTCTTGGAGTATTGCCGGATAAACTTCGAAAGAAATGAGGCGAAATCTCGACACGCCTATCGAGCGACCTTTGAGAAGGCGTTGGCCGGAGACTTCCGTGCCTTAGACGCTTTGTTTACTGACGAACGCTATCACACGAATGATATCGAGTGGGACTTGATTCCATGGCATATCCTGCACGTGATAGGTGACCGTAAATATTCAGCATTTGTTCTGAGCCACCCCCCTCCGGAAAGAGCAGGCTTTCTTGCGCTTCAATATCCTTTCGTGGTCGGCGCCAAAGAGCATGCTGCGTTCGAACGATATTTTCGCCAAAAATCTCCTCGCACTTATTCTTTGTGGGCGCACTGAGGGAAGCAAAAGAGGGCCAAGAGAAGGGCAAGCTCAGACTGACCGCTTTTGTTTAGGCTCCATCTCCAGAAGATCGGCGTGAAGTTGACGAAGCTTTCGCAGAAGCAGGCCGATTATCTCGGCGTGCCGATCGAAGGACCATACAAGTCCGAGCATTACCGCTACTAAGTAAGTCGGTCGTGTCGCTACTTCTCGTTAGGCGGCATCTCGTGCTGATGTGCCATGCGTGACGGACGAACGCGGAGAAAGACTTGAAACGAGACTGGGACGTCGCCGCCGTAATAGCGGTCGAGATCGCTCGGCACATCGTTGATCGTGACCTGCCCGCCGAGGCCAACGTCGATTCCGTTGCCGTGCGATAAATCGCGGACGTAACCGACGGTCCAGGCGTTGATCGGAAAGACGCGCTCTTCGTCGACGAGATCGAGCACCAATTCGTGCCCGGGTTTCTCGACGTGCTCAAAGCGCGCATAAACGCTATCCCGTCCGCGCTGGTAATTCGTCTCCAGCAAAATCGATTGCGTCTTGCCGCCGCCGCTGTCGCGGTTCTGTCCCCAAACAATTGACGTGGACCAGTTCGAATCCGGACCGAGCGGCTTGTTATATATTAGTGACGCGGTGGTGCGATGGCGATTCGCCTCCGGCTCCAACTCTTCGGGGCTATGCAGGTAGCCGTGAGAAATCTGGAGCGCGAGATCCTTCGTCGGGTTCCATGAAATTCGGCCGCTGAACGAATCCAGCTTCGGCGAATCAAAATCGTAGCGCTGCTCGTCGGGCTCGCGTCCCTTGAAGGTTGAGCCCTCGATTTTGAAATCGCGCCAGACCAATCCCATGGTGACGACGCCAAACGTGACGTGCGTCGAATCCTGCCAGTGATGGCTCAGCGGCGCGTCGGGATCATCCATGGCAGACAATCGATGCATGAACGCCGGCGGCCCGAGGGCAGGTTCGCCCGGATAGCCCGCGTAAAGATAAGCCGAAAAATCCGCGCCGAATTTCTGCGAATAGCTCAGCGAAATCTCATCGAACAAATCGTGCGGATGCTGACGGTCGTGGAGCGCTTGGCCGTCCCAGGTTTCTCCGGTTTGAAAGAGAAGCGGATATCCGCGCCCGCCTTCCGTGAGCAAATCCAGGCTCATCATTCCGCGGAAACCGAGCTGCGCGTTTTCGCCGAGCGGATGCGAATACATCGCCATGAACCAGTTCGGCGCGTCGATCCGATCGTCGCCCCGGCGCGTGTTTGCATTCACGTAGCGGGGAAAGATCGCGCCATGCAACATCAGCATGTCATCGCCGAACATCAGCATGCGGCCATAGATCGGCGTCGAGTCCGGGACCCAGCTCGATCCCGAGCTCTCGCGGCTCATCGGTTCCGCGATATTCACTGACGACGCCATCGTCATCGTGTGCTGCCGCATGTCGTGCTCGTCGTGCGGTTTCATCTTCTCTTCATTCGGTGTTGGGTCCCGCTCTGCGGGATTGGGCGTTGGACGTTTTCTTTTCTCTGTCTTCATGGGCACGAGCGTCATTCCGCACTTCGGGCATTGTCCCGGCGCGTCCATCACCACTTCGGGATGCATCGGGCACGTATATTTCTGTCCGGTCGATTCTGCGATGACCGGGATCGCTCCAAAGATCGCCGTCATGGCAAACATCAATAAAATTAGTTTCTTCATCTTGGTTTCCTGAAAACTGAGTGAACCGCCGGCAGAATGGCCGAGCGGGGTTTTGCCTGGGTGAATGCAGGCGACACGCCTGCCACGACAGGGCGATCAGGAAACAGGCGGAGCGTGCGCGCGCACACTCTCCTGCAAAACTAATTCAGCGAAACTGAAACAACCCGGCGGCCCGGTATCGAGACTGCCGATCTCAATCGCAACTCGCGGCAGGACCCCGAAAATTTCCGCTGCATAGTCGCATGTTCCGACAAACCGCAAGGCGAACGGCGTCGCCTTCGTCAGGCATTTCGCCACAACTGCACGAACATCTTTGCAGCACGGCGTTTTCGAAGCCGGCATCTTTTTCGCCGGCGCCGAATGCATGGGGCATCCACTGGCTTCCACGCCGGGGTCCACCGGCCGCGCCACCACGCCGAGCGCGCAGTGATTAGACAGAAGAACCCAAGCCGTGATGGTAAGAAACACGGTCAACCATTGTCTCACCAGGCCCGCATTCCTTAGGCTCGACATGTTTTCTTGATCGCCTATTCGCCGCGGATGTTCCAGCAATTCTTGTTTGAGCTGCAAAACCAGCAGTCGGCAGGCGCTCGAATCCAGAACCTACAACCGGACACGGACGCAACTTCGCGGTAGTGCTGTGGAACCGCCATCTCGGGCGCGTCGAGAACGACGACACCATCGATGCCGGCGGGGCGCAGCCATTGATCTGTGAGCGGTAATCGCACGGTGTAAACCGTCGTCTGATTCAGTTCGAACACGGGCGCCGCAGCGGATTCGTTTCCTGGGAGGAAGCACACGTGTGCGGCGCGCGAGTAGACGGACGCGTTCTCATGCTTTGGATCAAGGCCATCAAGCATCTCTTGATTCGGCACCATCGTAACACCGGAGAGCACCGTCGCACCCGCCGCCTTGAATAACGCTGAAATGCTCCCCGCCCGCACACTCATTCCGATTACGATCCAACGAGTCTGCGGGAACGCTTTGCGCAATTGTACAATTACCGGGCTAACGCTGGTCGCCTGGTATGCTGGAATGCCGCGGCCCAGCGGGTTTACAGCGCTATTTAAGAATGTGAGCGGACACAGGATCATTGCCACACATGCAAAACGAAATCTCACGACGAGAAGCGCTCCCGCGACGGAATAGAACAGCCAGATGGCGGCGAGCGCAGCAAGGGTGACAAAATGGTGGAGCTCACGATTTGCGGCGACAAGAACCACACCGAAGGCGAAGGCGCCGCTCACCGCGTACCAAGGGCTGATCCGGACTTGGCCAGGCTCAACCCGCGCACTTAAGAAACGACAGATTGCCAGGACACTGACGACCGCGAGCGGAACGCTTAGCCGCTCCGTGGTGACGTACGACCAAAGCGAAACCTTCGCCAACCACCGCGGAATACCGCAAACGGCGAAAAGAACTGTGAGAGCTGCGAAAGCGATCAACACTGATTGGACGGCATCGTGCCTTTGGCTGCGTCGCCAGCGCGCCAAATGAACGCAAGCCAGTAATGGAAGAGCGTTCAGGAAGGAGCTTGCGGCCACGACGTTGTCGAAATTCTTCGGGTAATGCAGCTGAGCGATACCAAGGGTGAGGAATCCGTGGACGATGCTCGTCCAAGTCGCGCCCCCGCCGTTGGAGAATCTTTGGCCGGGGTAAACCAGCGCACTCATAGCTAACAAAGTGTCACGAAGCTGCCAGGCGAACACACCTGCGCCAATGGCGACAAGGCCGGTTGCCGCAGCGAACGCCGTCCAACGCCGGACGGTCTTGCGATCGTGGACCAATGCGACGAGCAACGGCGCGAATAACGTTAGCAGCGGAATCTGAAATGGCGGATAACAACAGAGCAAGAATCCGAGCGCGCAGAACGCGTATGCCGCCGACAGCAGCACGCGCCACCAGCGTTTCTGGTGAACGACCGCGCCGAACCCCGCCGCAAGAGCGAAGCACCACAGCCCAACCATATCCGGCATAAGCATTAGCGAGGAGAACCACCACTGGACAGTCGAAGTCCACAGCAGCATCAGCGCACCCGCGGCGGATAGAAGAGGCTCACCCCGCGTCGCGACCAGGAGCAGCACGTAACTGCCACAGAGCAGGCTCCACCATTTGAAGTTCCAGAAGAACGCGAACGCCGACTCGGCCGTTAATCCCGTGAAGAAGGGCCAGAGCTCCGGCCGAAAACACATGGTCCAATGCGCGACCGGCAGGTTGCTGCATACGAGCGGAGAATGTTTGCCTCCGACCGACGGGTTGCGAGACGAAAACGGGTGAATCTGTTTCGCCTGCGAGAGCAGCCACGGCGTATACACCGCCCACTCGTCGGAACGGATAAATTTCGCTTCGCCCAAAATCAAACCGCGTGACGATGGGGCGCCATCGACAGCCGAAAACAACTCGGCCGACGACGACCCATTCAAGCCCGCGATGCTCATCGCAAGTGCAATGACCGAGCACACAGCCGGAAACAGCCAGACGTTTCGTCTCCCTGCCATTAGTGAGTCGGTTCCGCCACGCCTGGCGACGATGAAAAGGGCCGTCAGCGTCGCGAACAACGCAAACAGCAGTGCCGATATTTTAGCGACGTTCAGCTCGCCGGTGTGCAGAATCTGCACCAGCAGGCACGTCGCGAGCACAGCGAGAAGGATGATCAGCGCGGAGCTAGACCATCGATTTGCAGTCCGCACTGCATCGATGCGCATCGCCGAGCGTCGCGCACGTGTCCCTTGTCTTCAACCAGTCGCACGGCGATCCAGCGACTCAGCGATCACTAATGAAAGATGCTGCGGAACACGTGATGAATCGTCCGGCCGACCGCAGCCGGAAAATTCGGCGGGCGACGCCGGTGCCGCCAGGTCCGGGGCCGGACGCGCGCTTCCTTGATGGCGACGATCTCGAGTGAATCGCCGCGCTTGGCGAGATTGAACGTGTTGTCGGTGCGACCGCCCGCATTGCGATTGTGCTCGGTATTGGAGACCTGAAAATTTACCCGGATTGTCGCGATCGTATTGTTTCCGGTGCGGACGACCCGGAGCGAATCGCCGAGGGTATATTTTCGGCTCGGCCAGCGTTGATCGTAAACCGCGAGCTCGTTCTTGATGTAGGGCCGATCGACGACACCATGGTCGAAGTAATCGACTTTCTCCGCGTAAAAGGACAGCTCATCCTCCGGATTCCGGGACTGGCACGCGTCGAAGTAGCGGCGGAGAAAACTGTGGATCTCGGCCTTGGCCACGTCGCCGGCATTCTGCGCCTTGGTCGGGACCGGCGGCGTCTTCGGTCGCGTTTCGTCATGGACGGCGGCGTCGCTTTTAAGCACCGGAATGTCGGGAAGATTACCTGCACCTTCCGCGGGCGAGGGTGGTTCGCCGATGCCTAACGAGTAGAGCGTCATTTCGTCAGCCCTGCCGGTCTGGGCGAAACCCTGGCGTTGCTGATACTGTTTCAAAGCCAGCGAATATTCCGCGCTCGGTTTGCCATCGATGTCGCGGAAGAACAAATGCCGCTTCCGAAGTTCCTCCTGGACCTGGCGAGTCTCCTCATCGGCACGCGCGACGCTCCAACTGGCGACCGAGCAAATCAGGAAAAGAAGGAGCGTTTTTTGTGTCACAAGAAAGGTCAACGGCTTCCCGGCCTTGGCAGATTCAAGCGTCGTTTTAGAAGCAATTTTTCTGCCGCAACTCCCTAAGCCTGCGCATCTTCGCGCATTGTTTGGGTAATGCGAATTACAAATCGTAATTCGATGGCGCCGCGGTCGGCGGAATCGATTGCGACTCGAGTTTTGGGATTCGCGTGGCCATGAACATCGCCACGAAAAGGAGGAACCCGCCCAGATACCAGGGCGCGCCGGGAGCATTCCATCCGCGCGCCGGTTCGATGAAATACGCGAACGTGAAAGTGAAGAGAGTCGGACCGATGATCCAGGCCAGACTGGTCAGACTGCTGATCGCTCCCTGGAGTTCGCCTTGTTCCGATTCGCTGACACGGCGCGTCATCATTCCTTGGGCGGCGGGACTCGAGATCGTCCAAAGCATCATTACTGGAATCGAAGCGAAGAAGAATTTTCCGTTCGGCGCGAGGCCGGCGAAGACCATGCCAAGCGCGCCGAAGAATTGTCCGATATAAAGCGTTCGCCGTTCCCCGAACCGAGAGACCATCGCCGGCACGAGCCAGCTCGAGATGACGATCGAGCACACGCCGACGGTGGCGAGCGAAAGGCCGATTGTTCCTTCGCGCCAGGCATAACGAAAAATCGTGTAGAGCGCCCAGACGTTGAAAACTTCGTGCGCGACGTAGCCGATGAACTGGATCGTCGCCAGCCGGAACAATTCCGGATGCGAACGCAACAGGAGGAGCGAGCCAACCGGATTCGCCCGCCGCAACGTGAACGCTTTCCGTTTTTCCGGCGGGAGCGATTCCGGCAAAACGAAATAGCCATAGATCGCATTCGCGAGACTCAACGCGCCCGCGACCCAGAACGGCAGGCGTGGATCGGAATTCCCAAGCAATCCGCCGAGCGCAGGGCCCAGGACAAAGCCCACGCCAAAAGCCGCGCCGATCATCCCAAACGCGCCCGCCCTTTTTTCCGGCGGCACCACGTCGGCCACATACGCGGTCCCCGTCGTAATGCTCGCGGCCGTGATTCCCGAGATGACGCGCCCGACGAAGAGCCAGCCAATCGTTGGCGCCAACGCCATCACGATGTAATCGAGTCCGAGCCCGAGATTCGAAAGCAAGACGACCGGCCGCCGCCCGACCTGGTCCGACAAGACGCCGAGCATCGGCGAAAACAAGAATTGCATCAGCGCGAAGATCGTCCCGAAAATGCCGAACACCTTCGCGGCGTTGGGCGCGTCGCCGCCGAGAAAATTCAGGACGAGCTTCGGCAGGACCGGCATGATTAATCCCAGCGCGAGCATGTCGAGCGTGACCGTGATGAAGATGAAAACGACGGCGGCCTTACGCGGCTTCATGTTATGTCTCTGGTGTCATTCGCTGCAAACATCGGCGTTGTCATCCTGAGCGCAGCGAAGGATCTCTGACCACTCCGGTTCTGAGCGCCTAGAAATGGTCAGAGATGTTTCGCTTCGCTCAACATGACAATTGTGGAGACGCCTTAGCACGTCGGTCGCGCCGAATAAACAACCCCCGCAAGACAGCGGGTTCTCCGCGTATTGTTGTTGCTCAAGCGAACTGAACTTTAGCAACCTTCACTCTCATGGCCGACGCACCGCCGCCGCTTCCAAAATCGCAGCCCTTCTTCAAGAAACGCCATCTGACGATGCTGAAACTATTCGGCGTCGGCGCGCTGATTCTGGTGATGCTGATTCCGCTGTTGATGATCCAGGGCGTCTTGAACGATCGGCTGGCGCGACGGAACGAAGCGGTCGATGACATCACGTCGTCTTGGGGCAAGGACCAGAGCATTATCGGGCCGGTTCTCGTTGTGCCTTACATGCATCACGGGACAGTAGTGCGCTCAGTGACGTTGCCCGACGGCCGAGTCGAGACGCGCGAGGTTGCGGAAACGACGGTCGCGTTCGCCTATTTTTTGCCGGACACGCTCGAGATTTCCGGCGACGTCCAGACCCAGACGTTGCATCGCGGCATTTATGACGCCGCAGTTTTTCGCGGAATGATCAATGTCTCTGGAAAATTTCCCGTGCCCGACATGGCGGCGCTGAAGATCGATCCGAAGGATGTGCTTTGGAAAGACGCGGCGGTCACTCTGGCGGTGAGCGATCTGCGCGGGACGCGCGAAGGTCTGATGCTCGATTGGGGTGGGAAGAAGATCCAGTTACAGCCGGGATCGCAACTGCCGGGTTACACGACGGGAGTTACCGCGCCTCTGGCGAATGATCAACCGATCACCGCGCCGATGACGTTCTCGATTGCGCTCGATCTCAATGGCAGCAGCGGAATTTTCTTCGCGCCGTTTGGAGTTCAGAATGTCGTCACCTTGAAAGCGAACTGGCCCGACCCGGGATTTCGCGGCGCGTTTCTGCCCGCCGATCGGAACGTGCGGGCCGATGGGTTCGAGGCGAGCTGGAAAGTTTCCTATTACGGGCGCGATTATCCGCAGCGCTGGACCAGCCGGGTGGGGAACGAACGCTTCACGACGCTCGCAGTAAGTAACTCACTTTTCGGCGCGCAATTCCTTCGTGTCCTCGATGCCTATCGTTACGTCGAGCGCTCGATCAAGTACGGCGTCTTGTTCTTCGTCCTGGTTTTCACAACGTTCTTCCTTTTCGAAGTCACGGCGCGACAGAAGATCCACCCGCTCCAATATCTGATGGTGGGCGCCGCGCTCTGTCTCTTCTATCTCGCGCTGCTCTCCGCGTCCGAATTCATCGGCTTCACCGCTTCCTATGCGATCGCGACCCTGGCGGCGACCGGTTTGATTACCTGGTATTGCAGCTACTTCCTCGGTGGCGGCGCGCGCACATTGATGATCGGCGGTGGATTGATTGGCGTTTACACGTTCCTTTACATCACGCTCCGTCAACAGGATTACGCGCTCCTCATGGGAACCGTGGCGCTCTTCATCCTGCTCGGCATCGTCATGTGGGTCACGCGCAAGGTCGATTGGTACGCCCGCGACGCGGACTAGGATTTAGTTAAGCTTGCCAGCTGCGTCCGCGAACCAGAGTCTGGCGGACTACGGTGAATCGGCGTCAACTGCTCTGGACTTTTCTTATTGCGGTCGTCTTGACCGTGCTGAGTATTTTTCTTTTCGATCAACCGATCGCCGCGTTCGTTCAGCGCGCGGGCGGCCGCGAATCGAGAATTTTCCAGGAAGGAACGCATTGGCTGGAGATTGCTTCTGGTCTTCCGATCGCGCGTTATTTCCTCGCGTATTTGTTACTCGGTGGAGCCGCACTTTTGTTCATCGCGAAATCGACTCGGCTCGCCGCCTGGATGCTCCTGTTCATCGGGTCTACTCATGTCGTTACTCGACTGGTTGCGGGCGTGCTGAAAAACGTGTTCCATCGCCTGCGACCGTTCGAGGTCATTCAAGCCGGGAACTGGGACTGGAAATTTTTCGGCGATCAGGGCTCATCGTTTCCCTCGGGACATTCGGCGCATTTCTGGGGGCTGTTTTTTCCGCTCCTGTTTTTATTCCCCCGTTATCGGCTGCCGCTGCTGATCGTTCCCGTTTTCATTTCCATCGCGCGCATCGGCGTGAACGATCATTGGTGCAGCGACGTGATCGCTTCAGCGGGATTAGCGGCGCTCTTTACCCAGGGTTTCATCTGGCTTTTTCGCATGCAACCGGAACCGCAATCCGCTAGGACGAGGCTGGAGCGCAAATGATCGCCATCTCCTATCGCCGGCAGGATTCCAGCCCAGTCGCGGGGCGGCTTTACGATCGGCTCCAGGCCGAGTTCGGCAAAGGCAGCGTCTTCATGGATTTCGATTCGATCCCGTACGGCGTCGATTTTCGCGAACACATCAAGCAAACATTGCAACGCGCGAAGGTCGTAGTCGCGATCATCGGCCCGGAATGGATGGGTGGGAAAGCGCTGGCGAACAGACGGATCGATGATCCAACCGATTTCGTGCGGCTGGAAGTCGCGAGCGCGTTAGAAAGCGGCATCCCCATCATTCCGGTGCTGATCAACAACACGCCGATGCCCGACGCGAAGAACCTGCCGCCGGAGCTCGAAGGTCTCGCGTTTCGGAACGGCCTCGCGCTCGATAGCGGCATTGATTTTCATCATCACGCGGATCGGCTGATCGCGGGAATTCATCGCGTCATCGATCCAAAAGAAACCCCGGCCGTTCCGGTGTCCCAATCGCCGCCATCCAGCGCGGTGCCAAAACCATCGCGACTTGTCCCTGTTTCGATCCTTGTTTTCCTGATCGCGATCGCGGGCATTGCCGCGTGGTATTTTAAGAGCCGACCGAGCGAAACAATCTCACGCGAAATCGCGACGCCAGTTATGACGCGGCCGGCGACTCCGATGCCAGGCACGACAACTCCGCCACCGGCGATTACATCCTCCAGTCCGAGCATTTCAACGGCGCCTAACGAAAGCTCGCCCGGGCCCGCCCTGAACGAACCCCTCCGCGAACATGCTTTCGCGGGCAGAGTCGGCGCGAAAGAAGCCACCTTCCGGCTGCGATTCGATCAGGGACATGTTACCGGCACTTATGCTCAAGGCGCTTCCACTTACCGCCTTGAGGGCCGGCATCTAAAAGCGAAAATGGTGCTGGACGAATACACGGGGGAGCGGCTCACTGCCCACATCGAGGTTAATCTGGTTGAGACAGGTGCAGTGGTTCGCTGGGAAGGAACAATGCATAACATGCCGCCGGACAACCGCGTTTTACCGATTTATTTTGAGCGCCCAAGATGAATAGACGCACGTTCAACGCAGCGTTCGTTTTCGGCGTCGCGGCTCTACTGTTTCTGCAGGGTGCGTCCGCGGCGAAGCCCAAGCCCAAGTCCAAATCTAAATCACAATCAAAATCCGAACCGGCTGCGGATTACTTTCCGTTGCGCGTCGGTGATTCCTGGACCTATCGCAATAGCGAAGCAGGCGGATACACCTGGAAGGTCCTGAGCGAAGAACCGCACCAGGGCGAAGCCGTTCGCTACACCGTCGAGGTTCTGTCCGGCGTGAAAATCCTGAACACTTTTTCGAAGGCCAATGGCTGGGTCCTCCTGCACGGCGAAAACTATCTGGAGCACGAAGGACTTCAGGCCACTTACGACCCGCCGAAGCAGTATTTAGCCAATCCACTCGTCGTCGGCCAAAAATGGGAATCGACTGGAAAAGACCCGACCCAGGTGGAACACCACGAAGTCAATCGCGTTGTCGGGGTCGAGACCGTGGCGGTGCCGGCGGGAAAATTTCGCGCGATGAAGATCGTCAGCGAAGTAAGTGGCGGCGGAGGATTGATGACAAGGACGTCGTGGTATGCGGACGGAGTTGGGTTGGTAAAGACGGAGACCGCGGGCGGTCAGCTTAAGTATGGCTCCGAGTTGACTGATTACAGTTTTAAGAAGAGCCCGTCGAAGTAGTCGGTGGCGGAGAAGACTTGCCGGGTGGCGCGGTTGCGCGCAGCATCACCCCCCATGCGTTCGCGATTTTTTCTACTCATCGGTTTCTGTCTCGCTGCGGTCCTCGATCTCCAGGCCGCCGACAAACGTAACATCACGGAGAAAGATCTTTTCGATTTCGTCTGGGTCGGCGACGCGCAGGTTTCGCCGGATGGAAGCAGGGTCGCGTTTGTCCGGGTGACCGTGAACGAAAAGAAGGAAGGCTATAACACGTCGATCTGGATGGTCGGGACTTCAGGCGACGAAGCGCCGCATCGCTTGACCAGCGGCGAACGCGATTCGGCGCCGCGCTGGTCCCCGGACGGAAAATATGTCGTGTTCACTCGGTCGACGGAAAAGGACGGTAAACCGGAGCCGCCGCAGCTTTGCATGCTCTCGATGGCGGGCGGCGATGCGTTTATCTTCACCAGTTTGCCCAAAGGCGGGAGCGATCCGAAATGGTCGGCCGACGGGAAACTGATCGTGTTTAGCAGCACATCGAACCCGGAAGACCTGGAAAAGGCGGAGAAGAAAAAGCGGAAGGAAGAGGAACAGAAACGCGCGGCGAATGCATCGCCTTCCGCATCGCCGGCGAAGGATGAGGGAGCGAAAAAGGCGGACGACGAACGCGAGAGCGACATTCACGTCATCACGCGTGCGGTTTATCGCTCGAACGAGGAAGGCTATCTCGATTTCAAAAGGCCCGGGCATTTGTGGGCCGTGACCGCGCCGAAAAATCCGGACGAAAAAGTGCAGCCGAAGCAACTCACGCGCGGAAGGTTTAGTGAAGAGGACGCGCTTTGGTCGAAAGACGGCGCCCAGATTTATTTCGCCACCCTCCACAACGACGAGCCTTACTACGACACGTCGAAGACGGAGCTGTGGTCCATTTCGCCGAACGGCGGCGAGCCCGTGAAGATCACAAGCGTCGACATGGACCTCGGCACGATGGCGCTGAGCCCGGATGGAAAACAGGTCGCGTTTACCGCGTCGGTGGAGCAGCCGGTGAACTCCTACACCCAACCGGATTTGTGGGTGATGGATTTGGCCAAGGACGCGAAGCCGCGCAATCTCACGGAGAAATTCGACTACGACGTCGGTAGCAGCGTCTTCGGTGATAATGGCGCACCGCGCGCCGGCGGCGGAAATCGCCCGATCTGGACAGCGGACGGCAAAGGCATCGTCGAGAATTTTTCGCGGGAAGGCCGAACGAATCTCGCTGTGTTCGACGTCGCGACCGGCGCGATGACGGAAATCACGAAAGGCGATCAGGCCGTCCTGCGTTTTCGCGGCGCGCCGGACGGATCGCGCCTCGTTTATCTCGCTTCGACGCCGACGCGCCTCGGCGATCTTTTCTGGCTCGACCGAACGAGCGGCGAGGCCCGGCAGTTGACCCACGTAAACGACGAACTTTTCGGGCAGCTCAATCTCACCGAGCCGGAAGAAATTCGTTACAAAAGCTTCGATGGAAAAATGATCCAGGCGTGGCTGCAACGCCCGCCCGGTTTTGATAAGGCGAAAAAATATCCGCTCATCCTGAACATCCATGGCGGTCCGCACACTGCTTACGGATTCGTTTTCGATCACGAGTTCCAATGGATGGCCGCGAAAGGATACATTGTGCTGTATCCGAACCCTCGCGGGAGCACGAGCTACGGCCAGGAATTTGGCAACGTGATCCAGTACCATTATCCCGGCGACGATTTTAAGGACCTGATGGCCGGTGTAGACGAAACGATCAAGCGCGGGTTCGTCGACGACAAGAAGCTCGGCGTCACCGGCGGCAGCGGCGGCGGGTTGCTGACGAACTGGGTGGTCGGGCATACGCCGCGTTTCGCGGCCGCGGTCGCGCAACGTGACATCGCGAGCTGGACCGATTGGTGGTACACGGCGGACTTCACCTTGTTCCAACCGCGCTGGTTCAAGGCGCCTCCGTTCCAGGACGCGGAAGATTTCAAGGCGCGTTCGCCGATCACTTATATTAATGATGTGAAGACGCCGATGATGTTCATCCTCGGCGAAACCGACACGCGGACGCCGTCGGGCGCCGGCGGCGAACAGATGTTTCGCGCGTTGAAGTTCCGGAAAATTCCGACGGTGATGGTGAAGTTTCCGAACGAGACGCACGAATTATCGCGGAGCGGGCAGCCGTGGCATCGGATCGAGCGGTTGCAGCATATTCTCGGCTGGTTCGATCGCTGGCTGATGGGCGCATCGAAACCGGAATACGACGTCGCGCCGGCCGAGGTGCCGGTGAAGCCGAAGGAGAAGCCTCCGGGGAACTAAAAAAGCTCCAAGCACCAAGCTCCAAGCACCAGAGAAGCTCCAAACATCGAAGCTCCAAATGGCGACGCTGTCGGTTTGATGTTTGGTGCTTGGAATTTCTCTGGAGCTTGGAGCTTGGTGCTTGGAGCTTTCGCTTCCTCGCTTGCTGATCCTTTCTGCAAATGCACAATGTTCCCCGATGCGATTAGGCCGACAGAATTATCACGACATCGAGCGGATCATCGAATTCGATTTCGTGCGCGCTACCGAAGCAGCCGCGTTGAATTCGCTCTCGTGGCTGGGCCGCGGGGACAAGGAAGCAGCTGATGCCGCCGCGTGCGACGCGATGCGCGGAATGTTCGATCTCATGAACATTTGCGGCGAAGTCGTGATCGGCGAGGGGATCAAGGACGACGCGCCGGGGATTTTTAAAGGCGAACAACTCGGCACCTGGTTGCCGGGCACGCCGCAGTTCGACATTGCGATCGATCCGATCGACGGAACGACCAACATCTCGAAAGGCGCACCGAACTCGATCAGTTGCATCGCGGCGGCCAGTCCGGAGCAAGGCGTGAAAGTCGCGCTTCGCGACATCCCGTCGTTTTACATGACGAAGCTTTCCTACGGTCCAAAAGTGCTCGAGCACATGCAGATCAAAGGGATCGACATGTTGCGAATCGAGAGCCCAATCGAGGAAACGCTGAGCGTGGTCGCGCAATGTTTGAACAAGCGCGTTCAGGATGTGGTGGTGATGATGCTTGATCGCCCGCGGCACAAGGAAATGGTGGAGGAGATCCGGCGCGTCGGGGCGTCGTTGCGGATGATCGGAGACGGCGATATCGCGGCGGCCATGGCCCCTGCGATTCCCGACAGCGGCATCGATCTTTATATGGGCATCGGTGGCGCGCCGGAAGCGGTGCTCGCCGCGGCTGGAATCAAGTGTCTGGGCGGCGACTTGCAATGCGTGATGTGGCCGCGTGATGACAAGGAACGCAAGAGCCTCATCGCCGACGGGCACAAGGCCGACCTCGGCCGCGTCTTTTTCGCCGACGACCTGGCGAACGGAAAGAACATCATTTTTTGCGCAACCGGGATCAGCGACAGCGCGATGTTGCGCGGCGTCCGGACGCAAGGCGCCAGTGCCACGACTTATTCAATCCTGATGCGAGCGAAGAGCCGGACCGTGCGTTTCATCCGCGCCTCGCACGATTTGAAGAACAAGACGATCCGGCTGCGCTCCGACAGTCGCGAGCACAAGATCTGAAACATCTCCGCTCGACATCCCGCCGGCGATCTGGTCAAATTCTTCTGCCCTTATGAGCAAAATATCCAAAACCGAGCTGTCGCCAGACAATGGCTGTGTCATCGATACGAAATGGAAATGCGGCGCGCTGAGTTATCACTCCTGCGCGAGCGAAATAGGCGACGCGCATACCGTCCATGACGCGCGACTGCCGGAGGTCGTCATCTACGATCACGTGGGTTTCAAGGGCGACTTCGCGCGGACAAATCTCAGCTTTCATTACCTCGGCGATTTCTGGAACGACCGGATCAGTTGTCTCATCGTCGTCAGCGGCATCTGGCGATTTTATCGCGACGAATATTACAAGGGCGATCACTGGGATCTCGGCCCCGGCTTCTACGAGTGCTTCTTCAAGGACAAAGGGCCGGACGACGTGATCAGTTCGTTTCAGGCGATCGAATTGACGTAGTCGCCCTACCGTTTTCGCGCCAGGTTTAACACCGTTTCGGCGCAGCCCCAGGAGAGGGTGAACCCGGACCCGCCATGGCCGTAATTGTGAATGAGCGGACGACCGTCCGCCATTCGATCGAGCCCGAGACGCACACCGGATTTTCGAAACGGTCGCAGGCCGACGCGCACGGTGATGATTGGCGGCGGCGCGATCTTTAGCGTCGCACAGCATTCGGAAACGATCGCGGCCGTCGTTGCGGGATCGGGCGCGAGATCGTCGCTCTGCTCGTTCGTTCCGCCGAAGACACAATCGTTCGCGCGTGGAATCGCGTACATGAGCGGCGCGTCATCGCAGACAACGGCGCCGGGAAGATCCAACTTTTTCACGAGGACGACCTGGCCGCGATGCGGTTCAAGATCGGGATCGTCGACAAGACGGCGCGCCCCGATCCCGGTGCAGTTGACGACAACGTCGAACGCGAGACTGACATCGTCGGGTCTCTCGAACCGCACGCCGGTTGTCATCTTCCCGCCGGCAGCAAGAAATCGTTTTTGGAGATAATCGAGATAAATAGAAGTGTCGCTGAGCGGAACGGTCATCACGAACTCGGTCTTGCTCATGGATCGCGCGTTGAAGCCGGCGGCCCACGACGGAATCGGCAGCTCGTCGCAGCGAGAAAAAGTGCGGAGCTCGATCATCGAAACGCCGGTCGCCGCGTTCCGGCTCAATTCAGCAAACACTTCGTAGCTTTGCAAAGCCCACGCGATGACTTTATCGAGGGGTTCGGCGTCGTACGGAAACCACAGCGCGGCGGCGACGGCAGAAGTCGTTTCGGCGGCAGGTTCAGCGGCGAAAATCGCAGTCTCGTAGCCGGCCTCGGCCAGAACAACGCCGCAGGTCAGACCGGAAACGCCAGCGCCGATGATCGCGATGCGGTGGTCCATCTTGGCGGTGAGTCTACATTACGCCTCAAGGAGCGGCGGTTTACAAACCGCCGTCGTTTCCAAATTCTGTTTGGGAACGCAATTTCCTTCGAAACTCTGCTTCGCCGCGCGACGGCGGTTTGTAAACCGCCGTTCCTTGGGGCGTGCACACACGCGGTGGCTCAGCTACATTAGCGCCGTGGTCGCCTTATCGGAAGAATCGCTCACGGACAAGGTGCTGGCGGGCGAACGGGTTTCGCCGGGGGAAGCGCTCGAGCTTTATCGGCGGCCGCTGTCGGAACTGGGACAGCTCGCGAATGCGCGTCGCGATTTGGCGAAGGAAAAAAGTTACGACGGCCACGGGCGCGAGATCGTGACCTACATCATCGATCGCAACATCAATTACACGAATGTCTGCAACGTTTACTGCAAATTCTGCGCGTTTTACCGGACGGAAAAAGACGCGGACCACTACGTCCTGAGCCGCGAACAACTCGACCAGAAACTCGACGAACTTTCAGCGGCAGGCGGGGTTCAAATCTTGATGCAGGGCGGGCACCATCCAAAGTTGTCGTTCGATTGGTATCTCGATTTGCTTCGGCATATCCGCGAAAAATATCCGCACATCAACATTCACGGGTTCAGTCCGCCGGAGCTGCAACATTTCGCCGAGTTGTTCCGAATGCCGCTGCGGGATTTGATTTCGCGATTCAAGGAAGCCGGGCTCGGCTCAGTCCCCGGCGGCGGCGGCGAGATCCTGGTGGACAGCGTCCGCAATCGAATCGCACCTCTGAAATGCAATTCGGACGCGTGGCTGGAGGTGATGCAGGTCGCGCACGAGCTCGGATTGAAATCGAGCGCGACGATGATGTTCGGCCACGTCGAGACGATCGAAGACCGGATCGAGCATCTGCGGCGTTTGCGCGAGCAACAGGACAAGAGCGGCGGATTCACCGCGTTTATCTGCTGGACGTTTCAGCCGGACAACGCCGTCCTGAAAGTCCCGCATCGGACCGGCGTGGTGGAATATCTCCGGACCCAAGCGCTGGCCCGGATTTTTTTGGACAACTTCCCGAACGTGCAAAGCTCGTGGGTCACGCAGGGCCCGGACATTGGCCAGGTGGCGCTGAAATATGGCGCGAACGACTTCGGGTCGGTCATGATGGAGGAAAACGTCGTGAGCAGCGCCGGCACGACTTTTCGCCTGAATTCGGCGCAAATTGAAACCCTCATCCGCGACGCCGGCTATGAGCCCCGGCGGCGGAATAATTGGTACGAGCTCTTGAATTAGCGCTGAGCGGTGCGTTCTTCTCCGACCAGCGCCCAGGCGCGACCCGAAATCCTGCCTTGACGATGCCGCAGTTATTCACCATCAATACCACCCGCGCCGCGTCGGGGACGAAGGACGCCAGGGGACTTTTGACGTTATGAAGGAATTTTTCGGTTTAATGCGCGGCGGCATTTCGATGGCGCGGCTCGCACTCATTTTGATTTTCGCCGTGAGCGCATCGCTTCGAGCGCAGACGGCGCCGGACCAACAGGGACCGCCGATCATCAAATCCATTGAGATTCAGTTCGTCGGGCCGCAGACGGTTTCGAAGGACAAGATCCTCGCGCAGATGCGGACAAAAACCGGCCAGCCGTATTCCGAATCGCTGGTTGAGCAAGACATCAAGGCGCTCTACAAAACCAACCAGGTGCAAAACGTTCGCATCTTCGGACAGACCGAAGGCAACGGCGTGAAAGTGATGGTGGTGCTGCAAACCCGCTCGCTCGTGAACGAGATCGAAATCGAAGGTGCCACCCGCATATCCGCCAAGAGCCTGCGAAAAAGGATCGACCTCAAAATCAATGGGCCGCTGAGCGAAGAGGAATTGCAGAAAGCGCGCGACAAAATCATCGAGGCCTATCAGGCGAAAGGTTTCACGGACGTGGACGTGAAATATAAAGTCGACACCGACGAAGCGCGGGGCACGTCGCGCGTCATTTACACGATCACGGAGGGAACCAAGGGCGCGGTCAGCGGGGTTCGCTTCGAAGGCAACACGAAATTTCCGGACAAGGTTTTGCGCAAGCAGATGAAGACGAAGGGCAAGACCCTCTATTCCTTCATCGATAAATCCGGCCGGCTCGACGAGACCCAGCTCGAGCAGGACGTGAACGCGGTGAAAGAATATTACCAGGACCACGGCTACATCGACGCGGAGGTGAAGGAAGTCCGGCGCGAACGCACGAAAGGCAAGATGACGATCGTGATTGTGATCCAGGAAGGGTCGATTTATCACGTCGGCAAGATTCGCATCACCGGCACGAAGGCGGCGTCCGAAGCAAAGGTCCGTGCCCTCCTGAAAATGAAAGAGGGCGGCATTTATTCGCCGAAACAAATTCGTGAGGACTCGAAAAAAATCGCGGACGCGTACGGCAGCGGCGGCTTTGTGGACCTGCAAGTCACGCCGAGCGGCGTTCCGGCGGGTGCAGGCCGGATCGACGTGCACTACGACATCCAGGAAGGAGGCCCGGCCTTCGTCCAGCGGATCAATATCGTCGGCAACACCCGCACCAAGGATAAGGTCATCCGCCGTGAAGTTCTGATCGCGCCCGGCGACATTCTCAACAGCGTCCGCGTCGAAACGACGAAGAAACGCCTCGATAACCTTGGTTACTTCGAAAAAGTCGAGACCTTTCCGGAAGACACGGGGGTGGCGGGACGAAAGGACCTGACGATCCAGGTGCAGGAAAAACGGACCGGCTCGCTGAACTTCGGCGCCGGGTTCAGCACGATCGACCAGTTGGTCGGCTTCGTCGAAATGACGCAGGGCAATTTCGACTTGTTTAACTGGCCCACCTTCACGGGCGCCGGTCAGAAATTCCGGTTCCGGATTCAGTACGGCAATCAGCGCAAAGACATTACCTTGTCCCTGACCGAGCCGTATTTCATGGATCGCAGGCTCTCGCTCGGCGGCGAACTCTATTTCCGGGAAGCGGATTATTACAGCAACATCTACACACAACGCAATTACGGGTTCTCAGTCGAAATGCGCAAACAAATCGCGCCGTTCACGGCAGCGAGTCTCGGCTACAGGCTGGAGAAGATCGAGCTGTTCGATGTCGACCCCGCTGCGTCGAGCCAGATTTTGATCGAACAGGGAACGACCACCAAAAGCCAGATTACACTGGGCGTGGCGAACGATACGCGTGACAATCCGTTTCTCACCCGCACGGGCCATCGCATTGCCTTCACTCCGTACGTGGCCGGCGGATTCCTTGGCGGCAATGAGCAGATCGTCGGTTTCGCGCTTGAAGGCCGGCAATATTTCCACCTCTACAAGGATTCAATTCTGGTGTTGAGCGCACAGGCCGCTTCCGTCGACACCTGGGGCGACGGCACCTTCGTCCACATTTACGACCGCCTGTTCCTGGGCGGTTCAAACGATTTGCGCGGCTTCAATTACCGCGATGTGAGTCCGCGCGATATCACCGGCGAGCCGTTGGGCGGCCAGAGCCTCGCAGCGTTCACCATCGAATACACGATGCCGATCATCGAGAAGGCGCGCTTCGCCGTCTTCTTCGACAGCGGCTTCGTGAATCGCCGTGCGTGGGATTTCGACGCGAAGGACTACGTGGACGACGTGGGCATCGGCTTGCGGCTCGATCTTCCCATCGGTCCATTGCGAATCGATTACGGCATACCCCTCGAGAAGGGGCCGTATAAAGATACCGGCAGCGGGAAGTTTAACTTCAACGTCGGCTATCAATTTTGAACGAAGAAAGGGGGTTGCAGTCTAACCCCTCCTCTGCGACCTGTAACACCTTTCCTATGAAAAAGTTTCTTCTTCTCACGGCGGCGGCGGCCCTGGTTCTTCCTGCCGCCGGCTATGCTCAAGGCACTCTTAAAGTCGGCACCGTCGACATGAACCGCGCGTTCAAGGAGTACAACAAAACCAAGGATTCCGAGAAAAAAATCAACGAAGCCAAGGACGCGGCGAAAAAGGAATACGACGATCGCGCCGAGAACTACAAGAAGGCGCTCGATGAGATCAATAAGCTCAACCAGCAGCTCGATTCGCCCGCCCTGAGCGCGGACAAGAAAACTTCCATGGCCAAGGATCGCGACGACAAGATCGCGAACATCAAAAACATGGAGCGCGAGATCAACGAGTTCCGCCAGACCCGCGAACGGCAGTTGCAGGAACAGGCGATGCGGATGCGCGAGAACATCGTGAAGGAAATCACGGACGTGATCATGGAACGCGTGAAGTCGAGTAACTTCGATCTCGTGTTCGACAAGACCGGCCCGAGCATGAACGGCGTGAACGTCGTTCTTTATTCGAGGGACAACATGGATTTTACGACCGACGTCATTACCGCCCTGAACAAGAAACCGGTGACGACAACGACTGAGAAACCGGCCACGAGTCCAGCGACCACGACTGCGCCGGCGACCAGCCCAAAGAAGCCCTAACGCATTCTTAAAATTTTCGGCGGGAAAACACGCGGCAATCCCGCGTGTTTTTTCTTTCCGCGGTTCTCTGTGAAAACGATTGCGCGAATTGCGGCGGTCCTGACCGCGCTCCTTTCCGGTTCGGGCACGTTCGCCTCGGCGCCTTGGGAATCGACCGTCACCTCTTCTTCGCCGCCCACGTTCCCAAATCCCCGGCCGCTGCATTCGCGTTACGCTTTTGGATGGAGCGGATTTCCCTGCGCGACCGCTGAAATCAAATTCGACAAGGCGGCCGGCAATCGTCTCCAGCTCGATCTGAGGACAAGGACAATCGGTCTCGCGCGCACGCTGTGGAAGTTTGACGCGACCGGTACTTCCGTAGCCGACGCTTCGACCCTGCGTCCGATCTCCGTCACGCAGATCGAAAACGATCGCGGCGAAAAAATAGTGACCGAGCTGGCCTATAATCCCGCCGGCGTGGTGTCGAAGGTCACCGTAACCCCGCGCAACGAAACCAAGGTCCGCCGCTTCGATTTTCCACGCTTGTTCGATTTGCAATCGGCGATGCTTTATTTGCGCAGCCAACCTCTCCAGGACCGAAGCGTCCAGCGGATCGTCGTCTATTCCGCGACCGCCCCGTACCTTGCCACTGTCACGGTGCTCGGCCGCGAGCGGATCACGGTGCCCGCCGGGACCTACAACGCGATCAAGTTCGATCTCCAGATTAACCGGATCAAAGACGGCCAGCTCCAGCCCCACCGGAAATTCCGCCGCGCGAGTGCCTGGCTGTCCGACGATCCCGACCGGCTCCTGCTGAAAATCGAAGCGCAGGTTTTTATTGGCAGCGTTGTCTGCGAATTGCAGTCGGTCGATTTCGAGAATCCGAAAAAAGTTGCGCCGCTGAATTAGCGCGGAACGTAAATCGGTTCGCGCGGTCCCCAGAAACGCCGGTGATATCGGCGCGGGCTGCTCACGCGTTGTTCCGGCAGCAGGCTGAGCGAGGCGAGCGTTTCCACGTCGAAGCGTCCGCTCGGCTCCAGACCGAAACGCGCCTGGTAATTTCGCAGCGCGGAATTCATGGCCGGGCCGTAAAGTCCGTCAATCGCGTCGCGATAATATCCCAGCCGGAGGAGGACCATTTGTGCGCGCGCGACGATGTCCTGCTGGACCTGGGGCGGCGCCGCTTCGTACGGCGTGCCGCCGAAAATAGTCGCGCTCTCGACGCGCGGCGGCGGCGGTTCGGGCGCATTTTCGTAATCGTCGTTGGTTTGCGGCTGCGGCGGGGCCGTCGTTCTGGGCGCTGGCGTTGGGGTCACATAATCGGGCGGTGGCGGCCCAGGCGTATGTTGGGGACGGGGCGCCGGAGTCGATGCGGGTTTCGAAGTGACGCCAAGCGAACGCAGCGTCTCCGGGTTCAGCTCACCGGTGATCTGCAAGCCATTGCGGATCTGGTAACGGCGAATCGCCGCCATCGTCTCGGCGTCTTTCTGGCCATTGATTTCGCCGTAATAAAAACCGCCGTCCTTCAGTTTTTGCTGCGCGGATTGGACTGCGGAATCAGCCCAGGCCAAAGACCAGCCAACGAAAAGAATCAGCGCAGTAAGGAACAGCGTTCGGTTCATCGAGACTTGATCTTGGACGCCGTTGGGAAGGTGCTATTCATCGCGCGGGCAGGTCAACGGCGAGTGGCGTTTCTTTTCCGAGAAGCGTTTCGCGATATCGCAGAATGCCGTCTGCGATCCCGATCGCCATTTGTTCGCGGTAATCGGCATTCGCCAACTTCACCGCCTCATCTTTGTTGGTGAGAAAGCCGCCCTCCACGAGCACCGCCGGATGTCGCACGTTGGCAATGACGTAGAATTGTTGCGGCCGGGTTCCGCGATTCACCGCCTGCGTTCGGGCGGCGAGCGATTCCTGGATCGCTGCGGCCAGGCTCTGGCTCTCCAGATTGGGCGGGTCCGATGACGTGCGCTTCAAGAACGGCAGCCAGGATGCGACCCGCTCCGGAAACGAAATGGGATGGGTGGCGTAATACGTTTCGACGCCGTTCGCGGCGCGCCCTGCGTCGTCGAAATGGATGCTCACGAAAACGGATTCCGGCTCGTTGTTCGCCATCGTCGCGCGATCCTGCAACGAAACGTAGGTGTCGTCAGCACGGGTCAGGGCCACGACGAGGCCGCGTTCCTGGAGAAGACGTTCGACGCGATGCGCGACGTCGAGCGCGAGATCTTTTTCCACCATCCCGTTCTTCATCGTTCCGGAATCTTGTCCGCCGTGGCCGGCGTCGATAACGACGATCGCGAAGGGCCTGCTCGGCGGTGGCTCTGGTTCGAGGCGCGTTAGCGATCGCGGAACGGCCGTGACCTGAAGCCAGATGAAGGAGACGGCCATGAGCAGCAGTCCGATCCAAGCCAGGCCCGATCGTTCGCCTGTCCCTGTGCCCCGACGCCGCCCCCACATAAATTCCTGTTAATCCCCGAGTGCCGATCGAATCTCTTGTTCATTTAATGTTCGGTAGCGGATGGCGATGCGGTCGCCACGATCCAGAACCGCCGCCTCAATTCCAGCGGCGCGCAGTCGTTCTTTGCGTTCGGCGACAATCTTATCGCGCGGCGGCAATTCGTTCACGCCTTCGTCGCCGAGGGCGAGCTGGCCCACGGTCCAGGCGTCGAGACTCAGCTTCAACGCGCGCTCAAACGTGGCGCCAGAGGAATGCTCGGCGGCCAGATATTTTTCCATCAGCTCCGTCGACTGCCTGGTCCCGCTCAACGCGCCGAAATCCTGCCGGGTCTGCGCAAAGTTCGCGCTATTGGTCGCAATCGCGCCATCGTAATCGAGCCGAAGAAACAAATCGTTTTCCTGTTTCGCGCCGATCTCCGCGAACAAAAGCCGCGCCAGGTAGGGCGCGCCGTAAACTTGTTCGAACGCCGTCTTCAAAACCGGACTGAGCGAGTAATGCGCGAGCCGCCGCAACGACACATCCGCCGCCGAGCGCGTGAAACCTTCCGTGCTCGCCAGCTCGATCGCCGCCATCCTCAGCCGCTCGATATCGCCCGGATGTCCGATCGCGCCCATCGCGATGCGATCGTAAATCTCAAAAAGTTTTTGCCGTGTTTTCCCGAGTGTAACGAACAGGATCCCGTCCCGGTAGCCGAGCGCGACGATCGGACTGCCGCTGGCCAGCTGCGTCTCAATGTATTCCGCGCGGTTCGCGATTGCTTCCACCCAGCGATACGGCTCTTCGATCATGCCACGCTCCGTTTGAAGACCGCCGCGATCTTTTTCTCGGGCAAGGTCGTGATCCCGTCGCGCGACACGATCTTGATCACCGGGAAAATCTTCGCGTTCCGATCCACGCCGCCTGTTGCCGTGTCCGATTCCGCCGCGGTGTCGAGCGCGCGGAGTGCGATGGTAACGGCTTCGTCCTCGCTCAATTTCGCGAGCGCCTTTTTTCCCCAATTATTTTCGTAATGAAGAATGCCGCGCACAGCCGGCGAACCGGAACCGGTCGCAGCGTAATCCGCGACTTCGAATTGCGCGCCCATCGCGTCGTAAAAATAAAGTCGCGCCGCCGGATCTGAATTTTCATCGTAGGTCGCGAAGATCGGGACGACGACGCCCACGCCTTGCAGAACGAACCCAAAATTATCGCGGAGCAATTTCGACAGCGCCCGCACTTTTCCGTCCACGCTCATCTCCTGGAGTTGGGTGCGCCGGAAAAACTGGAACGAATGCTCGAGGACGCGCGCCATTTCCCACGCCGTCGCCGGCACTCCCGCGATGGCCATGATCGAATGCCGATCGATCTCGAGAACTTTATCGGCGCGATCGTAAACGACGGTGTTGCCGGCGGTCGCGCGCCGATCGCCCGCCACGAGAACGCCGCCTTGGAATTTGAAAGCGAGGATGGTTGTCGCCTGCGTCGGGATCCAGTCCTTGTTTTCAATTCGCGGTCCAGCGGCTGGCGAGGGCGCTGTCGCCAGAAGCCCGCGCCGCCGAAGAAGCGCCGGGAAATCGTCGCTCGCTCCAGAGAGATTCTGGTCGATCCCCAAACCGGAAGATTCCATCACTGGCCCGTGCGTTGGCGGTAACGCTTCGACTGGTTCGGGTCCACCTTGCGCATCTTTTTGAGCAGGTCACGCGTGTCCGGCCGCGAGATGTCGGGCGAGCGAGGACCGTCGCCATCCCCCTGCTTCGGGCCCCAGGGCATGGGCGGCTTTTGCACGCGCTCAGGCATGCGAAAAAGGTTAGGGATAAATCTTTGAAAGGCAAGCTGAGCGCCGCCCACACGCTTGCCTCGACCGCGCGTAAATGCCAGAGTGCCGGCCCATGCCTCGCGTTGCCGTCGCCTCGTTGACCTTGCTCAGCGCCCTGATGCTTTGCGCGAATGCGTCTGCCCAGACCTTTGCCGGAAACGACAAGACCGAGAAAATGCTCGAAACCTTGAGCAAAAAAATCGACGACCAGAACGCAAAGATCGACACTCTTTCGCAACAAATCCTGAAACTGGAACAGCAGATGGCCAAGAACACGCGCCCCGGCGTGATGATCGGCGAAACGCCTTCGCCGTCACCGGCGACGAGCAACGGGGCGATCACCGAAGCGCCGAAGCCGACGCTGCAATCGGGCAACAGCCACGTGGTCGCGAAAGGCGAGACCCTGACTTCGATCGCGAAGATGCACAAAGTGTCCGTGGAAGAATTGCAAAAGTTCAATCACATCGAGAACGACCGGAAATTGCAGATCGGCCAGACGATCATGATCCCGCCCGCCTCCTCGAGTTCTCCCAGCCCCTCGCCGAGCGGATAATGGATTCCGCGGCCGCGCAGGATTGGTTCCTCCGCAAATACGAGGACGGCAATATTTTTGGGCCGCTCCCTTTCGCGCAGCTCGCGCGCTGGGCTTCGTCCGCACAGGTGGCCCCGCACGACGTCGTCTCGACCGATCAAGTCACGTGGACGAAAGCGCCGATGTTGCCGGAACTGGAAATGGATTGGCTCGTCGAAGTGACGACGGAACGCTTTTACGGACCGACCACCCTCGGCGCGATCCAGGAGTTCATGCGGCTGGGCGAAATCAATGGAGATACTTTGGTGATCAATTCCCGGGACGGCTCGCGCCGGCGGGTGAACGAAATGCCGCTGGTTCTTTCCCAAATTCCGGTTGAAGAAGAACCGGCGAGCGACGCCGCCGGTCCCGCCGCTTCCGGGATGTCGATCAACGTCGAGGACCGGATCCGCGATCTCGAACAAAGTTTACGCGAAGAGCGCCGCGCTTTGCAGGAAGCCGAGGAGCGGTATCGCGCCCTCGAATTGAAATACCAGGAACTGGCCGAGCGCGTGCAGCCTTAGACCGCGTCGAGCGTCTCCTCCGGAATTGGGCGTTCGACGTTGGGCGTTGGGGGTTCAGCGTTTTCTTCCAATTCTTCAATCGGTTTCTCCAGAAAACTCTGCTCCCAAAGCCGCGCGTATTTTCCTCCCAGCTCCAGCAACGACGCGTGCGTTCCTCGTTCGATGATCCGCCCGCGCTCGAGAACTAAAATCTGGTCTGCGCGCAAAATGGTCGACAACCGGTGCGCGATCACAAAACAGGTCCGGTGCGACATCAAATTCTCGAGCGCTTCCTGGATCAACCGCTCGGTCGTCGTGTCCACGCTCGCCGTCGCTTCATCGAGAATCAGGATTGGCGGATCTTTCAGGAGCGCGCGCGCGATCGAAACGCGTTGCTTCTCCCCCACGCTCAACTTCACTCCACGTTCGCCGACGACACTCTCCAGCCCTTGCGGCAGACGATCGATGAATCCGCGCGCGTTCGCGGCTTCCGCCGCCGCCAGCACTTCGGCATCGCTCGCGTCCGGCCGGCCCATCAGGAGGTTTTCGCGGATCGTGCCATTGAACAAAAAGCTTTCCTGGGTCACGACTCCGATCACTTCGCGCAACCGGCGCATCCCAAATTCACGGATCGGTTTTTCGTCGATGCTGATTTCGCCGGAATCGTATTCGTAGAAACGCGTCAGCAAATTCACGAGCGTCGATTTGCCGGCGCCTGTCGTGCCGACGAGCGCGATCGTCTCGCCGGGTTGCGCGTGAAACGTGATGTGTTGCAGCGCCGGCAGTCCCTCTTTTCCGTAGGCGAACCCAACGTCGTCGAACCGGACATCGCCGCGCACTCGCACCTCCGGCTTTTCTTTTTCCCACCCGGGTTCGGTCGGCTCATCGATAATTTCGAAGACACGCTCGCCCGCCGCGCGCCCCGCCTGGATGAGCTGGTTGAGCTGATGCAGTTTGTTGATCGGCTCGTAGAGGAATCCAGTCAGCATGAGAAAAGCAAAGAAGTCGCCCAGTTGCATCGTGCCGCCCAACACCATGCGCGCGCCAAACCAGACGGTGAGCACCACGCCCAATTGCCCGATCAAATACATGGACGGGTTGTAGAGTCCCCAAACGCGCATCACGATCAGCGTCGCCTCGCGCAGCTTGTCGCTCACGCGATTGAAGCGGCTGTGTTCTTCGCGCTCGCGCACGAAGCTCTTGATTTGCCGAATCCCGGCAAGGTTATCGTGCAGCAGCGAATTCATCGCCGACGCCGCCCGCCGTTGCAGACGATACCGGCGATGCGCCGTGAGCGTGTACCAAAGCGCGCCGCCTGCCAGCACCGGAAGCGGCGCCAAGCCGATTATCGACAACGACACGCTGACATAAAACATCATTGCCAGGACAACGACGAGTTGCAGCACCGCGACCACGCCTTGCTCGATTCCGTCGATCAGCATGCGTTCCACCGACGTGACGTCTTCGAGGATGCGCGTCATCAAATCGCCCGTGGCGCGATTATCGAACCAGCGCAACGGCAGCATCTGGATATGCGAATAGAGGTCGCTGCGCAGATCGAAGATGACGCGTTGCTCGAACGTGTTGTTCAAAATGATCCGGAGCGAGTTAAGCCCGTTCTGAAGCAGGAACGCCAGCGCCGCGATCAGGACGAGCGGCGTCAACCGTTCGGCGTGATGTTGCACCAGCACCTCATCGATGACTCGTCTCGTCACCGCTGGAAACACCGCCACCATCAACGTGCTGAAAATCGCGCAGGAAAGCGTCCCCAACGCCATCCACGGATAGCGACGGAGATAAGCAAATACGCGTGGGACAGTGTTCATATTGTCGCGACTTCTGTAATGATCGGCGACGGCTTCGATGACGCAAACCAAGGTTCCCGTCCAGTTCCACTTAAATAGGCGTGACCATTTGGTGAGCAGAAATTAACGTGGTGAAATTAGAGAACTTGCGATGCTTTTCCGCCGTATTACCCAGGGAAGACGTGAGTTTGGAAAACAAGACGAAATTCTTTTTCGATGAGCACTAAAACAAAGTCCTATTACTCTCGATTGTTCACCGGTCACCGCCCGGGCTACCCGCACAAGGTTCTGACCCAGCTCGCAGAAAAGCTGAAAGATATTCCTGCGAACAGAGGGAACCGCAAGCGAATGCCGGGATCGGCCTGCTCCGGCTACGCCTATCTTGGGCAGTTTATTAATCACGACCTTTCCCTTGACAGCACCGACTGGGAAAGCGCGGGAGACGTCGAACCAGAGAAGACGCAGAATAAGAAGACAGCACGTTTAGACTTGGAGCCGCTTTACGGAGGCGAATCAAACGACGGAAGCGTAATCTATGATGGCGACAAACTCGGCCTTGGTCGGACCAAAAGTGACAAAAGGGGCAGGGCCTCGTCCGATAACGATTTGCCCAGGGACAAAAACGGAATTGCCACGATCCCTGACGGCAGGAACGACATCACTCTGCTGATTGCACAGCTACATGTCCTATTGATCAAATTTCATAACCGGATTGTCGATGACTTATCGACAGGCAACATTCCAAGTGCTGGCCCAGATGAGGGTTCGTCCTTCGCGAAGGCAAGGCGTCTCGTGACTTGGCATTATCAGTGGATCGTAAAGAATGACTTCCTGTCGACTCTAGTCGCGCCGGACGTCTTGCAAGATATAATGATGCACTGGCCGAGGTTGTATCGACCGAAGCAGGGGAAGGCGACGGTGCCTGTTGAATTCGCCTGGGCTGCGTTTCAGTACGGACACAGCGCCGTGCAAAGTACATACAACATCAACCGATCGGCGGCACGGCTCTCACTCGTCGAAACTTTTTACATGACAGGACGAGGTGGACTCGCGAAACCCAACGATCCGCAGAACGTTCAGTTACCCGAGAGGTATGTCGTGGATGCTGGACGCATGTTTGGATGGGCTCCTCCCGGTGTGAGCAATGTAGCCGAGGAGATCGACACCTTGATCGCGAAGGGGTTGTACGAAATACCGTTGGGCTTCGTACTTTTTCTGACCGGTACCCCGGCCCGATTGGCCTTTGCGGCAAAGGGGAATGCCACATTGACTGAAATAACATTGCGGCGTGGTGCCGGAATTGGAATTCCTTCCGGCCAGGAGGCGTGCCGCCTCGCCGGCGTTGACGCCCTGAGTGCAGATCAATTGGCGTTTGGTGATGATTTAACAGTGTTCCTGCGCCGAAACGGTTTGCTTGAATCAACGCCGTTGTTTTATTACATCCTCCGCGAAGCTGAAGTTGCCGGCAGGGCATCGCCCGGAGGGCGACCGTGCAAACGGTTGGGGCCGCTAGGAAGTCGAATTGTGGCAGAAGTGCTTCTCGGCATTCTCAAAGCTGACGAGGATTCATTCATGCACTACGCCTGGCAGCCGCCGTTGATCCGGCTGAAGCGGTCCAACCAGACGATCCGAGTTGATTCGCTGAAAAAACTGGCATTTTACGCTAGTGGCCGGGCGGTCTAGCTGACTTGGGCGTGAGCCTCTTCGAGTCTAACCGAGCAAACAGCCTGAAATATCCTCGCTCTAGGTTAACGTGGTCATGAAACGACCAGTTCTACCAAGGATTGTACGTGCAAAGGAAGAGCTCGAGTTTCTCATCTGGTGACATGGTCCCTGTCCCCGAGGTGGGTAATTCGATGATGGCTGAGCCGCCACCGGGCGTCGCAGCATCTCCCGATGGAAGAAAGATAATTTTGACATTGTCCGGCACATTGATTTTCAACTTAAAAGCGTCGCGCGCTGCCTTGTCGTTTTCGACATACAGTTCGCCCAATTTAGGGTTGATCAGAATGTTACCTATGATGTCCTGAAATGCTTGTTTCTTAGCTTCCAGGTCGCTCCATTCCGGTAACAGCGAGTCGCGTGATGCCGGTGCTTGCATCGGTCGCCTCTTATTTGGTGTCTTCGTGGATCTTTTCATTGTATTGAGTTAGTTAGATGGTTTACCGTCTGCCGCCTGAGAATTTCAACTTTGGTGGCGATTTCGCTTACAACTGTTTTGAATCGTGGATCGTGCGCGATGAGATCAAAACGAGGATCCAATTGCAAAGATCGATAGTCCGTCCAGCCCGCAGCCGTAGCCGCACGAAGATGCTCTAAGGATTCTTCTTTTTGACCAACCGACGATTCAAGAGCGGAAATGACATAAAGATTGACCGCGTCGTTCGGGGTTTGCTTCAATTTGGCGAAATACTTTGAAAGGCAACTCTCGAGGATTGCGCGGGCGGCAATCTCGTCGCCTGCGTGCTGCCGCAAATTGGCCAAGGCAGATTGATAGCTTATGGCGCCCCAGAAAGTATCACCACCTTCAGGATCGATCTCCACGAGTTCCCGGTAAAGCCGTTCGGCTTCCGAGTAGTTACGGCCGAAAAATTCTACCTGTGCGGCGATCTGCGTCGAGAAAACAAACTGAGAATATTTAGGCCGGTTCTCTTTGTACAGAGCGCGCGCGGCATCGAAAGATCCTTCCAGGAGTCGCAGGTGACAAATCCCCATCCAACCTTGTGGCATTTCCGGATGTAAATCGCTCGACCGCCGATACGCGGTCTCCGCTCTTGAATCGTCTCCCAGATCAGCCCAGCAATCTCCGATTAGCGAATCATTCGCGCTGGGCCGCTCGCCCCAATATTTTGCCATCTCCAACCAAGCAAGGGCGTGACTTGGTTGTCCCAGCGCACCTAATGTTGTCCCTATGAACCCTGCGATGTTCTCGTCAGGACCGGAAATTTCCACCGCCTTCATTAATTCTTCCAAAGCTTCCGTGCGGCGGCCCTTCCGAAACAGCAATCCGGCCAGGGCGCGGCGAGCATCGGCGGAATCCGGGCGCAAGCGGATCGCTTCGCGCGCCTCCCTTTCCCCTAGTTCCTCGATCCGAGCATCGCTCGCATAGTTGACACGGATGTTCGCTGCGCTGGCAAGATAAGCGTGAGCAATGGCGGAATCAGGTTCGGCAAGAAGCGCCTTCCGGAAGCATTCGATAGCACGGTCGAGGTCAGCAACACTCACCCGCAGCATAAGATCCCGTCCAGCAGCAATTAATTCCCTCGATGTATCATTGCGAAGCGCTGGGTCGCGCCGTGAATAGCTAAGGCCCGACCAGTCCTTCGTCGCGAGAATGGTGTTTATTTGTCGAGCGAGCGAGCTAGCTTCATCGCCATGATCGACCCCTCTCTGGGTGTCGATCGTCAGGGGGCCAAGTAGTACTTCTCCCGTAGCTGAGTCCATCATTCGAAGGGAAAGACGTTGGCGACCGTTTACCGTTCTGGTCGTTCCAGTAAGGATTGACCGTGTCTGTGCCTTCCGTCCGGCATCCATTATTACTCGACCGCTTCCCGCGCCCGCGGCTGTTTCCGACGTTGGTACCTCAGTTACTTGTACCGGCGCAAACAACGACAGCTCCGCTTTTAGGAATTCAATTACATGCTGCGAACCCTGTTCGTCGCGTTCCACTGTGTCCAGATTGAGAAATGGAAGGACTCCAATTGATCGCGCGGCCCGTTGTCCATCTCGAACGGTTTCCTCCAAACGGATGTGTCCGATTTGACGCACGACTGCTAGGGCCATCAACATAATGCACGCAAGTCCCGCCCCAGTGAGGACCGGATTTCTCCGGATCCAGCGCCAAAGGTGAGCAGGGGGCGACACCGGGCGCGCGATGATCGGCCGACCTTCGAGCCAGCGTTCGAGGTCTTCGGCGAGGTCGTGGGCGGAGGGGTAGCGGAGTTTCGGGTCGCGTTCGAGGCAGCGGGAGCAGATGGTTTCCAAATCGCGGTCGGCGAGCTTGGAGAGGGTCCGGAGTTTGGGGGCGGGGGATTCGGCAGCTTGGCGGATGACGGAGAGGGCGTGGGCGCCGAGGAAAGGTGGTCGGCCGGCCAGGAGATCGAAGAGGATGGCGCCGAGGCTGTAGACATCGGCGGTAGGTTTTAGATCGGCGGCGGCGTTGCTGGCTTGCTCGGGGGCGATGTAACCGGGGGTGCCGAAGATGGTGAGGGTGCGGGTAAGGTCGCTGGTGGTGTCGAGCCATTTCGCGAGGCCGAAATCGCTGACGAGTGGTTCGGCGCGACCGTCGAGCAATATGTTTCCGGGCTTGAGATCGCGGTGGAGGATGCCTTTGCTGTGAGCGTATTGGACGGCGCGAGCGATCTTGGCGACGAGCGCAACGCATTGCCGGGGCTCGTTCCGCAATGCCGGCGCGACTTGCTGCAATGTTCCGCCGGGCGCGAATTTCATGCTGAAGAACGGCAGGCCGTCTTCGCTTTCGCTCACTTCGTAGATCGGAAGAATGTTCGGATGATCGAGGCTGGCGGCGGCTTGGGCTTCGCGGCGAAAACGAGCGAGGGTTTCGCGCGAATCGGAGTGATAACTAAGAACCCGTTTCACGGCGACGATCCGGCGCGAATGACGCTGGCGCGCCCGATAAATCACGCCCATGCCGCCGCGGCCGATCTCTTCCAGGATTTCGTAATTGCCGAGCCGCCAGTTCTGGTCGGGCAAATTTATTTCGGCGAGAAGATCAGTCAGCGCGCCGGATTCGGATTCGTCGATCGGATCCAGGCCAGCCTCGAGCAGACAACCGACACACAGACCGCCGGCGATGTGCGACGAGGAATCGCAATGCGGACAAGGCCGCGGATCGGCGACTACGCTCGCGATGGAATCGGAAAGTCCTGGGGAGAACGCTTTCATCAGATCGTGGCGGAATCGGCGGCGAGCACGCCGCAGAGGTGCCGGATTTCATCATCGATCTCGGCAGGATCGGCGACAGTTTCGGCGACTTCGTCGCGGAGCAAATTGCGGTAGCGTTGACGAAGGCGATGGACGAGACGTTTCACGGTGGCCTCGGGAACACCGAGAGTTTGTGATAAAGTTGGATAGGAGACATCTTCGCGTTCCGCGCCGAGGCACGGGCGCAACGCTTCGAAAGCGCGGAGCTTTCCCTGGCTTTCGCATTCTTCTCGCAATCGCCGCAAGGCTTGTTCGACCACCGTTGCCGCCCAGCGCAAATCGAAGAGCCGCTCAGCCGGCCACGATTCGGCGGCCTTCGCCGATACAGTGAGCTGCGATGGCGCTTCGGCCATCCAATCATCCCAGGAAACAAATTCCACATCGCCGCCTCGCTTGCGCGCCCGTTTCTTGGCGATGTCGTCGAAGAGAAAATTCTGCAGCGCTTTAAGAAGCAACGACCGAAACCGGCCACGGCTGGGGTCGGCGCGTTTGAGGAGACTGCCTTCAAGTACCATAAGCAAAAAATCCTGCGTCAAATCCTGGGCGTCGGGAACGGACCGGCCCTGCCGGCAGATGAACGCAAAGACAGGGCGCCAATAGGTTTTGCAAAGCTCGGCCAGCGCCTGGCGCACCGTTTCGTCGCCGAGGGCGGGATCCGCGCAGGAGAGCACGACGCTCCAGCGGGTGGTGGCGAACCGTTCCGGGGAGCGGCCACCCATGGGGGAGGCGTCCGGCTTCACAGCCGCGAATGCTGACGTGTCGCACTTCGTTACTCAAGATAAAATTGTAAGGACTGAAAGCGGACGTTGGGCGGGAGTCTTGGTGGCAGTTGCGTGATTTGTTTAAGCCGCTTTTTGGATGTGCTCGAAACCTGGGCCCTGGATCGCGCCCTCTTTACGACGCGATAAAGGCCACTGAACCTTCAAATCCTCGATTGTGCCTTGAAAAATATTCCGGTCAGCGCCGCTGGTTCCGGGAGTATCGTGAGGCTCCGGGCCGACATCGCCGTCGGTGTACTGCCAGAGTGTGTAGGTCGGCCATACCTGGGTGGGAATGCCGATGGGCGCAGCGGCGTATCGCGCGTACCAGAGCGGGCAGTTGGCAAGGACCGCATCGGGATTGTGGCCAATCGATTCTCGCAGGAGATGGCCGCCATAAACCACCGGCCAGCGGCCCGTCTCGTCTTTGATCATCTGGACGAAATGCTTGGCCTGCTCGAGTGTCATATCCGGTCCGTCGCTTGGCTCCCAATCGAGGGAGATCAACTCGTCGTCCTGCGGTCGTGCGTAGGTGAGAAAGTTATCGACTTGTTCCGCCACCGACCCGCCGGTCGAAAAGTGGTACGCGCCCCAAAGAAAACCGAGTTGCTTCGCGCGCTGACGGCGCTCGTGATATTTCGAATCGCGAATCGCCGCTCCCTGGGTAGCCTTGTGAATGATGGCGACGATGCCGCCCGCGAAGCATTGTTCGAGGTCGATGTTATTGCCGTGGTAAATGTCGATGATGGTGTTGATCATGGTGGTGGTGTTCGTTGGAGCCGCGGTTGGATTGGCAGGTTCGCCCGGCGCGTTCTTTCGACGGAACTTTGAAGTAGGAGTTTTTTTCATAACCGAGTGCCCGATCCTGTGTTTCTGGCGAGAAAGTCGGATGGCGGTTTCATTCTGCAGAATCCTATGGCGGGGTTTTGCCTGTCTTGAGATCTTCGTGGACTTTCTCGACCTCTTTCTTCTCCTCGCTAGTTTTCGCGTCGACGGCGCGGAGTGCGGCTTCGAGCGTCCCGCAGCGGCCGTATTCTTCCAGGTCGGTGAACGCTTCTGCGACCGCGTAAGAGGCCACGCCCGGAACGTTGGGACAGCGGCCAATCTTGCACAGGATTTCGTTCCATTTCGTTAAACGCAACGTGTCCATCTTGGTAATGAAAGTGGTGATCGATTGATCGAATAAGACATTCTTCTTGATCGAGGTTGTGGCGCCTGTTACGCCGGCCGAGGCGGCACCCAAAGCTGCCTTTGTTGCTTCCCCGCCCGTCACGGCGACAAGCGAATCGAGAATTATTTTTACTGAATCGGAAGCGAATTCGCCCCAGCTGGTGCCGCGTCGCAGCGCACGAACGTAATTGCCAAATTCGTAGTCCTTCACCGCCTTCATGCGGAAGACGAAGGCGGGCGTGGCTAGTGCGCCCATGTCTTCAGGGACCCTTGCGGGTATGCCCGGCCCTCGCAGATCGGTTATCCACTCATTGTGAATATGCTTGCCGCCGGTGTCGGCCATTGGACCGGCACAGCTAGTCAATAAACTGACGATGGCAGTGATCCGGCCAAGAAAGGGGCCAAAGGCATTGTCATGGTGAAGTTGCATTCCCTTATCTCTCCGGGTTTCGCGCGCCCAAGTTTTAACATTTCGCCTGCCAGATGCGTTTTGATTCCCGGCGGCGCGCTTGACGACCGATTGTCTCGCTGACCTTGCCATTCCCAAGACATCAGCCATCCTTTCAGCCGAACTCGCACGTCCCTCGATAATGACTGCTGAATATCACGACGATGTGATTCGCCTCGAGCAGCTCGAAGTGCAGACGCACATCGGGGTGCCGGAAGACGAGCGCGCGTCGCCTCAACGACTCGCCTTCAATCTCACTCTCTGGCCGGTGCGTTCGAGCGAGGAGTTACACGACGAAATCGGGCGCGCGGTTAACTACGCGAGCGTCTGCGCAGAAGTGAAGAAATTTGTCGAGCAGAGACGCGACCGATTGATTGAAACGCTGGCCGATGCGCTGGCGGCGCATTTACTGGAGGCGTTCGAGATTCGACGAATCACGATCGAGCTCCGGAAGTACATTTTGCCGGAGGTCGAATTTGTTTCCGTAACCGTGACACGAGAGCGTTCGATTACGTAACCAGCGCGACGTAAACCGAAGTGCCCGTCTGCCGCTCTCGTCCGAACGGCAGACGGACCTAACCTTTAGGGCTTTTGGTAAACGTCGAGAGTAACGTTCTGGGTCTTTCCGGTCAGGTCTCGGTATTGGAATTGAGTCGTTCCGATCTTGTTGAATCCCGCAGGTCCAGGGCTCCCTTGTTTCATCAGCAGAGTGCTGCCGGAGACCAAACCTACTCCAGCCGGTCCTGGTGGTCCTTGCTGTCCCGGAGGGCCTTGCGGACCCGCAGGACCCGCAGGCCCGACGCAGCCACAGGGCAGACGCTTAACAGTGAGATACTCTGGACCTCCATTTCCACTCGGGGAACCGATTCCCGAAGCGAAGGTGGTCCTGACGCCGCCAGGACTGAACTTGAGAATATCACCGGTGGTGGTGGGAGGGACCTCCGCGACGAAAAGGTTCCCATCGCTATCAAAAGCCATGCCTCGCGGCGCGTTCGTCAGCCCGGTAGCGAAAACTGTTTTCGTTCCGTCCGGCGTAAATTTGAGGATCTCGCCATTCCCAGGACTGTCGCCGGTCGACACCACAAGATTACCGGATGAGTCGAAGATCAATCCGATCGGCCCTTGCGGGGCGGTAAAGGCGGCGGGACCGACGAAGACGCTGCGCACACCTGCCGGTGTAAACTTGTAGATAGTTCGATCTGTCGAGGCACTCGCTGCAAAAACCATGTCGGCGCTATCGATGGCGATCCCAAAGGCCTGGCCCGGAACCGTCCCGAATGTGGTGACAGTGCCGCCCGGAGTGATCTTGAAGATGATGCCGGTGATATTTTCCGTATCGCTGAGATCGGACGCATTGACGAAAATGTTGCCGCCATTATCGAACCCGAGGCCTTCGAGGAAAACGTTGGTGCCAAACCCGGTGGCAAAGACCGTCATGGTGCCATCGGGAGCGACTTGAAAAACTGTTCCCTGGAAGTTACCGCCGGAGTCGGTGACGGTGCTGTTCAGAAAAATATTTCCGCCACTGCCGAAGGCCAAACCGCGAGGGCGGTTGAGGCTGGAAAGGAAAGTACTCTGCGCGCCGGCAGCAGTATATTGGTAGAGAAAGCCAGCTCCATTTCCGCTTGCACCATTAATGGAAGCAAATAGGTCGTTGGAATCGGCAAGAGCGATGGAGGCCGTGCCGACGGCTAAACAGGCGGCGATGGCCAGCCAACTGAGGATTGTTTTGAGGATTGTTCTCATGGGATTAGGTGGGTTTTGGAAAACGATGATAGTTTTTTCTCATCGAATAAGGCAAGGCTAATAGGTTCGAAAGGTAATTGATGCGACAAGGACGATTCGACGAACCCGCGAACGAAACGGCGCAGCTTTATAGCGAGTCGGTGTCGATCGATTGGCGGCTTTATGCGCACGACATCAAAGGCTCGCTCGCGCACGCGAAGGCGCTTGCCGCGGCCGGCATTTTCACAAAGGAAGAGCGCGAAAAAATCGAAGCGGCGCTGACCGTGATCGAGGCCGAGATCAAGGCGGGCGATTTCCGCTGGGAACGCACGCTCGAAGACGTCCACATGAATATCGAGGCAGTGCTGACGAAACGGATTGGTCCCGCAGTCGCGGGAAAAATTCACACCGCCCGGAGCCGGAACGACCAGGTGGCGCTCGATCTCCGGCTGTTTGTGAAAACGGAAACGGCCGAAGTTTGCAGGCGGCTCCGCGAGCTCCAGCGTGCCCTGCTGAATTTGGCGGGACGATTTCAGAACACGGTCCTGCCCGGCTACACGCATCTTCAGCGCGCGCAGCCGATCGTGCTCGGCCATTATTTTCTCGCGCACATCGAAGCATTCGAGCGCGATCATGGCCGGATCATCGATTGCGCGCGACGCGCCGACGTTTTGCCGCTCGGCTCCGGCGCGATCGCCGGTTCGACGATTGTGCTCGACCGCGAATCCATCGCGCGCGAACTCGGTTTCGCCAAGCTCAGCCAGAACAGTCTCGACGCCGTCGGCGATCGCGATTTCGTCGCGGAATTTCTCTTTGGCCTCGCCCTCATCGGCATGCATCTCTCCCGGTTCAGTGAAGAGTTGATTCTCTGGAGCACCGCCGAGTTTGGGTTCGTCACTTTCAGCGACGCCTTTTCCACTGGTTCCAGTTTGATGCCGCAAAAGAAAAATCCCGACATGGCGGAACTGACCCGCGGCAAGACCGGGCGGCTTTACGGAAATTTGATCGCGGTTCTGACGACCCTGAAAGGATTGCCGCTTTCGTATCAACGCGACCTCCAGGAAGACAAAGGGCCGCTTTTCGATTCTGTCACGACCGTGAAAGACGCGCTCCAAATTTTTGCCGCGATGTTGCCGGAAATCACCATCCACACAGGCCGAATGGAAAGCGCCGCCGGCGATCCGACTCTGCTCGCGACCGATCTCGCCGAGTACCTGGTGAAAAAAGCAATGCCGTTCCGTGAAGCGCACGAAGCCGTCGGCAAACTGGTCGCGCGCGCGGTCGCGGCCAAGCGGGCGCTGAACAATATTTCGCTGCTCGAGATGCAGGAAATCTCGCCGCTTTTCGGCGACGACGTCCTGAAGGTCTTCGACGTCCGGGCTTCCTTGGCGAAACGCACAGCCACCGGCGCGCCGTCACCGGAGAACGTCGCTGCCCAAATCGCCCGCTGGAAAAGTCTGCTGTAGGTGGATCGGCCGCTCCGCGGGCGATGCCGAAAATAAGTGTGGCTTCGCCGCCTAACGTCGCATCGAGCGACGGAGCGCTCGATCCACCTACAGAAGCATTCGCTTTTCAGACCGCGTCCCATAATCTTCCCGGCGTGCAAAACAGTTGGGAAGTCGTTTCGACAGAATCGTGTTTTAAGAACGACAACGTCGAAATCGTAGAAGAAGAAATTCGCAGTCCGGCAAAACCAGAGCCGCATTCGTGGACGGTCGCGCGGCGCAAACGCGCCGTGATCGTTGCGGCCATGACGTCGGAAGGAGGATTGATCCTGATTCGTCAGGAACGAATTCCCATTCGCGCCGCGATCTGGGAAGTGCCGGCTGGCCAGATCGATGACGAATCGCATACCGACCCGGACGAGATTGCGGCAATCGCGTTGAAGGAATTGCGCGAGGAAACCGGATTCGAGCTCGCGGAAGGCGGCGATCTCATTCCGCTCGGCGATTACTTTACTTCGCCCGGATTTACCGACGAGCGCGGCTATTGTTTTCTAGCGCGACCGGTCCGCGAATCCGCGGAAGGTCATTCGCGCGAGGAAGGCGAATCGATCCTCGACTGCCGAGCCTTCAGTCCCGCGGAAATCCGCGACATGATCGCGAGCAACGAAATCCGCGACGCGAACACCCTGGCGGTTTGCTCACGCCTCATCGCTCGCGGCCTGCTCTCCTTCGGTAAGAGCTGAATTATGGGCCTGCGCGACATTTTTAAGTTTCGGGACCTGCCCGAAAGCGAAACGTCGAAACCATTCCTCGAACATCTCGAGGACCTTCGTTGGACGATCGTGAAGATGTCCATCGCGCTCGTCGTCGCGATGATCCTGTGCTTCTGTTTTCGCTCAACCCTCGTTCACGTCATGCAACGTCCGTTGCGTGAGGTCGACCCGACCATCGGCGCACTGCGCGCCCTCGCCATCACCGATTCGTTCACGATCTCGTTCCGGCTCTCCTTTTATGCCGGCATCGTCGTCTCGTTCCCGCTTCTGCTTTATTTCCTGGCGGAGTTCGTTCTGCCCGCGCTCACCGCGATGGAGAAACGTTTTCTGTTCCCGGGCATCGTCGTCAGTTTCGGACTCTTTCTCACCGGCGTGCTGACCGCTTACTACTGGCTCCTGCCCAAAACGATCCTGTTTTTCTTTCGCGACACCCAATCGCTCGGCTGGGCGCCGACGTGGACCGTCCAGGAATATTATTCGTTCGTCACTCGCTTCACTCTGGCGTTCGGCCTGTCCTTCGAGCTGCCGGTGGTGGTCCTGGCGCTGGTTCGCTTCGGCTTCATCAGTTACGAATTCATGAAGCGCACCCGCCCTTACGCGATCGTGCTCCTGTTCATCTTCGCCACCATCATTAGCCCGACGCCCGACATTCTCACCATGATCGCGATGGCGTTGCCGCTCTGTTTGCTTTACGAGAGCTGCATCTGGATCACCTGGTTCGTTAAGCGAAAAGAACAACGCGCCGCGATCGATGAGCGTCATGGGTAATTCGCTCGCGGTTTACCATTTTATTTTTGCCGCATTCGCCTTCGCCCTGGGCGCCGTGGTCGGCTCGTTTCTGAACGTCTGTATCTACCGGCTGCCGCTCGATTTGTCGGTCAACAAGCCGCGCCGCTCGTTCTGTCCGTCCTGCAAAGCGCAGCTGACCTGGTACCAAAACATCCCGCTATTGAGCTGGGTTTTCCTTCGCGGGAAGTGCGCAAACTGCGGCGCCCGCATCGCGTTTCGTTATTTCGCGGTCGAGCTGCTGACCGCCCTCCTGTTTCTCTGGGTCTGGAAAGTTTTCCCGTGGCCGATCGCGATCGCCTACTGGATTTTCGTTTCGCTCCTGATCGCCGCCACCTTCATCGACTTCGAGCATTTCATTATTCCCGATGAAATCACGATCGGCGGGACGGTCGCCGGCGTTGTGGCGAGCCTCGCCGTTCCCCAATTGATGGACACCGCGCAGCGCGGTCGCGCGGTGCTTACCTCGGCGTTATCCGCTGTTCTTGGTTACGTGCTGCTCTGGTTGGTGCTCGAGGCTGGCAAAAAAGTTTTCGGCAAAAAACGAATCAAACTCGAAGGGCCGACGCCGTTCAGTTGGACGCGCAAAGGTGACGACGCCGATTTCGTGGTCGGCGAAGAACAGGGTTTGTGGAGCGATTATTTTTCTCGCGAAACCGACCAGCTCATTTTGCATTGCGACGAGGCCATCGTCTCCGAGCGCAATCTTGGCCCCGCCGATCTTCGGTTTCATTACAACCGGGTGAACTTCAGCGCCGAAGAGATCGCCCTCGACACCCTCGATCGAATCAGCGGCGTCGTCCGCGAGCTGGAAATTCCGCGCGAAGCCATGGGCCGCGGCGATCTGAAATTTCTCGCGTGCATCGGAGCATTTCTCGGGTGGCGCGCTGTTTTATTCAGCGTCTTTGCCGGTTCGCTGGTCGGGTCCCTCGTCGGTTTGTTTACCCTCATTGTCGGCAAGCGCGTCTGGTCGGCGAAGTTGCCCTTTGGCCCCTATCTCGCGCTCGGCGCACTCGTTTGGATGTTCTTCGGCGAACCACTCGTTAGGTGGTACGTCACTCTGATGAATCCCTGAGGGAGCACGAGCGTGTGGCCGGAACACAGGCCTTCAGCCTGTGCGCCCGGCGGACATTCTGTCCGCTAAGTGAACCTGTGCGCGTCGTCATGCCCAAAGTGTTCGCAAACTGTTCTTCTTGCGACTGAGAGAGCCAGCGGAATGTTTCAACGCTATGACTCCTGGACAAAAACTGGTTGGTTTTCGATCAATCTTCATCGCGATCGCTGCGTGCCTCGTGTCCAGTCGCGCGTATTCCACGCCCGGCGATCTTTACGTTGCGGAAGCCACCGGCGGGGGACACGTCTACAAATTCACTTCTGCAGGAAATAGAAGCACCTTCGCCTCCGGCATATACCAGCCGGTAGCGCTGGCCTTCGATCGAGCCGGTAATCTTTTTGTCGCCAATTCAGGGGCCAGCGGCTGCATTCCTGAGGTTGATTGCCCTCCTAAGCCGTCGACCATCATCAAAATCATTCCGGATGGCACGCAAAGCACCTTCGCCACGCTCCAGGCGTCGCAGCTCCTTGGCGTGGCTTTTGACGGCGCTGGCAACCTCTTTGTTTCGACCGGGAACTCCATTGTCAAGGTCGCTCCGGACGGAACCCAGAGCACATTTGCTTCTCAGTTGCATGGGGCCTGGCCAATGTCCTTCGACACATCTGGTAATCTTTTCGTCGGGCTCAATCCCATAGGCTCAAGCTCGATCGTCAAGTTCGCGCCGGATGGCAGCAGCACGACGTTTGTCACTTTATCTGGCTCGTCCTCTTCCATCACGGGGCTGGCTTTTGGCGCTGCCGGCGATCTTTATGTCCGTGCGGGCTCGTCAATTCTGAAGATTAGGCCAGACGGCAGTCGCACTACGTTCGCGACAAACGACAGGTTCAACTACCCGCTCGCTTTCGATGCCTCCGGCGTTCTTTTTGCGGGACTCAATGCGTATAACTCAACCGAGCCGGCCATTGTGAAGTTCACGTCTGCTGGCGCGGCAACAACGTTTGCCTTCGGTCCTCTGTTGCCAACGGCCTTTGCTTTCGAGCCGGTGACGGAAAAGGTTCGCAACATCAGCGCGCGAGGTCTGGTCGGCGGCGGTGATAACACGCTGATCGGCGGTTTTATTATCGGTGGCAGCCCGTTGGCCAACAACGCGCTAATAGTGCGCGCCATTGGCCCGTCCCTCGCGGGCAGCGGTGTTACTAACCCGCTTTCTGATCCTGTCCTGGAACTACGCGATTCGAGCGGCGCGGTTATTGCCACGAACAACGACTGGCAGGACACACAAAAGACGCAAATCACGGCGAGTGGCGTGGCACCCACCGATCCCCGTGAGTCGGCCATCTTCGCCACCCTGCCGACGGGCAATTATACCGCTGTTGTGCGAAGCGCTGACAACACGGCCGGAATCGCCGTAGTCGAAGTGTTCAGTGTGAGCCAATGATGGCCGCGCCGGCCGTTACTCAAGAAAAAGCCTCTGCGGCATTGTTCGCGCAATAGGCGTCGTGGATGGCGTGATTGATCTCGGCGAGGCGGTCCTGGATTTGTTCGAGATACTCGTGGAGCCCGAATTTGAAAATGTCGCCGATGGTTGCGTAATCGAGATCGGAACGGAGCCGGCCGGCCAACCGTTCGGCTTCGTTCGCGTATTTCGTTTCGTTCGAACCCGAGATGTGGTGCAGGGCCGACTCGAAGCAATCGACCGCGAAGCGGATCGAGCGCGGAAACGCCGAGTGCGTGATGATGAACTCCGCCACCTTCCACGGCGCGACCTGCCCGAAGTAAATTTTCCGGTACGCTTCCAGGGCACTGCACGATCGCAGAACCGACATCCATTGAATGGTATCGATGTTGCCGCCGACTTCTTCGCCGCTGGGCAACAGGATGTGATATTTAATGTCGAGAATGCGCGACGTGCAGTCCGCGCGCTCCAGTAATTTTCCGATCCGGATGAAATCCCAGCCTTCGGCATGCGTCATCGTCGCGTCGGTCGTGCCCTGGCAAAGATGCGAACCCGTGATGACGCGCTTGAAAAATTCGTAGGGACTCGTGCGGACCAATTTCTTCGCCGTATCGCTCTTCACAAACAAATAGAGCCGGTTGATCTGCTCCCACATTTCGCTCGAGATAAGTTCGCTCGTCGTCCGGGCGTTTTCTCGCGCGCAGGTGAGACACGACACGATCGAATTCGGGTTTTTCTTTTGCAGGCTGACGAAATCGATCACCGCGCGGCCGTCCGGTTTTGGGTAAAGCGAAGAGAAAAGCTCGTTCTCTTCGAGCGAGCTGATAACCGGGTCCCATTGCTGGTTGGGATCGGCTTCCTGCTGGTTGGTGAGGTCGAGCAGCATCTGGAGATTCACTTCCACGATGCGGGCGTTGTTCTCCGCCCGCTCGATGTAGCGGCTCATCCAGTAAAGCGAATCGGCGACGCGGCTCAGCATTTACGCCACTCCGTTTTCGAGGACCCAGGTATCTTTGCTGCCGCCACCCTGCGATGAATTGACGACGAGCGAACCTTTGCGAAGCGCGACGCGCGTCAGGCCGCCGGGAACGATCGTGACCTTTTCGCCGTAAAGAATGAACGGCCGCAGATCGATGTGGCGCCCTTCCATATTGTCGTCGCAAAACGACGGGGCGCGGGAGAGCGGTACGACCGGCTGGGCGATGTAGTTCCGCGGACTCTTGCGGATCTTTTCCTTGAACTTCTCGCACTCGGCTTTCGTCGCCTGCGGACCGACCAGCATTCCGTAACCGCCGCTCTCATTCACGGCTTTCACGACCAGCTCCAGAATGTGTTCGAGAATGTAAGTGAGCTCTTCTTTCACCGACGCGAGGTAAGTCGGCACGTTTGGCAGGAGCGCGTCTTCGTTCAGGTAATACCGGATCATTTTCGGCACGAAATGGTAAACGGCCTTGTCGTCCGCGATGCCGGTGCCGATGGAATTGGCGAGGCTGACGTTCCCGTCGCGATACGCTTCAACCAAACCGGGAACGCCGAGCCCGGAATCTTTCCGGAACACCTGGGGGTCGAGAAAATCGTCATTGATCCGGCGATAAATCACGTCCACCTGCGCGAGGCCTTTCGTCGTGCGCATGAAAACCTTTCCGCCCTGCGCGACGAGATCGCGGCCCTCGACGATCTCGATTCCCATCGAGCGCGCCAGAAACGAGTGCTCGAAATACGCGGAATTATAAACGCCCGGCGTGAGCAGGACGATGGTCGGTTCCCGCTGACCGTGCGGCGCGATGTATCGGAGCACGTTCAACAATTCCTGGCTGTAATCTTCGACCGGCCGCACCCGATATTGCCCGAGCAAATTCGGGAACGTCCGCTTCATCGTCTGGCGGTTCTCGATGACGTAGGAAACGCCCGATGGACAACGCGCGTTATCTTCGAGCACGAGATAATTGCCGTCCCTGTCCCGCACCAGATCGGTGCCGCAAATGTGGATGTAAACATTCCGCGGCACATCGAAGTGCATGAACTCCGGCCGAAAATGCGCCGCTTCCCAGACGATCTGCTTCGGAATCACGCCGTCGCGGAGAATGTTTTGCTGGTGATAAATGTCGTGGAGAAACAGATTCAGCGCTGTGATTCGCTGGACGAGTCCGCGCTCGATCTTCTCCCATTCCGCCGCCGGAATGATTCGCGGCAGGAGGTCGAACGGGAAGATGCGTTCGGTTCCCTGCTCGTCGTTGTAAACCGTGAAGGTGACGCCCTGGCTCAGGAAGGTCGAGGCCGCCAGCGCGCGCTTGCGCTCGAACTCTTCGCGATCCATTTCTTTAAAGCGCGCCAGCAATTTGCTGTAATGCGGCCGCGCCTCGCCTGGGGCGGCGAACATTTCATCATAGAAATCTCCGGCCTGATATTCGGAGAAAAAATCACCCATAAATTCAGTCTGGCAGTCCGATATTGGGGAGCAAATGGAATCCAGAAGAGAAAACGCAGCCCAACATCAAAATGCGTGTGCGCGCGTCGCCCATCAGTTTCGTTCGCCGTGGCTCCGCCATTATGTCCGCGGCAAACTGCGGAGCGACCGGATTTATTCAGCGGCCTACGACTTGTTAGGCCGCTCGGCCGAACCAATCCTCGACGTCGGTTGCGGCGTGGGGCTCCTGGCGTTTTATCTCCGCGAGCGCGCCTGTGCCCAGCCGATCCTTGGTTTGGATCTCGATGCCCGAAAGATCGGTTACGGTGCCGCTATTGCCGCGCGCAATTATCGCGACATCGAGCTTCGCTTTCAAAACGTCGAGGAAGCGCTCCCGGATTTTCGCGGCAACGTCGCGCTTTTCGACGTGTTGCATTATCTGCCGGCGCGCGCCCAGGCCACCTTGCTCCCGCAGCTTGCCCGGCGCGTTGCTCCCGGCGGTCTCCTCATCATCCGCGATTCGATCCGCGAAATGCGGCCGCGCTATTGGATCACCTGGCTCGCCGAAAAATTTGCGCAGACGATCTCATGGAACGTCGACGGCACGCTCCATTTTCCGTCGCGCGGCAGCATCGACGATGTTTTCGATGACGGCGAATTCGAGCGGGAAAGTCATCCGCTCTGGGGCCGGTCGCCGTTCAACAATCACATTTTCATTTTCCGGCGTGGCACAGGCATCTTGCCTGTGTGCCCAGTAGGCGTCTCGCCTGCTGTTGTGAATTTTTGAACAGGCAGGATGCCTGTTCGCCACACAGGCAAGATGCCTGTGCTACGGATTTATCCGGCGGAACGCGGCCGCAGTTGTTCCGCTCGCGGGATTACGCAGCGATAGCCCTTTTCGGCCAGCCCGGTCAGCGTTAGCTCCAGGCATTGTGGATTGAATTGCGGATTTTTTTCCGCGCGCTGTCCCTCGTGGAGAAGGACGATCGCGCCCGGCTTTAGGTCGCAAACAATCCGGTCCGCCACTTTTGCTGGATCGCGCCGGACCGTGTCGAGCCCGCGCACCGTCCAGCCGATCAAAGCCAGCCGGCGCCGATCGAGTTCCGGATGGAGAAAAACATTTTTCAAACCGGCCGGTGCGCGAAAAAAACGAGCGGGGCGATCCGGCGCGGTTCGGAGCAGTTCCGCGCAAAGATCGATCTCCATCGCGGTTCGTCCGGGCCCGGCCATCCAAAAAGAAGCGCTCGGATGCGTGTAAGTGTGGTTCGCGATCTCGTGGCCTCGCGTGAGAATTTCGGTCACCAACTGCGGGTATTGTTCCGCGTTTTTGCCAATCAGAAAAAACGTGGCGCGCGCCTGGAAACGATCGAGCAAATCGAGCAGCGCGGTGGTATGCGCGGGTGAGGGCCCGTCATCGATCGTGAGCCAGATTTCCGGCTCGGTTGTTTCAAACGAGCGGAAGACCGGACCGAACCACTGGCAGTTTGGAACCAGCGTCCCGTAGAGCAGCAGGACGTGGGAAAGGAAGATCGGGGCGAGTGCGACGACGAGATTCACGCGCACGAGAAAAAATCCGAGGAACGGCGCGAGAAAAACGAACGCGAGGATCGCGCGGCGCGGTCCGCGTCCGTAGTTATGGCCGGGCTGGATCGCCATTGCTAAATGCCAGGATGACCGCTGCGACGAGATTCAGCGCGGTTGCGATCAGCCAAATCGCGCCGAGTTCACTGACAATCGAGTCGCGCTGCGCGAGAGCGACGGCCATCGCGGTTGCGGTCGCGGCAACGAGAACGCTTTGCCCACGCCGGATTGGAAGCGAACGCACAAGATTGACGCGGTGGAGCAGTTTGAGGATCAGCGAATTGAGATAGAGCATGACGAGCCAGAAGAGCATCACCAGAAATGCGAGAGCGATGAAGAACAATGCGCGCATCCACCAGCTCCAGGTGTCCGGAACGAACGCGGCGAAATACAAATAGCTGATCGTATAGATGGCGAGACTGCCAAACCACGCTTCCGCGGCATTTCTTTCGGCGCGAGACGCATCGCCGCCGCGCATTTTCGCGAGGAGCCGAGGGAGCGCGAAATAAAACTGCGGCGATGGTTCGTTCATTTGGCGAAAATCGCTACTAACGCGAACCATTGGTCCCAATGACGCGCGATGATTTCCTCGAGAATGACGCACCATTCGGCGACTCCCTTGCCGATGTCCGCTTCGCGATCGCCCGTGGCTTGCACGCGAATTGGCTGCCGCACGATGATTTCGTACCGGCGGCATCCGATTCGCGCGATGAAAAGCGGATAGATCGGCGCCTGCGCAACCAGCGAAAGGACAAACGGACCGATTGGGATTTTCGTTTCGGCGCCGAATAGACGAGAAGCGACCTGGGCAATATCGCCCTCGACGCGATCGCCCTGGATCGAGACGATCTCGCCTTCCCGCAGCGCCTTCAGCAAATCGAACGAGAGCAGCGCGCCCGCCGTATTGTAGTCCACTTTTACTCCGCTCTCGCCCGATCGCTCCAACGATGCCTGGAGGTGTTCGGCCGTTTCCGGATGCGGCTCCGGCGCGCGCACGATGCGAATCTCGCGATGAAATTTCTCGGCGAACAACGCTGCCCCCAGATCGTAACTTCCCATGTGTGCGGTCAACACGATCGCACCCGGCGCGGCTCCAACTTCTTCCAGCCATTCCGTGCCGACGATCTCGTAGGAAAATTCTTCGTGAAGAATCCGGCGAATTGCCGCTTCGGAAATCGTCCAGGCAAAATTATAAAGAATGCGAAAGGCGCGCAGATAATTCATCAAACGCGACGAACCCGGAAGCACGACGGCGAGGTTGGCCACGATCGCGCGCCGCGCCGGGGCCGCGAAAAAGAAAAAGAAGAAGGTGAAGAACGTGAGCGGGACCGGATAAAAAAAGAACGGCAGATTGACGACGGCCCAGTCGAGATACTTTCTCCAGAAAACGCCTTTGACGGCGAAGCGGCCGAGCCGGTCTTCTGTAGCCGTCGCCCCGTGGGCGACGCCCGTCTCGGTATTCATCCCGTCCCCCACGCGCCTCACAGAGGCGCGGCTACAGGAGCTGAACTCGCCGCGGAATGTGACGCGGGCTGTTGCTGTGCAGCGCGTGCGAAAATCAGCCTGAGGTTCGTCAGTTCCGCACGCCACCAATGAAACAGGCCTTTCCGGATTAATTTCGCGACGCGCCGATCGGCCACGAAACCGTCATACAATTCGCGCCAGCCGGCGTTACGTCTGCCGAAGCAACCTTTCGCGAGGCGCCGTTTGGCGAGTACGACCAGGCGTCGATTGTAGAATTTCATCATCGCGCCAACGATGCGTCCAGCCGTTCCTTCGAAAGGCAGATGGAGAAATTCGCGCTCGGGATCTTTGTAAACCGGGATGACGAGTCCGGCGAAATACATGCCGACGTCGAGCAGGAGCGCGGCCGCCATGAGCTCGGCGTCGCCCATGTAAAAGTATTTGTCCTTGTAGAGCGTCTCGAACCAAAGCCGGTAGGTAACCGGATATTGCTCATTATAATAAGAGAGCGCGTCCGAAGCGTCTTCGCCGGCCAGACTTCGCGCCAGCAAATCGGCCGCGAAGTAGCTCGTGTAGGAACAGAAATCGAGCCCGGGACTGTAGAGCGGGTCGATGAATCCAGTTGCGTCGCCGACGCTGATCCACTCGTTCCCGCAAACTTTCGCGCTCCAGTATGGCATCGCCGAAAAAGCGTGGATGTCGCCTTCGATAACTTGCGCGCCGCCGAAAATTTCCGCGCCGACCGGATGCGAAAGCAGATGCGCACGCAACCGCTCCGCGAGACTCGCGCCTTCGGCCAGTTTGAAAATCCGCGAATCGTAAACGATGCCGGCGCTCACATCGCCGCCTTTAAGCGGAATGATCCAGCACCACCAACCGTGGCCCATGAGATGATTCGTCGCCCAGTTGCGGCTCGTGCGGCAGGCGTTCGCGTAATCGCGGAATTTTTCCCGCCACTCGTAACTGTCCCAATCTTTCACCCCGGTGAAACGGGCCCAGACGGCGTTGATGGGATGTTCGAGGTTCGGTTCCAAATAGCCGAGCTTGCGCGCGAGCATCGTCGCCCGGCCGCTCGCGTCCACGACCCACCGTGCGCGGACGGTAGTTGTGTCGAACGACACGCTGGCTGCATCTCCCTCCAGCTCGATGCCGGTCACTTTCGCCGGGCGCTGCAAATCGCATCCAGCTTCGACCGCGATGTCGAGCATGTGTTGGTCGAGCGTGCTGCGGTCGACTTGGAACGTCGGCAGCCGCGCCTGGTATTTGGCGCCGAGCTCGACGCAATCGTCAAAGGCCTGGTCCGGCTGGTTCGCGAACCACATTCGCAGTCCCTGTTTGGCCAGATGATGATGTCCGAGATAATTCGTTAGGCCGAGGAGGCGTGTCAGGTAACAACTGCTCAGCTCCGTCGTGGATTCGCCTACTTTGCGATCGAACTCCGCGCTCTTCTCGACGATCAAAATGCGCGCCGCGGGATGTTTCCGTTTCAAGACCAATGCCGTTGCCGCGCCGGAGAACGCGCCGCCGATAATCACGACATCGTAATCAAGTTCCATCGCACCGAAGATGATGGACGCAGCGCTTCGGAAACGCAACGCTTCCGCATCCATGGAGACGGTGCCGAAGACAGAGCCGCGCCTGATCGACATGCATGTTCACATGGTCGGCAACGGCAGCGGCGGTTTCGGCGGCTGGCTGCGTTTAAACGGATGGCATCGTTGGCTTGCCGGTTTCATGCTCCGCCAGCTGGGCGTTCCCGCGAGCGCGCTCGAAGGAAACCTGGAAGCGATTTATTCCGAACATCTCGCCGAATTCGTGCGCGAATCTTCGATGGACGCGGTCGTTCTTCTCGCCCACGAGCGCGTTCACGATCCAAATGGCACGCCGCGCGAAGATCTCGGCTCAATGTTCGTGCCAAACGATGTTGTCCTCGGTCTCGCCGAAAAGTTTCCCGAATTTCTCGCGGGCGTTTCGATTCATCCCGCGCGCGGCGACGCACTCGACGAGCTCGAGCGTTGTCTGGAACGTGGCGCTGTCCTGATGAAATGCCTGCCGAACTGCCAGAACATCGATCCCTCCGACAAACGCTACTCTTCGTTTTGGGAACGAATGGCGGAAGCCGGTCTGCCGCTTCTCGCCCACACCGGCGGCGAGCACACGGTGCCGATCGTCAACGCGGCTTTCGCCGATCCGAAACTGCTGCGCCTGCCGCTCGAATGCGGAGTGACCGTGATTGCCGCCCATTGTGGAACGAAGAGCGGCGCGTTCGACCGCGATTACTTTGACGATTGGGTCGCGATGTTGCGCGAGTTTTCAAATTTCTACGGCGACATTAGCGCGCTGGTCTCATTGAATCGTTGCAGCCATCTACGCGATTGTCTTCGTGATGAGATCGCGCCGCGCATCCTGCACGGGAGCGATTTCCCCGTGCCTGTGCTCGGCCATCGGATGTGGGTCCAAGGCTGGATCGATCGCGCGACATTTCGGTGTTGCCAGAGCGTCCGCAATCCGCTTGAACGCGATTGGCAGTTCAAACGCGCGCTCGGATTCGGCGATGAGATCGCCACGCGCGTAAGCGGATTGCTGCGGCAGTCGCCTTCTTTTCCTGTCATTCTGAGCGGAGCGAAGAATCTCTGACTATTTCTGGCCATGACGATTCCGACCATAGGAAATAGTCAGAGATTCTTCGCTATGCTCAGAATGACAGGCCTATTTGTTGAAAACGCCCATCTGGCCGCTAGGTGGCACCATCGATGATCTTCTCTAACGCGCGGCTGATCTTTCCGGAGGGAATTCGCGACGGCCAGGAGCTCGTCGTCGAGAATGGAAAGATCGCGGAGATTCGACAACGGTCGGTTGCTGAATCAACCGATCTCGGAGGAAATTATCTCGCACCTGGTTTTATCGATCTTCACATGCACGGCGCGCTTGGCCGGGACACGATGGAAGCAACAGCGGAAGCGTTCGGGAAGATCTGCGATTACCACGCGAGCGGCGGTACGACTTCAATGCTGTTAACGACCGTCACCGCGCCGATCGCGGAGATCGTCGAGGTGTTGCGCGCTGTGCGCGTGGCGCGCAACGACCTGAAGCAAATCGCGGGCGTCCACGTGGAAGGGCCGTTCATTTCGAAAAATCGGGCCGGAGCGCAGCGCGCCGAATTCATTCGCGATCCGGAACAGCATGTCGTCGATCAGCTCCTTGAGTTTGCCGACATCATCAAGATCGTGACGCTCGCTCCCGAGCTGCCAGGAGCGCTCGCGCTGATCGATCGACTTCGAATGCACAAGATCATCGCGAGCGGCGGCCACAGCGATGCGTCCGATCTCGAAGCGCGCGCCGGTTTCGAATACGGAATGGGGCAGGTCACCCACACGTTCAACGCGATGTCGTCGGCGCGGCGGCGAGGGATTTATCGGGAAGCAGGCTTGCTCGAATTCGCGCTGAGTCAGCCGGAAATTATCTGTGAGCTGATTGCTGACGGCCACCACGTTTCGCCGACGTTGATGAAAATGCTGTATCGCGCAAAAGGGCCGCAGGGAATTTGTCTGGTCACCGACGCCACCGCGGGCGCCGGGTTAATCGCCGGAAAAGAGTTTTCGCTCGGCGGCCGAAGTTGCGTCGTGGACGACGGCGTCTGTTTGCTGGCCGATCGCACGGGATTGGCGGGCAGCTCATCGCGGATGATCGATCTGGTGCGCGTGATGGTAAGTCAGGTCGGTGTGCCGCTTCACGAAGCGGTGGCGATGGCGAGCACAAACCCGGCGCGCGCGCTTGGCCTAACGAATAAAGGAAAACTGGAAGCCGGGGCCGATGCGGACTTTGTAGTCCTTTCCTCGCAACTCGAGGTCATGCAAACGGTCGTCGGAGGCAAACGAATCTTCTCTTTGTAGCCGTCGCCCTGCTTGCGACGCGAGCGGGCATGAAGCGGCAAACCGGCGCTTCCCACAGGGAAGCGGCTACAGCGACAGAAGAAACTTCGCGATGTCGAGCGAGGCCGTCGGTTTTCCAAGCTGGCTGATGTTCGTCGACCATTCGCGCCATAGCGCGGCGTCGTTCGCGAACACATTTTGCACGGCGGCCATCACGGCATCGTGCGTCAGCGCGACGGTGCCGGATTTTGTTTCCATGATGTAACGCGCGTTGCCCTCTTCCTGTCCCGGGATCACGTGGTTCACGATGATCGGGCAGCCGGCGCACATCGCTTCCTGCACGGTCGCGCCGCCGGCTTTGCTGATGACCAGATGATTCGCGCGCAAAAGCCGGGGCAGCTCGTCACTCCAGGCAACGGTTTCAAATTCCTGCGTGACCGTTCGTCGAATTTTTTCCACGGACACTTTCAGCCCGGCGTTGCGGCCGACCGTGACCGTCAATTGAATGTCAGGCAACTGGGCGAGGCGACGCACCAGTTCCGGCGCCGAGGCGTTCGCCGCATTAATAATATAGAGCACGCGCCGGCCATTTTCGTCGGACGGCTCCGGCCGCGGTTCTCCCGGTTGCGCGAAGACCGGACTGACGGGGAATCCGAGGGTCTTCACTTTCTCTGCTGGCACGCCGGCCTGAAGCAGGACGTCGGCGCTGACTTCGTTCGGCAGGAGAAAATAATCGGCGCTGCATTGGTACCACATCGCGTTGACGCTGATCGAGTCCGTGACCACGACCACGCGTTTGGATAGCGGCGTGCCGTCGCGGCTGAACATCTCGTCGAGGATGTGCGGATAGGCAGGGTAAACGGACACGATGACGTCCGGCTGGAGCCGCGCGAGCAATCGGCGTAGATAACTTTTCAGCGGGAAAAAAATCCGGAAATCGCCGACGAAATCCGTCTGGCGATCCAGCCAGCGATAGATGACACCCCAGACGCGCGGGGTGCGATTGATCATCCCCATGTAGAGGATGCGCACCCAATCGTTCACAATCCCGTAGGTATCGGCGAAGAGATCGTGGAGCTCGACGTGAACGTCGTGCGGCGCGATTTTCCGGAGGCCATCGCGGATGCCGCGGGCCGCGCTGTTATGTCCTTCGCCGTAGCCGGCCGTGAGGATGAGAATATTTTTCAAGACTCGTTAGGCATTGGCGCAAACCTTATTGTAGGGCAAGCGCTCCGCTTGCCGGGCAAAGCGTGGCAACCGGAGCGGTTGCCCTACAATTCCTCCGCCTCCGCACGGCTTCGGGGGTAGAGTTTAATGGATATTTGCCTCCGGCAAAGTAAACTTCGCCGCAATGAAGTGGCTCAGGTTCACCGGCAAAATTTTTCGCCGGCTGATTTACGAGACAGCCATGGACAGCACCATGGGACTCGCCGCTCAGATGGCTTACCAGTTTCTCTTCACCCTCGCGCCGGGCCTGTTTTTCCTCTGGCATCTCCTCAGCCTTTTCGGGACCGACCCGGCGAAGCTGCATCAGATGATCAACGTCCTGAAAAATTTCCTGCCCGCGGAGGTGCAGGAGATCATCGACTCACTGGTCGCGAACATCGTCGTCACCGGATCGAGCGGCACCCTGGCAAACGTCGGCATCTTGGGCCTTTGGCTGGGCACGCTCTTCATTTCGACGACCTCGCACGCGCTCAGCCGGACGCACGGCGTGGTCGAGGACCGTAACTGGTGGTCGAAATACATCATCGCGTTCTTCCTCGTCTTCTGGTTCGGAATCACGATGCTCTTTTGTTTTAATGCGATGGTCTTCGGCGAAACTCTCGCCGGCGTCGCGGAAGTAAATTTCCAACTATCGATCCCACTCCAGGAATGGGTCGCGTTTCTCAGTCTGCCGCTGACCTGGCTGGCCCTCGTCGGCCTCGCCCTCGCGCTCTACCTGCTCACGCCGGAAAATTATTTCACCGTCCGCCAGGCGCTCCCGGGCGCGATATTTTTTGCGGTCGGCTGGATCATCGTGACAAAGCTCTTCCAATTTTACGTGGCGAAATACGACCGGTATAACCCGACCTATCTGGTGCTCGCGTCCATCATCGTATTGATGACCTGGATGTATCTGACCTGTCTGCTTCTGTTGCTCGGCGGAAAACTGAACGCGATTTTGCGACGCGAACGTGAGCGCGCGACAGTTGCGCACGACGCGGTCCCACAGCCCGCTTGACTCCGAAATGAATTCGCGAGTTAACCCCGAAAGCCTTCGGGGTTGATCGCGCACTCGCCTCTGTTACGGTCGCGTCCCGTGATCCGGCTTCGCGTTTTTCTCGGGACGATTTTTGGGTTGGCCGCGCTTGTCGGCGTCTTCGTCCGCGCCCAAACGAGCGACGAAAAGAAAAAGAAAGCGCGCGAAGAAATGCGCGCGGTCGCTTCGCCGACACCATCCGAAACGCCGAAGCCGAGCGCGACTCCGAAACCGGCGAAGCGCAAATCGAAGTCGAAAAAGAAGACAACGCCGACGCCCACCCCGAAACCAAAAGCAAAAAAAACTCCGGCCCGCAATCAAGACGAGGACACGGACAAGTCCCCGACGCCGAAACCAAAGGCGACGAAATCGCCCGGCAAAAAGAGCGTAGAGGAAGACGAGGACGCTACGCCGAAACCAAAAGCGAAAGCGACTGCGACGCCAGCGAAGAAGAAAAATTCCGAACCGGAGGAATCACCGACGCCGAGGAAAAAATCCGAGTCTGACGAAACGACGCCGAAGCCAAAGCGAATTCAAAAAGACGAGCCTGCCAAAACTCCGAGCCCCTCAGCAACTCCAGCCAAGTCAAAACCTGACGGCTTAAAGCCGTCAAGTTCCCAGGGGCCAGTAGAATTTTCTCGTTCGTCGCCGGTCGAAGCCTCGCCCGTTCCGCGACCGGCTCCTCGCCCTTCACCGCGTCCGCCTCAGCCGCAGACTTCGCTTCCCTCCGACATCACCGTCGAAAAATCCGGGCTCGAACAGGAGCAGGGTTTCGAACCGCCACCACCGCCGCCACCGGTAAAGCGGAGCTGGTGGCCGTTCTCGCGCCAGCCGGCAAATTATCGTTATCTCACCGCCGCGAACATCGACGCGATCCGTCGTGCGCCCGTCCAACGCGCCCGCTGGAAATTCATCATCGTCCACAACAGCGGGACGCGGCAGGGAAGCGCGCGCGTGTTCGACTATTATCATCGGCACGTGCGCCGAATGAAGAACGGTCTCGCCTATCATTTCGTCATCGGGAACGGCACTTCGACGCGCAACGGCCAGATCGAGATTGGCGACCGCTGGATAAAACAAATCCGCGGCGGCCACGTCCACAGCGATTACATGAACAACATCGGGCTCGGGATTTGTCTCGTCGGCGATTTCAATCGCGACCAGCCGACGCGCGCGCAATTGGAGGCGTGTGAAGAATTGATCAAGTATCTCCAGGAACGTTGCGGCAAAATGCAGGTGCGTCCGCATCGCGAAGTGAATCCACCGCGCTGGGCGACCGATTGTCCGGGCGACGTTTTCCCGTACGGCTGGTTCGGCCGGTTTAGGTAGGACGGGCTTGACGTTGTCATCCTGATCCCGCAAGGCGGGAGAAGGTCTCTGACTATTTCTGGTTCCCGTTCGCGCGGAAATGATTAGAGATGTTTCGCTTCGCTCAACATGACAATTCTTGAAGAATGTCAGGACGAAATTTCGTCATCCGTTGCCAAGGCCGCGCGCGTAGCGGATAGAACACGCTCATTTCATGACGCCGGTAAAAATTTGGCTCGGTTATCCCTATCCGCTCGGAGCGACGTGGCTCGGCAACGGAGTCAACTTCGCGATTTTTTCCGAGCACGCGACCTCAGTCGATCTCTGTCTTTTCGATAACATCGACGCGCCCCAGGAAAATATTCGGATTCCGATGATGGAACAGACCGACCAGGTCTGGCACGTTTTTTTGCCGGACGTGCGGCCGGGTCAACTCTACGACTATCGCGTTTACGGCCCGTACGATCCCGAACGCGGGATGCGTTTCAACAGCTCGAAATTGCTCATCGATCCGTACGCGAAAGCGATCGCGGGCCACGTGAACTGGGCGGACGAAATGTTTGGCTACGTCGTCGGCAGTCCGCAGGAGGATTTGGCGCGCGATTTCCGCGACGACGCGTGGGGGATGCCGAAAGCGGCGGTGATCGATAACGCGTTTGATTGGGGCGACGACAAGCGGCCCGGCATTCCGCTTCACAGCTCGATTATTTACGAAGTGCACGTGAAGGGGTTCACGAAACTGTGTCCGGAGGTGCCGGCGGAATTACGCGGAACGTATGCCGGCCTCGGCAGCGCGGGCGCGATCAAGTATTTGAAGGACCTCGGCGTCACGGCGGTGGAACTGCTGCCGGTCCACCAGCACATCAATGACAAGGGGCTGGTCGATCGCGGCCTGACGAATTACTGGGGCTACAACACGATTGGGTTCTTCGCGCCGGAAGCGAAATATTCCAGCAGCGGCGTGATGGGCGAGCAGGTCACGGAGTTCAAGCGGATGGTGCGCAATCTTCACGCGGCCGGAATCGAAGTGATCCTCGATGTCGTTTACAATCACACCGCGGAAGGGAATCATCTCGGGCCGACGCTCGGTTTTCGCGGCGTCGATAACCTGGCTTACTACCGGCTGTCATCCGAAGATCCGAGAAAATACCTGGACTTCACGGGAACGGGGAACACGTTCAACCTTCTTCATCCGCGCACCCTCCAACTCGTGATGGACAGCCTCCGTTACTGGATCAACGACATGCACGTCGATGGGTTCCGGTTCGATTTGGCGTCGACCCTGGCGCGCGACGACAAGGGCGTGAACAAGCTCCACGCCTTTTTCGAGATCATTCACCAGGACCCGGTCTTGTCGCAGACAAAGTTGATCGCGGAGCCTTGGGATGTGGGCGACGGCGGTTATCAGGTCGGAAATTTTCCGGTGCTCTGGGCGGAGTGGAACGGAAAATACCGCGACGAAGTCCGGCGCTTTTGGAAAGGCGACGAAGGCCGGATCGGCGAGATCGCGTATCGGTTAACCGGCAGCCCGGATTTGTATCAGCATAGCGGGCGACGTCCCTATGCGAGCATCAATTTCATCACGGCGCACGACGGGTTCACTTTGAGCGATCTCGTGAGCTACAGCGAGAAGCACAACGAAGCCAACGGCGAAGAGAACCGCGACGGCGACAATACCAACAACTCGTGGAACTGCGGCGCGGAAGGGCCGACCGACGATCCGAAAATTAACGCGCTGCGGCGCCGGCAGCGCCGGAATTTTTTGACGACGCTGTTTCTGTCGCAGGGCGTGCCGATGCTCCTGGGCGGCGACGAATTTGCGCGGACGCAGAAGGGAAACAACAACACCTATTGCCAGGACAACGAGCTGAACTGGTTTTCCTGGGAGCGCAACGACGAGGAGAAAGAGCAGCTCGAATTCACGAAGAAGCTCATCAAGCTGCGGCACGAGCATCCGGTCTTTCGCCGGCCGAAATTTTTCCAGGGTCGCCGGATTCGCGGTTCGGACATTCGCGACGTGATGTGGTTCAACCCGGGCGGCAATGAAATGAGCGATGAGGAATGGGGTTCGCCCTTCGTGCGCGCGATTGAAGTGCTGCTAAGCGGCGACACGATCGACGTGCTGAATTTCGAAGGCGATCCGATCCGTGATGAAACGTTTTTGTTCCTGATCAATGCGCACTTCGAGCCGCTGCCGTTTGTTTTGCCCGGCGAGGAACATCTCGAATGGGTGCTCATTCTCGACACGGCAGAGGAGCACGGCTTTTTGGCCGAGCCGCAGAAGTTCGCCTCGGGCGACGACGTGGAATTGATCGGGCGAGGGATGAAGTTGCTGAAGCTCGCGACCGGAGCGCAGGCACAGGCGCGGCACGAATCGTGGAAGAAGCGCCAGGTGCAATTGCCGCGGGACGCAATGCCGGCCGCAAAACCGCCGCCGTTGCCGCAAGAGAAAAAAGAAACGACGTGAGGTCGAATTTTGGTAGGGCGAGACTCAGTCGAGCCGTGAAGAGAATCGTCACTGCACCTGGCGGCTCGACAGAGTCTCGCCCTACCAATTTGCGGCACGTCTCGTCATGATCCGCGCGGCGATTTTCGATCTCGACGGGACGCTCGTCGATTCAATCATCGGTGTTCTTTGCGGCGGATTTTCCGAAAATGCGCTGCGCGACGAAGGCGCCCTCGCGATTTATCGCGATCCTGCCGATCTGCTGGAGCACTATTATCGATCGCCGCTCGCGGGGTGATTGGAATTCGCTTCTGTAGCCGCGTCCCTGTGGGACGCGTAATCGCACGAACTCGTGTTTCTCTCGCGCGTCCCGCAGGGACGCGGCTACAGAAGAGACTAGTTTCGTCGCACTTCGAGTTGTCTGCGCAAAATCCAATGCAAGACGCCGAGCAGACCCAGCGTCGAGGCGATCAGCACGATCGTGTTGAAGACGAACAGGTCCACTTTCAAACCGAAATAGCGTTTCTCTTCGCCGAAGAAAACATTCAGCTTCCCGCCGCGCCGGTAATCGCTCTGCTCCATCTCGGCGTTTGAGACCAGATCGGAAACTTTTTGGTTCACGTAGAGTTGCTCGGCGGTCACGGGACCGACGGCGTCCTTGAACAGCTCGCGATTGAACGTTTTTCTGCCTCTGAGGATTTCGTCGATCAAGCCGAGATAACGATCCAACTGGTCGGCGGTCTTCGCCTCCAACCCGGACAGCATCGCCAGAATTTCCTTGAGATCGTTGAGCCGTTTCGTGTTTTCCGGGGTCTGGTTCTTCTGCTCGACGATGCGTTGCATCTCGGCGTTCACCCGCTCCTGGCGGCTCGTGAGCGGATTCAGCTTTGCCTGCGCCACGACCATCTCTTCGTAAGACCAGCGCATCGCGATGAACTGGCAGACGAACGGGACCTGCAACCGGCTGCTCATTTTCTTGCCCTCATCGGTATTCGGATGCTCGGAGAACCAGCGGGTAAAGGTGTAAACCAGTCCGAGGTTCCGGTTCATGTCCTCGTACTTGATGAGCGCGCCGCCCATGATGATCTGTGGAATCAAAACGAGCGGGACGATGTTCGACGCGGTTTTCGGATCGGCCACGAGACAGGAGACGACGAGACCAAGCGCGACGCCGCCCATCGCGGTCATAAACATGACGCCGAGATCGACCCAGAACATGCCGCGGATCTCGAGAATGTAATTGCCGATCAGGACAAAGAGAATGCATTGGACGACGGCGAAGAAGCCAAGCGACATGAACTTCGAGAAAACGTAGTAGGGCAGGCGGACGTTGAGATTGCGCTCGCGCTGAAGGACGGCCCGATCGCGGATGATGTCGTCCGCACTATTCGTTAGGCCGAGGAACATCGCGACGATGAGGCTGAGGAAAAGAAACGTCGGGATATGGTAGGCGGACGCGTAATCATATTCGCCGCGCTCGGAATAACGAAGGATCGTGGCGATCAGGAGCGCAAGGACCGGCGCGACGCCGATGGTGATGAGGAGGTTGGCGCGGTTCCGAAGTTTGCTCATGAACGAGCGCTTCATCAGGGTGCGCAATTGCGTCCATTCATCGCGCCAACGCATGAAGAAGCGGCGTTTCACGGAAGGCGCGGGTGGCAATGCCGGCGCCGGCCCCCGCCGCAGCGAGACCTGCTTCACGTCCTGGATCAGCCGGAATGCTTCGTACTTGTCGCGCCAGAATTCCGGCGCATACCGGCGCGCGGCGACGAGCTGCCCGCGCGTGTTCTCTTCGTAAATAATGTCGCCGCTGATGTCGCGGAGCGGCGTTTCGAGAACGTCGAAAATAAATTCCGGCCTCGTGGTTCCGCAGGAGGGACACGCGCCCATGTCGGCGCCGAATTGATGCTGATGTTCCGCTTCCGCGAAATAACGGAGCATGTCGGTCGGCGTTCCGAAAAAGACGAGCCGCCCGCCTTTATCGAACAGGATCGCCTTGTGAAACATCTGGAAAAGTTTCGAGCTCGGCTGGTGGATCGTGACGATAATGATCTTGTTGTGGGCAAGGGCGCGGATGATTTCGATGACGTGCTCGGAATCTTTCGACGACAATCCGGAGGTGGGCTCGTCGAAGAGGTAAACGTCCGCCGAACCGATCATGTCGAGGCCGATGTTGAGCCGTTTTCGTTCGCCACCGCTGAGGGTTTTCTTGACCGGGCTGCCGACGATGCTGTCGCGCCGTTCGTTTAACCCGAGCTCGATCAATTTTCCTTCGAGTCGCCGGCTAAGATCGCGACCGGAAAGGTGCGGGGCGCGGATCGCCGCCGCGAACTCGAGGTTCTCGCCGATGGTGAGATGCTCGTCGAACGCGTCTTCCTGCGGGATGTAACTGATGTAGCCCTTGAGCTGATCGAGATTTTCGTAGAGCGGGCGATCGTTCAACAGCACCTGCCCCTGGCTCGCCTGAAGCTGGCCTCCGAGCACTTTCATGAGCGTGCTTTTGCCGGAGCCGCTCGCGCCCATCACGCAAACCAACTCGCCGCGATTCACCGAGAACGAAACGCCTTCGAGTCCGATCTCGTTGTTGCCGAATCGATGCGTGACGTCCACCACTTCGAGTGAGCGAATGATGTTGCGTTCTTCCTCGATGATTCGCTCGGAAAAATTGCAGCGCAGAAATTGGCCGACATCGATCCGGATCGTGTCGCCGTCCTGGAGCGGCGCCGTCGTGCGCACCGGCGTTTCGCCGACGAGGATCGGCCGGTCGGCGTCGATTACCTCGAGCGTGCCGACGCGCTTGTCGTAATCGCACAAAATTTTCAGGAGCACGTCGCCGCTGGTTCCGGGCGAGAGAAGAATGTCGTCTTCCTCGAGCATGCTCGGGTTATTCGAGACGAGATATTCGGACTTGGACGCCTTGAGTTGGAACCGGCCGCCCATGGCGCGCGCGCGCCGGCGCAGATCCATCAGGTCCATCTCGCTGTCGTTGTGGAAAACGATCTTGTCTTCAAGCATCGCCTCGACCGCCGTGCCCGCTTTCAGCTTTGTGCCGTTGAGGACGGCGTTCACGTCGCGAAGCGCTTTCACGCGCACCTTCAAACCGAACGTGACTTCGAGTGCGCTTTCGCGCGAACGCGAGCGCTCGAGCTGCACTTCATCCGCGTCCTTGTGGACGCGCACGAAAATCTGCGGCAACGAGACATTTTTCTTCGCATTGAAATACGCCGCCAATTCCTGGTAGGTCAGGAACTGGTCGCCGACCAGAATGCGTTGGCCAGGATAAATCCGGCAAAAACCTCCGCGCGCGAGCGGTCGTCCGCGGACCGAGATCGTCTGCCCGGTGTAATTCTTGAGCAGGATCAGGTCGTGATAACGAAACGCCAGGAGCCGATCGTTTGCGGTCAGGCTCTTGAGGACCACGTCGGCCGCGCCATTCGTCCCGAACGAAACCGATTCCAGCGGCGACGCGCCCCGTTGGTAAATCGACGCGTCCGCATCTTCCGACGCATTGAGTTGATAGACGATATCGATCGCCTGCGCCGCCATCCCGAGCTGCGACATGAACGAGTAAAACGCGACGACCTGTTCCTGTTTCAGCCCCGCCTGCGAAATCAGGTCGTAAAGCTGGACGCCGAGCATGATCTTGCGGTCCGTGCTGAGCTGCGCCGAAAGCTTTTGCGCCATCGCCGAGAGGTCCTGTTGTTCGTAGAGCGCCTGGCGAAATAGTTGCCGCAGCTCGGAGTAAACCGCTTCCGGGTAATCGTAACGAAGGAACCCGAGGCTCGAGTCGATTTCTTCCTCGAGCAACACGCCGTCGGCTTTCGAAAAACTTGCCAGCACCTGGATGAGGAGGGGCAGGAGGTTCGGCCCTTCCGCGACACTGCGCGGCTTCCGTAACGCCCGCCGCATCCAGCGCCGGCTCCGCCGTTGAATCCGGTACGCGAACGGCGTCACTTTTTGCACCGCGCGATCGATCTTATCTGCGACTTTGGTCAGGGCCGTCATCTTGCCGGGGTCGGGCGGAAATTACCGCACGGAGAGGGTAACCGCAATGCAGGGGCGGAACTGGTCACTGATCACTCGTCCCTGGTCACTTCCCGGTTTTGCATTGCCAAGAGATCATGTTAGCGTTTTCCGCCTGACAAAAACGGGCTTTTAATCTCATGGCCCAGCCTGATCGCAATTCTCAAAAAGAGAAACCACCTCGCGGAAACGAACCGAGCTTTAACTGGCGCGGCGTCATCCTCATTGCCATCGCGTTTGCTCTCATCGGACTCGGTTTCCTTTTCCGAAACGGACCTTACGCGAGTTTCGAGGACGTTCCGTATAACCGCTTTGTCGAGCTGCTCGAGAACAAGCAGATCGTTAACGACAAAAATTATCCGCTCCAGCTGGTTTATCAGGAAGGGCAACCGACCCAGACCTTGCGCGGCGCTTACATCAAACAGGCCATCGGGCCGAATGGCGCGCAGCAGGTTCCGTTTCGCACCACCGTCGCGCTGAATTTTGCGACCGATCTTCAGGAGAAACTTCGGCAGGCGGGCATCACCCCGGCGATCAAGACCGATTCAACTTTGATCGCCCAGACGCTCGTCGGATTCCTGCCGATCGCGCTCTTCCTGCTCGTTCTCTATTTCCTGTTTCGCCAGCAGATCCGCATGGCGGGCAAGGGCGCGCTGAACTTCGGCAAATCGAAGGCGCGGATGCTGGCGCGCGATAAAAACAAGATCACGTTCAAGGACGTCGCCGGCGTCGAGGAAGCCAAGGATGAGGTCCAGGAGCTGGTCGAATTTTTGCGCGACCCGAAAAAGTTTCAGAAGCTCGGCGGACGGATTCCGAAAGGCGTGTTGCTTGTTGGCCCGCCCGGAACCGGCAAGACGCTCCTGGCGCGCGCCATCGCCGGCGAAGCGGACGTGCCATTCTTTTCGATCAGCGGTTCTGATTTCGTGGAAATGTTCGTCGGCGTCGGCGCCTCGCGCGTGCGCGACATGTTTGAGCAGGGGAAGAAATCTGCGCCCTGCATTATTTTCATTGACGAAATCGACGCGGTCGGCCGCCATCGCGGCCACGGCGTCGGCGGCGGACATGACGAGCGCGAGCAGACGCTGAATGCGTTACTCGTCGAGATGGACGGCTTCGACACGCAGGAAGGCGTCATTATTATCGCCGCCACCAACCGGCCCGACGTGCTCGATCCGGCGCTGCTTCGTCCCGGCCGTTTCGATCGCCAAATCACCGTGAATTTGCCGGATGTGAAAGGCCGCGAAGAAATTTTGCGCGTCCATTCCAAGAAAGTGAAGCTGGCGGAAGGCGTCGATCTTCAGGTTGTGGCGCGGGGCACTCCCGGATATTCGGGCGCGGAATTGGCGAACGTCATTAACGAAGCCGCGCTCCTCGCGGCACGTCGCGGATTAAAAGGCATCACACTCAAGGAATTGGAAGAAGCGCGCGACAAAGTTCGCTGGGGCAAGGAACGCCGCTCGATGGCGTTGAGCGAAAAAGAAAAAACCAATACTGCTTATCACGAAGCCGGTCACGCCTTGCTCCTCGAATTGCTCGAGCACACCGAGCCGCTTCACAAAGTCACAATCATTCCGCGCGGTCCATCGCTTGGTTCCACAATGTGGTTGCCCGAAGAGGACAAGTACACCAATCGCAAGAACGAACTGATCGCCGGCTTGGTTGTGGGAATGGGCGGTCGCGTTGCGGAAGAGATTGTTTTCGGTGACGTCACCAATGGCGCTCGCGGCGACATCAAACAGGCGACGGCCATCGCTCGCCGGATGGTTTGCGAATGGGGAATGAGCGAGAAGATGGGCATGGTCGAGTACGGCGAGCACGAGGATTACGTCTTCCTCGGCCGCGACATCTCGCGGGCTCGCGATTACTCGGAAGCGACCGCCGAACAAATCGACGGCGAAGTTCGCAAGTTGATCGACGGTGCCTATCAGACCGCGAAGCAAGTCCTGACGAAACACCGCGACCATCTCGAGGCCATCGCCAAGGCGTTGCTCGAGTACGAGACTCTCGACGGCCAACAGATCAAAGAGATCCTCGAGCACGGTCGCCTCATCAATCCACCTCCCGGCGCGCCTCCACCTGCGCAGAAAATGCCACCCGAAAAACCGCCGAAACAGGTCGTCGTCGCTCCCGATGTGACGCCGCCGCTTCCCGGCGCGTTAGGCGGTGCTCCGGCCTAACTGCGTGAAGGTTGCGTTCATCAAGCCGCCCATCGGCGGCATATTGGGGTTGGAGATGCTCACGTTTGTTGAGCCGCTCGGCCCGATCTGTGTCGCGGCGTGTCTGGAGCGCGACGGGCACGAATGCAAAGTCATCGATTTTCGAATTGACGGTGCGGAAAACGGGATGGCTATTTGCAAGGCGTTCGGGCCGGATGTCGTCGGCCTGCAATGTAATTTCACGACGGAACGGAAACGGACCATTCGTCTCGCTGAACGGATCAAAAGAGAAATGCCGGGCGCGTTCGTTCTCGTGGGAGGCCACGATGCCTCGCGCGATCCGGATTGGTTCCATCACACCGCGGTCGACGCGATTGCGGTCGGTGACGGCGAAGAGATCATGCCGGCAATGGTGGAAGCGCTCGCTTCAGGCGGCGACCTTCGCAAAGTGCCGGGATTGCTCTTGCACGGACCGGACGGTTGGATCGACACCGGTCATGCTCCGGCCCGCGCGAATCTCGACGACTATCCGTTCCCGGCGCGCCATCTCATCGCCCATTACGCGGACAAGTATTACATCAACTTCCGTAAACCACTGGCGTTGCTCGAGACGGCGCGCGGGTGCCCGTTTAAATGCAATTTTTGTTCGGTCTGGAAATTCCACGAGAGCACGTTTCGGGAAAAGTCGCCGGCCCGTGTCGTGGAAGAGCTGAAGACGATCACCGCTCCGAACATCTTCGTCACCGATGACATTTTTTGGCTCAACGCCAAGCGCGGCGAAGAAATGGCGCGACAGATCAAGGCGGCCGGCATCAAGAAATACTTCACCGTCCAGACCCGCACCGACATCATCGTCCGATTCCCGCATCTGGTGGAGATGTGGAAAGACTGCGGCAGCCTCGCCATTTTCCTTGGGCTCGAATCGGTCACCGATGAAGGCCTCAAATTGGTCAACAAAAAGAACAAGGCGTGCAACAACGTTAAAGCGATCGAGATTCTCAAAGACCTCGGCGTCGGTTTCACGCCCAACTTCATTGTCGATCCGGCGTGGGGCCCGGATGATTTCGCCCGGCTCCGCGAATGGATCGCGCAGATGGGCGCGTACAACAGCGGCTTCTCCATTCTTACACCGCTCCCCGGCACCGATCTCTGGCACGCCGCCGAAAAAAATCTCACGACGAAGAACTGGGAGATGTTCGATATTGTGCACGCGGTCCTGCCGACCACGCTTCCGCTCGACCAGTTTTATCACGAATACACCGGTCTTTGGCGGCACGTTCTTGATGTCCGCTACAAGAATAAGGGCAAACTCAAGACCTACGTGCAACTGGGCGCCGCTCTCGCCACCCGCAAAGTTTCTGTCCGGGCGCTGAAGAAGGGCATGAACATGGCCAAGGTCTTCAGCAAGCCGGAGACGTTCCTCCGCGCCCACCAGTTCACCGAGACAGCGGCCTAGAAAGGCCCGAATCGCGCAGCAGAAATTGTAGGGCAGGCGCTCCGCCTGCCGAACGCGATGGCAACCGGAGCGGTTGCCCTACAATCTGCCGCTATTTCGGCGAGCGGGAATCGGCGTGGGTCTTCACTTCGTGCCGCTGTTTCTCAACGACGCGCCGCAGTTCGCGCTCCATCGTTTTGAAAGCGTCATGGATCACTTTCGTAAGCGGCGCGTAGGAGCCGTTGTCCATACCTTTTTCGTCGGAGACCAATTCGTGTCCCGGCGGGACCGTCACATCGATGCGAACCCGGAACGGATTTCCTTTTTGATGCGCGCGGTTTGGCTGCTCGATGGCCACGTCGCAGCGATTGATGTGATCGCAGAATTTTTCCAGGCGTGCCGCTTTCTCCATGACGAATTGATCGATGTCGTCGGATTTCGCGACGCCGCGGTAGGTGATGTTTACAGGTAGTTGCATAAAATGACCGGCGCGGGGGCGAACCGCCAGGGTGCGCAAATCTAGAGCGGTTGTAACGACCGAAAATGGCCGGGCAATTTCGCGGGCTCGATTTTCACAAGGTCGGATTTCACATGCTCGACGATGCGATCGCGAATTTCCGGCGGGAGTTGATCGACGACGGCGGAATGAATCGACGCCGGGGCGGCGAACGACCAGCCGTCCTTCCCTTCGCGCTGAACCACGTCGACAATACTGTCTGCGAGCTGCTTCACGATCCGCCGCTCGGATTCGTTTTCGATGCCCGTTCGTTCCGCGATCGAATTCATCTGGCCTGGCGCCGCGCCGCTGGGAAACGCGCCGGCCTGATCCGTCATTTTGTCCTGGTAACGTCCGTGCGCTTCAGTGGTGTCGAAGGCCTGGACGAGCTGGAGGCTCGGGCCGCGCGTCGGCGTTGGGTTTACTCGATAGGCTTTGAGGGTGCCGCGATCCGTCACGATGATCAGAGAAGTCGGTGTCATGTTGCTAAGAATGGTTCGCAGACCGGAAGCGTTCCGGTTCGATTAAACGATGCGGCTGATCGCGGCGGATGACAAGGCCGTCGTTCGCGCGTAGGAATGTTTCCATGAGCAAGCGCACGAAAAAAAATGACGTCACCCGGTTGATCGTGGCGGCGAGCGAACATGATCCCGACATGCTCTACGCGACGCGGTTCTTCGCGCCGGACGCTTTCATTTTTTTGGAGGAACGCGGGAAGCGAACGCTCGTGTTGAGCGATCTGGAGATCGATCGCGCCCGCAAACAGGCGCAGGCAGACGAATTTGTTTCCTACAGCGCGCTCGAACGCGAAGTGCAGGGGAACCAGAGGATGGCGCCAGCCTACGAAAAGGTGCTTTCGCATTTTCTGCGCAAGCGCGGGGTGCGTTCGGCCGTGGTCCCGGCAAATTTCCCGCTTGGGTTCGCGCAGGAATTGGCGGCATCGAACATCCAATTACGAACTACGAACGGACTTTTCTGGCCGGAGCGCGAAGCGAAAACGGACGAGGAATTGAAGCTAATGCGGCGGGCGTTGCAGATCACAGAAGCGGGAATGGCGCGCGCGATGGAGGTGCTGAAGGCATCGAAACCAGGTGCGGCCAAAAAATTAATGTGGTCGGGTAAGACGCTGACGTCGGAAGTTCTGCGCGCGGAAATCGATTCGGCGATTCTGCGCGCAGGCGGGTTGCCGGCGAACACGATCGTGGCCGGCGGCGACCAAGCCTGCGATCCGCACGAGCGCGGCTCGGGGCCGCTGAAAGCGAACTCACTGATCATTCTCGATATCTTTCCGCGGGACGCGAAGAGCGGGTACTTTGGCGATATGACGCGAACGGTCGTGCGCGGTCGTGCGAGCGACGGACAGCGGCGCTTGTGGGAAACGGTGCGCGAAGGCCAGGAATTGGCGCTCCGGAAAATGAAGCCGGGCGTGGACGGCCTTGAGCTGCATAACGCGGTGAAACAATTTTTCACCGATCGCGGTTTTCCGACAGAAGTACGCGACGGCAAACAAGTCGGCTTTTTTCACGGCACGGGCCACGGATTGGGCTTGGAAATTCACGAGTTCCCGCGGTTCCAGAAAACGGTGTTCAAAGTTGGACAAGTCCTGACGGTCGAGCCGGGCCTCTATTATCCGGGGCTCGGCGGCGTTCGGATCGAAGATGTGGCGGTCGTGACAAAATCGGGGAATCGACTGCTCTCGCGCTTCGAAAAGCGGGTGGAGATTTGACGCCCTCCGCGAATGAACGGATGCGGCTCGGGGCGGTCTAATCTTACAACGACGTAGTCCGAGCGAAGTCGAGGCGCCTCTCGCAGACAGAGAGGCTCTTCGACTTCGTTTTACATCTAGAACAATATGACCCTCGCTTACATTTACGGTTACGGATACGGGATCGGCTCCAACTGGCTGATTCTCGTCGGCATTCCGCTGATCATCGGGCTCATCGCGCAATTTCGGGTGAGCAGCGCTTTCAAGAAATGGGGCGCAGTTCGCGCCAGCGCGAATATCACCGGCGCGGAAGCGGCGCGCGAGATTCTGGCGGCGGCGAAAATCAGCGACGTGCAGGTCGTCGAGACGAACGATTTCCTGGGCGATCACTACGATCCGACCAGCAAGCGCCTCTGCCTTTCGAAGAATGTTTATAACACGCCGTCTGTGGCCGCGCTCGGGATCGCGGCGCATGAAACTGGTCACGCGATCCAGCATGCGGCGGCTTACGCGCCGCTGAAAATGCGGATGGCGATTGTGCCAGTCACACAGATCGCGTCCAACATGCTGCCCTTTGTGATTATCGGCGGCTTGATCTTCCACATGATGGGGCTGATCACGCTCGGGATTTATTGCTATCTCATCCTGCTGGCGTTCCAGTTGATTACCTTGCCGGTCGAGTTCGACGCGTCGCGCCGGGCGAAGATCATTTTGCAGCAGATGGGGATCGTGCAGCCGGGCGAGGAAGTTCTGGGCGTGAACAAGGTCCTGAACGCCGCCGCGCTCACCTACGTCGCCGCGTTCATCGCGACCCTGGGCAACCTCCTCTATCTGCTCACCGTCCGCGATCGCCGCTAAATCGCGTGGCGACCCAGAAAAAGATGAATCCCACAATCGCCCTCCCATCGGCGTCGCGGAATCGCTTTGCCGAATTTCTGTCGTCGGCTACCAGGCGGCGTGTTAAGCCTAAGCGGGACGCGATGGAACAGCCGAGATCGGACGAAGACCAGCAATTGGTCGCGCGCACCCAGGCGGGCGAGGCTGCAGCGTTCGACGAGCTGGTGGTCAAGTATACGCCCCGCCTTTACGGCTTGGTTTACAACATGACCTCGAACCACGAGGACACGAACGACCTGCTCCAGGACATTTTTTCGAAGGCCTACAAGTCGATCGGCGGGTTCCGGGGCAAATCGTCGTTTTACACCTGGATTCACTCGATCGCGGTCAACATGACCCTGAACTTCCTCAAGAAGCGCGGCCGGCGTTTCCACCTGAGCCTCGACGACATGGACGGCAGCGTCCAAAACGACAAGGAATTTCTCGAGCTCACGGCCACGACGAGTCCGGTGCGCGAAGCAGACTTGTCCGAGCTCCAGCGAAGATTGAACGAGTCCATGATGAAATTGTCTGATGAACACAGAGCCGTGGTCACCATGTTTCATATTCAGGGGATGCCCCATGCTGAGATCAGTAAGATCTTGAAAGTGTCCGAAGGCACGGTACGTTCCCGGCTCTTTTACGCGAACCGCCAATTGCAGAATTATCTGGACGAATTCCGGAAGAACCCTGTTTCCTAAACAACCCGCAGCATGGATCCATTAAGCGAAGAACAAATCGGCAAACTTTTGCGGCTGAAAAAGTATGAGCAGCCGCCGCCGGCTTACTTCGAGAATTTCCTCCACGAATTTCATCGCCGGCAGCGGGACGAGCTTCTCCGCGAACCTGTCTGGCGCATCGCGTTGCAGCGCACCCAGGATTTCCTGTTCCGGCTCAATATTCCGGGGCTCGCATCTTACCCGGCTTTGGCAACGGCGTTGGTTATCTGCGCGGCCGTCATTTCCCTTAAAGTTTATCAGACCCCCGAGACCGTGAATGTCGCGGCCCAGAATCGGACTCCGGTCGTGGCGACGACGTCCCTGCCGAATTCGAACTGGAGCCTCTCCAATCCGGTCACGACCCGCGACCTTGGCCCATCACTTGTGCGCACTGTCAAAGACAGCTCCAAAACTCACCGGGTCGCGGCGCCACCGCGCTACGTGCTGGATAGTACCCCAGTGAGTTATGAGGCCGCTTTCAGGTTCTAACCGCCGGGCCTTTTCTCCGGTGAAGTCGGCCCGTTTCGCTGTAGCCACTGCGTTCGCTCTTTGCACGACCTTCGTTTACGCCGACGAAGCCACGCCGGCTTCAGTTCCGGCCCAATCGTCGGAACCGTCGACCGCGTCGATCAGCCGCGAAGTAAAAGAGATTTTCGAGAAGTCGGGCAAAGCCGTGGTCAAAATCCGCGGCACGGATGAACACGGCGATTTGTCCGGGACCGGATTTTTCATCGATCCGACCGGCATGATTTATACCGCCTATTCCGTCGGCGGCGACACCGACAATCTGACGGTCGAGTTCGATGGCAAAACTTACCCGGCCCGCCTGATGATGGCCGATCTGCGCAGCGGCATCGCGATCCTGAAAGCGGACATCGCGACGCCGGCGTTGCCAATCGGGAAATCGGAAACAATGGAAGTTGCGACGCCCGTCATGGCGATCGGTTATCCGCTTGATCTTCCCTCCACGCCGAGCTTCGGAATGGTCGCCGGGTTCGACCGAAAATTTCTCGACCGCTATTTTTCCACGACCCATGTCCGGGTGAACCTGCCCACGCAACGCGGTGAAGCCGGCGCGCCGCTCCTGAATTTCAAGGGCGAAGTCGTCGGCATCCTGGTGGCGCAAATCGAAAATGGTTCTGCCTGTTACGCACTGCCGATCGATGCCGCGGAAAAAATTCGAAACGATTTCATCCGCTTCGGCGAAGCGCGCCACGGGTGGATCGGCATCAACGTCACCCAGGCGCCAAAGCCAATTGACGGCTCGACCGCCGAGATGACGGAGATGATGAAAGACACGCCAGCTTACGGTTCCGGAATCAAGCCTGGAGACATACTTCTTCAGGTTGGAAACATGAAGGTGCGCCAGCCTGAAGACGTCATCGACGCGTCATTCTTCCTTACCGCCGGCGACAACGTGCCCATCACAGTGATGCGCGGGAACGAGAAGATGACCTTTGAAGTCAAAGCCGACTGCCATCCCTTGAGTCCCTGCGCACCAAAAGCGGCGACCTTGAGTCCCGCTCAGGGAATTCCGTTGCAGATCGACGCGACGCGGCGCACGCCCTAGCGCGACCGGTCGTTAGGCGAAAGCTAAAATCGCCCGCTGCCGTGGCTCAATGGAGCTGCCGCGCTTTTTCGATCCACCAGGGCAAGATCGCCATCGAAGTCGCGTCGAAAAATCCATGCGCGATCACTGCGGGCCAGATCGAGCGATGCACCACGATGATCGCGCCGAGGAACAGGCCGAGAATTCCGGCTGCGATTGCCGCAAGTATTCCCATCTGAATGTGCATGAATCCAAAAGCGAGCGCGATCAGCCCCACCGCCAGACATTGGCCGCGCCAGGAATCGAAAACCCGTGGCCAGAGAACGCGCATCGCGGCCAGGGTTCCGGCGCGCCACATCTCTTCGCGCAATCCGGCGACGACGAAACTAACGAGCGTAATCGTTAACCAATAGTAAGTGGGATTGTCCCGCATTGCGCTCACGCTTACGAGCACGTCGATGTCGGGCCGATTCGCATTCAGATATTCCTGCACCTTTTCCGGCGTCATCGTTCGGGTGGCGGCCAGAACAATGACCACGGCGACTGAGACCATGACGAGCCCGATTCGGATACTAATCGAATAGACGAGTCCGAGCGGAGCGACCCACCAGCCCGGCCGCCAGGGCAACATTAGTTGCTCGCGGGAAGCGCGGGAAATCAGGCACGCCAACGCGAAAAAGATCGAAAACAAAAGAAGCTCGAATCCAGAAACCCAGAGAAGCCCGCGGGCGCTGCCGGACAAAGCTGGTCCGCGCGAAGAGTGGCCGACGCCGAGCCGCACGAGCAGACCCAGCGCGGGATACACGCCGATCAAGAGCAGATGAATCCACCAGCGCCAACGCGGCGTTTGCCGCACAACTGGAATAGGCGGCGGCGTTTCCGCGGCTTGGATCGGAAAATTGGACTCGGTCACCTGCGTTACCTGGTGGGACGCAGACGCCGGTAACGCAGCGACACGATCTGCGCGTTACTTCCGGTAAACGCTCTTCGAGTCTTTTGCGTAGGTCGTCGTCTTCTCGCGCGGGCCGCCCCATTTGATGGTGACCGAGGCGCTCACGATATCGACGTGGGCATCATAAGCTCCGATGAGCTGATGGCCCTGGCTGTCGGTGAAGTCGGAATTCGGGTCGGAAACAAAGATATGGGTGTAGCCGACGTCCAGATCGAGCCAGTCACGCGGTGAATACTTGGCGCCGACGGCGAGCCAGATGCGATTGTTGTCCGGGATACGCGGGGTCCGCAATTCGGCGCTCTGGATCGGCGTCTCGTCGTAAGCGACGCCGGTGCGCAAAGTCAGGGCCTTGCAGGCATACCATTCAAACCCCAGCGAGTAACGCATCGAATCCTCGTACTGGATGTTCAGGATTGTCGGCGGCGTGCCGGGATTCGCGAACACGATCGGCACGGCTTGGAGACGACTCCAATTAGTCCAGGTGACGTCCCCCATGACCGCGTAATTTTTCAGGAACCGCTGATAAAGGCTGACGTGCAGAATGTCCGGCAGCGGCAATTCCGCGGTGACACCCTGATTGAAGAAGACGGCCTGGAACGCGCCGGGCTGTGGAAATGCCGGTAACGGCGGCGCGCCGGGCGCGGCGATTAAGGGCACGCGGCGGAATTCCGCGTCGCCTTCGAGCGTGTGATCGATCTTTGAGCGAAAGCTGACGCCGATCCGGCCGTCCTGCAGGAAATCGTCTTCGCCTTCACCCGTCTTCCGATATTCGAGCAGTGCGCCGACCGTGAAACCGTAATCCCAGTCGTCGCCGGTAATCTCGGTTACGCCATCGCGTCCGCCCGGGACAAATCCCGCGTTGGTATAGGCGGCGCGGGTCGCCGCAATAATCCCGGGAATCGCTGCCGCCGGCACGCCTTGCGCGGCGAGCGCTGCGGGCAAAGCCGCGTAGAATTGTCCGAGCGGCGCCTGGGCGGCGAGCCCGAAATCGATCGCCTGACTCAGGCGGGCCGAGGCGTATTGAATATCGAGCCCGGCCCCGAGCGAGAAGCGGTCGTAGCGCCAGGCGAGGGTGGGTTGAATATCAATCGTAGTTAGCTTCGTGCGGAGAGCGGCATAACGGCCGACCCAGTCCGGCTGGTAATCGGTTTCCAATCCGAAGGGCGTGAAGACTCCCACGCCAACGGTGATGTCGCCGTAGCTACTGTTCCGGAGGAGCGGTTGCGACAGATACATATTGCCGAGAATGTGATTCACGCCGGCGTTTCCACCGTTGCCGCCGAGAACCGGCAATCCATTGAACGGTGTGCCTGGCAAATTATAGCGGGAACCCCGATCCGTGTATTCATCCGACGGGATGATGGCGTGCAGGCCCATCTGGAATTCGCCGTAGTCGAGCCGGGCGAGGCCGGCCGGATTGAAGAACAATGTGGATGCGTCCTCGGCGCTCGCGGCGCCGCCGGCGAAAGCGGTGCCGAGGCTGCTCACGCTTTGTTCGCTTAGCTGGAAACTGCCAGCGCGAACCGTAAGCGGAAGGGTTGAAATGAGGAGACAGAAAACGACGCGGGAAAGGATGGATTGACGCACGAAGGATGTGGCTATCCGTCCCGGTCGCGAATGACAATCCTAAAGTGCGGAAATTTCCCGGTTAATCGCCGAGCATTTTCCTGAATCCGCTCTCGCTCAGGACGCGCACGCCGAGCTTCTTTGCCTTGTCGAGTTTGCTGCCCGCTTCCTCGCCGGCCAGGACGTAGCTCGTTTTCTTACTCACGCTTCCGCTGACCTTTCCGCCACGGGCTCGGATCAATTCGGCAATTTCATCGCGCGCCTGGCTCAGCGTGCCGGTAATGACCCAGGTCGTGTTTTTAAATCCGGGCGCGGCGCCTTCGACTTTCGGTTCGGCGTCAAAACGCAGTCCGGCCTTCCGCAGTTTCTCGATGACCGCCTGGTTGTGCGGTTCGCGAAAGAATTCATGAATGCTGCGACCAACGACTTCACCCACGTCGGGGATCTGTTGCAATTCCTCGACGGAACTGGCCGCGATCGCGTCGAGGTTCGGGAAGTGGTCCGCCAACGCCCGCGAAGCACTGACGCCGACATGTAAGATTCCGAGTCCAAACAGGAGCCGCCAGAGCGGACGCGATTTACTTCGCTCGATCGCGTCGATCAAATTCGCGACGCTTTTTTCGCCCATCCGTTCCAGCTCGAGCAGCGTTTCAGTCTTGAGCGCATAAATGTCGCCGACATCCGCGAGCAGTTTTTGCGAGACGAGTTGATTCACCACCGCTTCGCCAAACCCCTCAATGTCCATCGCGCCGCGCGAAGCGAAATGCTCGATCCGCCGCCGGACCTGCGCGGGACACTGGCTGTTCACGCAGCGGATTGCGACCTGGCCTTCATCTTTCACGACTGCGCTCCCGCATTCCGGACAATGCTTCGGCATTCGGAATTTCTTTTCGGTGCCTTTCCGAAGATCGGTGCGGACGCTCACCACCGCGGGAATGACTTCGCCGGCTTTCTCAATCAGGACCGTGTCGCCGATCCGAATATCTTTCCGTGCGATTTCCTCTTCGTTATGGAGCGTGGCGCGGCTCACCGTGCTGCCGCTCACCACCACCGGCTCGAGCGCAGCGACAGGTGTCAGCGTTCCCGTCCGCCCGACCTGCACCAGAATATCGAGCAGCTTCGTCTCCACGCGTTCCGCCTCGTACTTGAATGCGATCGCCCAGCGCGGCGATTTGGCGGTGAAGCCGAGCACCTCGCGTTGCCCGAACGAATCCACTTTCACGACGGCGCCGTCGGTTTGGTAAACGAAATCGTGGCGAACCCGATCGAGCTCGTGAATCGCGCGCAGAATCTCTTCGACCGATTCCGCGAGCCACCATTTCTTGCTACCCGGCAATCCAAGTTTTTTCAGTAACGCGAAAAGCTCCGAATGCTTGTCGAGTGTGAGCCCTTCGATCAGCCCTGTCCCATAACAAACGACACCGAGCGGGCGCTTCGCCGCAATCGCCGGATCGAGCTGTTTCAACGATCCAGCCGCTGCATTCCGCGGATTCGCAAATTCCGGCAGGCCCGCCTCGCGCCGTTCTGCATTCAGTTTCGCGAACCCTGCTTTGTTCAGATACGCTTCGCCGCGAACTTCGAGAATCTTCGGAACGTTGCCCTTCAACTGCTTCGGCACCGCCCGAATCGTCAGAATGTTTTGGGTGATATCGTCGCCCACCGTGCCGTCGCCGCGTGTCGCCGCGTAACGCAGTTGTCCTTTTTCGTAGAGCAACGAAACCGCCACGCCGTCCACCTTCGGCTCGATCACGACTGGGATTTTCTTGTTCGGCAGAAGGCGCTCGACCCGCCGGTAAAAATCCCTGACCTCTTCCTCGGAATAGGTGTTGTCGAGACTGAGCATCGGGACGCGATGCGTGACCTGGCCGAAACCCTTCAGCGGCTTGTCGCCGACTTGTTGCGTCGGTGAATCGGGCGCTGCCAGTTTCGGGAATTGTTTTTCCAGATCCTTTAGCTCGCGGTAAAGCGTGTCGTATTCGCGATCGCTAATGGTGGGCGCGGCTTCTTCATAATAGCGGCGGTTGTGTCCCTCGATATCGCGCCGCAATTGCCCGGTCCGCTTTGCAGCTTCTTTTTCGTCTAACCCCATCGCGCGATAATAACCATCAAGGAGCGGCGTCTTCCAAGCCGCCGTTTGAAATCGTTCGGTCCCGCAACGGCGGGACCGCTCCTTGATGCGCCCCTTGCAATCCGCGGCGATATGCGATTAAAAGCATTACCAACAAGTGAGCGAGCGCATCCTCGGCGTGGAAGGTGGCGGGACCAAGACCTCATGGGTGCTGGTCGAACACGAACCCGATTCGCTCCGCGTCATCGAGCAGGGGAAACTGCCGCCGTCGAATACGCGGCTCGTCTCGTCCGAGCAATTGCGCGCGATCTTTCAGCAGATGCCGCGGGAAACGGACCGCGTCGGGATGTTTCTCGCCGGATGCGCGACCGAAGACGATCGCAGCGCACTGAGAAAATTGGGCGCGGAAGTTTGGCCGAACACAAAGATCGTGGTGGGAAGCGACCGCGATTCCGGGCTCGCGGCGGCGCTGGGTCGTGGCGATGGGATCGTCGTCAATGCCGGCACTGGCGCCTCCGTCACGGGTCGGCGCAGCGATCGAATCGAAAAGGCAGGCGGTTGGGGACACATTCTTGGGGACGCGGGCGGCGGATATTCGCTGGCGCTGCAAGCGTTGCGATTCATTTTGCGCGAATACGATCTGCACCGCGGCGAGGCGCAGTTCACGGCCACGATTCTTCGTGCGCTCAGCCTGAATAGCCGCGACGAATTGGTGCGCTGGGCCCAGACCGCCGACAAGGACGACGTCGCCGGGCTGGCGCCGGTCGTTTTGGAATGCGCGATGAAGGGCGACGAAAGCGTGATGCGAATCGTCGAAGAAGGCGCGGGCGTGTTGAGCGAATACACCGCGGCCGTCGCGAACCGGCTCGGATTGCTCGCGCCCAAAGTGATCCTGCTCGGGGGGTTGTTTCAGCGCGACGGCGTTTATGTGCATGCTTTCAAGCGAAAGCTGAAAAAGAATCTGTCGGATGCGCGCGTCGCGATGAGCGAGCAATCGCCGGAACTCGGCGCGGCCTGGCTCGCCATGCAAATGGAGGAGCACGGCGCGGTGACGACGGTCAAAAAGAATGGCGAAGCGGAAAGCCTCGCCCGCGCGCTGACCGAACAACGCAATCCACGCTCGGAGAGCTTGGAAAAACTCAACGCCCGGCAATTAGTCGAGCTTTTCGTCGAGGAAGAAGGCTTCGTCCAGGAGGCGTTGCGGAAAGAACTGGAATCGCTCGCTCGCGCGCTCGAGATGGTCGCGAAGTCTTTGCGCAACGGCGGCCGGCTTTTTTATGCGGGCGCGGGAACGAGCGGGCGGCTCGGCGTTCTCGATGCGAGTGAGATTCCGCCGACGTTCGGCGCGTCGCCCGACATGGTACAGGGAATCATCGCGGGCGGAGTGACGGCGTTGTCGCGCAGCGTCGAGGGCGCGGAAGACGACCGCGGCAGCGGCGCGCTCGCTATCGAAGAACGCGGGGTGACCGGCAAAGATCTGGTTTGCGGAATCACGGCAAGCGGCCGGGCGCCGTTTGTTCTTGGCGCGCTGGCCGAAGCGAAGAAGCGCGGCGCGCAAGCGATCCTGCTGACGTGCAATCCGGAGCGCGAACGAGTTCCCGGTTGCGACTTGGAAATCGACCTCGCGACCGGCCCTGAATTACTGACTGGTTCAACCCGTTTGAAAGCCGGCACCGCCACGAAGGTCGCGCTCAACATCATCAGCACCGGCGCCATGATCGCGCTCGGCAAAGTGCGCGGGAACCTGATGATCGACGTGAATGCATCGAACGCGAAGCTACGCGATCGCGCCGTTCGGCTCGTCATGGAATTGGCAAAGTGCGATCAGGCCCAGGCCACGGAACGCCTGGAAGCGCACGACTGGCATGTCCGCGCCGCTCTGGGCGAAACGTAATTAGCGCTGCGCCACGAGGCGCGAACGATGAGCGCGATGATGCTTCGCGAGGTGGCGCGTGGTATGGCTGCGCTTCTTTACCTGCGCCGTGTGTTTCCGGTGATGCACGACGGGCTGAACGCTCTTGTTGTCTTCAGTCACGCGCTCAGTCATTAGCTCGCTCTCTCGGAAATCGTCACCGACGCGATACCGTGCGAAAACTTCCGGCGTCACCAGCCGCGAACAAACATCGCCGCTGTGGTAACGCAGCACGAATTTGTAAAGTCCCGCTTCCTTCGCCGTCCAATATTCCTCCGGCGGCACCAGGATCGGTTTCCGCGAAGTTCCCTTCGGCCCGCGAAAAACAAACGAATGGATGCCCTGGCAATCGACTACCTCCACGTAGGGCAGCTGACGGGATTGTTTTTCGACGACGATCGCGGCGAAGGCGCCACCGACGAAAAAGAGAGTGAGAATCGAAACAACAAGAAGTTTGAAGCGCATGGCGTTGATGAGTTGGCCGACAACCGGGTTGTAGTCGCTCCAAATCTGAGCCGCCAGTACTTTCTTCACATCACCATAAATTTCGTCGGCCTGAAAAAAGAAGGGCCCTTGCGAAAAATCTTTAAGCGCAACCGCCGCTCCGCAAACGAAGCAAAATAAACCAACTCAAAGGAAAACATATGCTTTGGACTATCTTTGTAATTCTTCTGATTCTGTGGCTGCTCGGCTTCACGGTCTTCCATATCGGCAGCTTGATTCACCTCGTGCTGGTGATCGCGCTGATCGTCTTGATCGTGAATTTGATCACGGGCCGGCGTTCGCTCTAGCGCTCGTGCGAGATGAAGCCCGCCGGAATTCTCGGGATCATTCTGATCGCGATCGGGATCGTCGCCTTCGCCTCCGGCGGTTACGTTAGCTACACGACGAAAGAGAACGTGGCGAAGCTCGGTCCGATCGAGATTAATAAACACGAGGAACATCCCGTGCCGCTCGGACCGATTATCGGCGGCGTCTGCCTTGTCGGCGGGATCATCCTCGTCGTGACCGGGAACAAGAAAACAGTCTAGCTGCTCGTCGGCGACGAGTTGAAGCTTCTCGAATTCCTGGAAGCCTGATTCAATGCCGCCGATGCGCTCGGCGGACCGCTCTGGAATACGCTGGCTCCTGGCCGAGCTGCCGGAATTGGTCACAAGCGGCGTTCTCACCCCGGAAACAGCCGACGCGCTCCGGCAACATTATTCGTCCCAGCCTGCCGGCGAACCGCGCCGGATCGGATTCATTCTCTCGGCCATTCTCGGCTCGTTGTTGGTCGGCGCGGGAATCATTCTTCTCGTCGCCCATAACTGGGATTTCCTGAGCCGGCCGATCCGCTGCGCGATAGCGTTTACGCCGCTGATCCTGAGCCAGGCTCTGGCCGTTTTCGTTCTGATCCGCCGAAATGGATCGGTGGCGTGGCGCGAGACCGCGGCAATCCTCAACGTTGCGGCCATCGGCACAGCGATCGCCCTCGTCAGTCAGACCTACCAAATCCAGGGCGACTTCGCGCGCTTCATCCTGGTCTGGATGATCCTTGCGCTGCCCATCGTTTATCTTTTTCAAACGAGCGTCGGTCTCTCCGCCTGGTTCGTCGGCGCCGCGGTTTGGGTTGTTTCGTCGAAACACGGCGATTTTTTTGGCGTGTATCCGAATGATCTCTGGGCCTGGCCTCTCTTGTTCCTCGGTCTGCCGGCTTTCGTCATGCTGCTTCGGCAAAACTGGAACGGCTACGGAACGCTGCTGGCCACGACGGCTCTCGCGATCGCCTGCGCTTTCTCGTTAGGCCAGACCGATGATATCGGGGCCCAATCTTTTTGGCGCTGTTCGTTCGCCGCCTACTGGTCGCTCGTTTATCTGGTGGGCGTCGTTTCGTTCGACGATTGGCGGCCGACGCGTTTCCATCCGTTCGTCGCGATCGGCTGGATCGGAATTCTATCGCTGGCCGTGTTCCTGAGTTTTCAGGATCAGTGGCGGAATCGCCAGTGGCAGAACGCGGTCGATTTCGTGCCGCGCCATTATCCGGACCTGCTCGCCGCGGGAATTCAGTTCGTCTGGATAACGGTTGCGCTCCTCTTGGCTGGTTACGCGTTGTGGAAGAAGAGAGAATCGAATCTCGCGCCGGCTGCGCTCACGCCGATCGTGGTGATCGCATGGCTAATTGCCAAGCAAACCGCCGATGGACTCGTCCCATTCCTGTCCCTCAACTTCTTTCTGCTCGCGCTGGGCGTTTACACTTTGCTGCGCGGAATTCGCAGCGGACGCGTCTTTGAAGCGAACCTCGGCATGGTTGTCATCGCCGTTCTTGCGACTGCGCGATTTTTCGACTCCGACCTCGAGTTCGTCGTCCGCGGCATTGCCTTCATCTTAATCGGCCTCGGTTTCCTCGTGACCAACCTGATCGTTTTCAAACGGAAGACGCGCGCATGAAATATTGGCGGCTTATCGTTTTCGTTTTGGTCGCGTTCGCCCAGCTCGCGGTCCCGGGCTCGCTCATTTGGAAACGCGAACACACTCTGCGGCAGGGCAACGTTTGGAAATTCCGGACCGCGCCCGTCGATCCAGTCGATGTCTTCCGCGGCCGTTACGTCGCGCTCCGGTTCGAAATCGAAAGCCAGGAAATTATTCCGCCGCGAGGTCTCGGCTATCGCCAGGCGGTTTTCGTCACGCTGCGGCAAAATGCGGAGGGTTTCGCCGAGATCGATCAAGTTTCCACGTCCAAACCGGTCGGCGACGATTTCTTCGAGGCGCAGCTCACCGGCAAGACCGTCTCTATGCCGTTCGACAAATATTGGGTAACGGAACGCGATGCTCCCGCCGCCGAAACTGCTTATAGCGCCCTGAGCCGCCGTGGAAACCAAAACGCGTACGTCAGCATTCGCGTTTTCCGCGGCGACGCCGCCATCGAACAGCTCTATCTCGATAATCAGCCGCTTGGCGATTATCTGCGCGGGCTAAAGTGATCCTTCTGTAGCCGTCGCCCTATGGGCGACGCTTTCCGCGAGCGGTCCCACTCTCGCGCTTCGCACAGCGAAGCGGCTACAGAAATTAGCCCCCCGCCTTCAGCACCGCGAACGTCTTGCTCCCTTTGCGATCGAGATAGAGCAACACGCCCTTCTTCGGATCCGCCTTGTTCAACGCCTCGCGGAACGACGCCAGGTTCGTGATCTTCTTCCCGTCCACTTCCGTGATCACATCTTCGCGCTGAATGTCCTGCGCGGCGGCGAGACTGTTGTCGGCCACATCCGTCACGATCACACCCTCGGTCACGCCGAGCTTCATCCGCAACGCCATTTCCTTGGTTAGCTCTTGCACCTGAAGCCCGAACTTGTTCGTTGACTCTTCCGGCTTCGATGGCGCCGGCGGCTTGATCTCGTTCGAGGCCTGGGAAATGTCGTTAGGCAATTCGCCGGTCGTCACCGGGATCTTCAAGGTCTGTCCCTTTCGCCAAACCGTCAGCTCGACGTTTTGGCCGATTTTCTTTTTCAAAATCTCACGCTGCAACTGCGTGTCGGTGGTGACCGCCGCTCCGTCGACCTGGGTAATCACGTCGAACGGTCGTAGCTCGCTTTTGTATGCTGGCGCGTCTGCTTCGATCGTCCGCACGACCACGCCTTTGTCGAGCCCCTTGAACAAATCGCGGATTTGCGGGTCGTCGCCTAACGACTCGATCCGGATCCCGAGCCACGGCCGCAGAATCTTGTGCCCGGAGATGAGCTGTTGCCCGATCTCGTTGGTCAGGTTGCTCGGAATCGCGAACCCGAGGCCGCGATTCAATCCGTTGATGAGAGTATTCATCCCGACCACTTTTCCGTCGATGTCGCAAAGCGGCCCGCCGCTGTTCCCGGGGTTGATCGACGCGTCCGTCTGCAGGTAATCCGAGATCGCATAGCCGCCGGTCGCGATCAATTTGCTCCGGCCTTTCCCGCTGATCACCCCGTAGGTGAATGTGTAATCGAGCTTGAACGGCGCCCCGATCGCGAACGCGAATTGCCCGACACGCACGTCGTCACTGTTCGCGAACTGCGCCACCGGCAGATTCGTCGCGTCGATCTTGATCACCGCGATGTCCGTTTTTTCGTCGGTCCCGACGATCTTCGCCTTGAATTCGCGGCCGTCCTTCAGCTTCACGTCGATCTCATCCGCGCCTTCGACGACGTGGAAGTTTGTGTAAATGAATCCGTCCTGCCGAGCGATGAACCCGGAGCCTTCGCTTTGGATCGGCTGCGGATTGCGCGGACCGCGTCGCGGCTGGCTCTCATCCTGAGGTTGCTGCTGCATGAACAGATCCTCGAGCGACGACATGTCGGGGCCGTCGTTCTTTTTCGTGACTTCGATAATGACGACCGTCGGGGCGATGATCTCGAATACTTTCGTGAATGCGCTGTTGAGCTGGTGGACCACGTCTTTGCCCGCGTCCGCCGCGGCTGGCGGGACGGTGGAAGTGGGACCGGATTCCGGTTGCGAAAGCGGCGGGGCGGCGCGGAGCGAGATGGCCGCGAGCGCGAGGACGAAAATCAGGACAGTGCGCATTATTCGGACTTGGACAGGTATTCTAGGGTAGCTGTTCAACCGCCAGCGCGCCTCTCTTTTCGGTCAGGATTTGGCGGATGGCCGCGCGGGGGTGGCGAACGCATTGACACGATGCTTAATGCCCTTAACTTTTCCGTCCACACATCGAAAATGCTCACTCTTGCCCAAGGGAAGAAGGATGGAAAAGAGTTCGTCTCGTTTGCTCCGGGCTATTGGCCCAGCACCCCGCCGGAACTCTGGAACGATTGGAAATGGCAGCTCAAAAACCGGGTCACGTCGCTGACCCAGCTCGAGCAGCACCTCGAACTTTCGAACGAAGAACGGAGCGGCGTGTTGCTCTCGGGCGACAAGCTCGCGCTCGCCGTTACTCCGCATTTTTTCAACCTGATCCCAGGCGATAATCCCGACGATCCGATCCGGCGTCAGGTCATTCCGCGGATCGAAGAAACGTCGACCTCGCCCTACGACATGGTGGATCCGTGCGGAGAAGATTCCCATATGCCGGTGCCGGGATTGGTCCATCGCTACCCGGACCGCGTGCTCTTTCTGGTCACCGATCGGTGCGCGAGCTATTGCCGTTATTGCACGCGGAGTCGTGTCGTCAGCGGCGTCGGCGAACAGGAATTGCATACCGATTTCGAGCAGGCTTTTCGCTACCTCGAGCAACACACCGAAGTCCGCGACGTTCTCCTTTCCGGCGGTGACGCGCTGATTTTCAGCGATGACAAACTCGAAGGCATCCTGAAACGCCTTCGTTCGATTCCGCACATCGAATTTGTCCGCATCGGAACCCGCGTCCCGATCTTCCTGCCGCAACGGATCACGCCCGAGCTTTGTGCGATGCTCGCCAAATACCATCCGCTCTGGATGAGCGTGCACGTTAATCACCCGCGTGAGCTGACCATTGAAGTGAAACAGGCCCTCGAACGCCTCGCCAACGCCGGCATCCCGCTCGGCAACCAAAGCGTCTTGCTCGCCGGCGTGAACGACGACATCGAGACGATGAAAACCCTCGTCCAAAAACTCCTGCTCTGCCGGGTCCGTCCGTACTATTTGTATCAGTGCGACCTGATCACCGGCTCCGCGCATCTGCGCTCGTCGGTCGCGAAAGGCATCGAGATCATCGAAGCGTTGCGCGGCCACACCACCGGCTACGGCGTTCCGCAATTCGTCATCGACGCTCCCGGCGGCGGCGGCAAAGTCCCGATCAATCCCGGCTACGTCCTCTATCACGACAACGAAAAAATCGTGATCCGCAATTACGAAGGCAAAATCTTCGAGTATCCCGAGAGCGGCGGCGATCAATCAGTCCAGTTCGCCCCACAACGCGAATACCACGACGAGTATTTGTATTCGTAGAAGCTATTTGGTTCGAAAAATGGGCAGTTGGACTTTATAGCGCTTACACAATGCGCAAGCCGATGTCGCGAAATTCCTCTAACAGTTTGATGAATGACGTTTCGATCGCGTCACCACCAAATCTGATCTGCTCATAATCCTTGCCGAAAATCGTGGGGTTGAAGCCGGCCCCTTCCTCCGTGATCAGAATCACGTGTTTGGCCTTGCCGTGAGCGTATGAAGCCTCCCCGGTGATCCAATCGTGCTCTGGGTTCTTGGTAATCAGTCCTAGGTAAATCGCTTGGCGTTCAATAAGACAGAGGACCTTGTCAGGAATTGCCTGCGCCGTATAACGCTCTGCTTCGACCACATCGATGCCGAGCAACGATAGGAATCGCTTTAACTTTTGAGCCAGAGCAGATGCCCTCGCGTCGAAGTGCCGACCTAAGAATACCGTTGGTTGCGGATACGTAGCGCGCTGACTGTCCGGTTGCGGAACCGGCGGTTTCCGCAATCCGAAAGCTGATTTCAGTTCTTCCTGCGCCAGCCGCACGAGGTCTGGATCTTTGCAGTCAACTTTCACCTCTAAGACATTGCCTGAGCAAGTTATGTCTGCGAAAAATGTTAGGTCATCTTTTCCTGCGTACCATTGGTCGCCGTCTAAATATTCGAACTTTCGCACCGATCTAAATACTTGACGAAATTCCTCCAACGAATGGGCGGTGATGCTTTCGAATGGATCGACTTTAATGCGTATTGCATATGGAAGGCTAGGCTTTGGCTTTAAGCCGCGCTTCAATGCGAATGCATCTACCGCCGCAAAAAGCTGTTCAAAATCAAGGTCTGGTGGCCAGATCGTGTATTTAATTTTAGTCTGCATAATCCGAGATTTTGAAATTCTTGAGAACTCGGCGCAGCTTCCGACTAATCGCGATTGTCATTGGGCGTTCAATCTTAATCAATTGCTTTTCTTTAAAGACGGGTGGCCGAATCTTTTCCGAACAGTACGCACATAATATTGTTCCATGAGGTATCGAACGTGAGTGTCCGATTATGAAGACCGTAAGAGAGATTCGTGAGGCAATCCGCAAGTTAGGGCCGAAAGAAGCGTGGCAGCTTGCGGGAGAGCGTCGGGAGTATCTCGACGATCTGTGGGACAAGGAGTTTGAAGAGGATGTGAATGCCGGCCGGCTCAATCAGGCGATTGCGCGGGCGCGCGAAGAATACGCAGGGGCGAAAACAGGTTCTGAATCTTGCGGCAGCTTTCATGCGGCTTTAGGATCGATCGATGAGCACGCTGGCTGAAATCGAGGCGGCTGCGGAGGCCTTGCCGGTGGAAGAAAAGCAGGAGCTGATTCGTTTTCTGACTTCGCGCTTGAACGGCGAAAAACCCACCGAACAGCAAACTGACCTGGCTGCGTTTTCAGGAACCGTGAAGTTACCGCAAGATCCACTTGCCTGGCAGCAACGCGTGCGCGGCGAGTGGGAATGACCGGCCTGCTAGACACCAACGTCGCGCTTTATCTTCTCGGCGGACGAATGCTCTCCCCGCTTCCGAGTGGCAGCTACGGCATTTCGGTCATAACGGAAATGGAGCTTCTCGCTTGGCCGTCGTTGACCGAAACGGAGGAAGACAGAATCCGCGAATTTCTCAAAGCCGTCACCGTTTGCGAATTGACCGCACCGATTCGGGCTCGAGCCGTGGAGTTGCGAAAACTGCAACACCTCAAACTGCCAGATGCCATCGTGTGCGCTACGGCGATGGAATTCGGCGTCGAGCTTTGGACCAACGATGTGGGCCTCACTCGAGTTCCAGCGCTCCGTTGCCGCTCCGTGAACCTTTCTGCTTAGTTGGTTCGTTCGTAAACAATCTCGCCGCCGATCACGGTCATGACGCACTTCGTCGTCAGGATTTCGGGCGCGGGGATTTCCATGATGTCTTTGGAGAGAACGGTGAAATCGGCCAGCTTGCCGAGCTCGATCGAGCCTTTGTCGGCTTCTTCGAAAGCGGCATAGGCGGCGTTGAAGGTGAATATTTTTAGCGCTTGCTCGCGGGTGAGCGCTTGCTCGGGATGCCAGCCGTCGGCCGATTCGCCCTTGATGCTTTTGCGAGTGACGGCGGCGTAGAATTCGATCATCGGTTCGCCGCGTTCGACGGGGGCATCGGAACCACCGCAAATGACGGCGCCGGATTTTTGCAGACTTTGCCAGGCGTAGGCGCCGGCGAGACGTTCCTGGCCGAGACGCGCCGGCGCGAAAAACAAATCGCTAATGGCGTGCGACGGTTGCATCGAAGCGATGATGGCGAGTTTGTAAAAACGAGAAAAATCTTGTGCGCTGAGAATCTGGGCGTGCTCAACGCGCCAGCGCGGCTCGCGGATTTTGCGCTCGTTAGGCGGCACTGCTTTCATCGCCTTTTCGTAGAGGTCGAGAATCACCCGGTTCGCGCGATCGCCGATGGCATGGGTCTCGATCTGGATCCCTTTGCGCAACGCTTCTTCGAAGATCGGCTGAAGCTCGGATTCTTTTTCCCTGAGGAAGCCGGACGTTTCGGGCGCGTCGGAGTAAGGCGCGAGCAACGCGGCGCCGCGGGAGCCGAGCGCGCCGTCGAAAACGACTTTGATCGTGCGCTGGGTAAAATGGTGATCAAAGGCATTGAGGGTCGGGCCGTCGCGCAACAACGCCGCGCCAGCCGGCCCGGGCGAATAGGCGGCGTTGTAAACGCGGATCTTGCATTGCCCGGCCTCGAGCGCCTGCCGCATCGGCGGAAGATCGTCGAGGTTGCTGCCGGCGTTTTGAATCTCGCACCAGCCTAACGACAGCTCGCGTTTCACCCCGACCACGAACGCTTCGCGGCGTTCCGCCTCGCTCGGCTGCGGAATATTTTTGCGAACGAGTTCCTGCGCGTGATCGAGCAGCATCCCGGTCGGTTCGCCGGTTTGTTTGTCGCGCAGAATTTCGCCGCCAAACGGACTCTTTGTTTCCTTGTCGATCTTCGCGATCCGCAACGCGGCGCTGTTGGCGATCGCGGCGTGTCCATCGGCGCGAGTGAGAAAAACCGGATTATCCGGCGCGATTTTGTCGAGATCGGCGCGAGCCGGAAATTGCGGCGGCTTCCAGAACGTCTCGATCCAACCGCGGCCGGTTACCCATTTTCCGGGTTCGGTTTTGGCGACGCGCTCTTTCACTTTCGCGAGAAAATCTTCGAGCGTGTTCGTTCCTTCGAGATTCAGGGTCAATTCGCGCTCGCCGATTCCGAAGATGTGGCAATGCGAATCCGTCAGCCCAGGCACGACCAATTTCCCCCCGAGGTCGACGGTCCTCGCGCCAGGCGTCTGAAATTTTTTCGCATCTTCATTCGAGCCCACAAAAACGATCCGATCTCCGCGAACGGCGACGGCTTTGGCGTGGTCCTGGCGTTCATTGACCGTTTCAATCTTGCCGTTAATGAAAACGATCTGAGCGGGCTCGGCGGCGAAGACCGCGGGAACGATTCCTAAAAAAACAAAGGCCGAGAAAATTTTCATCGCGCGGCCATCATTCCGATTTCATCGAGCTGCGTCGATATCCGAGTCGCGTTCGCCGCGGCGAACGCCCTACCAACGCGAATCGTGTGAATAGTTTTATTCTTCTCTTTTGCATCCGCGAAACTTTTCCGTATGAAAGAATTGGTTTTCCGCGCTGCCACCACGAATGGAAAAACAAATTTCTTTGCCAACCCAATCGCGATTTATAGAGTTGGCGCTCCTCTCCGGGCCGCCGCCTTGAAATTTAAATGCCAACGACCTTAACCGCCGCACATCCTAACCATGAGTTCGCTCCGTTTCTAAGGTGGCGGCTGTCCCTTGGCCGAAGCGCAGTGCGCTAAGCGTTTTATGGCGAATTTTTTTCCACGCTGGACGAACTGGTTGCCGCTCAAGATTTTCATCTGCGGCACTGTGATCGTCTGCGGGCTGACGGGCGCAACCTGGTATTACATTTCGCCGAAGTACACTCGCGTCGGTTATCAACCGGTCCAGCCGGTGCCGTTCCCGCACGACATTCACGTCTCGCAGCTGGGAATGGATTGCCGTTACTGCCACAGCTTCGTCGACGTCGCGGCGCATTCGAATTTGCCAAACACCCAGACCTGCATGGCGTGCCACACGCAGGTGCAAAAAGATAATCCGAAGCTCGAGCCGGTGCGCGCGAGCTGGAAAAGCGGACAGCCGGTCGAGTGGGTCCAGCTTCATCGCACACCGGATTACGTTTTTTATAATCACGCCGCGCACGTGAACCGCGGGATCAGTTGCGCGAGCTGCCACGGCCAGATCAATCACATGAGCGTGGTGAAACACGCCAAGCCTCACAGCATGGCGTGGTGCCTCGAATGCCATCGGCATCCGGAAAATTTCCTCCGCCCCGAAACGCAGATCACGAACATGGATTGGAAACCGGACTGGGAAAAACCGGCGGAGTTCGTGGCGAAATACGGCCAGCCCAAGGACGCAACGGATGACTGGTCGAAGAAGGAGAAGCTGACGCAGCAGGAGATCGGGCGAACGTTGAAGGAGCGCTGGAACATTCAACCGTCGATAAATTGCCAGACGTGCCACCGATGAAACGCAAATGCGATCTCTTCGTCTGGGGAGCGCACGCGCCCTCGCGTGTTGATTTCGGCGCCCTCGCCGAAATGTTTTTCAACGCGTCAAAAGTTTGCGATCGCGGGGGCGCGATCGCCAGCACGCGAGGCGCGTGCGCTCCCCGGAGGAAAAAATGAAACGCGTCTTCGAGCATCCACCGGAAAAGCTGACGGGGAAACGCTATTGGCGCAGCCTGGGCGAGCTGAGCGACACGCCGGAATTTCGCGGCTGGCTCGAACGCGAATTTCCTTCGGGCGCGGCCCAGCTGAACGGCGACGAATGGTCGCGCCGCGGATTTCTGAAACTGATGGGCGCCTCGATGGCCCTGGCGGGATTTGGCCTAACGAGTTGTCGCCGGCCGGAATCGCATCTGGTTCCATTCTCGAAGAGCGTTGAATGGACGATCCCGGGCAAGGCTTTGTATTACGCGACGGCGATGCCGCGACGGACGGGCGCGATTCCGCTGATCGCGGCGACGGTCGACGGTCGCCCGATCAAACTTGAAGGAAATCCGCTTCATCCGGCGAGCGGCGGCGCGACGGATGCATTCGCCCAGGCGTCGCTCCTCGATCTCTACGATCCGGCGCGCTCAAGACGTTTCGCGGAGGTAAAAGAAAAAGAGGAGAACGGAAAGAAGAAGCGAGTGCTCGAGACGCGCGATCGCGCGGCCTTCGAAAAATATCTGGCCGATCTCCGAACCAAGATCGCGGCTGACGGCGGCGCGGGCCTGGCATTCCTTTCCGAGGAAGTTCATTCCCCGACGCGCGAACGTTTGCGCACCGAGCTTCAAAAGACCTATCCGAAAATGCGGTGGTGCGTTTACGACACCCTCCTGACCGAGGCGCAAAGTTTCGCCACTCAACTCAGCTTCGGCGACAACGCGCGACTCATTCCGCGCCTGGAGCGGGCCGACGTCGTCCTCGCGATCGACAGCGATTTTCTCGATTGCGGCGAAGGCGATCTCGCCGGGATCCGCGCGTTCACGTCACGTCGCCGCGTCAGCGAGGCGAAGGAGACGATGAACCGTCTCTACGCGGTGGAGAATCGCTTCACGCTCACGGGTGCGATGGCGGATCATCGGATGCGTTGCCCGGCCAGCCAGATCCCCGCGTTCACTCGTGCGCTCGCTGGAAAAATTGCGATTGCGACGAAGGATCAGGGACTGGCCTCGACAATCGCGACGCTGACCGAGCCGGTGAACGCGATGCACTTCGACGACGCGTGGCTGACCGAATGCGCGAACGATTTGATGGCGAAGCCGGGCGCCAGCGTCGTGCTGGCCGGCGCGCATCAGCCGGTCGTCGTGCAGTTGATGGTTTACGCGATCAACTCGGCGCTGAAGAACATCGGGTCGACGTTGATCATTCGCGAATTCATCAAAACGCCGAAGACCAACAGCATTCTGCAACTGGCCGGCGAAATGAACTCGGGCCGAATCAAACAGCTTTTCATTCTGGGCGGCGACCCGGTTTTCAACGCGCCGAAAGGAATCACGATCGGAAAAACCGTGGCGAAAACGATTGTAGATGGCAAGGAGGTCAACAAGGAAGTCACGGTCCCGGTCGATTGGCCTGAGCTCCAGAGCAAGGTGCCGGACGTGGTGCGGGTCGGTTATTACGAAGACGCGACCTCGGAGCTGAGCACGTGGCACGTGCCGTCCGCGCATTACCTCGAATCGTGGAGCGACGCGCTGACGAATGACGGCGCTTATCTCGCGATTCAACCGATGATCCTGCCGCTCTTCGGCGGAATGTCGGAGCTCGATTTGATGAACGCGCTCCTCGGCAATCCGAAAGTGGAGGGACCGGAACTCGTGCAGGAAACATTTCGCGCGAGCGCGCCTCCGGGCGATTTCCAAACGGCCTGGACCCAACTGTTGCGGAACGGATTTGCGACCCACATCGCGCTGAAGGAAAAGCCGCCGACGTTCAACTCGAACAACGCGGGCGGCGTCGCGCACACGCTTTGGACAAGCGCGCCGAACCCGACGGCTGACGCGCCCGAGATCGTGCTAACGCGCAGTTACAACATCGATGACGGGCGTTACATCAACAACGGATGGCTCCAGGAATTGCCGGACCCGATCACGAAACTGACCTGGGACAACGCGGCCTTGATGAGCCCCGCGATGGCGAAACATCTCGGCGTCGAAACCGGCGATCTCATCAACATCGCGGTGACGGAAACGACCAAGGACGCGAATGGAAAAAATATCCGGCGCGAGCTGGTGATTGCGGCGCTGATTTCTCCCGGACACGCAGACAATTCAATCTCGATCGCGCTTGGATATGGTCGCAAGCGGACGGGTCCGATTGGCGAGGAAGCGGGCTTCAACGGATTTCTGCTGCGCAACAGTTCGAACCCGCATTTCATTGCCGTTGATAGCAAGACGGTCGATTCAATCAGCGTCACGACCGCGCCAACTGAAAAGCAGCCGGCCAGCCCGACGCCGACTCCCAGTTCGACGCCCAAAGTGCGCAAACACACACTTGGCACTTACGCGCTCTCGATCACGCAGGATCACTGGAGCATCGAAGGCCGCGGGCTCGTTCGCGAAGCGACGGTGGACCATTACCGCGAAGATCCGGAGTTCGTGAAGAAGATCGCGGGCGACGAAGAACTGCCGGCGAAGTTGCCGAGCATTTACAGCCATCCGCCGCTTACCTCAGAGCAGCAATGGGGAATGACCGTGGATCTCAATGTCTGCACGGGTTGCAGCGCGTGCGTGATCGCCTGCCAGGCCGAGAACAACATTCCGATCGTCGGCAAACTCCAGGTGAGCCACCTGCGCGCTATGCACTGGCTGCGGATCGACCGTTATTACGCGAGCGAGAAACCGTACAACCAGGACCTCGGCGAGTACCCGGAGAATCCCGAGATCGTGCACGAACCGATGATGTGCCAGCACTGCGAGAACGCGCCGTGCGAAACGGTTTGCCCGGTCAACGCGACGTTGCACAGCGAGGATGGCCTCAACGTCATGGCCTACAACCGCTGCATCGGCACCCGGTATTGCGCGAACAACTGCCCCTTCAAGGTCCGCCGCTTTAATTTCTTCGATTATAACCAGCGGCCGATCGGCAAGAAAAAGGTTGGGCCGCTCACGATTTATCAGGAATACATCGCGCCGCTCACCGAGAAAGGCGCGCCGGACACGACCAAGCTCCAGAAGAATCCGAACGTGACGGTGCGCATGCGCGGCGTGATGGAGAAGTGCACTTACTGCGTCCAGCGCATCGAGGAAGCGAAGATCGCGGCGCACGTGAAAGCGGGCGCATCACCGAACACGCGGATTCCGCGGGATTCGTTCACGAGCGCGTGTGCCCAGGTCTGCCCGACGGGCGCGATCGTTTTCGGCGACGTGAAAGATCCCGAGAGCAAGGTCTCGAAAATAAAAGCGCAGGACCGCAATTACCGGCTGCTCGAGTACTTGAATGTGAGTACGCGCACGAGTTACCTGGCGCGGATCCGCAATCCGAATCCGAAAATGCCGGACGCGGGCCGGATCGCGGTCGCGAGTCTTGGCCACGAAGGACCGGAGGGACCGGACAAAGCGAAACACGATTTCAACCAGCACGACAAAGGCGCGCTGAACCCGAAGGGGAAACCGTGAGGAGGAATTTTCGAATCTCGATTTCCGATTTTCGATTATTGAACGCTTCAACGCTGTTCTTCTCTTCAATCGAAAATCGAGATTCGAAAATCGAAAATCCCTAAGATGGACGGCGCCACCACAGCATCAGACGTGATTCGCGACGAGGCGTCGGCTTCCGTCGAGGGGCCGCTGAAGCGCGTCCCGCTGGTCCTGAACCGGCGGAACTTCAGCTGGATCACGGAACGGATTTCCGGCGCCGTCGAAGGTGGCGCGCCGCGCTGGTGGTGGGTCACGTTCGCGATCACGTCGATGGTCGCGATGTTCGGACTGTTCTGTCTCGGCTATCAGATTTCGACTGGCGTCGGCGTTTGGGGACTCAATCATCCAGTCGGCTGGGCCTGGGACATCACCAACTTCGTGTTCTGGATCGGTATCGGACACGCCGGCACTCTAATCTCCGCGATTCTCTATTTGCTCCGCCAAAAATGGCGGACGTCGATCAACCGGTCCGCGGAAGCGATGACGCTGTTTGCCGTTATTTGCGCCGCGATTTTTCCGGGCGTCCATGTCGGTCGCGTCTGGATGGCGTGGTACCTCGCGCCGTTGCCGAACAACTACGGGATCTGGCCGAACTTTCGCAGCCCGCTTCTTTGGGACGTGTTCGCGGTCTCGACCTACTTCTCAGTGTCGGTCCTGTTTTGGTACACCGGTCTGATCCCGGACCTGGCCACGTTGCGCGACCGCGCGACGACGAAGATCAAGAAATTGCTCTACGGAATTTTTGCTCTTGGCTGGCGCGGATCGAACCGGAACTGGCGCCATTACGAAATGGCCTATCTGCTTCTCGCAGGTCTTTCCACGCCGCTCGTGCTGTCGGTCCACAGCGTTGTCTCGTTCGATTTCGCCACCTCGATTTTGCCGACCTGGCACACCACCATCTTTCCGCCTTATTTCGTCGCCGGCGCGATCTTCGGCGGATTCGCGATGGTGCTCACTTTGCTGATTCCCGCGCGCGCGATTTACAAACTGCAGGACATCATCACGGTTCAGCACATCGACAAGATGGCGAAGGTGATCCTGCTCACCGGATCGTTCGTCAGTTACGCCTACACGATGGAATTCTTCGTGGCCTGGTACAGCGGCAACCAGTACGAAAAATTCGCGTTCTTTAATCGCATCTTCGGTCCCTACTGGTGGTACTGGTGGGTCGGCATGCTTTTCTGCAACGCGCTTTCGCCGCAGCTCTTTTGGTTCAAGCGGTTCCGCCAAAACATCTACGTCGTTTATTTCGTCTGCATGTGCGTGAACGCCGGCATGTGGTTCGAGCGCTTCATCATTATCGTCGGCGGATTGCATCGCGACTTTCTCCCGTCGTCGTGGGGTCTGTTTATCCCGACCTGGGTCGATATCTGGACGTTCGTCGGCACCTTCGGGATCTTTTTATCGCTCTTCCTCCTCTTCATTCGCTACCTGCCGATGATTGCGATGTCGGAAGTGAAGATCGTATTGCCTGAAGCCAACCCTCATTACGCGTCGCCGGAGGAACATCATGTCGTCGCCGCCGGCGGAAGGGAGCGAACAGAATGAGAACGCTTCTCCTCTTCTGTAGCCGCTTCGCTATGCGAAGCGCCCTGCGTCACGTCGATTCCGTCTCGCTCTCACGCGGCCCGCACGGCCGCCGCTACAGAAGAGGCCGCGGCGGAAGGGAGAGGACCGAATGAGAACGCCGTCCGGAAATAAAGTTTACGGAATGGGCGCGGAATTCCCGAGCGCGTCGGCGTTGTACGAAGCGGCGAAACGCGTGCGCGACGCCGGATTTAAACGCTGGGACGTCCACTCGCCGTTCCCGATTCACGGAATGGACGCGGCGATGGGACTCGGAAAATCATGGCTCAGCACCTTTGTCCTGATCGGCGGCATCACGGGATTGCTGACCGCGGCCACGCTCGAGTTCGGTCCGTCGTGGATCATTTATCCGCTCGTGGTTCACGGCAAACCGTTCGACTGGAAGACGGTGCCGGCCTTTTTCCCGATCATGTTCGAGCTCACCGTGCTCTTCTCCGCGTTCACGGCGTTTTTCTCGTTGCTCCTTATGAATGGGCTGCCGCGCTGGTATCATCCGGTCTTTAACTGGCGCCGGTTCAGCCGCGCGACGAACGACGGATTTTTCCTGATCATCGAAGCGCGCGATCCGCGATTCACCGAGCTGGAAGCGCGCGAGCTTTTGGAACAAAGCGGCGGCAATCACGTCACCATCATTCACGAAGAATAAAACAAATGACGAATTTTCGAATGACGAATGACGAAGGAATGACGAAGACCGGATGGCGACGTCGCTCCATTCGCCTTCGGGATTCATTGTTCGTCATTCATTCGTCATTGGTCATTCGTCATTCGGCATTTCTGTAACCTATGCTCCGCGGATTTTTCCTCATCTTCATCCTGATCGGCATCGCGATTGTCGCGATGTTCGGTTTCCGCGGGCAGAAGAGCACCGGGTCGCCGATCGAAGTGTTCCCGGACATGGTGCGCCAGATGAAAGTGCGCGCCCAGGCGCCGCTCGCCTTTTTTGCCGATGGCCGCGGTTCACGCGTGCCGGTTGCCGGCACCGTGCCGATCGGTTACGACATGCCGAAGCCGAACAGCGAAGCGTCGCCCGGCGCCGCGCCGGTCCCGCCGGAAATGAATGTGCAACCCCGTCTCGCGTTCAGCGAGGGCACCGATTATTTCAACACCGGCAAGATGGGCGACAACTGGGGCACCGGATTTCCGGTGAAGGTGGATGAGGCGTTGATGCAGCGCGGGAAGCAGCGCTTCAATATCAATTGCAGCGCCTGTCACGGCTACTCTGCCGCGGGCAACGGCATCACGAAACAGTACGGCCTAACGACCGTCGTCAGTTTGCAGGATGAACGGATCCGCAAAATGGCTGACGGCGAGATTTTCAACACGATCACGAACGGCAAGAACACGATGCTGGCTTACGGACCGAACGTCTCGGTGACGGACCGCTGGGCAATCATCGCGTATCTGCGCGCATTGCAGCGGAGCCAGAATGCGACTGAGGCCGATGTGCCGCCGCAGAATCGCGCCGAGTTGGACAAGCCCCCGCCGGCGCCATCACCCGAACCTTCTAAACCGGAGGCCGCAAAAAAATGAGCGAGCGAGCTGATCTGCCAACTCCCGAAGGCGAATACGTCGAGGCGAATCGTTTTGCGCCGTTATCGTTCCTGCTCGCGATCGTCGGGATCGTTGGACTCGGCCTGAGCGTGGTGGGCGCCTTCATTTCGCCAAAGCAATTCAGTTTCTCGTGGCTGTTCGCATTCGCCTTCTATTTCACGATCCTGGCCGGCTGCTTCTTCTGGATCGTCGTTCACCACGTGGTCGATGCCGAATGGTCCGTGGTCGTTAGGCGGCAACTGGAGAACCTCGCGATGCTCCTCGCGGTCATGGTCGTTTTCTTCATCCCGATCGTCATCTACCGCCATCATCTTTACGAGTGGATGAATATTAAGCCGGGCCTCGACACGATTCTCGACAGCAAACGCGGCTACCTGAATTGGCACTTCTTCGTCGTCCGCTCGATTTTCTATTTCGTTTTCTTCATCGCGGCGACGCTGCTCTTCCGGCGGTTCTCGATTCGGCAGGACCGCGACGGCAATCCGGCGTTCACCATCAACATGCGGCGGCTTGCGTTCGTCTCGCTGCCGCTTTTCGCGTTCTCGATCACTTTCGGCGCCTACGATTGGCTCCTCGGCATCGATTACCATTGGTTCTCGACGATGTGGGGCGTTTACATTTTCGCCGGGGCCGCGGGCAGCTCGATGTCGCTCCTGGTGCTCGTGATCACCGCGTTGCGCAAAGCCGGTTACCTGAAAGAAACCGTTACGCCGGAGCATTACCACATCATGGGGAAATGGATGCTCGCGTTCTCCGTGTTCTGGGCCTACATCGGCTTCTCTCAATACATGCTCATCTGGTATGCGAACATGCCGGAAGAGACCGAGTATTTTATCCACCGGAACACGGAGTCGTGGAATGCGATGAGCCTGTTCCTGGTGATCGGGCGCTTCTTCGTTCCGTTCGCGATTTTGTTGATGCAAGGCCTGAAGCGAAAACCGGCCCGGCTTTGCTTGATCGCCGGCTGGATCGTGTTCATGCAGCTGGTCGACATTTATATCGTGATCCTGCCTGCGCTTCATGGCGCGGGTGTGCTCGTGAGCATCTGGGATTTCATGCCGTTGATCGGAATGGGGGCAACACTCGCCTTCGTTTTCCTCTGGATCCTGCGGCGCAGCTCACTCTTTCCAAATCGCGATCCGCGCCTGCTCGAATCGCTTCACATTGTTAACTAGCCGTGCCAACCAACGAATCACTCCAGCATTATCAACCGCGTGGGATGTTCTCCACGTGGCTCGGCATGGTGTTGCTCTTCGCCTTCTTCGGTTTGCTCGCGCTGGTCATCGTGAAAGCGTCGCCGCGCGGCTCGAACTACGAAAAGAAACGGGCCGAAGCGCGCCTGAAAAAATTAGAAGACGCGCAAAAAGAAAATCTCACCGCGCTCAACAGCTATGCGTGGGTTGACAAGAACAAGGGCACGGCGCGAATCCCGATCGATCACGCCATTGGAATCATGTTGGTTGAATTAGCCGACAAAAAACCGAGCGCGGCAGGCCCGATCGCGGCCGCTTCTCCGAGCGCTGCGCCGCAAACTTCTCCGGCGACCAGCGCGAGCCCGTCGGCATCGCCCACTGCCAGCGCGACCTCGACACCGAAACCAACTTCGGTAAGCGGCCCGAATTCCGAAGCGCACAATCAGCCCGCCGCGGCGGTGAACCCGCCAAACGCTCCGCCGAACACACAGCCCGGACCGAATACGAGCCCGGCCGCGTCCGCGCCTCCGGCTCCTGCCAAACCGCAGGCCAATCCTTCACCGTCCGCCTCGCCCTCGGCGCCAGGAACTCCGTTGCCCGTCCGCGGAAAAACGCCATGAACCCGTCGGAAATACCGCTAACGCCGCCGAGCGCTGAGGTCGCGACCACCGACTCCGAAGTCACGACGCGTGATGTCGAGCAGGTCGAACGCGCGTTGATTGACGCTTCGACGCGGTTGCCGGTCCTGTTCTTCTATGCGTCGGCGATCATCTGGTTGTTGCTCGGCACGCTGCTCGCCGGCCTCGTTTCGTGGAAATTACACGCGCCCGATCTGCTCGCGAACTGGAGCTGGCTCACCTGGGGCCGCCTGCGTCCCGTGCACATGAACGTGATGGTTTACGGTTGGGCGTCGATGGCCGGCATCGGGACTGCGATTTGGCTCATGGCGCGTTTGTGCCGGACGACGTTGCGTCATCCGCTCTTGCTCATCGCCGGCGGCGCGTTTTGGAATCTCGGCGTGTTACTCGGCGTCGGCGGAATCATCGTCGGCGACAGCACCGGCTACGAGTGGCTCGAGTTCCCGCCTTACGCGAGCATCGTTCTCTTTGTCGCGTATTCGCTCGTCGTTTCGTGGGCGATGCTCATGTTCCGGTTCCGGCGCGGCGACAATATTTACATCACGCAATGGTATCTGCTCGGCGCGTTCCTTTGGTTCCCATGGGTCTATGGCGCGACCCAGATGATGCTTTTCGTCGCGCCCGTCGAGGGCGTCATGCAGGACGCCGTCACGTGGTGGTTCGGCAATAATCTGATGTTCCTTTGGTTCGGTGCCATCGGGCTCGGCACCGCCTATTACATGATCCCGAAAGTAATCGGCCGGCCGGTTTACAGTTATCATTTGGCGGCGATCGGCTTCTGGACGTACGCGCTCTTCGCGAGTTGGACGGGAATGCAGCGCCTGGTCGACGGGCCGTTCCCGGCTTGGATGATCACGGCCAGCATCGCGGCTGCAATCCTCACCCTGATTCCGGTGGCGACCGTCGGATTAAATCATCACATGACGATGCGCGGTTACTTTGGATTGATGCGTTACAGCCCGACCCTGCGGTTCACGGTCTTCGGCGCGTTCTCCTATACCGGATTCAGTTTGATGGGAATCCTTATGTCACTTCGCTCGGTCGCGGGCTACGTCCACTTCACCGAAGCGAGCGTGGCCTATACGCACGCGGGACTCTACGCGTTTTTCACCATGATCATGTTCGGCTCGATGTATTACATCGTGCCGCGACTGGTCGGCCGTGAGTGGCGTTACGCAACGTTGATCAAATTGCATTTCTGGTCGTCGGCGTATGGCGTCGGATTGATGATTGCGATGTTATTCCTCGGGGGGATCGCCCAGGGAAGCAGCATGTCGGACGCGTCCCGTCCGTTCGCCGACGCGACGGATTCCATTCTGCCGTATCTGCGCGGACGGAGCGTGTCAGGAATGCTGCTCACGATCGCGCATTTCATTTTCGCATTTCATTTCGGCCTGATGCTTTTCGGCCTGGGCCGGACCGCGAGCATGCCGACGTTCTTAAATCCGCAGGAAGACGAGGCGGTGAAGGATCACATATGAAAGGCGTGACCCGACTTTTCCTCGGCATTTTCGGCACGTTCGCCTTTTCGTGGACGGGGCTGACGCTGATTCCGAATTGGCAGATCGGGCATCTGGATCCGCAATCGGACGAAGAACAAACCGACATTTATCCGCAGCCGAAATCCGGCATGGCCGAGCGCGGCCGGAAAATTTACGCGGCGAACGGCTGCGTCTATTGCCATAGCCAGCAAGTGCGGGCCGATTACGCCGCCTCCGATCTCGATCGGAAATGGGGAACGCGTCGGAGCGCGCCGCGCGATTACATTTTCGAACGTCCGGCCATGCTCGGAAAATTGAGGATGGGCCCTGATCTCTCGAACATCGGAAAGCGCGCACCGGCCGAAGATCAGAACGCGTCGCCGTCGCCTGCACCATCAGCACCCGCGGGTGCTTCGCCTGCGGCAAATGCATCACCGGCGGCAAACGCACCGGCGCCATCGCCGAATGCGAGCGCCGCGAATTCTCCCGCGGCCGCGCCGAGTGCATCACCCGCGGCCCGTGCGAACGCATCGCCTGCACCTAACGCGAATGCGTCGCCGGCGCCGGCAACTTCACCAGCACCTGCGGTGACAACCGTGGAAACGACCACGAACGCGAACGGTGTTCCCCCGCAATACTCGGCCGCGTGGCATCATCTCCATCTTTACAATCCACGCAGCGTTCTCGCCGGCTCCAGTTCGAACATGCCGTCGTTCAAGTTCCTTTACGAAACACGCCGCATCACCGGCGAACGCTCGGCCGACGCCTTAAAGTTAACGGGCGCGGACGATCCGGGTGAAGAATGGGAGGTCATCCCGACGTACGACGCGAAATGCCTTGTCGCTTATTTGATGTCGCTCGACCAATCGCACGAACTTAAAGAAGCAAAGCTGACATCAGTTCCGGCGCCGGCTTCTTCGCCAGCTCCCGCCACGTCGCCAGCTGCGGCCGCATCACCGGCTCCTTCTCCAGCGCCAGCCAAGGAGGAAAAGAAATGAACGAGCCGGCCGGAGGAGGCAACGTGCGCCAAGGGATGGACTACGGCGAAACGTCGGACGTCCATCAGGTCCACTCCGCGATCCAGCGCGAAAAGCGCGAACCGCGCGCCGGCCTCGAGCCGCTCTCCATCTGGCTCATTGCGGTTTACGGGCTCGCGATCTTTTTTGGCGGCGCTTATCTCGGCCGGTTCTCGGGAAATTTCAGCGGCGACAGTCTTGATCCCGCTCTCGTGCCGACCAAGAAACAAGGGCCCAGCGGTCCCGGAGGGGAACAAGCGGCGGAACTTTCGCAAGCCGATCGCGGCAAAAAGATTTTCTCGGCCAATTGCGCCGTCTGTCATCAACCGAATGGACTTGGCGCCGCGGGTCAGGGTTATCCGCCGCTGGCCGGATCGGAATTTGTAAACGGCGGGACGCGTCGTCTTGGAATGATTGTACTGAAAGGATTGCAGGGGCCCGTGACAGTGAAGGGCCAACAATTCGGCACCGCCGTGATGCAGCCGTGGGACAAAACGTTGACCGACGCGAAGATCGCCGACGTTCTCACTTACATTCGCCAGGAGTGGGGGAACAAAGGCGGCCCTGTCACCACGGCGCAGATTACCGGTTTGCGCAAGGAACTCGCAAGTCATCCGGAATCATTCACCGAACCAGATCTGAAAGCCGTTCCGGAAGACGCCGAGCTGCCCGGCGGCGAACCAGCAGGGGCGAAGCCTGCTGACGCCAAGAATCCCGCGCCGCCGCCGAAGCAGTAATTGTAGCGACGCTGCTCTGTCGGCGTCTCTACGCTTGTTACGGCGACAGAGCGCCGTCGCTACAACAAAGACATCTCCGGTGCACTCCGTTCTCGATTCTTCTTCGACGATGAAAAAAGCCGCTGACTTGGACGATCCAGACACGCGCGAAGTTATCGTCGGCGGCGGCGGCATCGCCGAACAATATCATGAACCGGCGAATGAATTGTCGGCCGAGACGCGCACATTCGCGCGAATGATCGTGTCGTTAGGCGAAGAAGCCGAGGCCATCAATTGGTACGAACAACGGATCTCGGTGGAGAAAGACAAAAGTGCTCGCGCCATCATGCAGAACGCGCAGAAGGAGGAGTTCAAACATTTCTCCATGGACCTGGAATGGCTCTTTCGAGCGAAACCGGAATGGAAAGAGATCGCGCAGGGCGTGCTGTTCAAGCAAGGCGACATCGTCGAACACGGCGAGGATGCCGAGGAAAAGGCGGACTAAAGTTTGGCCGCGATTATTTTCCCGATCGCGCGAAAGCCTTCTTCATCGTCGGCGTCGAAGCGATTGAGCTCGGGACTATCGATGTCGAGCACGCCGAGCAAATGAGAGTCGTCGCTCGTCAGCGGGACGACGATCTCCGACTTCGAGGCGGTATCGCATGCGATGTGACCAGGAAATTCATTCACATCGCCAACGCGAATCGTCGTCCGTCTTTCAGCAGCGGTTCCGACGACCCCGCGACCAAACCCGATTCGCACGCAGGCGATCTGGCCTTGGAATGGTCCCAGCACCAGCTCGCCGCCTTTGAGTAAATAAAATCCGGCCCAGTTCAGCTTCGGCACCGAATGAAAAATCAGCGCCGCGCAGTTGGCCATGTTTGCGACCGGATCGGTTTCGTCCTGGATCAGTGCGGAGATTTGCGCGGCGAGCCCTCGATAAAGTTCCGGCTTTGAAAGCTTGCTGAGATCCGGCGCTACGAACACGCGCTGAACTTAAGCCATGATTTCGGCTTTTGAAGGCCCGGCCGTTGCTGCGCATCCGTTACGGCAGCGTTTCAGTTTTTTTGCTAGGCCACCATCTCGTCGACCACGGCGAGGAACGGGTCGATGTCGAACGGCTTGGTGAGATAATTTCGCGCGCCGGCTGTGAGCAGACGCTCGATCTGGCTCGGGGTGGCGTCGGCGCTCAAAACCACTACTGGAACGCTGGCGGTGGCCGGCTCGTGTTGCAATTGGCGCAGCACTTCGGAGCCGTGCATGTCCGGCAAATTGAGATCGAGCAGAATCAGTTTCGGGTGATTGATCTGCGCCATCTCGACGCCGCTTCCGCCGGAACGCGCGTGCATCAATTTCAGCTCAGGGCGAAATTCCAATATCCGCTCGACGAGGGTGAAGTTCACCGGGTCGTCTTCGATATAGAGAACGTCGCAGGCAGAGGTCGCCGCCAGAGCGTCGTCAACGCTCTCGGTGCCGGGGCCGCCTTCGCCGAGTTCATGGTTGATGATTCCGAGAAGATCCCGCGCGGCTCTCAAAATATGTTGGACGTCCGCATCTTTTGCCGGGGTGCCGGCAGGGCGGCGCATCGCCACCAACTCGGCAAAACCGATGATGGCATTGAGCGGCGCGCGCAGTTTCTGGTTCAGCTTAGCGCGAAAGGCGCGCTCGTCAGGCGAAAGCGTTTCCGAGACGTTGTCGGAATTGGAGGGTTCGTTCATTGCATTCATTTCAGAGTCGATCAGTAGCAGATTGCGTTCACGCCGCGGACCAAACTTTGGCCGGCTCTGATTCCGCTTCGAGCCGCAACCCTGAAGGCTCGTCGAAGCTCATGTTTCGAAGCTTTTTCACCATCTCGATGTCGCGCCGCATTTTGTTTTTGTGGGTCGAAAAAATGAGAGCGGTTTCGTCCGTGATCTGGTCGGCTTTGTACGCTTTCAAAAGCGATTGATCGAAGCTGTGCCAGCCCATGGTGTCGCCCGCCTCAATGATTTCCTGGAACGTGCGGTTCTCGCTTTCGCCATAAACCAGAGTCTCGCGTGTCCGCAGGCTGCTTCCCATGATTTCGGAGACCATCAGGCGACCGCCACCGATCTTGCTGACGAGCCGCTGGCTAACGACGTAGCGGATGGTGTCCGCGAGCCGCTGCCGTAATTGTTGCTCTTCCTCCTTCGCGAACATGCCCAGAACACGGTTGATCGTCTGGCCGGCGTTGACCGTGTGCATCGTGGTGAAAACGACGTGGCCGGTCTCGGACGCTGTCATCGCGATCTCCATTGTCTCGCGATCGCGAATTTCACCGACGAGAATTGCCTTCGGCGCCTGGCGCAAAGCCGCGCGCAAGCCGCTCGCGAAATCCCGGAAATCCTTGCCGAGCTGGCGCTGATTGAAGAGCGCCTTTTTGTGCGGATGCAGGAACTCGATTGGGTCTTCGAGCGTGAGAATGTGAATCTTTTGCGTTTCGTTAAGCTCGTTTAGCATCGCCGCGAGCGTCGTCGTCTTCCCGCTGCCGGTGGCGCCGGTGACGAAAATGATCCCGTTCTTTTCCCGAATCATATCGCGGAAAATCGGCGGCAGCCCGAGCTGATCGAGCGTCGGAATTTCCGTCTGCAACTTCCGCATGACGATGGCCGGCCGGCCGTTCTGCGTGAAAATGTTGACGCGCATCCGGGCGAGATCGGCGAGGGCATAGCTGCAATCGCAGGAACCCTGTCGCGTCAGATCGGCCTTCAGGCGTTCATCGTCGCCCATGATGTGGTTCGCGATCTGGTCGATCTGCGCCGCGTCGAGGACGCCGGTGGCCGTATCAATGGGAAATTCCTCGAGAATGCCGTGTTCCTCGACGATCGGCGGTTTGCCGACAGCGAAGAGCAGGTCGGAAACGCCCGGGCTCGAGCTGACCATTGCCGAAAGCAGAGCATCTATGAGTTCTTTATTCACAAAAAGCCGGAGAAGCCGTCTTAAATTAGCGAGAAACGTGCCCCAATCCCGCGTTCGTCTTTCCCACGAATCGAGACGCGCAAAATTCCCTGGCCGCGCGATGATTACGTGGGGCCTCGCATTCTCTGGAAAAAGGCGCTTTTCACTTGAAAACTTTGCCCTGATATTCAGTTTCACTTTCCGCTTATGGACGCATCCTCAGGCCTCGCCACGCAGCCCGAACATCCGCTTACGCCGGGCTCCGGCGCGACAAGCGATCCGCACCACGACGATCACGGGCACGACCATCACGAGCTGCCGTTCTGGCGGAAATACATCATCTCGACCGACCACAAGGTCATCGGCATCCAGTACGGAATCAGCGGCCTGATTTTTCTCTTCTTCGGGTTCTCATTGATGATGCTGATGCGCTGGCAGCTCGCCTACCCGGGCCAGGAATTGCCCGTGATCGGCAACATGCTTGGCCACCTCTTTGGTCCCGGCAGCATGCCCGACGGGAAGATGACGCCGGAATTCTACAATTCGTTAGGCGCGATGCACGGCACGATCATGATCTTCCTCGGCATTGTCCCGATCGCGTTCGCGGCCTTCGGCAATTTCGTCGTGCCGCTCCAGATCGGCGCGCCGGACATGACCTACCCGAAGATCAACATGGCGAGTTACCAAGCCTTTTTTGTCGGCGGCGTCGTCATGCTCATCAGCTTCTTTGTTCCCGGCGGCGCGGCCAAAGGCGGGTGGACTTCCTACACGCCGCTCGCGGTGATCTCGGACAAGGGGCCGACCTACGATGCGTTTTGGAACGGACAGACGCTCTGGCTCGTCGGGTTCATTTTCCTCATCACGTCGTCGCTCCTCGGCGCGGTGAATTTCATCGCGACGATCATTCAATTGCGCGCCAAAGGCATGACTTGGATGCGGCTTCCGTTCTTCGTCTGGGCGCAGTTTGTAACGGCGTTCCTGTTGCTGCTCGCGTTCCCGCCCCTTGAATCAGCGGTCGTCATGCAGCTGATGGATCGCGTCGCCGGCACGAGTTTTTTCCTGCCGAGCGGCCTCGTGGTGAATGGCGCGGCGTTGCACAATAGCGGTGGTGGCAGCCCGTTGCTTTGGCAACATCTGTTCTGGTTCCTCGGGCATCCGGAGGTTTACGTGCTGATTCTTCCCGGCATGGGCATCGTCGCGGAGGTCATCGCGAACAACACGCGCAAGCCGCTCTGGGGTTACAAGTCGCTCGTTTTCGCCGCGCTCGTTCTTGGATTTCTTTCCTTCATCGTCTGGGCCCACCACATGTGGCTCACCGGCATGGGCTCGGTCGTCAGCGCGTTTTTCCAGACGACCACGATGATCATCTCGATCCCGTCGGTCATTATTTTGAGCGCGTTCTTTATTTCGCTTTGGGGCGGCTCGATCCGGTTCAATACCCCGATGCTTTTCGCGACCGCGTTCCTGCCGATGTTCGGGATCGGCGGACTAACCGGCATTCCGCTCGCGTTTAATTCGGCGGATCTTTATTTGCACGACACCTATTATGTGATCGCGCATTTCCATTACATCGTCGCGCCCGGCACGATCTTCGCCGTCTTCGCGGGCGTCTATTTCTGGTACCCGAAAGCGACCGGCCGCCGCATGAGCGAGTTCTGGGGCAAGGTCCATTTTTGGCCATCGTTGATCTGTATGAACGTCATCTTTTTGCCGATGTTCCTCCAGGGAATGCTCGGCATGCATCGCCGCTGGTATGACGGCGGCCAGGGCTGGAACCTCTCCGGCGAAAAAGTGTGGGGTCTGAGCGGATTTGAATGGAACACGCCGATTTCCATCGCCGCCTGGACCATGGGTCTCGCCCAAATTCCATTCATCATCAATTTCTTCTGGAGCATGAAGCGCGGCGAGAAAGTCGACATCAATCCGTGGCACGCGACGACGCTGGAATGGACCGCGCCTTCGCCGCCACCGCACGGAAATTTCACGACCACACCGACAGTTTATCGCGGCCCCTACGAATACAGCCTGCCGGGTCGCGAGAATGATTTCACGATGCAAACTGAGCCGCTGACCGACAGCGATCGCAAAGCCTACGAAGCCGCGGCGGCTGCCGGAGTGCACTAACGCGTCATGGAAATTCCTTACACCGTAACCGCGCGGCCCGACACCGGGCTTTGGAACGCCAAGGTCGGCATCTGGTTGTTCCTCGCTTCGGAAGTGATGCTCTTCGGCGGACTTTTCTCGGCCTACGTTTTCCTCCGGCTCGACGCCGAGCCCGGAGCATGGCCGCACGGTCTGCTCAACGTTCCCGTCGGCACGATGAACACTGCGATCCTGATCGCATCATCGGTGACAGTCGTCCTCGCCTGGGCCGCGCTGAAGATGCGCCGCTACCGCGCCTATTGGTGGTACATGCTCGTCACGATTCTCTGCGGGGTAATCTTTCTTGTGGTCAAACTGGCTTACGAATGGCCGCAGAAATTCGATCACTTCGGCGCGGTCATTAAGAAGGATAAACTGGAGAAGTACGAGAAATACCTCGGCAATCATCACCTCGCCGAGCATGGGCTTGCGCCGCGCATGGAAATCAGCGGGCACTTGCATAACAAGGAAGCGTTAAACGATCCGAACGCGAAAGAGTACGAGATCGCAATGGACCCGGTGAACGCCGATCCGACAAATCCGGCGATGGATCGTCCCCATTTTCTTTACGTTCCGCCGACGGACAAGATCGCGACCGTGGAGAAAGAGGACGTCGAATACGCGAACATGTTTCTGCCGAAGCACAGCGCCTATTTCGCCAGTTATTTTACCATCACCGGATTGCATGGCGCGCACGTTCTCGGCGGCGTGCTTGTGTTCCTCTACATGTGGCTGCCCGTCAGCAAAAAAGTTTACAAACGAAATCCCGAGCATCTCGCGAATCGGGTCGAAGTTGCCGGCCTCTTCTGGCACTTCGTCGATCTCGTCTGGATCTTTGTCTTCCCGCTTTTTTATCTGCTCTAAACGATGAACGAAATCCAGGAACCGAGCCTTGCCGAGACTACGCCGGTGGGAACATCTCCGGAAGCGGTCCACGACGAGCATGCGGCCCATAACGTTGCGAAACACGTCCGCAAATATCTGCTCGTCGGCGCGACCCTGATCACCTTCACCGCCATCACGGTCTTCTTGTCCTATGTGAACTTCGGGACAATGAAAGCGAACGTCGCCGTCGCGATGGCAGTCGCGACGTTCAAGGCCGCGTTGGTCGCCGCGATTTTCATGCATCTCTCGAACGAAAAGAGGCTCATCTATCGCATCCTCGTTTTCACCGCCTTTTTCGTTCTCGGCCTTTTCTTCCTCACTTATCTCGCCTGGTACGATCCGGTCACCCGCTAATGTCGCTCAAAGGTTTTCATATCGTTTTCATCACGTTCTCGACGCTGCTCGCTCTCGGGTCCGGCGCCTGGTGTCTTTGGGTCGATTCGATCCACGGCGCTCCCGCGTTTCGGATCGGCGCGATCTGCGCGTTCGCAGCGGCGGCGGGATTGATCGTCTACGGGATCTGGTTCTGGCGGAAAATGAAACGGCTCCGCATCATCACATGAAGGCGCGAATCATTCTGGCGGTCATTCTGTTTCTCGGCACGCCCATCGGCCAGGCCCTCGCCTGTTCGCAATGTTTCACCGCGCCGGGTTCCAAGACTACCGAACACATGGCCGCGGCGATTTGGGTGATGATGGGCCTCATCATGTCGGTCATGGGCGGGGTCGGCGCTTTCAGTTTCCATCTTTGGAAGCACGCCAACATGCCGCTCGAGCCGCATCAAGAGCTGACCGACGAGGATTTGAAGCCGTATGAGTAGCCTCGCCTTGATCAACGAGTTGATCGGCCTGCCGCCGAACGCTTCCGAGCACGGTTTCCAGATCGATCACATCATCGAGTTCGCCCACTGGTTCATGGCCGCGCTTTTCGTGGGGTGGTCGGCGTTTTTCGTTTACGTGCTGCTGCGATTTCGCCGGAGCAAACATCCGGTCGCCGATCATGAAGGCGTCAAGAGTGCGATCTCCACCCACCTCGAATTCGCCGTCGTTTTGATCGAAGCCGTCCTGCTCATCGGTTTCGCGATTCCACTCTGGGCGAAGCGCGTGAATTCATTTCCCGACGACAAGGATGCGATCATCGTCCACGCCGTCGGCCAGCAATTTAATTGGAACTTCCATCTGCCGGGGCCGGACGGCGCTTTCGGAAAGCGCAACATCGACCTCGTTTCGAACTCGAATCCACTCGGGCTGGATCAATCCGATCCAGCGGCGAAGGACGATCTTGTTGTTACTGGAACGCTGCACGTGCCTAAAGATCGTCCGGTCATCATCGAGCTTTCTTCCAAGGACGTGATTCATAATTTCGCCTTGCCCTCGATGCGCATCGCCCAGGATGCAATTCCGGGCTCGGTCATTCCGATGTGGTTCAAGCCGATCAAAACCGGTGAGTTCGAAGTTGTGTGCGGCCAGCTTTGCGGGCTTGGGCATTACAGCATGAAAGGACAGCTCGTCGTCGATGAGCCGGCCGCATATCAGGATTGGTTGAAGGAGCAGGCGTCGCTCGCCGCGCCCGCGGCTGCGCCACCAGCGGCCGAACGTCCGCCCGGCGAACCGCCGAAAGCACCGAGTCCCGCGTCAACGCCGCACTGAATTGTAGCGGCGGTCTATGACCGCCGACCTTCGTTCAATGTCGCCTAACGAGTCTTCATCGGCGATCAGCGATCGCGGCTCCAAATGGCTGCATCGCTTCGCCTGGTTCACGTCGATCGCGACCCTGCTCCTGATTTGCAGCGGTGGCATGGTCACGAGCAAAGGGGTCGGCCTCGCTGTTCCCGATTGGCCGACGACGTTCGGCTACAACATGTTTCTCTTTCCCGTTTCGAAATGGGTGGGTGGCATTTTTTTTGAGCACACTCATCGACTCATCGCATCGACCGTCGGATTTCTGACGATCATTCTCGCGATCTGGATTTGGCGCGTCGATCCACGCCGATGGATGCGCCGTCTCGGCTTCGCCGCGCTCGGCGCCGTAATTCTCCAAGGCGTTCTCGGTGGTCTGCGCGTCACGATGTTGAAGGACGAGATCGGAATTTTCCACGCGCTTCTTGCCCAGGCGTTTCTCGGAATGCTCATCGTCATCACGCTGGCGACGTCGCGATTATGGCAACGGCTGGTAGGGACGGCGCGCTGCGCCGTCCGCGGACCTGATACGGTGTCTACAACAATTGCACGGACGCCGCAGCGCGGCGTCCCTACCAGAACTTTGGGCCGCGTCGTCTTGTGCACGACGATTCTGATCTACCTCCAGCTTGGACTTGGCGCGACGATGCGGCATCAGCATCGCGACCTTTCGATCCTCGACTTCCCTCTGGCCTATGGTGCCGTGATTCCCGACACCTCGCCGGCGAAGCTGGCGGAAATCAATTTATGGCGGGACGCCCGGGCGTTGTCGGACGTGACTGCGTTCCAGATTTGGTTGCAGCTCACCCATCGTTTCGTCGCGGTGCTCATCGCAGCGGGCGTACTCGCATCGATGGTTCTTGCCCGGAAGAGCGCCACCGAAGCGGGCCTGCTTTCTCGCTTCACCGACGCCTGGTTTCTTCTCCTCATCTGCCAGATCACACTCGGAGCGTGGGTAATTTGGAGCAACAAAGCAGCAGATGTCGCGACGACGCATGTCGCGGTCGGCGCAACCATGTTCGCCGTCGGCGTGGCCCTTTCCGCAGCGTGCCTCTGCCTCCTGCGTGGAGCGAACCCGGCGGGTTCGCCTCGCCATTCGTCCGTTTCGGTGGAAATTCCCGTGTCATGAAAAGCGCAGCAGTTCCGGCGGAAATCGAGAGCGCCATTCCCCGGCGTTTTGTCTCCGACTTCGCCGAGCTTGTTAAAGCGCGACTGACGCTCCTCGTTCTTCTAACAACGGCCGTCGGCTATTACCTCGGCGCGGCGGGGCCCGTAAATTTCCCGGGACTTTTCCATGCGGTGTTTGGCACCGCGCTCGCTGCCGCGGGCGCCGCAGCGTTAAACCAATGGTGGGAACGGCGCCTCGACGCCCTCATGCTTCGCACTCGGTCGCGCCCGATCCCTGCCGGTCGCATGTCGCCGCGTGATGCGCTGATTCTTGGCTGTCTGCTTTCCGTCGCCGGAATCGTTTACCTGAACCTCACCTGCAATTCGTTGAGCGCCCTCCTCGCGGCAGCGACCATCGTGATCTACATTTTTGCCTACACCCCGCTGAAACGCGTCAGCACTTTTAACACGCTGATCGGCGCAATTCCCGGAGCGTTGCCGCCTGTCGTGGGCTGGGCCGCGGCAACCGGTCGCGCGGACATAGGCGGCTGGAGTCTGTTCGCGATTCTGTTCTTCTGGCAAATGCCGCACTTTTTCGCCATCGCCTGGATGTATCGCGAAGATTACGCGCGCGCCGGATTCGAAATGATTTCGAAGGACGACAAGACCGGCGCCCGCAGCGCGAGCCAGAGCGTCCTATTTTGTTTTCTGCTTCTTTTCATTTCGGGAATCCCTCAATTCCTGGGTCTCGTAAGTCCGATTTATCTCGCGATCGAATTGGTTCTCAATGGCCTGTTCGTTTTCGTCGCGATGCGTTTTCTCCGGACCCAACAGGCGATCGACGCTCGCCGGCTTTTCCTCACGTCGATCGCTTACCTGCCGTTGCTGCTCGGCGCTCTCGTTCTTACGAAGATATGAAAACGGAAACCGCCACCGCCGCCGTGCGAACTCCGCCACCCAAAAGCGGCACCGCCTGGAAGATCACGCTCATTCTGATTCCGCTTCTTACCGCTGGCGTCCTTTTCTGGTTGCGGCAGGTGCAGGTGAATGCGCTCTCGAACCGGCCCCTGCCTTCGTATGGCAGCGTTCCAAGTTTCGAGCTGACAAATCAGGACGCGCAACCGTTCGGCTCGCAACAATTGGTCGGAAAAATCTGGATCGCCGATTTCATTTTCACAACCTGCCGCGGACCGTGTCCGATCATCAGCACGCGGATGAGCGAATTGCAAAAGCCGCTCGAGAAAAGCGACGTGCGTCTCGTGTCGTTCAGCGTCGATCCGGAAAAGGACACGCCCGAAGTCTTGCGCATGTATGCCGACAAGTTGCGGAAGGAACCGCTCCGTTGGGATTTTCTCACCGGCCCGATTACCACGATTGCGTCGCTCTCCCGCGACGGTTTCAAGCTCGGGCTCTCCGACGGGGAAACGCCGGAGAGCGGCCCGGTTCATAGCACGCGATTCGTCCTGGTCGATCGCCGCCGAACCATTCGCGGTTATTACGACGCGCTTGCCCCCGATGGCGTAACGAAGTTACTGGCCGATACGAACCATCTCCTGCGCGAGCAGCCGCGCTAAAAGCACGGACGCTTCACGACTTACCGCGTGTCTTCGAACCAGCTGACGATTCGGTAGTTGTTGATGAGGCCGCCTTTGGCGAGCGCTTCGTCATAATGCAGGTTCGTCACACCGTTCATCATGACGGTCTTGCCGACGAACGATCCGTAAACATGCCCTTTGCTGCCGCTGCCGTTGACTGAAATGTCCGCTCCGGGTGCATACACGGCTGCTGTGAGCTGCCCATTCCCCCCGAGCGTGACAGTCTGAGTGGCATTCGGCGGAGGTTGAATTCCATACAACTCGAGATCGGCCGGCTGATTATTGCTGTTAACCATTCCATTGCCCTGAATGTTGACGTTGCCGGCGAAATAGATGGTCGCGTTCACACCTGGCCCCACCACGATCTGGGAGGTTCCGCCGACCATGACATCGCCCGTGACATAAACTTCCACGTACGTTCGGCTCCCGTCGGGTTTCCCGGCCAATGTTAGAGTTTGCCCGCCTGAGATGGAGATCTGGTTTAGCCGGTAACGTGATGCGGGTGATCCACGGTCGGCGCTGGCAATTAGAGTCGCGTTGCCGTTTACCGTCAAAGGCAAAGGATTGATCGACGGCCAGGATGGGGCGCTGACAGGGATCGGCTCCTGGTAAAAATCTGTGCGCTCAACCCCGGTAATGTTCGCGGCCCCGCTCACCGTTCCGGAGTTTGTCGCTACGTCTCCATAAATATGGGCGTTGCCCGCCTCGATCAGATTACCGTTTGTGGCGATATCACCGTTTTGCTGGCGCTTGCTAAGGTCGTAAAGACCGTTAGTCGATTTAGCTGGATCCCGGGAGTCGTAGCTGTCCACGATGATGTCCTGATTTGTGAGATCAAGGGTCGAGAGAGACAGGATCGCCTGCTCGAAGGACGAAACGGGTCGGACAATCGCTTCGACCCGCCTGGAAGCGTGCGGCGATCCCCCGGTGCTCGAAGGGTTGGGAGACGCAATCCAGTTCGTGAAACGCTCCCACTGCAGGCTCAACTTTCGCAGACGTGCATCCTCTTTGCTCCCGGTGACGCGAGTTCCTCCCGTGATCGGCATGGTGCCGGTGGCGCGGATCCGATAATACTGCCAGGAATTGGCCTGGTCCTTCAATTGCGCCGGGGCATCGACGTTGACTTCGATGGTCATGGGCGTTCCCGCCAGCCCCGCATTGGGAATCGTGCTTAAGCCATAGCTCGTTACACCGTCTCCCGGAATATTGTTCCAGCCATCCCAGGCGTGGTTCGGAGCCGGGTAAAGTGATTTGCGCAGCTCGATGATTGCCAGATCAATCCCTGATTCGGCCGCGACCAGGCTCTCTTGCCAGGTGGCCGTCTGGAGCGCGTTTTGATATTTCAGCGTGACCACCCGCATCAGTTGCGCGCCCACCAGCGACAAAATCGAAATGACCAGAACCGTCCAAACGAGGACACTGCCGGCGCTGTCAGAACATGATCGTCGCATCAATTGGCTCCACTGGTGACATCGGTGCGAGCATTTCGCAGCAGGATGGTGTTGTAGAAAGCGGTCGCGGCCGTGGCCGCGTCGGATGCACCCGCTGAATTGAACCTTGGTTTGAAGCTGATCTTGGTCTTCACCACCTTGCCGATGTCGGTGACATCGAACACAAAATCCTGAACGTTCTCCGCCAGGATGACGGGCTGGCCGTTTCCTTCCTGCCGATACATCGTTCCCGCGGAGAGGTAATAGCGGATTTTTACCGAACTACCCATCGCCCCATAATAAACGCCGCCGTTGCCATCGAGGTTCGGCGTCTGGATGGCGCCATTCGCGTCGTAAAAGCTCGGGATGTAGATCGACGTGTCATTTCTGGCCGCCTGGACCGACACGGCGCGGCGTAAATCTACCGCCAGATAGTCTGAGATCCGCATTTGATCCGCATGATTAATGGTAAAGGCCGCCGTCGCGGCGTAGCTCCGTTCCAAGGACGTAAATCCCATCAGTAACCCGATGCTCACGATGGAAAAGATCGACACCGAAATCATCAGCTCCGTGAGAGTGAGGCCAGCGGTCCGCGTCTTTCCGACGTCAAACGCTCTCACCATTTTGCGACGCCTCCCTTGGCTACGATCGCCACAGCCTGGCGCGAGAGGGGACGATTATTCGGCGAACCCAGGTAGTTTACGGTCCAGATAATCTTGATCGCGTTTTCCGTCAGCAAGGCACTGTTGCGATTCACAATGACGGCTGTTGAACCGTAGTTGCGAGTCAACTGCGTATTTCCTGTTGTCGAGCTGCCATAGGGAATCAGGGTGAGAGTCTCGCTCTCTGATTTCAGGAGGTCGCTTCCGGCCGTGTCGGTTTGAAGGAGATTCGCCCGCAGCCAATCGGCGTCCGTGATCTGGTGCCAGTTGGCGATTCGGAGTGATTCCACCCTTTGCTGGAGCACCTGGCTGGCGCCGGCCGACTCACGCCCCATTTTGAGTGTCTGCATCGAGGCCGAGTTCATCGCAAAGAGCGAGGCGAGAAAAAGGGCGGAGACAGCCGCCGCTATCGAAGTCTCGACGATCGAAAAGGCGCGTTGGCAGGTTTGCTGAGAAAGAATCATCCGATAAGTGGGAGGCCTTATCAAAAGCAGCACTGCAGATGCCGATTAGATCAAACGGCAGAGGGGGATTATGTGCAAATCCGCATGCTGAAATCACGTAGGCACGGCCGCTTCGGGGCCGTGGCTACAGCGTCGGCTCGGGATGATGGGTGGACGGACCTTCCGCACAAACCATCCGCAGATACTCGCGATATTCGCCTTTCGGCAATTCATCCAGGATGCGCTCCAACTGCCCCTGGTCGATGAAGTTCGTCCGGAACGCGACTTCCTCGAGGCATGCGATCTTAAGTCCCTGCCGATGCTCGATCGTCGCGATGTAATTTCCCGCTTCGAGCAAACTCGTTTGGGTTCCAGTATCGAGCCAGGCCATGCCGCGACCGAGCGGTTTCACGTGCAGCTCGTTTCGTTTGAGATAAACCGAATTCAAATCTGTGATCTCCAGCTCGTCGCGTGCGGAGGGCTTCAGTTGCCGGCAGAACTCGACCACGCGGCCGTCGTAAACGTAGAGACCGGGAATCGCGAAATTGCTCTTCGGTTGCTTCGGTTTTTCCTCGAGGCTCAGCGCGCGCCCGTCCGGGCCAAACTCGACCACGCCGTATCGCTCCGGATCGCGCACCTGATAACCGAAAATGCATGCGCCGGTCTCGATCGTGAGTGCATCGCGATAGAAATCGAGGTTCCCATAGAAAATATTGTCGCCGAGAATCAGCGACGCGCCAGCACCGCCGAGAAAATCGGCCCCGATCAAAAACGCCTGTGCGATTCCTTCCGGTTTCGGTTGGGCGGCGTACTCGATCCGAATGCCGAGTCGCGAGCCGTCCGCCAAATAATCCTGCAGCATCGGCAAATCTTTCGGCGTCGAAATAATCAAAACGTCCCGTAATCCGCCGAGCATGAGCGTCGCGAGCGGATAACAAATCATCGGCTTGTCGTAAACGGGCAGCAGTTGTTTGCAGACGATCTTGGTGAGCGGGTAAAGCCGCGTCCCGGCGCCGCCGGCGAGAAGGATCGCTTTTTTGTTCATAAGAAAAGAAGCGTCACTGTCGCGCGGTCCAATGGTTCAGTCGGTTGGCCCATTCCTGCCAGAAACTGGAGGGCCGCGTCAAATCGATCCTGCTGACCGGCTTTAACCAGCGAAGGCCGCGGACCAGCGCGCCATTCGACGCCGGGCGATCGAAGAAAAACGGCGCACCGATCTGTTCGCTTAGTTTTCGATCGGCAATCCGGCCGCCGACCGCGTGTTCCAGCGCACTTTCGAGGACCTCGCGGGAGAGGGGTGGCTTTGCCTCAATTGACGCGCTCAGACTCACACCCAGAATTTTCTTCAACAGGACGCCGCAGATCAGCGCGCGGGAACTGGTAGCGTGAACGTGGCAGATTTCTCGTTGCCCAAAAACCCGGCGCAACGTGACGGCGAACCGGGCCTGGCGCAGAAACAGATCGACGGGCACGCGATGCGATTCGTTGGCGCGATTGTCTTCCAGCGCCAGAACGAGCTCGCGGTTCGCCTGCCATTCCGCTTCGATCGCCATCGCATCCGGCAAGAATTCGAGGTCAAGAGCGAGGCGCCTATGATCGGTTGAAAGCCGTTGATCGTTGCGAAAGTCGCACACGAACGGCTGCACGTCGCTCACGCGATTCGCGACTTCGCGTAATTCGGCTTCCAGCGCCGGCAACGAATCGTCCGGCCATTGATCGATGAGATACGCGATCCGTGCTCCGGATTTGGCAACTGCCCCTGAGGAATTTTTTGCCGTCGGCAACAACTGAATCAGCGGGTCCACCGTGGTCTCGACCTGAAAATGTTGCTCCACCCGTGACCGGCCCGCCGCGCCGTAGCGCGCCCGACGTTCGCCATCGCGGCAAAGTGTTTCAAGCGCGTCCGCAAACAGTCCGCTTTCGCCGGCCGGAACGAGCAAGCCAGTTTCGTTGTCGATCACCGATTCCGGAATCCCCGCGAGCGTGGTCGACACAACCGGTCGGGCCGAAGCCATCGCTTCCTGGATCACGGTCGGAAAAATATCGCTCGCGCCGTTGTCATCGGTCGTCGAGGCGAGCGCGAAAATATCGCAGGCCTGCAATCTTTCCAGCACGCAATCCTGCGGCAGTGCGCCCGATAACGTGACCCGATCGCCGAACCGCAGCTCCGCGATATTATGCTGCAGTTTTTCTCGTAACGGCCCGTCGCCAATAATCTCGCAGTGGAATGAGATGGCGCGCTGACGCAATTGCGCGCACGCCTCGATCAGATATTCAAAGCCCTTGAATGCGACGAGCCGTCCGACGCTCAGGATTTCGACCGGCGCACTCGTCGCGGCTTTTGGGGCCGCGCCGACAAAATTCGTCAGGTCCATGCCGTTGTAGACACGATGGATCTTTTGGGCGGCGGTCGGGCACCGCGCCTGCATTAGCCCGCGGCTGTATTCGGTCTCGACCGCGACGAATTCCGCGGCGTCGCAGATTTCGCAGAGCAAATCGTCGTTTCCCAGATCGGCCATGAAATCCTGGCCGTGCGCTGTGATGCTGAAAGGAATTCCCGATATGGCTTTCAGAAACAAAGCCGTGTGGGCGGCGCGATTCGCAAAATGAACATGGAAATGCTCCACGCCTTCGCGGCGGAACAGTTCCGCGAAATAGCTGGCGTTGCGGGCGCGCGTCGGCGTCTTCACTTTGGCGCCATATTTTCGCTCGTGCGCTTCGACGAGTTCGTGCGGCCAGCGATTCTCATTTCGTACTTTCTCTTCCCAAAGCCGCACGATCGACGGCGGCGGCGCGTAATGCACCGGCGCCTTGAGCGCCCGTGTGTGCGGATGCCGGATGCTCGTGAGCGGCGGATGAATTGACCCGACGACCAGCTCAAACCCGCGGCGCTCCAGTTCCAGCATCTCCATGTCGCAAAACGTTTGCGAGAGGACGGGATAACGTGAATACAGGTAGCCGAGACGCATCGGATCAAACCGGAAACCGGAAATCGGACACCGGAAAGTAAAATATTAACGCGTTGTCGGTGATCATCCGGACCTTTCCGAAATCCGGTCTCCGCTCTCCGAAATCAGGAGAACCGGACGTCCTTGCCCGGGTCCATCTCGAAAAAGAGCGGAAGCGAATCGGCCGTGTTCGGCTTGATCACTTCCTCCATGAATTTCACGTGGATCGGGTCTTCCTTAAAGATCTCGTATCTGTCCATCGACTCGAAATCGATCGTTATAAAAAATGGCCACGGCATCTCGGACTCAATCCGTTTCCCACACTTGATGCTGAGCACTTCGGGAATCTTCAGGAGCTGCATCCGGGTGTTCATCATCATCTCTTCGAGGCGGGCCGGCGTCACCTCGGGCTTCAATTTGAACAGGGTGATGTGATGAACCATGGGGGCTTAGAATTAGGCGGGGAGCGCGCCCGCGCAAGCTTTCTCCGGGGAGATTTTTCGTCTTATTTTTTCCAGTCGAGGGCGCCCTTTTTCAGCGCGTAAACGTAGCCGACCATCAGGATGGTGATGAAGCTGAGCATGCTCCAGAGGATCAGTTTGCTGTCGGCGATCATCTCCTTGTAAACAACCGCCCACGGATACATGAACACGATCTCGAGGTCGAAGAGGATGAAAAGCATCGCGACCAGGTAGAACTTCACACTGAAACGCGGCTGCGCTTCGCCTTGCGGCACCATGCCGCATTCGTAGGCAGTGTCCTTCACGCGGGTTCGGCGGCCGGTCTTGCCGAGCAACACGCTCACGAGCAAGGCAGACACGGCGAACCCAATCGCTACTCCGATGTGGAGCAGGAGCGGAAGGTAATCGCGAAGCATACAGATCCTTATCGGATCGTAGGCAATGGCGGGATGTTATTTCGCAGCAGCGGCAGTCGCGCGCGCGATGGCGGCGTTGCGCGCACTGGCAGCGGCGGCGGCAGCGGCGGAAATATGTCCGTTCTGCGGCGCGATCGCCTGGGCGAGCGCTGAGGGCAGGCCTTTGTATTTCTTGCCGGTCTTGCGCACGGCCCCCCGGGCCACCAGGTTCTGAAGTTTTTCGTAAGCACGGAGGCGCAGCATTTCCTCGCCACCGCTGGCCGCATTCCGGGCCCGCAGGTTTTCATGCACGATATCAAAGAGTTGCTTGAACTCGAAAGATGCACGGCGGGAGAGCACCGCAACCAATTCTTCGGTCACAAGATCCGGAACTCGACGGGAAAATGCGTTTTTCTTGAGAATAGCCATAGGGCGGCAATGATACCACATCCCGGCTCTTTCGCAGCAGATTTCTCCGAGTGGTCTTTTCCCCGATTTTATACCTTGAATATCAGGTGTTTATGACTCGGCGACGGGCCTATTTCGGCGAGCTGGCCGGGGTTGGCGATGGGAAAGCGGTCGCAGCAGGAGGAGCCATTATTTTCGTTGTTGAGATCCAGCTTTGCGTTTGTTGCTGATAAATCGCGCTCGCGGCGGCGCTTGTCGCGATTGCGCCGAGCACCGTTTGATAAAAAGGAATTGATCCGACCGATTCCGCGACGTACCCATCGCCGCGATAACTTTGCGACATGACCGTCGGACTGATATGTCGCGCAACGATCTCCGCCGGCGGCAGTTTGCTGACATCGATTGTGTCCGAGAGCGCCGGCAGAAACGCGGCCCCCATGGCGAGTAACGGTCGCAGCGACGTGTCGAACCGCGCATACACGAGTGCCGGGTCCAGGTAAACAAAGGCTTGCTGCGGTGTCGCCACGGCGCGCTCGGCGTTTTGGAAATTTCTGGTCGCCGCGAGCTCCGACGATCCGCCTGCGCTGTGTTTCATCGCCGCTTCCACGGAGCCACTGTCCGGTCCGATCACGAGCATGCGATCGGACAAGCCGATCGTCGGCGAAAATGAAAACAGCTCCAGTCCCGAACTGCTGGAATAATAATGAGCGCCATCCTTTTCCAGATGCCTCCAATGAAAATCATCGCTCTTCGAAGCCGTGATCGTCGTCACGATCTGGGTTGCCTTCGCGGAATCTTTCACGGCGGTTGCCGCTACGATTGATGGCCATTGCGAATTCGCTGCCCAGCTCCCGATCAAGGCCACCTCCGATCCGAACGCGCTTTTCCATTCCTCGAGAGTGATTCCATTCGCCGAGAGCGACTCGATGATTTTCTGGAGACCCCCCAGCCAACCAAGCGCCGGCGTGTGCGTTCCGGGCTCCATCTCCTTGCGCAGATCCACCAGGCTCGTCGCGTAGAAAAATGTGTCCTTGCTGGCGATCGAAAGCGACGCGCGGTTGAGGTTCGCCGGGTCCGCCGCTCTCGGCATGCCGACAAAAACCGTGTCGCGCATCCGGCCGCCGTCGAACGCCATCGCTGCGCCGAAACTCCGGATCTGGCGGACCATCGAGAACTTGTCCGCCGCCGCTTGGGATTCCTCGGCTGGCGAAATTTTCTCAACCAGTTGAGCGACCCGCCCGAAAACCAGCGCCGCATAACTGGCCGGCATATGTTTCGAGACCGCCAGAAAAGTCTCGTCGGCTGAGAGCGCCGTCCGCGGATCCTTCACCCGGCCATCCGCGCGATCGAGCAGCGCCTTCAGGTTTTCGAGATCGTTGGCGAAGAAGAACCATGGCCCGGCCCAGACTGTCCAAACCTGGACAATCCCCGCGCTGTCATTGTGGATCTGGCGGCCCTGATACTCGATCGTTTCATGTTTCAGGTCGGGCCCGCCGCCGAGCGCCCTGGTTCTCCAATCTTCCACCAGCTTCGCCGCTTTTTCGCTGTCGCCACTGCAACGAAATCCGCCGTCCCATTTCCAGGCGCTGGATTCGATCGAGATCACCGCGAAGAATGCGTCCTTCATTTCGAGCGTTGAAATTTCGCCCGCCGTCTGGCTGATCCGTCCGTTCGTTTGGAGATTCTCCCTGGGTTTCTCCAGGAATTCCTGCACCGAAGGTTCCTGCCAAAGTTGATACAGATCCGTCCGGTGCCAGTCGTCGCGCGACCGATTGAAATCCGGCAGATGCACCAGTGCGAGCGTCTCCTTCGGCAAAAGGGAGGCGACGCCTAGACTCGAGGTATGATGCGTCCGGTAAAATGCCCACCAGATTGCCCCGGCCGCCACCGCCGCGGCGAGGATCAGCAACTGCAGTTTTCTCATTTCGCGATCGCCAGTCTAGCACCGCCTTCGGCAGAAATCCCAAAATCCAAGTTCCAAATCCCAAACAATCTTAAATTTCTAAGTCGATCCGTTGGCCGTGATCCCGCACTGCGCGTCGATTTTTTAAGTTTGGAGCTTGGGATTTCTTTGGAGCTTGGAGCTTGGGATTTGGGATTTCCGTTCGCCGTTGGGCGAACGGTTACGCTCTTGGGTGAAACTTCCGATGCACGGCTTTCAGCCGATGCTGGTCGACGTGCGTGTAAACCTGCGTCGTTGAAATATCGGCGTGGCCGAGCATTTCCTGGATGATCCGCAGATCGGCGCCGTTGCTCAGGAGATGCGTGGCGAAGCTGTGCCGCAAAAGGTGCGGATAAATATTCGTTTCCAATCCCGAACGCTTCGCCCGCGCTTTTACGATTTGCCAGATGCGCGTCGTGCTCAGTTTCGTCCCGCGGCTCGATAGGAAAATCTCGCTGCTCGTCCGCCGCTTCACCAACTTCGGTCGCTCCGTCGAAAAGTAAGCGGCCATCGCCTCACACGCTTTCGTGCCCACAGGCACGAGCCGCATTTTGTTTCCCTTGCCGGTCACGCGCAGAATCCGCTCTTCCGAGAAATTTTCGAGGCGCGCGTTCGCCAGTTCCGAAATCCGCAGACCGCTCGCGTAAAGCAGTTCGATCATTGCGCGGTCGCGCAACCCCAGCGGCTGTTTCGTGTCGATGCTTTCAATCAGCCGCTCGACCTGCAATTCGTTCAGCGTTTCGGGCAAATATCGTTCGATCCGCGGCAATGTGAGCGTCTCCGTCGGATCGCGCGTCACCGCGCCTTTGCTCGCGAGAAATCGGAAGAAAATTTTCAGCGCCACCACGATTAGTTTGATCGAGGCCGCTGCCAGTCCTCCCTTTTTCCGCGCGGCGAGATATTCGCTGATCACCGGCTGCGTCACCTCGCGCGCCGCTGAGATTTTCTTTGCCGACGAACACCACTCAGCGAACTCCGTCAGCGACCGCCGCGTGGACAGCTGGTAATTATCCGAGAGACCGCGTTCCGTTGCCAGAAACCGAATGAACGAATCGATCTCGTGTTCCACGATAAGGAAGTGACCAGTGACCAGTGATCAGTGACAAGTGAAATCTTCTGTAGCCGTCGCCCTGCCTGCCGCGCCGTAGCCCGGCGAAGGCGGGTGGGCGATGCCGTGTGAATACGGCTTTCCTCTCGCGCGTCTCACAGAGACGCGACTACAACCGCATTGACAACAACCTCGCGCGTTCCGAACGTTATTCACAACATGAGTCTTGATCTCAATTCGTTGCTCAGGGACTGGCCGCATGAACCGGGCGCCATCAAGGTGCGCAAGATCATCGGCCTCGACGGGCGGGAAAAATTACAGCTCCGGATCGACCTCGGTGTCCTCCAGATGGAGGTCGCCGGGCGCCCCGATGGCCAGCGGCCGCACAACTGCGAGTCGCTCCTGGTTTATCATCAACGCCGGGCCGAGCGAGCCGAAGCGCGCGGCGAGACCTACGAGCTTTCCGCCGAGCAGTGCAACGATCTCCAGCAGGAAGGCATCCAGTATTATCACCGTTACCTCAGCCTGTTTCAGATCAACGATTTCGCCGGCGTCATCCGCGACACCCAGCGCAACCTTGATCTATTTGCGTTTGTCGCCGGGCACGCCGACCGCGAAGAAATGATCTGGAGCTTCCAGCAGTTTCGCCCCTACGTTCTGATGATGAACACCCGCGCCAAAGCCTCCATTTTCCTCGGCGAAGGCAAATTTGCCGACGCCATGCGCGAGATCGAAGCCGGACGCGACGCCATCCAGGATTTCTTCAATTCATCGAGCTTCCCTGAGCTCGCGTCGAAAAGCTCCGAGCTCGCGTTTCTCGAGGAATGGCTGGAAGAAGTCAGCTCCAAGCGCCCGCTTTCCAAGCTCGAAGTGATGAAGCGCGAAATGGAAGTCGCCATTGCCAGCGAACTCTACGAGCGCGCCGCCGAGCTCCGCGACGCCATCAAACTGCTCCAGGCGCAGGCGAAGTAGTCGGGTAGGGACGCCGCGCTGCGGCGTCCGCGATTTCCTTGAGGTCGATTCTGCTCTGCGATAGAATGAGAACATGATTCCCCGTATCCGAGAACTGTTGCACACCACTCCATTCGTCCCGTTTACCATTCGTACCCGTGATGGGCGCGAATACATCGTTTCCACGGCCGATCACGCCGCCATAAATCCGAAAGGCAGCCGCGTCATCGTCTTCTCCGATGACGACAGCCAGGCTGAAGTCGCCGCCCTTCATGTCGCGACGGTGGTCAAGAACGGGCAGGCATACTGAATTGGGCGACGTGCGCCGCCTCATCATCGCGGTCCTTGTCTTTCTTCCGGTCGCTTCTCTCGCTGACTTCCGCGAATTCAAAGCCGTTCCGGTCGACGCCGACCTGGCCGCGAAGCTCGCGCGGGTCAGCGAAGCGTCGTTGAAAGATTTCCCGCGGCTCACCGCGGATAATCTCGCGCTCAGCATCATCGATCTCACCAAACCAGAAACTCCGGTCCGCGCCGATTACCACGGGGACGCGTCGTTCTACCCGGCGTCCGTGATCAAGCTCTTCTTCATGGTCGAGGCGTATCGCCAGGGCAAACTCACGCCCGAGATCCAGCGCGCCCTGCGCGAAATGATCCAGGTCTCCGATAACGACGCCGCGGCATTCCTCGTCGACATTCTTACGGATACCTGCAGCGGCTCCGAGCTGGAGGGTAAAGCGCTCGACGACTTTCTCGATCGCCGGCGAAAATTGAATCGTCCCTTCGCTGCGCTCGGCTACGACATCAGCGCCATGATGAAACCGTGGAGCTTCGGTCCGTTCGGCCGCGACATGCAGGCGCTCGGCGAAAACAAAACGAACCGGAACCGCGCCACCGCGAACTCGTTCGCCTCGCTCCTGCTCTGGATCGTCCGCCGGCATGCCATCTCACCGCAAGCCAGCGACGCCATGATGGCGTTGCTCGAACGCCCGCTCTCTCCGCCGCGTCCGACTGAGAACCAGGTCAAAGAATACTTCGGCGAATCTCTTCCGCCCGGGGCGAAGCTCTGGTCGAAAGAAGGCGACACCAGCGAAGTCCGCCACGACGCCGCCTACATCGAGCTGCCGAGCGGCCACAAGTTCATCATCGTTATCCTCACTCGCGGCGCCGCGGATGATAAGACGTTATTGCCATCTATAGGCAAACACCTGCTCCAGGAGTTGGACCGCGGATAACGCCTGCCCGGAATGCTTCGCATAGCGATGCGGGCGCGGCGAATCACGCTGATGAATTGAAGAACTATGCTAATCCCTATCCGTGTTCTCCGCGTAATCCGCGGTTTAATCAGCCTTGTCTCATCGGCGTCCGCCCGGTGATCAGGGCCATGAGCAGCAACCCGTAACTGACCGCGCGCAAGGTCGACCAGACCAGCGCGAGGACCGTAAACACCGATGCCCGCTGCGCTACGCTGCTGCCCCCCTCGAGGACCCACTTTTGGACGAAGGTTTGCGCCAATGGAATGAGGACACAAAGCACGATCGACAACCCGAA